>Ga0105048_10010148_pt1 | contig 14934 bp, 15 predicted proteins | sample MAT05_FD_78382 | JGI IMG/M metagenome (GOLD analysis project Ga0105048, IMG submission 78382) | Freshwater microbial communities from Lake Fryxell liftoff mats and glacier meltwater in Antarctica - MAT-05 | ecosystem: Environmental > Aquatic > Freshwater > Ice > Liftoff microbial mat | place... | reverse complement strand
AGCCAGTGATAGAGATGCCGCTTCTGATTACAAGGGAACAGGTCCTGCAAGTGAGCCAGAGACCCAAGCGATTCAAAATTTCTTAATCGCTCTTGGTAAAACTAATCTTGTAATAAGTTATCATGACAATATAAACTGGGTTGCTCCATCTGGCCCGGACACCGCGACATCAAGACCAATCGCTCGGAAATATTCTGAGTTTAGTGACCTTCCTTTCCTAAACAACAACAGGGGTTATGGGTTCTTTGAAAGTTGGTATAACAATGCAACCGGGACTCCAGCACTTCTAGTTGAGCTTGATGGCACTGATTCGAATCCATATGTTCAAAAACACGCAGATGCGGTAGTGCGACTAATGGCTGATAATGTGGTCAACTAGAATCCTACCAAAAATTATCGTTCTGATTGTTGGATTTTTTGTGTTGGTTGTTGTCGCTGTTGGTTTCCGCTCTATCTTCAAACCGCAATCAACTTTTGTGATTTCTGGTGAACATAACCCCGTCGAAAACTATCTGTATGTAAATGGAGTGCGCTTATTCCCGCAAGGTGAAGGGGGTAAAAACTACATTGGCAAACTAGAATCGGGTAAAAATACTGTGGTCTTTCACGGCCCACTAATAAAAACTATTTCTTATGATATAAATGCTGGCCTAATTGGGGGTAACAAAGTAGTCGAACTATCTGTGGTATCTCTAGTCCCAGAGGATATAGTGAAAGATTTGTTTGGCGATACAAAAGTAAAACCAGAAGGCAGTCGTTTTTTCTACGACTCAAAAATTATTGTTAGCTCCGTACTTAATATTGACGAGGATGGTGAAGAGAATTATAGTGTCGTCATGCTTCGCTATGATCTGGAAAATGGTGTGTGGAAAAATATCACCGAGGAATTTTTAGCTGATTTTCGCAAGTACAGTCTGGGAGATAATGTATTAAACTACTTTTATGGGCTTGATGAGGAGTAGGGGATATTTATATATGATGAGACGTCCATTTTATCGAGCCATGAACTTATTTTTAGTTTTTGTGTTTTTGTTTTATGGTTCAGTTAGTACGGCTTTTTCTCTTGAGAATTGTAATGATGCAAAACTTAGAGCTTTAGGAGTAGTTATCGTAAATTGCACGGGTGAATCTGATTTGGGCTGCGACCCCGTAAGTCTTGGGCAGAATATTAGCCCTGGCAGTAAGATATATTTACTGGGAGATTCTATTCTAGTTGGTGCCAAGGACGAAACAGAAGAGAAAATAACAACAGCTGGTTTCGTGGTTTCCAAAACTAATGCTGACGGAGGGCGGGCAATCACTTACGACTCTTATGGAACGGAACCAACTGGGCTAGAAGCGGTTACAAATGATTCTTCACTTATTGCAGATTCGCAAGTTGTAGTAGTTGAGCTAGGTACAAATAGTGGTAACGAGGAGCTCACGGAACAAGTACCCATATTAGTAGATGCAATCCGCGCTACAGGATTTAATGGAATACTATTCTGGGTGAACACATTCTATACCAGTGGTGGTACGGCCGGTGAGAGGAATACTGAGATCCAAGCACAATCACTATCAACAGCAAAAAACTTCACTATAATTGATGCGTATAATGCTGGGATTGAACTCGGGACAGACAGGACACACCCGACTGCTGCTGGAGAGATTACATTTGCTGAAACGATTACGAAAGCATTGACTTCTTATAATACTCCTGTTGGTGGTGGTGCACCAACAGGTGACATACAACCAATTGTTGGGGGGGCTAGCCTAGACGGAAACCCTATGCATGTATTAAGTTACCCAGTCGGTCTTGACGAACAAAAGGCAGCCGGTGCAATAGATTCATATATCAATTCAAGAAAACCAGAATCACCTTTCGTTGGGCTTGGTAGTTCATTTGTGGCCGGAGCAAAAAAATATAACGTAAATCCTTTCTTGCCTGTCGGGCACATACAAAAAGAAAACGGCTTTGCTACCGCCACTGGGGGTTGGCACAGCCCAAGCACAACCTATGCAACATCGGCGGCGGCTACTGCGCAAGATTCTAGTCAAAAATCTGCGTCTTTCAATGCTTTCGGAAGGGAAGGTAGCAGCTCTCAGCCAAGAGTTTATTATAAAACTTCTAGCGGCAGAATTAGAACGCCTTTCAAGTGGTCTACTTGGGCTGCGAGTCTTGATGGAAATAACGGTACGGAAGATCCTTGGTTTGCGTTGATTAATCGAAGATATTTATCATCAACTAGTGGATTTAAAATCGCATCTGGTGATTTTGAAACGTACATTAGTCATTATGCCCCGCAAGGTGACGGAAATAATGAGGCTGACTACGTTTCTGGGCTTAAGGACGCGATAGATGGGATGGTAGAGTTGATGGGTGCAGGTGTTAGTTATTCTGGTGGAGGTTCGGGGGGTTGTGGCAGAATTTCTGCGGGAGCAAATGGCTGGGGATTACCCGGCGAAGAGAACCCGATGATTTTTTATTCACAATTAAGAGAAGAAAGCCCTAATAACCCTAAAGACCCGGCGGTTACAAGCTACTGGGGTAACTCTGCGTTTGGTGCAGGGAAAATATCGGAGTGTGGTTGCGGTCCAACTAGTTTTGCGATGGTTGTTGCAACACTGAAAAACGACACGACTGTTACTCCGGAAAATGTCGCAGCCTGGGCTTCAGAGAATGGATATAGATCAAGCAACGAGGCTTGTGCTGGTAGCTCCTGGTGGTGGGTCCAAAATTCTGAAACTACCCTTGCAAAATGGGGGGTTGTTTCAAGGCAGGTTACTATTGATGAGGCGCCTAGCCTACTAAAACAAGGATCGTTGATTATTATGTCTGTCGGTCCTGGAAGTCCTTTCTTGAGTGAAGGAGGAAGCGGGCACTTACTAGTTATGCGCGCTGTAACTGATGATGGAAAATTCTTATTCGCAGATCCAAGTGACGCTATTTCAAAAAGACTAAACGGTGGTGATAATGCAAGTGGAATTGATACAAACATATTTAACGGAACACCTGCGGGATCTAGTCATACGGCTGTGGATGCTGCCGTAGTTTCCCAAGGACTTAATGGACTCTTCGTCGTTGAAGTAGCAAGGTAACTGGAGCATAATGGAACGCGTGAAGTTCAATCAAGCTGGTTTTTCCAAAGACACAACAATATTAATTGTGGTCCTGTCTACGTTAGTAGTGTTTCTAGTTGGGGCAATATTCTTTAACAGAGATCCTATTGGAACGGGAACCGAATATTTTCCTTCTGAAGGACCGGCGTTACTAAATAATTCGCAAGAGCTCTACGCATCATTGGATGGAGATCGTTATTTCACTGCCCTGAGGGAAGATTTAGGTGTTTTCGCAAGAACAACTATCAAACAATACAACGACGGAACTCTGCCGAATATTGTTTTTGCAGTCTCGTCCCCGGTTCAAAATGAAGATGGGGTCTATAGTTTTGATGGCTCATTCGACGCAAACAAAGAAAAAGTATCAATAACTGTCAAGCCACTAAAGTATGGCCGAATACAATCATCGATTACGGGGATAAAGGGAACAAATATTGATGCTAATCTACCCTCAAACAGCCAGAGGAACAAATATATTTCATCATTAGCGTTTGATAATGTAGACTATTCAATCGACTACAATCCTACTTCTGATAAATTTTCTATATCTCTTTATGTTGGTGACTTTAAAAATCGTGAAGAAGCAGTTGATTCATTAACTTCTAGTGTTGGTTATCCTATTAAGTCTGATGAATATTATGTGGTCATACCCACTAGTGTAGGTGAGGGTATTGGTGAGGAGTAGTCTCCGAACCTAACTAGCTAATAGGGATGATGTTGTAGGCAGAGAAGTGGTCTATAGCAACGTCAGCGTCGGTTGTTGTCAGGAATGTTTGATAATCTTTGAGCGCTTCGGCCAATGCTCGTCTACGGCTTCCGTCTAGCTCAGAAAAAACGTCATCAAGTAGAAATATTGGAGCCTTGCCGGTTTGTTCATGCAACAATTCTAGCTCTGCAATTTTGAGAGCCAATACTATGCTTCTGGTCTCTCCGCGTGACGCGGTTATGCGCGCATCAGACCCCTTCAAATCAACCAATAAATCATCCCGGTGCGGTCCAGCTCCTGTGAAACCGCGCATTCTATCGGTATCAATCGTTTGTTTAAAATATGATAGTAGATGGTCGCTGTAGTTATTGAATGATATTTTGCTACTGTAGCTAAACTGTAATTTTTCTTTTGAGTTGCTGATTGTTTGATAATGAGTCTCGCAAACTGATTGTAATAATTCCACAAGTTCTAGACGATTTTTTACTATAGTCCCGGCCTTTTCTGCCAACTGTAAATCCCAGACAAATAGCTGGTCTTCTGAAAACGATTCTTGTTTTAATAATCTATTTCTCTGAGCAAGCGCTCGCCGATAAGCAACTAGTTCTGACTTATAGCCTGGTCGTGTGAGTGATAGGATGCCGTCCAAATAGCTCCTACGTCTTTCTGGCTCGTTTCCGAGCAGTAACATGTGTTCTGGTTCAAATACTACAACCGGAAGGCTAGTGGCGGGCGACAATCGCTTTTTTGGTTCACCGTCAATTTCCATAATTTTTGATTTACCCAACTCTAGCTTTACTACTCTTGTCGAATCATCTGTTAGTGCTTCTAGCCTAAGCCACTGTGCCCCTATGGAAACTAAATCTTTGTCTGCTGCCATGAATCCTTGCAGGGTGCAAATAGTGTGGATAGCTTCAAGTAGGTTAGTCTTGCCACTAGCATTGGACCCAACTATTATATTCACGCCTGGTTCAAACCCATACAAACCATTTGTATATGACCTAAAGTTAGTTAATTCGAGTGTACGCAACATAACAACATTATATATGTACGAACACCCCTTATGATGAAAATCCGAAACACGAAATTTCAAACACCAAAAAAATTCAAAAACATAAATAATAGACTTAAAACAATATGCTAATCTGCTATATTTGTGGCGTTATTTATGATTTAAATATTGTTGTTTGTTTATTTTTTTTAAGCTTGTTTTTTGTAATTTAGAGCTTCTAGCTCTTGACGGGCATAACAACATGAAGATAGTTATCGTTCTCTGGGTCGGTCAATACGCATGGGTCTAATTTGCCGTTTACATTAATTTGAATTTTTTCGCCTTCAAAAGCACTCAGAGCATCTAGTATGTAGCGTGAATTCATGGTAATGACTGCATCTCCGGTAATTTCTGCCTCTGCGACTGCGTTATTTTCCCCGACTTGTGAGGCGATCGAACGGATGCTAACTTCCTTTTTTTCTTCGCTCATAGTTACGGTAACGCCACCGGCTGCCTCACGCGCAAATAGACTAGATACTTTGGTAATTTCCTGAAGGTCTGTACGTTTCAGTACTACTGTAGTTGCGTAACTTTGCGGCAAAAGCTTGCGGTAATCTGGGTATTTTCCCTCTATAAGTCTGGTTACTAGTTCGACTGAACCAACGCTAAATCTGGCTTGCTGTTCGTCATATTGCACACCTACACTTGTTGTATCGTCACGCATAACACGCAAAACATCCTGCAGGGACGATGCTGGCAAAAGTAGGTTTACATCTTTTTCTTCCGCTCCAATTACTTTTTCGGCTAGACGGTATGAGTCGGTTGCAACTGCATATAGTTTGCCGTTAAGCGTGTGGAGGTACAATCCAGTCAGAACAGGCCTTGCATCGTCATTTGATGCAGAAAATAGTACTTGTTGAAGAGCGGACTTCAAATCAGCACCTGGAATCTGTAGCGAATTTCCGTTTTCGATAGTTGGCATAACGGGGAAGTCATCTGCTGGAGTACCGTTGATGCTTGAACTGTGGTGCTCGGTCGTTAGCTTAAGTTTACTGTCTACGACCTCTAGTGTTAGTGTGCCTGAGGGTAGACTAGAAACGTAATCTTGCATTAGACGCGCTGGAACAGTTATTGAGCCCTCTGTTTTAATCTTTGCACCAATTGTTTCACTTATAGCAACGTCTAGATTTGTAGCTGCTACAAGCAATTGGTTGTTTTCAATTTTAAGTAAAACGTTGGAAAGTATCGGTAGGGAACCACGAGAGCTTGCTATCCGCGAAACCGTAGCTAGTGCCCTAGATAAATTTTCCTGTGTGACGGTCAGTTTCATCCCTTTAGAGCTCCTTTCCAAAATGTGATTTAAGTCTATTTTTTATATATCTTTTTCTCATGCCAGTTTTCAGATACCTTTCTCGACGATATGCATCGTCTTTATTTAGACCATTAGTACAGCCAGTGTAGGTTAGTCCGGATTCATTCTGGAGTACGTACACGTACTTAAAAGCTCTCCCGGGATTCATAATATATAGTCTCCTTTATATAAATATATAGTTATTATAGGCTGTGTGGATAACGTGCATAAGTGGTCTTTTATAGAAGTTAATTCTGAAAAAATCCTGCGTATAAGTGAGTGGGTTAGCATGTGTAGAACATGAGCATAAGTTTTAGTAACGATTTTTACCCTGCGCATAAACCCTAAGTTGTGCGCAGTTTGTGCACAGACACCCACGAGTTTGTCGCCGGCTATACACAGGCTATACACAGCTGTTTTTAACGCTTTATGCATATAATCTCCCACGTAATTCGACTAGTTGTTGACGCACGGCTGGGTCTAAATGTGATGATTTCTCAATTTTATCTACAGAATGAATCGCAGTTGTGTGGTCTTTACGGCCTAGTTCATTGGCTATTTTAGGAAAGCTCATATGCAGTTCGCTTCTGAGCATGTACATAGCCATTTGGCGCGGGTAGACTATGTCTTTGTCACGTTTAGGGCTAAGTAAATCCTCCATAGATATTGAAAAATAACGAGCCACTCGCTCAACAATATGCTTTGGAGAAATATGTTTTGGCCTAGATTTAGCACTTCCAAGCAATGTTTGGGCAACTTGTAGGTCTGGCTCTAGACCACGCATCTCACAGAAAGCCAGAAGTTGGTTTAATACTCCCTCAAGCTCACGGATATTGGTGGTCACTAGGTTTGCCAAGAATTCTGTAACGTCGGCCGGCAACTGCAAATCATTAGCATGCGCTTTTGTCTGGATAATTGCACAACGCGTTTCAAAATCTGGTATCTGCATATCAATCGACATACCCCATGCAAAACGGCTTCTTAGGCGTTCTTCCAGAGTAGGTATATCTTTCGGTGGCTTATCACTACTAATAATAATTTGTTTATTGGCCTGGTGCAGGGCATTAAATGTATGGAAAAACTCTTCCTGAGTCTTTTCTTTGCCGGCGATGAATTGGATATCGTCGATGATTAGCACGTCAGCGCTACGGTAATGGTCTGCAAAGTCAGTGTTTTTCTTGTAACGAATCGCGTCTAAAAACTCCTGAACAAACTGTTCGGTAGATATATAGACTACGTGCGACTGTGGATTGCGTTTCAGAATTTCGTTGCCAACAGCTTGCATAAGGTGTGTTTTGCCAATTCCAACACCACCATATAGGAATAATGGGTTATATTTCTCGCCCGGTTTGCCGGCAATAGCCTGGCATGCGGCGTAGGCCAGCTCGTTTCCGGCACCAACAATGAAGTTATCAAACGTATAGCGGTCGTTAATGCCTCTGCGGTATTTATGGGTTAGGCTAGTATTTCGATTATTCTGGGTTGATGTGCGGGGTGCTGATGAATTATGTAGAACTATAGTGTCGTTGATTGTTGATTTACTGGAAGGGGCCTTTGCACTATAGATTTTGAACTCAATTAGTTCTGGGCGAATGCCGTTCTTGTCGAGCACGTCCAATAGGAGTTCTTGGTATTTTTTCTCTAACTGCTGTTTGATAAATATATTAGGTACGCCAACTATGACACTCGAGCTGTCTGCCTGAAGTAGCTGGGTAGCCTTGAACCAAGTGACAAAGTTGCCCCGTGAAATAGTGAGTTCTATCTCACCTAAGACCGCCTGCCATAATCTCGCAGTATCTTGCACTAATCTATCCCCTTGGCTCTTTCAACTTATTTTCTTGTTCCTACTAATAGTACGCTAAAGTACTACGACTTTTCCACAGCTACTTTCACAACATTTTATGTGACTAATCACACACCCTTGGGGCGGGTTTATCCACAGTTTTAATTTACCCCTGTTATTAATGTGGATAAAGGCTGTGGATGAGTGGATAAGCAATACTCTAAATTTTGCAATTTGTAAAATATCTATGCAAGATGCTGGTTATGGTCGGGTAGAACACCTTGCGCGAAAGAGGAGTCGATGGTAGAATAGAGCGATATGCCAAAACGAACTTTCCAACCAAAGAAGCGCAAGAGATCGCGCGTTCACGGCTTTTTCAAGCGTATGTCTACACGAACAGGACGAATTGTCCTGAAGAGACGTCGCCTTAAAGGTCGAAAAATGCTCTCTCGTTAATAGTTTTTTGATTAACAAACAACAGTAACCATTGCACAAACCTGCGGAGTAACTAAGTGATAGCACGCAAAAACCGATTTCACGGACACAACAGCGTGTCACGAGTACGCGGTAAATCCGTGCATACCCAAAATTTCAAAGTCTTCTATATGCACAACCAAAAACGCAAAGACTATAGAATGGCAGTTGTAGTTAGTAAGAAAACAGCCAAATCCGCAGTAGTAAGAAATCGTATTAGGCGCCGTTTGTATGAGGCCGTCCGAACTCAGGCAATACTAAGCGGACAACCATACGATGTTGTATTTGTTGTGCAGAATCCGGGCGTGGCAACCATGCGTCATGAAGAACTTGCGCTTCAAGTTATGAATGCCTGCCAAAAAATAGTCGAATAGTTGTCCTAATCATCTAAATAACACCGCCCTAGCCGTGGTATAGTGGAATAAACGGAGTAATAAAGAAACACCCATGTTCACAACATTTATCGTGCAACCAATTTTTAACGTACTAACCCTGATCTATGCCCTATTACCGGGTCATAACTTCGGTATTGCGATAATTTTATTCACTATTATTACCCGATTTGCTCTCTACCCAATGCTCAAAAAACAGCTTAGACACACCAAAGCTATGCGTGATTTGCAGCCCGAAATCAAGAAGATAAAAGCCCAGACAAAGGGTAATAAGCAACAAGAGTCGGTCATGATGATGGAGCTATACAAAGAAAGGGAAATCAAGCCTCTAGCCTATATGGGATTGATGATTTTCCAAGTCGTATTGTTTTTTGCTTTATTCAGTGGGCTTAACCGTGTTGTCCAAAACCCACAGGCGATTTACGATTTCTCATACCCAGTAGTTCAAAATATGAGTTTCATGAAAGATTTGAACTCAGATATATCCAAGTTTGATAACACTTTGTTCGGCGGTATAGATTTAGGCCGTGCAGCTATCGCTAACGAAACCGGTTTCTACTTCCCGGCATTTATGTTGGTGCTTGGTTCTGCTTTGATTCAGTACTTCCAGATCAAACAAACAATGCCGTCAAGCAAAGATTCACGTAAACTGAGGGAAATTCTCAAAGAAGCGGGCAGTGGAAAAGAATCAGATAGCTCAGAAATTAGCGCAGCAATGAGCCGTAACATGGCCTATATATTGCCGTTCTTCATCTTTGTTGTGACTATCGGATTCCCGGCGGCATTATCGCTCTATTGGTTCATTGGCGGTTTAATAGCTTACTTGCAACAGTCACACCTACTTAAACAAGACGAATATTCTATGACTCATAGCACAGCAACTGCAACTGTTGTATCCAAGAAACCTCTACGCAAAAGCAAAAAAGATTCCGGTGTCAAAGTGACGGTCCTAAGCGAAGAAAAATCAGCTACTAAACCAAAAATCAGCAAATCAAAATCTAAATCCTCGAGCAAAAATCGTAATAAACGAAAGAGGTAGTGCCATGGAAGAATCAATTCAGTTCGCTAAAAAATATTTAGAGGATATGTTGTCATTCTTTGGTCTAAACGTGGACGTATATGCCACCAGCGAAGACGGCGATGTAATAGAACTAAATGTCCCAAGTACGCACCTGAATGGATTCCTGATCGGCAATCACGGCGACAATATGCGTAGCATGCAGTATCTGATCAGCATGGCGCTCAGAAGCAAAGAATTTGAAATTAACAGAGTTAATGTAGATATTGCCGACTACAAGAAACAACGTGCACATCGCCTAGAAGAGCGTGCCATAGAGTGGATAGAAAAAGTCAAATCATCAGGTACAGAAATGCCGTTAGAGCCTATGAACGGGGCAGATAGGCGCACTATTCACAAACTTGCAGGAGAACACGGTGTAGAGACAGAATCTGTAGGCGAGGGCCTAGAGCGCCACATAGTTCTAAAACCCACTCCTGCCGAATAGGTTTTTCTTTACATGTAAATCCATCGAGCGTATAAGTTATATGTATGAGACGTGCGCTAGTTGTTAGTGGTCTGTTTATAACCGCAGCATTTTTCATGGCGCAGACTTTGGAAAAACCAACTCTTGCTGCCACGACTAGTATTTGGAGAAATACATTTAATATTGCCAGCGACACCGTAGTCGATCCTGCTGATAGAAATACAGCAGATTGTTCATATGCAAACATGAGGCTTCGCCTCTATAGTGCCGGGGGCTCAACGAACGAATCAGACCTAACATTTCCAGCTTCTCAAGAGGTTTCGTCAACGCAACAAGATTTGTGTACCGTTAAGAATAGACAAGGGAGCTTCAGCCCAGCAATTGGTTACTGGTCCCCCACAAATAATATGGATGATGTTTTGCAGGTAGAGAACGCAACCATTATACCCGTTCCGGAGAGCAACGCAGTGTTGTTCACTACAGTGTTTGGGTCTGACCCCGGAGGCTATAGGGCAAGTATAAACTATAATTTTTCTGCAATCGGAGAACTAAAAGCAGGTTACGTTGGACCCAGTAATCAAAAGGTAAAGTTTAAGAAATGGCGAATAACAGATTCCGCAGCACTGCTCCAGTATTCAAATAGCAGCTTTATGACATTCAAGACCTGGGCTTTCTCTGAAAACGGACGTTACGGTATTGCGTCACTATTTTCCGGAATGTTGATACGTATTGATTTGCAAACCCAAGAGATTCAACCGATTAGTCAACTAGCAGTTAATAAATCAGACTGGCGACTTGGCATAAGTAACGACGGAAATTACGCACTTTCGTATCATTCAACATCATCGGCACTAACCTTTCATGATTTGACTGCTTGTCAGACTCGGTACGCAAAAGGAATGTATCCATCCGCCGGTGCTAGTACTGCAGGATGTGCCTCGACAGACCTACATACCAAAATACAGTCATTGTACCCAAGTACAGTTCTAGCCCTCATGAGCAACTTTAGATTTGGCTCAAACGGATCAAATTTTAGTGTGGATACTTACTGGAGAACAAGCCCCGCAGAAATCACAAAGAGACGAATCGAGTTCAGGGCAGAGAACTACGTTCCATCGAATAGGGGCTACATAGCCATGGGAGACAGTTTTTCTAGCGGGGAGGGCGATCTGCAAGGCGGGGCTTGGTATGAGCCGGGGACAGACGAACAAGGAAACAAAGATACTTTTGAGGGCCGTAATCTGTGTCATTTATCGCGGCGGAGCTATCCATATTTGATCGCAAAAGAATTAGGATATTTGACAGGTACAGCTTCAGACCCGATAACCCCTACTGATACGGGTTTATTTCACTCTGTAGCGTGCTCAGGAGCAAAAATTCATAATATTATTTCTGACAATGAATATCCTTTACTTCTGGGTGGAGGTAATGAAGATGACTTTAGCGAATCGGAAAATCAATATAGAAACGATTTTCTTTCCTCTCTTGGTTCATGGCAGCCGGGCAGAATAAAGCAAATGGACTTCTTCGCCGGAGAGCGCGCCGTAGTATACAGGGCTCCGCAAACCCCAGAGATTATCACTATAGGCATAGGCGGCAACGATGCAGGCTTTGGAGACATCATATTATCCTGCGTTATGCCTGGAACTTGTAAATATGCTAATTCTGCATCTGAAGATACAGCCTCGCTTGCTAAAAAAATCGCAAGTATCAAGCCAAAATTAGTACAAACTTATCAAGAATTAGTTCAGCATAATCCGGACGCAAGAATCTACGCACACGGTTACCCAAACTTTGTACAAACAGGAGGCAACTGCGGGCTAAATGTACGCCTTGATGCTCAAGAGCTGGTCATGGTTAATGAAGGCGTCAAATATATGAATATGGTTGTCCGGGCTGCGGCTTTGGAAGCGGGTGTATTCTACGTTGATGTTGAGAATGCGCTAGTCAACAGAAACCTCTGTAGCTTTGCATCTGAGGATCAGAAAGCTTTCAACGGAGTGACCGCAGGTAATGACAAAACAAACGCTGCACTGAACATTCTAACCAAGGGCTTTTGTGCGATCAGGAACGGTTGTTTTGGCAACGAATCGTTTCACCCCAACCAAATGGGACACCAACTATACAGAGACACGATACTTTCTCAGACAAACAGGCTACAGGTGCTTAAGCCGCAACCACAAAAACAACCATTCCCATTACCATCAGAATTCTTTGGAACGGAAGCCAGACAAAGTATAGGCGAATGGAATTCTAATAGTGGCTATGTTAGCTCAGCTAGTATTGGTCTCCCTAAAGCGCTTATAGCACAAGGTACAACAACAGACATTTTGCTTGAACAGTCCAATTTACAGCCGGGGTCCACAGCAGAAATAGTAGTCTTTTCAGACCCAATATCGATAGGGAACTATACGGTACCAGTAGACGGCAATCTATCGGTTGAATTTGACTTGCCCGATAGTTTGCCGGCTGGTGCGCACGAAATACATCTAAAAGGCGTAGATAAGTACGGAGAAAGTGTAGACTACTACGACCCAATAGTTGTTGGCCAGTCGTCCACAGATTTTGACGGTGACGGAGTGCTCAACACAGTTGACTCTTGTCCAACAGTTCAAAACTCAAACATAGATGTCGACCAAGACAGCATAGATGACGCATGTGACAGTAAGGCCATTGTTAAGGTAGTGGAACCACCTCCGCCCCCTCCTGTAGATACACCAAAGCAAATACTAGTTCAAAAGCTACTGAGTCTGGTCAAAAAAATACTCAGAGCCCTAATTATGTTATTCCGCTAGCATTTTACTAAAAGGGCGATCCGGGGCTTTCATCATAGTCATAGAAAATTTTCTCCGCATTTGATTCTGTAGAAACTCTAACATGCAAGGCTCTGCAGCCAAAGTAGTCCTCTGTAGTATTGACTTTATAGCCAATTTTACTAAATCTACCGCAAACAACAGCTCCAGAATCAAACCTAGCTTTATCAAAAACATCAGCTATTTCCCCCGTGACAACTGAAGAATTTGGCTTTAGAACCACGCTGCAAGCATAAGAAGTAGCGAATTTACCCACACTGCCACATGCTGCATTTATAGTAAATTGTTCTCCGGTTTTATCTTCCATTTCCTTCTCAAGTTGCTGAAAGTCTGATAGGAGAGTTTTCATGTCCTGTACGTTTTTGTAGTCTAAATATTTATTGTAAGCAAAAACTCCTGCAGGAAAAACAAATAAGATAATAATTATCACTAACCAAGGCTTTTTGTTTTTAGGCATCGTCAGGGAAGCCTTGTTTGAAATTGACTTCTTAGGAGTGGCGGTTGCTGATTTTTTTGCGGATGGTGGTTTAGCCATAACCATGATTGTATCCTAGGGCACCCTAAATCCAAACTATCACAGATTGCTACTCAAGGTTGAACCTTGTAGGCAGACTTGACTAGACCAACTATTTTTGATATAATCCATGTATGAAAAATACAATATCTATCTACGATGCAAAAACCAACTTCTCGAAGCTCGTAGCGCGCGCTAAAGAAGGGCAAGATGTAATTATTGGTGCATATGGTAAGCCCGAAGTGATGCTGGTGCCCTACAAAAAGAAAAACAAGCTAAATATCGGCGTTTGGGACCACAAAGGAATTAAATTTGGCGATGATTTAGTAGGTTCTGACCCAGAAATCGTGAAAATGTTTGAAGATAGTATAAATAAGCCTTTTCCTGAATGAATTATTTACTAGATTCTCATGTTTTACTTTGGCTGATGGCTGAATCGTACAAAGTCGGACCAAAAACAAAGAAAATATTATCAGAAGAATTTGAAACACCAAGCATTTCTTTAGCTAGCTTGTGGGAATTAGAACTAAAATATAATAAGGGCAAATTACCCCTTAGTATTAAGCAGGTTGTTGAGGGTGCTGATGGTTTAGGAATAAATATTATTGGAATTGAACTTTCACACATACTGTTGTCTAGTAAAACAGGGGTAAAGCACACTGACCCGTTTGATCTGATGCTATGCGCACAAGCAATAGCCGAAGATATGACTTTGGTTACAGCCGACCAAATATTACTGAAAAATTTCCCAAACTCAATCGACGCACGTCTCTAGACTCTAGGTTTTAGAAGCTTGAATCACGAATCACGAATCACGAATCACGAATCACGAATAAGAATAACTGATAATCTATCGAAACTCGAAATACGGCACTAAAATACACCTACTCAAATATCAAATATTTTTGTTATACAAAACTCTCGCTAGTTCAGTACTTTGTTGTAGATTTCTAGGGTTTGGACGGCCATTCTGCGCCACGAGAATCTCTTGGCGTTTTCGTAGCCTTTTTCTATCAGTTTTTTGCGCAACGGTTCGTTAGATATGACTTCGTCTATTTTTACGGCAATTTCCTGTATGTCGAGTGGGTTAAAGTAGACTGCTGCGTCACCATGTACTTCCGGCAGGCAGGTTGCGTCACTGCTGACCACTGGGCAGCCGTGCACCATGGCTTCTAGTCCTGGAAGTCCAAAGCCCTCACTAAGAGAAGGGAATACGTAGGCACGGGCGTTTTGGTAGTACCATTTCAATTCTTCGTCAGGAATAAATCCGGTAAATATAATATCGTCATAACACGGCTGCCTTTTTGCCCATTTCTGCAGTTGTTTT
>Ga0105048_10010147_pt1 | contig 14935 bp, 14 predicted proteins | sample MAT05_FD_78382 | JGI IMG/M metagenome (GOLD analysis project Ga0105048, IMG submission 78382) | Freshwater microbial communities from Lake Fryxell liftoff mats and glacier meltwater in Antarctica - MAT-05 | ecosystem: Environmental > Aquatic > Freshwater > Ice > Liftoff microbial mat | place... | reverse complement strand
TCTGTTCGATATCTCTCCTTCCTTCGCTGCTGCGCCTTTCGTGGGCGCCATTTCCCGCGGCGAACTGACCTCTGCCCCTGCCCACGAGCGCGAAAGCGCTCGGCTTTTCCTGTTCGCTCCCGAGCCCGAGAGTGCATGGGCAAATGGAACGACCATCGAAACGCCGACGACCAGCGACGAGTCGCCACGCGGCGTCGCCCTCTTCGATATCTTCTGAGCCATATCTTCTGAGCCATATCGTCTGAGCCATATCGTCTGAGCCATATCGTCTGAAGACCATTTTCTGAGTATTGGGCCCCGACGGATGAGTCTTGGTGCTCGTCCGTCGAAGTGCCAGACTGTCATCATGTCGCGCTGCCTAAAGCTCTCCCCGCTTCTGTTAATCGCCCTCGCAGGCGCGGCGGGCTGCGGCGGATCGGGGCAAGCCTGGGTGCAGGAGAGTCCGTCGGCCTGGCAAGGCAGCCAGAGCAGTAGCGAGTACCTCGCCGAAAGCACCGACGACGCGAAGCTCTCGGGGCCGCCGCCCATTCCGGATGACGCGCCGCCCTTCGAGCCGCGCCGTGTCATCACGCTCGGACAGAACGAGATGGTGACGGACGGCAGCGGTCGCGTGGTAGTCGACGACCGCGCACAGGAACGTTTTGCGCCGTCTTCGGCCATGGCCCCCTACTACGGCCCCAGCATTTACGGCTACCTCGGCGGCTATGGCGGTTACTCCTACGGCCGTTACGGGCCCAGCTATCCGGGCAGCACCGGAGTTGAGCCCGTGACCCGCCCCGAGCGCGGCTCGCGCGTGCCCGACTACGGACCGCCCATGATGGACAAGACGAGCCCGGCGCCCGCCTGGCGCTGAGTCACCCCGCCAGCGCGACTAGCCGACTTCGACGATTGACTCCGCATCGGGTTCGCCTGTCCGCTTCGTCCAGGCGGCCAGGTCGAAGCTCGTCTTGTTGCGCAAAATGGCGTCCCACCAGCCAAAGGTCATGGCCACGATGTGATCGAGCTCGGTGGTTTCGCCTACAGTAGGTTGGAGCGAAGGCGGCGGCAGGCAGTACGCGGCGAGCGAGCTGCCCTGAAGCAGATGCAAAACACCGTCGGAAAAGCCCTTGCCCGAATAGACGACGAAGGCCGGAATGTGCATCGCAGCCAGGTCTTGGAGCGTGTACGGGATCTTTTCGTCGGCCGTGCCCGAGACCTCTTGGCATTTGCATTCGATGGCCAGGGCGCGCCCCGTCTCTTCGTGCAGAGCAAAGATGTCGAGCCGCCGGTTCTTACCGATGATGCTCTTGCCGAGTGAAATCTCACGATACACCGACAGCCCCCGGGCCCCGTAGTTCTTGAGCAGGTAGGCTGCGACCAGGTTCGAGTACTCGTGCGCCTTCATAGCGCCAAGCGTAGCTGATCCACGGTCACGGCATCGCGACGCACCCGCGATTGGATCGGGGACGCGCCAAGGGCCCCCAGGCGCTCGCGACCCAGTGCGATGGCGAGCGAGCTCGTGTCCGAGCCGGCAAAATGGCGCCCGCTCTTCAGTGCCGCAAAGCCGGTCGAACCCGAGCCCGAAAATGGATCGGCCACCAAGTGGCCCGCTTCTGAACTCTGTTCGATCAGAATTTCCGCGATTTGATAAGGTTTTTCGGTCGGGTAACCCCGAAACACGCGCGGCGCGGTCAAGACGTCGGCCACGCCCAGGTTGTTCAGCTTGCGCTTGCCCTTCTCGAAGAAGAGCACGAACTCGTAGCGAGCCCGGTAGTGGTAACCCATGCCGATCTTCATCTTGTCCCAGACCAGCGGCTTCCAAAAGCGGAAGCCGGCCTCCTCGGCAAGCGGCTTGGCCAAGAACATCGTCTCCTGATCGCAGAACAAGTAGAAGTGTGAGTTCGGCTTGAGCACGCGGTAGATCTCGGTGAACAACTCGCCAAAGCGCGCGTTGGGAAAGATCTCGAACCAGTCGTTGCTCGACGACTTGCTGTGCTTGAGGCGGGTGGTCGTGCCCACGGCGCGGTGCTTCTCCAGCGACTCGTACGGCGGATCGGTGATGACCAAATCCAAGTGCTCGCTGGGCAACGTGCGCAGCCACTCGATGGCGTCGTTCTGGGCGAGCGAAAAGGTGAGCGGCGTGGTCACGAGCGGATCCTGCCCCAACCCCTGATCCTGCTCAAGCATTCAGTGCCCCGGTCGGACCGGCTCTGTCCGACCGCCAGACAAATCACTGTTTTTTGTCAGTAGGAAGCGGCTCTTCACCGCGGATGGGGTCGCCCTTGTGGGGACGGATCCAGCGCTCGGGCAACAGGATGAGCAGCGCCGGGAACCAGGCGACCGTCGCCAAGACCATGCCCAACATGCCGAAGCTGGCCACGAAACCAAGGCTCTTGAGGCCGTAAAAATTGGCCAAGAGCATTGGCGCGTAGCCCGAAGCGTTGACGAGCGAAGCCATCAGCACGGCCAAGCCGGTGTTCGCCAAGATGACCGGCATCATGCTGCGGCCCTCCTTGGCGTAGCGATGGTAGAGGTGGACGGTGTTGTCGATCGCCACCGTGAAGATGCTGGGGATCACGCACATGTTGATGAAGTTCAGCTTCACGTGCCCCAGATACATGAACGCCACCATCATCGACATGCCGAGCGCGAGCGGCGCGAAAACCACTAGTGTCTCCTTCACGTTGCGCAACAGCAGGAACAGCACGCCCAGGGCAACGAGCGTCGCCGACCAGGCGATGAACGGCGCGTCGGCGAACACCTGACGGAAGATCTTCACGGCGATGCGGTTCTCGCTCATGACGCGCGTCTTGATGCCCTGTGCGGCCGCACGGTCGACAGCCATTTCGAGCTTTTCGACGAAATCGTCCAGCTCTTCGGCGTCGTCTACCGAGCGTGACGGCATGAACAAGACGAACGTGCCGTCGTTGTCGAGCGGCGTGAATTTCCGGCTCAAGGCCTCGGGGATGTTCGACAGATCGAGAGCGGGCGCGACCACAGCGGCCTCGAAGTCGTCGAGCCGCTCCCGATGCTTCTTCACCAGATCGTCGGGTAGGCGGCGCAACGATTTGCGGATCCTCTCGAGCTCGGGGCGACGCTCCGCCCAATCGGTGTGGACGATGCGACCGAGCGACACGGTCGAGTCGATGATCGAGCCGTTCGGGTTCTTGTCTTCCTTCTTCAGCTGCTCGAAGATGGCCTCGACCTTCTGCGCGTCCTGGATGCTCTTCACCCAGATGAAAGCGGGCGTCAGGGTCGAATTCATCGCCTGCGCAGCGCGCAAGCCCACCGGGTCGGGCATGCTGTCGCCGTTGAGAGCATTGAAGCTGCGTTCGAGACCGACGCGCGGCAGAGCCCAGGCGCCAAACACGGCCAAAATGGGGATACCTACGACCAAACCGATCAACACCCAACGCGGGGGCATGAAGCGTCCGGTGACGCCGCTCCCTGCGCGAATGACCCAACCTGGCAGCAGGCTCTCGGTCGCCATGATCAACGCAGGCAACAGCGAATAGGTGAAGAGCCACGACATGACGATGCCCGCCGCGGCGATGGCGCCGAACTGCCGGTAGGCGGAGAAGCTGGCGAAGATCAGCACGCCGAAAGCGGCGGCGTTGGTGACAGCGCCCGAGAATGCACCCTCCATCGTCTCCGGCACGGCTTCGAGCAGCGCTTCTCTGAGCGGCAAGTGAGCGCGCGCTTCGTTGGTACGCAAGATGAGGTGGATGCCGAACTCGACGCCCAGGCCAAGCAAGATGGCTACGAGCAAGCTCGAGATGATGTTCAGATGGCCAATGGTGAAGGCCGCGACCCCCAGGGCGCAGGCGATGGCGATGGCGATGGGCAGCAGCACGAACAGCGAGGCCAACGGGCGCCGCGTCGCCGACACGAGCAAAATCGTCGCGGCGGCCAGGGCGACGATCGAAATGACGCCGAGATCCTTCGTCACGCCGTCGTTGAAGGCCTTCATGAACACGGCGGGTCCACCGTAGGCCGCTCGAAACGGCAAGCCGCTCGAAGCGATGGCCTTCTGCGCCGCTCGATCGACGTGCGCCAACATCTCGTTCACCTGTGTGACGCCGAGCGACGTCATGGCCGGTTTGGCCAGGATGAACATCTCCTGTTTTGCCTCGTCCTCCATGAACTCGGCCGGGATGGCTTTGTCGAGTTTGGCGATCTCGCGGTCGACTTCGTTCTCGTCGATCTTCGGCTTGTCGGCTTCGTCGTCGAGCCCCAGATCCATGCTGTCGTCGATGCCGGCCTTGACCTTGGCGTCGAGGTCTTTGCGGATCTTCTGGATCTCGCTCAGCGAGAGCAGAGAGCCTGCGTTACGCCGAAACCACTTCACGTCGTAGCGGTACTCGGCGTAGCGGATCTCGGGCAGATCCTCGATCGCTTGGGCTAGCTTCGGGGCAAAGGCCAAGCGTTGTTCGCGCGTGCCTCCCGCCAACGCAGTCACCAAGTAGCCCTCGGTGCCCGCCTTCTTCATCACCCACTTCAGGTCGACGACCTCGGGGGCGTCTTCGGGCAACAGCTCCATGTAGTTGAGCCGCATCTCGAGCTGGCTGGCCCCGGCCAATCCGGCTCCGAACAACAGCAGAAAGAGCCCGCAGACGAGCCAAGGCCGAGTCACGGAGAACTGAGTGAGGACCTTGGCGAAGCGCTCGATCATGAGGCCCAGGACGATTCCAAAGCCGTCCAAGCGGAGCAAGCCAATTCGGGGCGGCTGACTCGATATTCAGCGGCGCTGGTGCGGCAATGCGCCCCTAAAAACAAAGGGCCCCGAGACCTGCGTCTCGAAGCCCTCGCTCAACACCGTTTTTCGCGTGCGCTCAGCGTGCTCGGCCGCGCGCGCCCTGACCCGGCAAGGGCGGGGGCGCGAGCGAACGCTGACCGGCGGGCGGCAACGGCGGCGGCACCGACGGAAGCTTCGACGTTTTGACTGCGGGCAGCGGCGGGGGCGGCGCGTGCGCTTCGACGACCGGAGGAGGCGTGGGAGAAGTGACCGGTCCAGGCGGCCGCGAGGGCGAGCCACCGGGCGGAATACTGGCGCGGCCGCTCGAGCGGCGACGCTCTTCGAACAACACCAAGGTGATGAGCGATTCGCCCTCGGCGCCGCGGGCGCGCAGCGTTTCGGCGTTCAAGCGCGGGTCCAGCGCCTCGGCGACTGCGAACAATGCTTCTTCCAACATTGCAGCATTGGGGAACGCATCTCGGATGGCCTGAGCTCGCTCCTCTTCGTCCGGAGTCGAGAGCAGCTCGGCGTACATGCCGTCGATAGCCAACAGCGTCGGCGAAGGCAGTGTGTCCACGCGAGGCGGCAAACGATCGAGGCGCTTGAGGTTGGCGATCGCGCGCTCGCGCGCTTCGCTCTCGCCCGCAGGATGCAGCGGCTTCACGTCGTCGACCGCCCCGGCGCCGCCACCCGAACCCGAAGTGCCTGGCGCTGCAGGCTGACGTGGCGCGAGAGTGACGACGCCGGCGGCCGGCAACACACGCTCGAGCACGAGCGCCTCCCAGATCAGCGCCAACGGCACGTGCGTCACCCAGTCTTCGAGCGGCAGGACGTCGAACACGCTCTCGGCGTCGAACACCACGCCGGCACGGCCGCGCTCGATGGCGCGGGTCAACACACGCTCGAGTAGTGGCTTGGGCAGATCGGAGCTGAGCCGCGCCGGGGTCACCGCGTCCACCACATCCGACAACTGGATCAGCCCCTGTTCCAGGGCGGCGGTCACGACAGCATGCATGCGCGTGCGGGCACGCTCACTCTGCTGCGTCCAGAAATTGTCGCGTGTGAGCAGCGCCCACAGCTCGTCGTTCGACGAATAGCGAACACGATCGTCCATGCCGAACAACTCGACCAGCAGGCTCGGCGTGCAGACGCCTTCGCTGAGGGCGATCTGGAGATCTTCGGCCGCAGCGGTCGTGGACTTCTTGGGAGCGATGCGCTCGTGTACGCCGGCCGCTTGGATCAGCAGCCGCGCGCGCAAGTCCGGCGCTTTTTCGAGCGCGCGCATGACCGACTCGGGCGAGAAGGCGGCGGTGAAATCTTCCGGGGTGAGCCATGCGTCGCTGAGCGCCTGCTGGAGAATGAGAGAAAGGAAGCGCTGCCCCGATGTTTCTAATGCTGAATGCGTCATCTGTTGTCCTTGAACTCACATCACGACCGACGACTGGCGCGGCTCGAAACCGAGGTCCGGAGCCAGTCGCGCGAAACTAGCGATCGCTGGGTAGAACGATCCGGTCGAGCAGCTCGCCCGGACCTTTCCCCGCAATGTCGCAGCGGCCAGCCTAGCCCAATGTGTGGCCTGTCGATCCCCGAAATCCGGTGGCCGCGTGGGTCGCTGCGCTCTTTTTCGAACCACCGTTGGAATTTTGCTGCCTCGAGCGGTCACGCCCGGCCGTGCCTTCTGACGCTCGAACACAGACGGACACGTCCCGCTTCATGAAGCATGACTTCACGAAAAGACGTTCACGGTGCAGGCGGTGGCGGCGCAGGTGAGGGCTTGAGGCCCTCGGGAAGCTCGGGCTTCGGACCAATACTCGGTGGAGCAGCTGTCGCCCCACCCGAACTGGTCGATGGTGCTTTGGTCGCATCGCCGGGCTTCTGCTCGCCGGTCAGCTTGGCGGCGGCCGCATCGACGGCGTCGAGGATCTCGCTCTCCGTGGGTTCTGCGACGGGCCCAGTCACTCCGTCGCCGCCACCTGGAGCCTCGGCTCCGCTCCCGCCGGTGGAGGTCGCCGGGGAAACACCAGCAGCGCCACCGCTTGCGGACGCACTGCCGTGCGTCTTGGTCGACGACTTTTTGGTGCCGGTTGCTTCTTCGCCAGCGCCGTCGTCGACGGCCGAAGGCTCGACGTCGCTTCCCGCACGCTGGATGGGTCCGACGGCGCGCCGCGCCGCTTCGAGACCCGGAATGGGAATGCCCGCTTCGCGCAACAGGAACACAACGCCACCGCCGAGCGCCAAAGCCAGAAAAGCCACGCCGACGATGCCCCAGAAACCGCTCGTCGCTGGCGGGGGATCGCTGACGAACGTCGGCCGATTGCCCTCTCGCGCTGCACCACGCGGCACGACGGCCCACTGCGAACCGCGCGGCCCCTCGACATCGCTCAAGGTTTCGCCGTCGACTCGAACTTGAGCGACCACGTCGGCGCGCGTAGTACTCGTCACGCCGTTGTCGTCGGATCTGGCCGCGCTGGGCGAGGAGCCAGGCGACGCGCCGGGCAGCGCCGCTGCTTGCGAAGCGGCCGCGCGCACGGGAAATGCGGCGGGCAGAGACCAAGCCGACTCGGGAATCGAACCCGTCTCGCGCGGGATGCCCAGCGCGTCGCGCAGTGTCTCGTTCAGCTCACGCGCGGACTGAAAACGACCATCCGGCTCGCGCGCGACGGCGTGTGCGAACCAAGCGTCGAAGCCTATGGGCACGGTACCCATGGAACTCGGCACGGGAATGTCGCGAATGCAGATCTGGATGACCAAATCGCCCAAACCTTCGCTCGAAAAGGGTCGTCGACCGAGCAGGCACTCGAAAGCGATGACGCCCAGTGCCCAGAGGTCGCTGCGAAAGTCGATCTCCTTGTTGCCCTGGGCTTGCTCGGGACTCATGTAATAGGGCGTACCCAAGAGAGAGCCCGTGCGCGTGTGGCTGTGCCCACCCAGACTCGTCGTCTCCATCTTGGCCACGCCAAAGTCGAGCACCTTGGCGATCTCGTCGCCTTCGTTGTGGACCAGAAAGACGTTGTCGGGCTTCAAGTCGCGATGGACGATGCCCGCTTCATGGGCTTTCGAGACGGCGCGCGCGACATGGCTCATCACTCGATAGGTCTCGTGCGGTGTGAGCTGTCCTGCGCGCTCGATGCGCGCCGCCAGGGTCTCGCCTTCGAGAAGCTCCATCACCATGAAGGGCCTCGCACCCTCCATGCCGTAGTCGATGATCTGGACCACGTGCGGACTGCGCAGCGAGGCGGCCGCCTGAGCCTCGCGCATGAAGCGCGCCAAGGTGACGTCGCCCTCGACGACTTCGCGATCGATCACCTTGACCGCGACTTGTGCCTTGAGCACGAGATGCTCCGCCCGGTACACCGTGCCCATACCGCCCTCGCCGAGGCGCTGACCGAGCCGGTATTTCCCCGCCAATACGGTCCCGGGTTCGAGGCGAGGGGCATCCATGAATACAGTTCGGACGATAGCAGGCGGTCCGCAAAAGAACCGCGCGAATCAACCTGGGGCGCTGCGGTCGAATCCGAACGGGCCCTGTAGGTGCTCCAGCACCTCTGCCAGGCCAGAAATGCCCGAGGGACGCTGAGCCAAGCGCGGAACCCGACAAAGTTCGAGTCCCAGCGCACTCAGACGCGACACCTCCTGCTCTTCGCTCTCTTCACGAAGTGCGCGCCTCTGACCCGACAGAAGAGCTGAACGCACAGCAGGGTCATCGTCTTCCACGCTGGCCCGCGCAAGCTTGTGACGCGCCTCGAGGGACAGGAGGGGCGGGCTGCATTGATTGACCACCAGTGGACCGAGCGGCAATCCCAAATCCTTTCGCACGACTGCAATCAGCTCGGTCGTCTCGGTGACCGGCAGTTCCTCCGGCAAAGTGACGGCAACGATGGCGCTCTGCCGTGGGTCGGTGAGCATGGCCCAGCAATCTTCGGCGTCTTTCTTCAGCCGTCCGAAGGGCGCCAGCTCGGTGATGATGCGCGGCACGCGCAACAGATCCGTACTGTCACCGGTCGCCGGTGCGTCCAAAATCACGATGTCGTAGGGCGCGCCGACCAAAGCTGGTCCGCTGTCGCTGCGGTTGCCGTAGTGCCAGGCCTTGCCCAAGAGCGCCCAAGCACGCAACCCCGGTATGCCGTGCAAGAAGCCACCGGAGAACTTCTGATGGAACAGCGCGTCGGTCACCAGTTTGCTGCCGACGGCCGACTCGACGTATTCGCGCATCGCCTCCTCGGGATCGATGAGGGCTGCATGGAGTCCGGGCGCGACCTCCGCCGGGCGCGTGGTGACGTTCGTGGCGAGAGCACGGCCCAGTTGTGAGGTGCCTGAACCCGCCACCACCAAGGTCTTGCGGCCCCAACGCGAGAAGCCGAGTGCCAGGGCGGCCGCGACGGTGGTCTTGCCTACCCCGCCCTTGCCCGTCACGAACAGGAATCTTATAGCTGTGGCGGCGCTCATTGCCTGCGCCCTACCATGCCATGACTCGCACTTCCTTGCCTCAAGTCCCTCGCGTCGCCTGCACTGGTCTCTCGCTACTGGCCCTCGCCAGCATGTTCAGCGGCTGCGGCAACAAAGACAGCGCACCGAGCCCGGTCCAGCAAGCGGTGGGCTCCGCCGCCTCCTCGGCCGCGCCGAGCCCCGCCAAGAGCGCGCCCGTGCCTGTCTACTTCGAAGCGGTCGGTCCAGAACTGCTCGTGGCCCCTGGTCGCGGCCTCTCGGCCATTCGCTTCGGCACGAACTTCGAGATGCTCGAGCGCCAGATGGGCCGCTCCTGCGAAGTGCGCACCGAGACGCGCTGTCTGTTCATGGAACAAGCCGTCGACTTCACGATGAAGGACGGGGTCGTCAGCGGCATCAAGACGTACCGTAAAGACCGTTTGGTCCCTGGCCTGGCGCCCCGCGTTTTCGGCATCTTCAAAGGCGCGCTGCCGCCGTCGATCCAGTTCGGCTTGCACCGCCACATCGTCGCCCAAGAAATCGAGCAAAAGCCCGAGCGAACCGAGGAAATCAAGGACGGCGCGGAGGGTCTCGTGGCCCGCGAGTTCTACCCGGGCCTCGTCATCGAGTACGACCGCCTGTCGAACGGCAACATCGTCGCCTCGACCTTCGAGGTGGTGCCTCTGACCGCAGAACAGAAGAAGACGCTCGGCGTGAAGTGACCATCGTGCCGGCTCTACGGCGCGAAACCGAGTCAGTCGCCCGGTCGGCCCACGCCCCACTCGCGCTTGCGGTCACGGCGCAGACCCTGACTCACCGCACGCGCCGCGTCGGCTGAGTCGATCAAGGTCCACACGTCGAACTCCGGAAAGCCGAGCGCTCGTTCGAGCAATATCTCGGCCGCCAATTCCGGGGCGATGCGGTCTTCCGCGCGACCGGGCAGCTCGACGACGGCGCGGCGCACACCCAATTGCGAGAGCGCCCCGAGTAGAACGTCGACGACGGCCGCGAAGATTTGCGGATTGAACGCGTGACTGTCGCCACTGCCGACGAGCAAGATCTTGTCGAACGGCAGCTTGGGTCGACCACGCACCAAGAGCTGCTCCAGCGCCGCACCACTGATCGTCCCACGCCGCAACAGCTCGGAGATGTGCCCTGCCAAGCGGTAATCGACCAGACCAGCCACGCCGCGCGGCGGGCGTTGATCGGTGAACAGCGGCAGCACCAGCACTTCACTCACGGCCATGTCGAGGCGCCGAAGCTCGGGCGGGATGAAGCGCAGATCCATGAGTTTTCCTCTGCTCAGCTGGCAGCGTCGGCGGCTCGGGGACCCACTTCGTTGGCGACGCGTTCGAGCACGCCGTTCACGAACTTGCCGCTCTCTTCGGTGCCGAAGCGTTTGGCCAGCTCGACCGACTCGTCCAAAATGACCGCGCGCGGTACGTCGTGCCGGTGGCAAAGCTCGTAGGTGCCCAACCGCAGCACGTTGCGGTCGACGCGCGTCATGCGTTCCAAGCGCCAGTTATCACTGGCTCGTGTGATGCGTGAGTCCAGGTCGTCGCGGCTCACGGCCACGCCGCGCACCATCTCGTCGGCGTAAGGCCGACCTTCGGCGTCGCCGGGCGTTTCACGCCAGAAATCACGGATGACGTGGTCGAGCGGCTCGTCAGATGCCTCGAGCGCGTAGAGCATCTGGACCGCGGCCTCGCGGGCTGTGGTGCGCGCGCCCATTCACGATCCTCGCCAGTTCTGCGGTCGTCGGTGCATTTCAGAGCCCATGATGCGAGAGCAAACGCCCGAGGCTGACCATCTCGATAGCGGTCAGGGCAGCGTCGAAACCTTTGTTTCCGGCCTTGGTGCCCGCTCGCTCCAGAGCCTGCTCGATCGTATCGGTGGTCAGCACGCCAAAGACGACCGGAACTCCGGTCTCGGCCGTGGCCTGAGCGACGCCGCGCGCGGCCTCGTTGCACACGTAGTCGTAGTGCGAGGTCGAGCCCCGAATCACAGCGCCAAGCGCGATGATGGCGTCGAACTGCCCACTCTTGGCGAGCCGCAGGCAAACAGGCGAAAGTTCCCACGCGCCGGGAACGCGCACCAAGGTGCGCGCCTCCTCGCTGACGCCGTGGCGCCACAAGCCATTTTCGGCACCTTCGACCAGGCGATCGACCACCAATTCGTTGAAGCGCGCCGCGACGATGGCGAAGCGCGCGCCTGCCGGAACGACCAAGGGACCTTCGATGTGATGAGGTAGCGAATCGGACATGGAAATTTTACTCGAGGGACGGGGTTCAGGAACCTTGCGCGAGACTGATGCGAGCGCCGCGAAGCGGAACGCTCTCGACAGACAAGCCGTAGCCGTGGATGCCGGCGATCTTGCGGTGGCTGTTGGTGAGGAGACGGATTTCGTGCAGGCCGAGGTCGCGGAGAACCTGCGCCCCCAAACCGTACTCGCGGAGCGTGCCGCCGTGTGGACGAGTCAGCTCTTCGGCTGGTTTCTCGCCAGTTCTGGCTTCGCCCAGGCGTTGCCAGCTGGCGAGTTCGGCCGAGAAATTGTGACGAGGAGGCAGATAGACGATCACGCCACGACCTTCCTTCTCGATCGACGAAACCGACTCCATCAGATTGGCGCGGCCTTCGCTGCTCGTCGACGAGAACACGTCGCCCAAGATCGAACCCGTGTGCATGCGACAGAGCGTGGGCTGACGCGTGTCGACGTCGCCCTTCACCAGCGCCAGAATCTGACGTTCGTCGAGCGTCGACTCGTAGACCATCGCACGCCAGGCGGTGCCCGTTTGGTCGAGTGTGATCGGCGTTTCCTCGACCAATCGCACGAGCCGCTCGGTCTGCAAGCGATACGAGATCAGATCGGCGATGGTGAGGATGCGCAGGTCGTGGATGGCGGCGAACTGCTCCAGATCGGGCATGCGCGCCATCGTGCCGTCGTCGCGTATGATTTCGCAGATTACGCCCGAAGGGTTCAATCCAGCCAAACGAGCCAAGTCGACCGAGCCCTCGGTCTGCCCGGCGCGTACCAAGACACCGCCGCGCCGCGCTTGCAGCGGAAAAACATGGCCGGGGACGACCAAGTCGTCGAAGCGCGCGTCGGGATGACTCGCCACGCGAATGGTGTGCGCCCGATCCTTGGCGCTGATGCCCGTGGTCACACCGCGCCGTGCTTCGATGCTGACGGTGAAGGCCGTACCCAGCGGCGGACCGCCGCGACCGGGCGCCGCCATCATCGGGAGATCGAGCTGCGTCACCTGTTTTTCCGTGAGCGTCAGGCAGATCAAACCGCGACCTTGAAGCGCCATGAAGTTGATCGCTTCGGGTGTGACCCGATCGGCTGCCATGCAGAGGTCGCCCTCGTTCTCTCGATCTTCGTCGTCGACCAAGATCACCATCTTGCCGGCGCGAATGTCGTCGAGCGCCGCCTGCACGTTCTTCAGGTGCTCGGGCGTGATATCGAGGGGAGGAGGGACGGAGTCGTTGCGGTGAACCATGGCGCTTTTTGCCCGAGCCGAGCCCAGGCGCTCGGAACCGATGGATGGCGCGACGACGGGCTCTTCGCAAGCAAAACCGACGGAAAACCGCCTGCAAAGCGCGCGCGCCGAGCTTTCAGCGCGACGAAAGCAGTCGCTCGACGTAACGAGCGACCAGATCGACCTCGAGATTGACCGGCTGGCCCACTTCCAGCGTGCCGAGCGTGGTCACCGAACGCGTATGCGGAATCACCAACAACGACGCTGCCTCGTCGCTCACGGAATTGACCGTGAGCGAGACGCCATCGACGGTGAGCGAACCCTTCTCGGCGACGAAGCGCGCGAGTTCGGCTGGTACTCGCACGTTGACCCGCATCATCTCGCCGAGTGGTTCGAGCCCCACGATTGAGCCGACACCGTCGACGTGGCCCGTGACCAGGTGTCCACCGAGTCGGTCACTCGCCAAGAGCGCTCGCTCGAGATTGACGCGCGTCCCGGGCACGAACGTCCCCAGGGTCGTGCGCGCCAGCGTTTCCGGCGAGAGTTCGACCGCGATATGCGCATCGTCCAGCTCGACGACGGTGAGGCACGCGCCTGCGATGGCGATCGATTCTCCCAGGGCGAGCTGCCCGAACGGCTGACGCAATCGGTAACGCTCGCCGGCCGCGAGCGCTAGCCGACTTTCGAGGGTTCCCACCCCCGCTACGAGTCCCGTGAACATGGCGTCTGGGTAGCATCGTGTGCGCCGACGGGCGAGCGCAGTGGCACGCCGGCGAACTCCGCAGAGCGCGCTTGTTGAAGCGAGCCGCTTCGCGCATTCTCGCCAAAGACCGCGACCGCTCATGACGCCTCTTTCTCCACCGACCGACGAAGCCCCCCCCGCGGGCGAGGACGCGACCGACGCAGAACGTATTTTTCGGCCACGTCGTGCGCTCCCGACCGACGTCGTGCGACCGACGCGCGCCGAGGTAAATCTCTCGCATTTGCGCCACAACCTGCACGTGCTGCGCGCCGCCAGCGCGCTCGGGCCGGGCCAGGCCAAGCCCAAGATCTGGGCCGTGCTCAAGGCCGACGCCTACGGGCACGGGGCCAAAGCCGTAGCGCGGACGTTGGAGCGCGCCGGCGTCGACGGCATTTGCGTCGCGCTCGTCGAAGAAGGCGTAGAGCTGCGCGAAGCGGGCATCACCGCGCCCATCTTGGTCATGGGCGGCTATTACGGCAGCGCCTTTCGCGAACTCTTGCACCATGAGCTAACGCCCGTGCTCCACGAAGTGGCGCAAATCGAAGAGCTGGCTCGCATCGTGCGCAGCCGCGATGCGGGTCCCGTGTGCGCACACTTGAAAGTCGACACAGGCATGGCGCGCCTCGGCGCCCCACCCAGTGAATGGGAGCATTTGGCGCGGACCTTGAGCGCGCACCCCCAGCTGATCTTCGAGGGCTTGATGACCCATTTCGCCAACGCGGATCTCGCGCGCGCTGACGTACTGGACGAACCTCTGGCGCTGTTCGAACGCGCGCGAGAAACCTTCCGTGCGCACGGGCTCGTGCCGCGCCTCCTGCACGCAGCCAACAGCGCGGCACTCTTGCGCGGTGGCGCGGACTTCGACGTGGTCCGGCCCGGCATCGCGCTGTTCGGCGTCGACCCCCTGCCTGCGGTCGCGCCCGGCGAAACCGCATTCGTGCCCGTGGAAATCACCGCCAAACTGCGCCCAGTGATGAGCGTGCACAGCAAGATTGTCGCGTTGCGCGAACTTTTTCCGGGTGATCACGTCGGCTACGGCAGCACTTGGACTGCAGTGCGCACGTCGCGCGTCGCCACCGTACCGATGGGCTACGCCGACGGCTTGAGTCGCGCTCTGTCCAATCGCGGCACACTCCTGGTCCACGGCGCGCGTGCGCCGATCGTGGGCGTGGTCAGCATGGACATGACCATGATCGACGTGACCGACATCCCCCAGGTGAGTCTGGGCGATGACGTCGTGCTGCTCGGCTCGCAGAAATGGCCGACTGAGCGCGGTCCCGGTGCACAGGCTGGCGAGTCCGGCGCAGTGACAGCGCGTGAGATTGCCGCCGCGTCGGGCACGATCCCCTGGGAAGTGCTGACCAACATTTCGCGGCGCGTGCCGCGCTTTTACCGCGAACCCTGATCGCGACAGACCGGCGGCCTAGGGGTGTTAGCGGCTGCCAAATCCCTCGTCGTATTGGGTGAAATTCACCTGGGCGAAATTCGCCCACTTGCGAGAAGAGTTGCGCGCGCTGGGTGAATTTCGCGCTTCGAATTCACCCAGCTGCCTCCGCTGGTCTAGTCGTGCCGATG
>Ga0105048_10010146_pt1 | contig 14935 bp, 15 predicted proteins | sample MAT05_FD_78382 | JGI IMG/M metagenome (GOLD analysis project Ga0105048, IMG submission 78382) | Freshwater microbial communities from Lake Fryxell liftoff mats and glacier meltwater in Antarctica - MAT-05 | ecosystem: Environmental > Aquatic > Freshwater > Ice > Liftoff microbial mat | place... | reverse complement strand
GGATGGGCAATCTGTACGTGGTTCGGTGGCGGCTTCGTTGCATAGGACTTGGATGGGGTTGCAAGACGAACTGAATGAAATGAAGGACATCTCCGCGATTCTGACCGAAATCGAGCGAAGCGAAGATGGGATGTTGCTGGCATATGCGAAAGCGATTAAAGATGCACACAACGACACGACGTCATCAATGTGGATCCGACATGAGCAATCGATCGCGCAATCCCGCGATGCAATTCGTTCATGGATCAAACGAGGAAGTTCAGATGGAATTACGCCCTCATAGTAAAGTAGCTCAAGATGCTTACCAAATCGGTGATTTGAGACATCTGCCACACACTGTCAAAAAAGAACCGAGTAAAAAAAAGGTCACGTCGCACCTTCTCGACTGATTCGCTACAACTCTTTACACCAGACAAACTCATGTTGAACCAACCCACAGTCCAGGCTTTAGTTCTCGTATTGTGTACGCTGTTCGGATCGGCAATCGCTAGCGCGGGAACCGGCGCTGTTCTAGACAATGGTGATTTCTTTTCGGATTCAGCAAAGAAGGAAGCGACGCGTAAGATCGCTCAAATCGAGACGCAGTTTAAGAAAGACCTAGTAATCGAGACTTTCACTACGATTCCCGACGAGATTAAACGGGGTGTTGACCTCACCGATAAAACTGCATCGAGCAAGATGTTCGAGCAATGGGCGGTTGAGGAGGCCAAACGGCAGAAAGTAAACGGGATCTATGTCTTGCTTTCGAGCGAGCCGGCCCACCTTCATATCGCGGTTGACGACGAAACACAGAACACGGCCTTTTCCCTGAAGGAGCGCGACAGCCTCGTTGGCCTTATGCTCAGTAAGCTACGCTCGAAGCAGAATGATGAGGCATTGTCGGAATGTGTCAATTTTGTGTCCACCAAAATGGCAAGCCATTCGGTGCCAAGCCCTACCGTCAATAGCCTCACATCTCCCTCGGCTGCTGGTTCTGAAAAAGCTGTGCAGAGCGAACAAGCTACTCCATGGAGTTGGATTATCATTGCGGTCGTTGGCGTAGGTGCGATCTGGGTGATTCTAGGAGTGATTCGTTCATTAATGGCGGGGCGTGGGGCAACCGCGGGCTCAGGAATGGGTTCAAGTGCTGGCGGTGGCGGTATGTTCAGTTCACTGCTGGGTGGAATGTTTGGTGCGGCAGCAGGCATGTGGATCTATGACCAGTTTTCAGGGAGCAACGGCAATGCGCTGGGAGGCGACCAGGAGAACCGTAGCATTGGTTCAACTGATTTTTCAGGGCAAGATACCGGCTACTCGGGCACAGGTGGCGACTTTGGCGGTAGTGATTCAGGGGGAGACGGAGGCGGAGGGGATTTCTAACGTTCACTCGCGTCGAGCGCCTTACAGCTCGTGGAAGAATTCCCGCACTCGCTCAGTGGCGACAGGTTTGGTGAGTAGGCAATCGAAGCCAGCACTAAGGCGAGCGGCAGGCTGTGAGATACCAGTTGTAGTTTGGGACCCTGGTTCCGAACGAGTCAACGGACGGGACAATGGTCCCATCCTACGGTACTTTTCAACTTGCTGCCCGCCTAAAGGCCGTCTCCCTGTCGGACGGTTGTCCGTAGCCGGTCATGGCCACCAAATAGAAGCTGTTCAGGTTTGCCCGCGCGCGTAGCCGCCGAGCCAACTCGTGGCCGCTCGTTCCCGGCATCGAGACATCAGAAAACACTAGGTCCAGCCTTAACGATTCCTGTTGGTTTATCGAACCTTGGTTCGCACGAAAGTCGCAGCTTTGCGATATACTCACAGCGACAAATGCATGGGAATGCCCATCAATTGCAGGCCTCTTCGCACATTCTCGCGTTCCAGGCAGGTCCTGAAATCTTGGGGCAACGCTTCGCGAATCGCGTAGCGAAAAACAAAGACGCCCCGCCTCACTTTACTACTTTTGCAGAATGCCAAAATGAAAAGAACACGATCGTGATTCAAGTCGCTGTTTACAATACCAAGTCGTACGATCAAGAGTATCTCGAGAAGGCCGCAGGGACTGAGCAAGTCCAGTGGCGTTTTCACGAGTTTCGACTTAGTACCGAAACCGCCTTGGCCGCCAAAGGTTCACAAGCCATTTGTATCTTTGTCAATGACGAGGCAAATCGAGGTTGCTTAGAGGTTTTGGCGGCCCAGGGTGTGAGACTGATCGCCCTGCGTTGTGCGGGTTCGAATAATGTAGATCTGGATGCCGCACGCGAATTGGGTTTGATTGTCGTGCGTGTGCCAGCCTATTCCCCGTACTCGGTGGCCGAGCATACCGTCGGATTGTTACTGACACTTAATCGCAAGATTCATCGGGCTTACAATCGGGTTCGTGAGCTAAATTTTTCGCTGGGCGGACTGGTGGGCTCAGATGTACATGGCAAGACGGTTGGGATCATCGGCACTGGCAAAATCGGGCAGATCGCAGCTCAAATCTTTCGTGGGTTCGGTGCAGAAGTCATCGCCTATGACTCCTTTCCTTCGAAGGATTGGGCTCAGACGAACGGGATTCGCTATGTGGATCTTGACCGGTTGCTGGAGTCAAGCCATATCGTTTCACTGCATGTCCCATTGTTGCCGGAGACTCGTTATTTGCTCAACGCGCGCACACTTGCGAAGACCAAGAAGGGGGTGTTCCTCCTCAATACGAGCCGCGGCAAACTAGTGGATACGACCGCACTCATTGCGGCCCTCAAGTCAGGGCATGTTGGCGGTGTTGGGTTGGACGTCTACGAGGAAGAAGAAGGGGTGTTCTTCGAGGATCTTAGCGGTCAAGTGCTGCTCGATGATGAGCTTTCCCAACTTCTCATGTTTCCAAACGTCTTGATTACGTCCCATCAAGCATTCCTGACCCACGAAGCCCTAAGCGAGATCGCACGCGTCACAACACAAAACCTTCTTAACCTTGACGCCAACGCGCCCTTCATGGAAGGGACGATTTTATAATTTTGGAAGGGGGTCAACCGGTGGCAAAACCAACCGAAAGCCTGGAGGGCGACACCTGCATTGCGGGTTAAGTGCTAGTCTTGGCATCTCATCCACAACTCCCTAGCGTCCACGATTAGATCGCGAGCGAGAAACACTGGGCTTGCGAAATCTCATTTTTTCTGGATGTTCTCTAGCTCGCGTCCCTTCCGATGTTGTTAGCCGGAGATTACGAATGTCAGAAATCTTTCGAATTTCGTCGACCACTCTCGACGGCCTCCCGGCCGCAATTGATGAAGCTTGCCGAAGGATGGAACAGCACTACGCCCAGGGGCGGTATTCCAAAGTCACTGTCCTGAGACACTGGTCCAAGCACAATCCGACCATCTCAGGTAAGGTCGCTCGACCGACGGCCTACCGTTGGTATCTTCGCCGTGAGCTACTGAAATTGGCTCAACGGGGAGCTGAAATTGAGATCAGCCCTTCTCAAATGCGGATCGATCTCCATTCCCCATCCCTGTTGACTGCGATCGATGAATCCAATTTTGATCAAACGTTGAAGAAGGTGTTTCTGTTCGGACCCGAGCGCGTAGAGTTGTCGCTCGAACGTCTCGAACACTACACCGGCACGCGAGCTGAAGACTTTCAACGCTATGTACTCTTGACGAACTACCAGATGCATATGGATGCATTTCGGCAGCTGCATCCGCAGTCGATCGCGTCGGCCCGGATCGATGTTCAGATGCCTACTTTGCACTCGCCTGAGGAAGACAACAACGGTTTGACTATCGTCAACATTGGAGTCGGACCGTCCAATGCAAAGAATTTTACCGATCACTTGGCGGTCCTCAGGCCTGATGCGATGCTGATGGTGGGGCATTGTGCAGGGATTAGGAACCACCAAGAAATTGGAGACTTTGTTCTCGCTACTAGCTACATGCGGGACGATCTGGTCCTGGACGATGCTCTGCCCCGTTCCGTACCGGTAACACCGAGCTTTCTGCTGAATCGAAACCTGGCCAGGGTACTGGAGGAACGCGGCCTTCCCTACCGCATGGGAGTTGTTTACACGACTGCCGATCGTAACTGGGAGCTGGCCATCAGCCGTAAAATGAATGATTTTAAGGCTAGCCGAAGTATCGGTGTGGATATGGAGTCGGCCACCGTGGCTGCAAACGGGTTTCGGTATCGGATCCCTTCCGCGTCGCTCTTGTGCATTTCTGACAAGCCACTGCACGGAAGTCCCAAGCTGCCCAAATCTGCTAATACTTTTTATCAATCCACCAAGAACCAGCACCTACAAATTGCGGAGGCAGCCATCCGATTGACTCGAGCATCCTATCCGGATGGACTGCCTACCACCGATTTGCGAGCCATGGACGAACCGCTCTTGGGATGCCCGATTCCGAGTAAAACACTGCCATCCTGAGGGATGTCTGCAAGGCTAGTATAGCTGATTGAGCTCGTTCCCAAGCTCCAGCTTGGTAACGCAAACTCTAAAAGCTCCGCTTCCCGAACCCAGTGCCGCTGGTTTATAAGTGCAGTATCAGGACGTCGAAGCAGAGCTTCGAGGACGGCGTTCCCAAGCTGGAGCTTGGGAACGAGGGTGGGAACGAGGGTGGAATGAGGGTGAACGTTGTTTTCACTTCACGGTCACACCCGGCAGGTGTGACCCACGGTGGGTCACTCTTGCCGAGAGTGACTTTGCACTGCATTAGCGGCTTCCAAATCCTTTACGGCGTTGAGCTTGAGTTCGGGAACGAGGACGAACTGGAATTTGGATGGCTTGGATGGATTAGCACGCCAAGTGATGCCAGAGCCGACTGCTTGCTCGGATACCTCGATAATAGTCTTCCAAACAGAATTTTTCATTCGGGCTATGTGCACCGTCGTCGTCGAGTCCCCAGCCCAGCAGTAGCACGTCGGCTTTCGTCGCGTCGACCATCTGCGCAACGATCGGGATTGACCCTCCTTCTCGAATCAGGACGGGCTTTGCAGCAAAGCCTTCTTCGACGGCCTTCATCGCCCCTTGCATGTACTTGGAGTTTGGGTTGACAACGACCCCTTTGCCACCGTGCAAATCAATCAACTCCAATCGAACTCCCGGTGGCGTATGCGCTGCCAAGAAAGCTCGCAGCTGTTCGCCTACTTGCTTGGGATCTTGATTGGGTACCAGACGGAAACTGATTTTGGCCGCTGCCCAAGATGGAATGATGGTTTTGCCCCCTTCGCCTTGATAGCCGCCGAGCAACCCATGCACGTCAAAAGTCGGCCGGGCCCAGCGGCGTTCGAGACTGGTGTAGCCAGCTTCTCCGGCGAGCGCTTCGACTCCCAACTGCTTCGCGAAAGCGTCATCGGAGAATTGTAGACCGGCCCACATGGTCCGTTCGCTTGCTTCGAGATCGACGACCGAGTCATAGAAGCCCGGCAATTGGATCTTGCCGTCTGGGGTCTTCAACTCGGTGAGGATTCGGGCGAGAGCTAGCGCAGGATTGGCGACCGCTCCGCCAAAGGAACCAGAATGCAAATCCGCTTTCGGACCATGGACTCGCAATTCAAAGTAGGCGATGCCTCGCAAACCGTAGGTGATGGCCGGCTGGCCTTTCGCGTATTGGGAGGAGTCGGAGATTACGATGACGTCGCAAGCGATTCGTTCGGCAATCTCAGGGAGCTTGGCTTCCAAGACTTCGCTACCGTTTTCCTCTTGCCCTTCGATAAGGAATTTCACCTGCAGCGGTAGCTTTTGGCCACAGGCTTTCCAGGCCAGCACGCTTTGGACATGGGTGAGCATTTGGCCTTTGTCGTCGGTCGAGCCTCGAGCGTAGATATTTCCGTTTTTGACGACCGGCTCGAAAGGTGGCGAATCCCAAAGATTCAATGGATCGGCTGGTTGCACGTCGTAGTGACCGTAGACCAGGACGACAGGTTTCCCGGGTAGAGGTTCCGACTCGGCGTAGATCAGGGAAGGCCCATCACCTCGGATTTGCTGGGTTTTGAGCCCTCCAGAAGCCAATTTCGCCTCGACCCAGTTGGCCGCGTCCGCCATTTCAGCCGTCTTGCTGCTATCGGCACTCACGCTAGCAATACGGAGCAATTCAAAGAGCTGGTCCAGGTGACTTTGACGGTTGCTCTCAAGGTAGCGATCGATTGCGGATAAATCTGTCATTTCGGATTGTATGTTTCGTAGGATTTGTTCTTGCCAAGAGTAGGGGGAATGGGTTTACAATATACCGGAGTCGTCGCGAAGCCGGAGCCGATGCCGCGAGAGCCGAACGTACCGTGCGAGTCCGTAGGCCATTTGTTTTACATTTATCCAACCTTTGCAAACACACGCAGAGTGCAAGTCCATCATGTTTGAATCCGAAAACTCTGAATCCAATACAGCCGTTGCGGAACCGATTGTTCGCCCTAAGAAATCAGCTCCGCAATCGAAGAAGCAACCGCGGTACCACGTCGTCCTATGGGATGACCCGGAGCATACGTTTGAGTACGTGATCGAAATGATGCAGAGTCTCTTTTACTTGCCCACCGCGACAGGTAGGAAGATTGCAGACGAAGTGGATCGCAGTGGTCGTGCAGTCTGCCTGACCACGACCCGCGAACACGCGGAGCTAAAGCGAGATCAGATCAAAGCGTTTGGCCAAGATCCACATAGCCGCAAGTCCACCGGTAGCATGTCCGCGTCGATCGAGCCTGAGTCCTAAAATAGAAAGCCAGACACTCAAGTCGAAAAGCGTTCAGTTGTTTTTCATCGAGAGTAAGTTCAATGCGCTGAGATGGACCGTCATGATCAACACGCCGACGGCCAGCGATACTAGGTAAGGTAAGATATCCGCAATCCAAGATGACTGATTGCCTACCGTTGTGGATGTTCGTTGGAGAACGACTGGCTCAAAGCTAATAGCAGATGGAGCTCGCTTGCGGGGTGAGGATTTTCCTTGGGCGTTCGCGACAATCGCCGCCCGTTGTTCTTCACCGATCCCGTCGTCGAGGACCGCTTGTAGCAAGAAATCGATCCCTTCCGACAGCTCCCGTCTCTGTGCGTTACACCGCGGACAACCCATCGAGAGGTGCAGATCCACGACCGATTTTGTCTCGCCGTCCAAAATCTCAAAATGGCTGACGTTGCTGGGCAATCGAACATTCAAGTTGACGGGAGTGTATTGATCAAACAATTGTTGGCAGATCAATTCAATTGTATCGGACATTGGGATGGGGTTCTTAGCTATTTGGGGATTGGATTTTTTCTGTGTCTTAAGATGGCAACGCCGGTTGTTGCCTGCCGTTTTTCTCATGGTAGCCTGCGTGATGGTGGCAGTCCTCCCGCAATTTGAAAGTGCTTCTCGTCCAACGAAGATCTCACGCCAAGAGTTCGCTCCACCATCCCAATCGAAGGTAAACTAACTCAGTCGTCCAATGCATGGATGGTGTTGTGAATCACCCCGTTGGCTCGGCTGCCGCTCTCGGTTCGGAACGCAAACTTGATTTCCATGCACCAGTTCGGAGCCAGATCCTCGACTGCAATTAGAACGGATCGACCATCGTCGGATAGCGTGGTCGCAACCACTTCCAAAGTCCTTTCGTTGAAGTGTTCCGACCCGTACTTCTTGGTGCGTTTGAGAGCCCAGGTCTTGATCGCGACGTTTTTGGGGGCCATCGAAGCGCGATCCAATGGTTCAGCAAAGGACAAAAGCAAACCAGATTTTTTGGCTTGAAGTGCTATGGGCAATACGATCGGTCGGTCGGTAGCACGCAGTCGATAGAGGCCGCCCGGGCTGGTTGCATTTCCCGCCCACGCGAACATGCCGCAGAGATAGAGCTGTTGATCGTGCGGCCGAAAACGTCCTCGCATCACACCAGTGGGGAAAAGTGGGATCGGCAACTCGATCAACCCACCCTGTCGTACTCCTCCGACCTTTTCGTGTAGCACAGAGAACACTTTGCCATAACCATAGGACAGATTAAGAAGACTGCCGTTGAGCGCTTTCCATCGAGGGCTGTCCACCCACAGCAGCTCTGCAGGCGAGCGATCGAATGCATTGGTGATCCAACACAGAGGAGGGACCATAGCATCATCCGATTCGTCGGTGATGTCGTGGTAGCCAAACATGTTGCCATAGAAATTCGGTTGGCCAGACGGGTTGAGCGTTACCCAGTTGATTCGGTTTTTCGGGTTCCAAAATCCTTCTTGATCGGTCACCACGAACGAGCCATCAGGATTTAGGCAAACACCGTTGGCCGCTCGAAAACCAGTTGCCAAAATATCGGTGCGAGAACCATCCGGCGCGACTCGAAGAAGTGTGCCGTGCTGGGGAACGACTGCAGCCAAAGCGTGTCGACCAGACTTGGCATAGTAAAAGTTGCCGGCTTCGTCGACTTGCAAACCCATCGCGAATTCGTGAAAATGTTCTGTCACCTGGTGGTCATTGTTGAGGCACTGGTAGAAGTCGATTTCGCCATCGCCATTCAAATCGTGCAAGACAACTAGCTGATCGCGACAAGTCACGTGAATCTTCTCGCGAACGACTTTCAAGCCGAGAGGCTGATAGAGCCCCGATGCAATTCGCTGCCATTTTAAATCCCCATCGTCGATACCCAGACGCAGGTGCCAGACGTCACCGTCCCATGTGCAAATGGCCATGCTACCGTCCGCAAAGAAGTCGAGGCCAGTGAATCGTATTTGAGCCAACCATGGATTTGTATCAGGTGCGGTTAGAACGTCGACGGCGAACGGCCCATCGTCAAACGACGTGACCAGCTTGGTTTCAAGCGTTTGTTGCCATCGCGGAGGCCCACCTCGCGTGAGTGGCCTTAAATCGAACGACATGTCCGACAATTGCCCGCTTAACGATTTGGCATGCTGCGCCAGGCTCATCGTTGAATTTTCAAGGCTGCTCGCGACCCACAACGCGAATTGGAGCGGAGCAGTGCCGGCAGGAATTTTGACTTGCAGGTGGCCGTCCTTGTTGGACCAGGACAGAGGCTGTGTCGCTGGCAAAACACCTGCCAAAAGCTCGCCCGTCGAGATCGACGAAGGGGCCGCCGGGTCTCCCATCACATCGACGAATCCGTTGGAATGGGTCTCGCCAAATCGCAGGAGGAGATCTCGATCACGGGGACCGATATTAAAGGTTCGCAAAAAGGTTGCGGGGCGAGTTTCGTCGGAGTTGGTCCAAACGCTCGGTGACTCCAGCACCTCCGCGTTGCCGATGGTGTACGACAACACTACTTTGGAGCCGTGATGATATTGGCCTCGAAATGTGCCCCAAGCCTTTGGCAAGGGACCGTACCGCCGATGGTCTCGCCCCTCAACCCTTTGATCGTCGACGAAAGAGCCAGTGTCGGGATCCGCCCAGCCTGGACCATTGCCGTTCGACAAGACGACGTCGCCACTGACCTTTGGATGGATTTGATGCTCGCCATTGAGCTGGATATCTCGCCAATCGATGAAGCGTGGGGAGTCGCCATTTTTTCGAGCGTGCCAAGCCGTCGAGACTCTCAGTGTATCGGTGTCGAAAATCATCCATTGCTCCCCTCGCGATACGCCACCAGCTCCAGCATCCAGCCGGACCGCTATTCCCTTGTAAGCTATGTTGAGAGTATCACCCGGCGTTTCATAGCAGTGGGTCAAACTGGGGCCATAGTCCATCGCACTCCAAGCCTCGATCTTGCTCGGCTCTGGACCGCGGGTGTCCCCTTTCGGTAAGCTAGCAAGGTAAACAGGTTCGATGGGCGTAAGCTGAGTTGGATTGTGCGGACGCAGAAACGACTCGCGAATGTAGTGAATGACATCGTACTTCTGCGATGGTACCATCCAGGTTTGGGCGGGCATGAAACCAAATCCGCGAGTCAAGGTCCTATACACGGATAAGGGATCGCTGCCGTTCTTGAACTTCCCCTCCCCGAATCGCATGGCGGTGGGAAGCGATCCTGCTTGGTCTATGGTTCCATGGCAATTGCCGCAAATACGCTTGTAAATCGCTTCTCCTCGAGCCAATGACTCGGATCCCCACTCGCTGATAAAGCCGACATGATCGACTCGCTCCTCGTATTCAGGTAGTTTCAAGTTCAGCATCGCATCGGACGGCTGGAGTTCCTTCGAACGAGCAGTGCCACCGTCGCGGATCTCTAGCACGTAGCAAACTAGATCGAGAAACTGCTGGCGGCTCGTAAGCTGGTTGATTTGGCTCTCTGGCATGATCGACTGTGTCTGGATTGCAAACTTTTCGACATCGGATGTCGGGATGGTAAGGAGCTGGTTGTTTCCGTCACGCAATACGACCTCAGTGTCGGTTCGCTCTACCAGCAGGCCGGTTAGCGTTTCTCCATCGGTTGTAAGTACACTCGCGGATTCGAAACCTTTACGAATCGTTTTGGAGGGGTAAAGGATGGATTCAACGATAGCCTCGTTGGAGAGTGGCTCCACGAACTTTGCCAAGTGTGGGCCGAGGTTTGATGGCAAGCCATCGCCAACAGAATGGCATTTGGAACAGGCCATCGAGGGCTGGAAAAAGACGATGGCGCCACGGGCAGCATCCCCCTCGCGTTTGGCCAATTCCGCAAGCACTTTTGGTTCGAGCCGCTTTAGTTCCAGCTCCAGAGTCTGCCCCAAAGCGACCGGTCTTGAGAAGGCCAGGAGCAGCAACAGAAAAAATAGCGTTGAACTAAGGGCCGCGAAACGTGAGATTGACATCAACATCTTTTACTGCATATTGACCGCGTTTTGAAGGAATGCAGTCTAGTATACATCGATTTTCATTAGCGTCTAACGTAGACTATGGTCCGCTGGGGTTTCAATCATTCGGTAAGGGAGGAAAGATGTCTGACCAATTTGCATCTTGCATCAAGCACGAAGTCCACGGTTCAACGGTCGTCGTGACCATTCTGGTGGAGCGGATTCGCGACCAGGAAAAGGTCACTCAAATCCGCGAGGCGATGACGGAGGTGGTCGGTCGCCAAGTCTGCAAAAACTTGATCATTGACATGAGCTTGGTTCAGTTCATCGGCAGCATCGGCTTCATGGCTTTCCTCGCGATGCGTCGGGTACCTGGAATCGAAAATATAGTCCTTTGCAATTTGGATCCGAACGTTCGAGAACTCTTCTTGATTTGCCGTTTGATCCCCCACAACAATGAGACGAGCGCTCCTTTTCATGACGCAACTTCTGTGGCTTCCGCGCTCGAGTGGTGCCGCGCTCTAAATCGCAATTAGGCCATCCTCTTTCGAGCAATCCAAACGGAACACTCAGCGTGCCTTAACACATACTTGGATACACTACCAAGTAAAAAGGTACTTAACAAACCACCTCCTGTGTTGCCAAGCACGATGATGTCGGTGCGCGTCTTCTTGACAAAACGCACGAGACCGTCGCCGACGTGGTTTGCCTCAAACACGTGGGAAGAAACAACGGGGGAAAGCTCTCGAAGTCGATTGGCAACGGCACTTAGTGCGTGTTTTTTGACAGCCATGATCCCTTCCAGATCGAATGGAAGAGGGACTTCAGAATAGTTAAAGGGGATCGAAACAATACTTACTAGCTCCATTTTGGTATTTGCTCCCCAACCGAATTGCGATAGCTGCTCGAAGACCGCAGAAGTAGTATCGGTATCGTCGTACGCAATGGAGACATCGATGGGGCGTTTTGCCGTTCTCAATCCGGTTGGGCGAACGACGAGGACAGAACACTTCGCGTGCGTTGCAACGAAGTCACTAGTACTTCCAAACATACGCTCGAGCAACGAGTGACCAACCGCTCCCAATACAATCAGATCGCTCTTCAGGTTCTCGGCGGTGCGTATAATCTCTGTGCCGATGTGCCCCTTTCCCACGACAAGCTCTAGGGTTGTGTTCGCGCCCTCAAAAATCTCTTGGAGATGGGCGAACAGAGTCGCGGTTTTTTCCCTATCAGCCTTTTCCAGTTGCGCAATCAAGTCCTCTATGTTTCTTGCGCCATGGAGATTCGGTAGGTTGCTGATGTAGAGGACCGTAAGCTCTAGTCTTTCCGAGTGCGGCAGATGAGCTAGTAGCCAAGCGGCCTCTTCGGCGTATTGAGAGCCGTCCGTCGCCAGTATGATTTTCATTGAAGTACTCCTATCCATCCATTCCAACGAGTCGACGTACAAAGACTAAAACAAAAATGATGGCGAGCAAGCCAACACCGATCCAACCCCAAGCGTGAGAAGAGGGAAGACCCTTCGACCAATTAAGCATGTTGCTTTCCTTCATCTAAAGACCCTGCGGTAAATGCGCCCGACCCTTCGTTGGGAGTGAGAGGAAAGGACGCAGCTTAAACGATTCCTCAACGATCCTGTGGTGAGACGAACGAACCAAAGAGGGGTTCTGCAAATGTTGAACCAAAGGCCATGCACAATCGCAAATTTAACGAAGACCGTGACCCGGATAGCGATCGTCGGTCTGTCAATTGCGATGGTTCAAGCTGTGGGGGGGCTTGTTTTGTGCATCTGTTGAGATGTGCGTCAAATTATGTGTCGTATTGTCGCGCTATTGAGCGCGAGCGTGCTTCTATATCGGAGAAACCCGGCTAATCGCTTGGATCGTCACGATAGGTTAGACTGATGGTCTTCGTTTGGGCGAATCGTCGGCCAAGCTAGTCCTAATTCTCGACCGTTTCGCCCCATCCATGTTTCGAATCTTGTTGAAGAAGTGCATCCATGAAGCCTTGCTGCTGTGGTGCGCCTGTGCGCTCGTCTTGTTTTTCTTTCCCTGGGTCCGAATTTGGACAGTCAGTCAATTTGAATTGAGCGGCTTTGCTCCTTTGATCGAGCAGTTTCGAGCGTTTGAGAAATTTTCGCCCGTGCCGTTAGAGCAATTCTTAACCTACCACGGCATGATCGGTTTCACGTTCGATGAGCCGGTGTTAATTCTATGTGTACTGGTATGGTGTATAGCGCGAGGATCCGATGTCATCAGTGGCGAACTGGGGCGTGGAACGATGGAAATGCTGTTAGCCCAACCGCTCAGTCGCGGCAAAATTTTTGCGGCCCATGCGGTCGTGACCATCACGGGCTTGCTGTTGCTGTGTTCGCTGGTGTACTTGGGTATCTATCTAGGGATTCAGACCAACTCGACCCCCGTTAGCACATCCAGCATATTTCGTTTGCCCTTCTTCAATTGGAACGTGAGCAACCCCTTCAACGCAGCTACCACACGTCTGGTGCCGCTCGACCAGCTGGTTTCCCCGAGCGTCTATGTTGTGCCGACCATCAACCTATTCTCACTCGGCTTCGCTGTGCTGGGATTGAGCGTCATGTTCAGCTCATTTGATCAATACCGCTGGAGAACGATTGGGGCAGTGATGAGCGTATATGTCTTGCAACTGCTGCTCTTTATTCTCTCCAAGTCCACTCCGAAGTTGAGCTACCTCAAGCCGTTCAGCTTTCTAGCCGCGTATCAACCCGACTGGATTGTTCAAACGGTTTATCATGGACCAGAACTAGCTTGGTCCTGGTGGCTTGTGGCGGAAGCGTCGGATGCTACAGGAACCACCGCATCGTCCATGCCGGGTCCCATGTTCTACGTATCTGCCCTGATGGGGCTGGGTGTCGCTGGTTACGCGATAGGTTATGCAAGGTTTTCGACCCGCGATTTGCCAGCACCGCAGTGAGAAACATACACCACTAGTACAAACTGGAGTGCTGTTCCCCCCTAGGAGTTTGCTATTTCCAGCTCAGCATCGACGGTTTTGGTTTCGGTCGTCACAGGGCGGCTGTAGCCCAGGTCTCGGATGACTTCCAGAATTTCGCTGCAGGTAGGAAACATCCGGCCATGCTTGCGTTTGTATGCGTCCATGGCTTGCATGAACTCGACTTCGTCACCCGAGTAATCTCGTTCGCAAGTGGTGGGGTCGATTTGACGTCGGCGTTGCGTTTTGGTTCGCTTTTTCTCTTGCGCGATGGCGGCTCGAACATTGGCCTCGTCGGGATCCGATAGTCGGCGGCTATCTCGTCTTCGATCCATTGCTACGATTTGTTCACCGGCGGTTTCAGCTTTGGACATTCTTCACTCTCGAGTTTGTGGAAGCGGCTCATTCGATAAAGTCGGCAACTCTTCGCTGCACCGTCAAGTCTACGCCTGCGATCCGATCGGGTCGGGAAACTCAAGCCAATCGTTATAGATTCCGTCCTTTCCGGGGCGACACAACCGGATGTAGGGCTTGAGTCCGGTTCGCGTTCCGATTCTCCGTTTCGAGAATGCTGTCTTTAATCGGGCTATCCAACCCGAGACAGTGCAATCAATACCTTTTCCGAATGGGCTGGGCAGTCTGCGCAAAGTTTTCTGCTTTTGCCGAAAGATCTGTGGGTTCCGTGTCTAGCGGCTCGATAAACCTTTTCGGGTAGCGAAGCCTCGCGGCGTGTTCGCCACGAATTGTCTAGCCAGAGACTTGCCAAAGGGAATTGCATTTATGTCAGCGTTAGCTCAACCGATTCGGAAGCACACTCGAGCTTCCTTGGCTCGCACGCTCGCTCAATTGTCTTTTGGTTTTGGGATCGTAGCCGGAACCGTACAGCTTTCGACGCCAGTGAGTGGGCAAACATGCGATCGTTGCGATAGCATCCCTGCATTGCGGTCCGGGCCGAGTAGCGGGTGCGAATCCTCTGGCCAAACCGTGAAAAAGTGTATCTGCGCCTGCCAGCCTTCGTGGGGTGAAAAACTACTAAATCATCTTGATAAATTAGGGGACAGGGTCGAAGCCAACTCGAAAAGATCTTACCGCTGCAAAGTCTGCGCTAGCACCAATTCGCCAAGCAACTCTGGCTGCGAAACGAATTCGGGCACAACCTGCAGATGCGAACCAGCCGCATCGATCACTTCGCATTCATTCCAACAAACTTCCCCACACGCCCAAATCAGACAGCCCTTCGTCGACAACTCCGGCAGCGCTGCGATTGGCTCCATCGGTGATTCTCAACGAACCAATCCGATCCCACAGGTCACCGCCCCGCCAGCCACTGTAACACGATCCAAGCCCTCTGATTCC
>Ga0105048_10010144_pt1 | contig 14936 bp, 10 predicted proteins | sample MAT05_FD_78382 | JGI IMG/M metagenome (GOLD analysis project Ga0105048, IMG submission 78382) | Freshwater microbial communities from Lake Fryxell liftoff mats and glacier meltwater in Antarctica - MAT-05 | ecosystem: Environmental > Aquatic > Freshwater > Ice > Liftoff microbial mat | place... | reverse complement strand
CTGCATAATCGCGTCATAGACGGCACCGGGACGTGGTCGGTGAGTGGCGCCTTTGACGGACTTGTAGATAAGCATCGTCACAAGAGCTGTCAGCCCCATATGTAATGTGGCCTGGAATCCATATCGCCCGTGAAGCAATGGCAGCACAGCCATCAACGCATACCAGAACTTGCCATTGCCGAGGTTACTGATGACTCGAAAAAACGGCGAGACCGTTCGCCATCGCAAGGTTCGATTCAAGAGCAACGTGATCTGAAGTTCCCACTGCATCACCTGATTCATGGCCGCCTGTCGTCGACTGATCTTCATAAAGTCCTCCCTGGCTCTACCATCACATAGAGACCCTTAATTCGCTGATGTGCCATCAGTTAACCGATTCTCCCCGAGAAATAATGATTCCAACGACCCGGTTATCGGATGCTTGTGTTAATTTACGAGCGCGCTTTGAATTGATTTTTGATGAACTCTGTGTTCAGGGTTCTTCTTAAATGCCCGCGCCGGGCTGTTGCCGAGTGTTTGCTGTCCTGAACCTTCGCTCAGAATTGTCCGTGCGCGGTGCCAGCAGCTGAAACATGCGAACCAGTGCTCTTGTGGACAAAGTCGCAGCGACTCCTGGCCGTCGACTTACAAGCTGAGATGGGGCTTGCTTCACGAACTCGCGGATTACCTGTTGGTACTGCGATCGTACCTCGTTGCCCGAGTTTCGCCAGGTCCTTATCTGCACAGAAGTCAGAGCCGCTGCAGACAACTGATCGTGGCGTTGTGGAGACTCAATGATCTCACGCACATATTGACTTGCTTCGGCCGCATTTCGCGGTGTGAAGAGAAATCCGTCGATACCATGCTGGATCAGGCTGGTCACTCCGCCCGCTTTCGCCGCAATGACAGGCAGTCCCGAAGCCATCGCTTCAAGAATGACGTTCCCCATCGTTTCTGTGTTGGACGCATACACGAATGCATCCGCAGAGGCGTAGGCAGAAGCCAGCTCTTCTCCGCGAAGATACCCCACGAAATGCGCTTTGTACCGCGAGAATCGTCGCTCCAGTTCTTCACGCTGCGGACCCCCGCCCACGATCGCCAGAGTCGCCTCGGGAACACGCTCCAGTACTTCCGTCAGAAAACTCACGTTCTTTTCGGACGCCAGACGCGAGACTGTCAGAAGCAAAGGAGATTCCGGATGATTTCCACTCAGTCGACGTCGCATGGAGGCGGAATTTCGCTCGGGCGAATACAACGTGGTGTCAACGGCTGGCGGCCACAAAGCGACGCGTTCGAAGCCTCGTTTCTGCAGATCCTCGGCCATGAACGCTGACACGGTCAGATTTCGACCGGCCGTGTTGTGATAGCTCTTCATCAGCCACCAGAGAAGGCGAGAGAGCACCCCAAGTCCACGGTACTGCTTCACGAACTCAGCGTAGAGCGTATGAAAAGAGAACAACACCGGTACCTGCAAATCGCTGCGGCACAGCAGGTCATAACACTGAAACCCAAATGCGAAAGGATTCAGGAAGTGAACCACGTCCGGCCGAAACGCCTTTAACTCGTAAATGAGCCGGTGGTCCGGAAGGCCGATGGCGTACTCCGGATAGCTCGCGCACGGAAAGCTTGGAAACTCGATCAAAGGCACTGGCGAGTTGCGATTTTCCGACACCTTCGGACAGACAATGATCACAGCGTCGCCGTTTGCCAGTAACTGCTGAATGAGGTTGACCGTGCGGCCCACAACGCCGTCAATCTTGGGAAGAAAGACTTCAGCTACGATAGCGATCCGCATGACGGAACTCCCCAGTGAACCATTTTCTTCACGCAGGACGACGCGCGACAACAAGCACAATGCTGTGATGATCGACGACCGGGAAGAGGAGCATGTTCAGAATCGCCTGCTGCCAGCGTTTCGCTTTATGCAGTCCGATTTCCTCAATGAACGGTGTCAACCAGCCTCCGTGGTAGCCGAACTCAATGAACGTTTCGAAATCCGGAAAGCGAAGTTCCGGCTCAAATGTTTCGGACGTCAGAATTTCAAAGCCATTCTTCTGCAATACCTCAACAACTTCCTGTTCGTTGTTGGGACAGATCATGCTCTGAAGGTCGGGAGTACCGCCTCCGAAGAGCAGCTTGAGCAGCGGATGCCCGGCTCGGCGCTTTAGTTCTCTGTATCCTGCGGTTGTCCCGCCGACGAAAGACCAGGTTCCTCCAGCGTCCAGCTTCGCGAAGATTCGCGGAGCAATGTGTTCGATCGGCACAAATCCGGTCACGAAATGAGTTGCGACAAGATCGAAATGCTGGTCACAGAAATGGTGATCGAGGTTGGCGCCGTCATCAATGGCACAGACAAGGTCAGGCAGTTTGTTCTGTGCAATGCTGGCCATCTGCTGAGAGATATCGATCCCCCAGGGTTCAATCGTGCGCTGGCAACGGTTGCGAAGCTTCTCCAGGAACATGCCGGTTCCCATTCCGACATCAAGGACGCGCATTGTCGGAAGAATTTCAGAAAACAGTCCTTCGGTCTCGAGGTGATTCAGAGCACGCTCCAGAGATTTTCCGGTAGTGTTCTGCGGATCCCGATCGTACTGACTTGCAATAACGTTGTCGTACTGACGCTGAATGACCGCTGATTCCATCCGAGGCTGCCAGTTCCGTAAGAGGCGATAGAGTGGGACGTGTCACACGCTGCCATGTTGTTGTGGTGTGGTCGAAGACAATTAAGAATATGCGTAGAAATCAATCAATTTTGACGAAGGTCGGCTCTTCGCAAATCATTCACAGAGACTTAACCAGAAATTCCCACTTCGCATCCAGATTCCATCGCATGGATGCAGACTTCGACATCATCGTGATTGGTAGCGGTGCCGGAGGTGGAACACTGGCCTCTGTCTGTGCCGCTGCCGGAAAGAACGTGCTGCTCGTAGAGCGCGGCGGAGTCACAGTGTCAGCCAGTGATGCGCCGCCAATCAAATCCAGATCGGTGCAGCATGAATTTGCGACGATGATTCAGAAGCAACCTTACGATGACCGGTCCATCGAACTGAACGGTGCTTCAGCCCGTCTATATATGGGTGGCGTTCTGGGTGGCGGTACTTCTGTTTATGGAGGTGCGTTGCTGCGTCCACATCCTGCGGACTTTTCTCCCGGTAACTACTACTCAGGCCGAATTCCTCGTGAGATTCACGAGTGGCCAATTCCCTATGAATCCTTTGAGCCGCACTTCAGGACAGCAGAACGTCTTTACGGCGTGACAGATGCTCGCGAGCCACGGTATTCGCAGACGACGTTGTTGGCGGAATCAGGTTCGAAAGCGAATGTTGATGAGCATCGTTCCGCAGTGGGCCGCAAGGATGGACTTCCGCTCGCAGAAATTAATGAAAAGCTGTTGCAGTCGGCCTGGAAATCGGGCTTGAACCCCTATCGACTGCCGCTGGCGATTGATGCATCGAAGTGTCTGCGATGCGATCACTGTGCCGGATTCATCTGTCCGACAGGGGCTCGACGATCTTCAGCACAACTGGTCCGGGAAAGCATCGAGCGAGGAGCCTCTCTGACGCTGAAAACTCAGTGTGAGACAGAACGACTGGAGCGAGGAGCCAATGGCAGGCTGAACGGCGTCTGGTTGAAAGATCGTATCGACGGATCGAGTCGCCGCTTGACCGCAAAGCGCTATGTCCTGTCGGCCGGGGCGATTGGTTCGGCATCGCTTCTGTTGAGGTCCGGATTCGAACATCCACTCCTTGGTCGGAATTACATGATGCACTATTCACCGATCGCCATTGGCATCTTTGCCCGGTCGACAGGAGCAAGCCGAACATTTATCAAACAGATAGGGTACTCGGACTATTACTTTGGAACCAAAGACCTGCCGGAGAAAATGGGGATTGTTCAGTCGTTGCCCGCACCCGGGCCTCTGTTGATGGCAAAATCGGGGATGAAGTGGGTTCCAAAGTGGATGCTCGGTATTCTGAGATCACGCATGTTGCCGTTGGTCGGCATCGTTGAAGATCTGCCGAATCCTGAAAACCGGGTCAGCCTCGATCATTCCGGCTCCGTTCAACTCCGTCATCAGTTCTCTGACTACGATCGTGAGCGCGGTGCTGAATTGTCTCGCCAGATGGCAAAGCTCCTGAAAAGCACAGGAGCTATGCACTGTGTCACAGGACTGACACCGTCACAGGAACACGTAGCACATCAGTGCGGCACGATTCGCTTTGGGAATTCTCGTGAACACGCGGTTGCGGATCCCGAGTGTCGCCTGTTTGACCAGCCGGATGTTTTCGTGGCGGATGGAAGTTTCATGCCAACTTCACTGGGAGTTGGTCCGTCCTTAACAATCATCGCCAATGCTATTCGCGTTGCCGAGATCGTGGCATCAGAAGTATGAAGTGCTTCATGAAGGTACGACTGGAACAGTTTCGACAGGCTTGTCGAATTCACGGTGGAACACTCAATATGCTCGGGGCCGCAATTGGAGTGCGGTTGTCTCGAACACCGATCCCTATAGCGGCGCTTCGCCGAAAGGTGTTTACGATGATTTACGGTGGAAAATACGGAGCACTGGATGAGACCGAACTGGAGAAACCTCTGGAACAGTTTCGCTCCATTAACGAACTTTTCACACGAGGAGTACGGCCTGAACTTCGACCTGTTCCGGAAGAGACCGACCAGTTGCTCTCACCGGTTGATGGCACTGTTCAGGACATCGGTCGGATTGAGAAAGATACGGTAATGACGATCAAAGGGATTCGATACACCCTCGATTCGCTTTGCCCGGAAACAGACACTGTTCCCTTCAACGATGGGAGTTTTGCCATCCTGTTTCTTTCTCCGCGAGACTGCCACCGGGTCTTCACTCCTGCGGAAGGTGTGCTGGAGCAGTTGGTGCATGTGCCCGGTCATCGACTACTGGTACATCCACCTTATCAGACTCCCGAGTTTCCAGTCTTCGCGTTAAACGAGCGGCTCATCATGCAGCTAGATACGCCCCTTGGCAAATGTCTGCTCATTTTGGTGGCTGGCTGGGGTGTCGGCCACATTACCCATCCATTCCGAACCGGGCACCGTTTCAGTCCGCGGCGTGTCTGCGTTACCAAACTGGAGAATCCTCGCCCGATGAAGCGTGCAGAATGGATCGCAACCTTTGAACTGGGTTCCACGGTCATCATCATTGCCGAGCGAAACCGGACATCGGTGCCACTGGTCGAAAGGGATCAGGCGATTCAATTTGGAGAGCCATTGTTTGGTACGTTGAAAATGAAGGCGGACATATGAAACAGTCTGGCGCCGAAACAGATACCGAGTCTTACTGTTTGATCGAAGACCAGGACGGCGGGCAACAGGAGGTTTTCATGACTGAGTCTGTTCGAAGCCGTCCCGGGGTTGTTTCACGCCTGATTGTGTCGTGCGGTGATCCTGGTCTGGCGCGCGATTACCTTGTCTCTCTGGATGACAAAACAGAGCCGCAACCCCGCGCAGCAGCCGTTCAATGTGTGACACCCGAGACATTCATTGCGGCGACTTCTCAGCGACAGATTTATTCGGATGAAGTCGTCGTGTTTCTTGATCGCCATATTACCGGTCGGACTTTGAGCGTCTTTGCCGGACTCCGCCAATTGGCCTCTGCCAGCCCCTTCACATGCCTCCTCGTTGTGCCGTCATTGCTCAATCATCTGTCTCCGGACAGGATTGACGAAATACAGCAGATTCTTAATCAGCTTCGCGAGTCGATTTGCGCGTCCGGAGTGTTGATCATTCTTCGGACAGGTTTTGTGCTGAGTGCGTCGTCGTCAATCGCCAGACGAATCGACGGGCTTCGTGGCTTCCGCCGCTTGTTGCTGCCACAGCTGACGACAACTTTTGTAGACGGGGCAAAGTTGTTTCTCGTGATCAACGAGGAGCTTGATCGAGTTCAGACGGAGAAAGCGTCGGGAAGCAGCACAGCAAAGGCGAGTGCTCGTCAGTTGACGCTTCTTGGAACTCGTCGCAGTTGGCGGTCAGTATTCTCAGATTCTGCTTCTTCGGGAATTCGAAGTAAATCAGGATCTGTGGCGGTAACCCTGCTGGTCTGTGCAGGAGTGCCATGGCTGTTGTATTGGGGTGTTCGACTTTTGAGTCTGGTCGTTCCATCTGTTCGGCAACTTCAGTTTGAAACTCTGAGGCCCCGATCGGTTCACGAGATGATCAGCCTCTACAACCGTCACAACTGCGGAGATGTGCAACTGGCAGGTTACAACAACGGCGTGAACCACTTTGGCTGGAAGTTCCCCGAAAAGACGGTCGTACAGACAACAAGACTTCCCGGCAAAACGCAGTTGTCCGATGTGTCCATTCTGGATCTGGAAACTCGAATTCGTAACCTTGGCATTGCCGCGGCAGCAGAAGAGGATTCAAATGCACCCGCAACTCCGGGCGGAACTCATTTTACAGTCGATGCCGGCCTGACACTGAACCACTGCATTCGAGAACTCAACAAGTTCAACCGAGAGTTCTACGTCGTTCCAAACTACTCGTGGATCAGTATGGGGACATTGTACTTTGTGCCGGTCCACGGGTCGGGCAGCCATGTTTCGACCCTGGGCGATACCATTGAGGATGTTCTGTTTTACGATGGCGACGATGAACAGTTCATTCTGACAAGACGCGGCGACGCGATGTTTCGCGATTCCATGTACAACACCAGTCGTCATCGACTGCTGTTGCGGCTGACTCTGCGAGTCAAACCGAAGTCGGCGTATTTTGTACGTCAGGAGACGATGGAGAGCCCATCTGCTGAAGATATTCAGAGAGTGCTTGACGACATCGAAGCCTCCCACGTGGAGATTCGCAAGAATCGGGCATCCAGTCCATCGATAGACGTTTTTCGCTACTACGTTGACTCAGCAGCCGATGGAGTCGGCACCCTTGAGATACCTCGAGACAGCATTGGACGTGTGTGGGATCGTCTTGAAGAAACGCCCATCGTCTCCAATCTGTTTCATTGGTTTGTCCGCACATTCGCCTTCCACGTGGAATTGTTTCTGAAGTCCGACGAATTCGTCGTCTTCTGGAAACATCATCAGACGCTGCCAATCTCCAAAATTCAGCTGCGGCGTGTGCTCAGGGATGGAATCACACACTCCGCCTGCGCAAACGAAAACTGCATTTCTGCCGATCTGTTTATGACCAGGAGTAATCGAGATGTCTTCCTTAGGTTTGTCGCCACGCACCTCCCGAACGTTCGCTCCAATCCCGGCAAACAGAGCCTCTAGTGCCCTGAACTCAGATACACTGTCGGCGCTTCAGACCTGCGAACAGATCATTCGCCTGAAGATCCCGAATTTGCTTCGATTGTATCTGAATCCCTTTGTCGCCCAGACCTGTGTGGCTCTTGCCGAAATGGTGCCGGCACTTTGGCCCGGGTTGAGAGACGAAGGCCGTCGCCCATCCTTTCTTGCGAACTCCGGCGAAGAGGCGCTCAGTGGAGCCATTAAGCTGGCTCGCTATACACAGAACGTTCGTTCTCGGAACGATGCTGGTGCGACGGGAGTCCGGGAATTTTCCCCGACCGTTTATCTGATCGACAATGGTCGCTGGTTCAATCACTTTGCGTCGACTTCGATTGATTCAGACCTTTCGGAGAATCGAGTGACCGTCGAATTCCTCCCGCAGATCGTCACGATGACGACTTCTGAGTTTGTGTCGCGATTGGAGTCCGACGAGGAACCACACGGAATCCTTGTGCTTTCGCCTGCCGCGACCGGGAATGCTCAGCCGGGCGATCAGTTTTGTTCGTCCGTGCGTCGATTTTGTGCCAGTGGTCGAAGCTTAATGATCGCTTGCGTAGACAGGGAACGATTCGCTGAGGGAATGAAAACTCAGGAGATCGGGCTTGTCCCGGAAATCGTCGTTTTTGATGAAACGTTCACGATGAATCAGGTTCCATTCGGTGCGTTTACAGCTCGCAGAGACCTATACGAACAATGGACGGCCAAAGGGATGACGAACTTTCATTCCACGACATTTCAACCGAATACGATTTCAACAATGCACTTTCTGAAGTGCCTTCAGGAGCACTCCGCAAGGTTCAGCGATGAACTTCAGCCCTCGTTGAAGCCGTTGCTGGTGGATTCGGAGTTGCTCCGTGAGACATTTCGCGACCTCTTCAGTCCGGCGCTGGCAAGGCTGATTTCGGCTGTGAGTCATGATTCTGAAGACGTCACAGCTTCCGCGCACTATGTACGCATCGGAAGCAAACTATATTTCGACGGCGTCGGAGGTGTTGCTTGCAGCCTTCGCGGGCACAACCCGGCTACCTGGGTCGAAGAGATCAAAGGACTCGATACCGCCGGAAACATCAGGAATGAAGTGAGTCAGCGTTTAGCCGCTCTGACCGGACTTCAACACCATGTGCCGGCTGTCAGCGGCGCTGCCGCCGTTGAACATGCGCTCAAACTCGCGCTGGCAGCCCAATTTCCGCGCTCAGTGATTGTTGCGCTGAAGGGCGGATTTGGTGGCAAGACACTGCTGGCGTTGTCCGGCACTTCGAAGAGCTTTTATCGGGAGAATCTGGATCCACTGTATGCCAATGTGCTGTATCTGGATCCGTTCGCAGAAGATGCAGTTGCCCAACTCAGACTAATCGCCGAAACGACTTCGATCGCGGTGATTCAACTGGAGTTGATCCAGGGCGTTGGTGGTGTTCGTGAGCTTCCGGATTCACTACTTGACTGCATTCAGGGAGTTCGACAACGAACGGGTGCACTTCTGTTTGTAGACGAGATTCAGACGGGGATGTTTCGAACGGGCTCATTCGTCAGATCCGTCGACAAGTCAATCCGTCCGGATCTTTTGACCATTGGCAAGGGAACCAGCGACATGATGTTCCCCTTCGCCTTCACTCTGTTTTCAGATCGAATCCACAGTCTTCTCAAGGCAAGGCAAAATACTCTCGCCTCCGATCTGGAGAAACGTTATTCCTTTGAACTTGGGTATCGCGCAATGCTCAATACCCTGCGGCGCGCCGATCGTGACGATGTGGGTTCGCAGGTTTTGAGGGCCGGTCAGCAATTTCACGAAGCGTTAACACGACATCTCAGTGGGATCGCTGTGGTCAAAGAGGTTCGTTGTTATGGACTTCTGATCGGCATTGAGCTGAACTGTCAGAACAGCCTGCTTCAGCGTCTTGGGTTAAACGCGGCGCAATTGTACCTGCTGCAGATGATGAATCACCGGGACTGCCCGGTTCTGATAGGGTTCTGTCAGTACGAACCGCATATCCTCAAATTTACTCCGCCACTGAACGTGACAGACCCGGAAGTGGAAGCCGTATGCAAAACGATCGCAGACACTTTGAGAACTTCGACCGTGAAGATGTTGTTGACCGGGTTTTCCGCTCTGCTGCGAGGGAGAAAATGAACATCCTGCGAGTCGATTTCCACGAGCTGTATCGGAGACATCTTTGTCGTCATGGACAGTTTGGAATCAATCTTTGGCATATCCTTGCGGTCTATGGCATTTACTTTTCGATCTGCTCGCTGGCAGCGGTCGCAGTCCGAACATTGCTGCCGCAGGCAACGGCATTGGACCAGAGTTTAGTGCTGGCAGCGATGTTCCTGCCATACCTTGCGGTTCTGGTACGGAATATACCGGTCCCGGTGATGCTTCTCACCGTATTGTCTGCGGTCATCTTGATTCTCGCTGCTGTTTCGACGCAATCCATCCCGTTCTGGCTGCACGTGATCATGATCCTTGTATGGCATCGTGTTCAGTTGATCAGCCATCGTCGCTACATACTTCGTCGCGATATGTCGGCGTTTGATTCGAGGTACAGGAAAGGCCGGACTTTGTTTCTGCTGCTGGCTGTCTACGAACTTCCCATTCTTCTGCATTACCTGGCATTTGGACGCAAGGACTGGGTCCGATGATCGACAAGCGGCCACCGAACTGAGACGCCTTGTCATTGGAGCTCAGATCATATGTTGTCTGGATGGTCTTCGGAACACATTTTCGGGACTCATCAATTCTTAACGCGGGCTTCGCCCGCACCCCATAGTCGTGGATCGCTCCGCGATCCAGCGTTGGATCGCGGAGCGATCCACGACTATGAAACATGCGCGCACCGTGCGCTGAAAAAACAGAGTAAGACTCTAACAGCTCCCACTCTGAATCTTCTTATCACAGTGCCTGGTCTGAACGGCGGCGGCAAAACATTTATGTGATCGCTGATTGTTTTGCTCGCAGTTTCCTGTTTAGGTGGGTGGCACCTTGATTGCGTGTTCTTTTGTGTTTCTCGATCTGAAAGCTCTGGATGCTGATGAGAACGGCACGCCGGACGTAGCAATGGCGAAGTGATGGTTACCCTCGAAAACCGGGGCTAGCGCCCTGCGGCTAATAAAATCAGCCGCCACGCGCTAGCGTCCGGTTGTTCGGCATGGTAGTTCCTAATCTGCCGCTCGCGTCAAATGACGGTCAGGGCCAAAGCTTGTTGTACCCAGGAAATCTCAGTCGGCGGAGCGACTGAGCTACATGGAGTCACCATTAAAAACGCCACTCAACAGGTGACTGCTGACGGGCGTTTTGATAGGAATGCGCCCACTACCAGAATCTCGCCCTCCGCAGCCACATCCCACGAATTTATGCGTGCCATGGCGTCCGTGATATTACTCGTTTCGGAACACTTTCACGGCATTCAGCAGCGGGACTCCCTATTGAAGGCGAAACAAGGGCGAGGTCGTAGTGTGTGGTTGAATGGCAGATCGACTCATCGTACACTGTATCATCATTCCTTCGTTCGTTCGTCCCACCGTTTGAGACATGTTTCGCCTTTCACGACATTCTGCGCCAGCAAAGCGAGATCAGCCATGCGACTTCGCACAATCGCCACGGCGACGTTGATTCTGGTGGCCACTGCTTCGCTGGTGATGGCCTGTTCGGTTCCGGTATTTCGCTACGCCCTTGAACACTGGCGTCCGGACCCCTATGTCGTTTTCGTCTTTCACAGCGAAGAACTCACGACCGATCAGCAGACCGTCGTCGATTCAATGCAACCAAAAGGCGAACATGGAAATCCAGTCGCGAACGTGCGTGTCAAAGTTGTTGATATCGACACAGACAGCGATCCGGTCACACAGGAGATCCGGCGTGACCATCAATCCGAAAAGCTGCCATGGATGGTCGTTTTCTCCCCGCCAAAATGGGGCCCGGCGCAAACAACGTGGCAGGGCGAATTCACCGCAGACAACGCTGCAATGGTGATGGATTCGCCGGCGCGGACGGAAATCAGCAGGAAGCTGATGGATGGAGACTCCGTCGTTTGGGTCTTGCTGGAATGTGGTCGGAAGGAAGAGGACGACAGCGCATATGACGTGCTGACCACAGAGCTCAGGAAGCTGGAAACTACGATTAAGCTGCCGGAGATCGAAGTGGCTGATCTCAGTGAATTGTCTGTCGCTCCCGAAGCCCTGAAGGTCGCTTTTTCAGCGATCCGAGTTGCACGTGATGACGCGAAGGAAAGGGCTCTGGTTGAGATGCTTCTGCGAGTCGAGTCTGATCTGCTGGAAGAACCGCAGGTCAGTCAGCCAATGGCGTTTCCCGTGTTTGGACGCGGTCGAGTTCTGTATGCGCTGGTTGGAAACGGCATTGCCCCGGACGTCATTAAAGAAGCTTCTGAGTTTCTGACAGAGGGTTGCCAATGCACGGTTAAGGCTCAGAATCCCGGCGTGGATCTGATCATGAATGTCGATTGGGACAAGTTCGTCATTCCTACTGAATCAATTGACAAAGACTTACCTCCGCTGGCGGGCTTTTCCGGTTTCGGACGATCTGACGACGAACTCGAAATGAAACATCCTGAAGAACGTGCAGCAGCTGGCGAACAGCATGGCGAGTTGCAGGCCCAAACAACGAAGGCATCGATTTCACCGGACAGTGTCAGTCCGGACCTGGAAGAGTTGAATGTTGATGAAGGCAGGAGTGCATCGCAAGCTGAAGTCGCAACGTCCGGCGTGGTTGGTTCGGACGATGATAATTCCGCAGCGAGCGTCACGCCATCGGCTGGCATCGGAAAGAATGTGCTGCTGGTTATGTTGTTTCTTGTGATAGGCGTAGTCGTTGCGACGTTGTACCTCTTGCCTCGCACGAATTGATACGGGACAAAGTATGACTGTCTGGCGACTTGTAATTCGAGAAATCTGCCATCGAAAACTCAGTTTTCTGATGGGCGTTCTTTCCGTGACGACTGCCGTAGCCTGTCTTGTCGGCGCGCAGACCCTGCTGCGAGCCGACCGCGTCATCACCGAACACCTGCTGGGGCAAAAACAGTCGCAGGTTGCCCAGGCCATTGCCGCGCGAGAAGTGGCCGTCAAACAGGCCGGTGCCGACCTTGAAGACGCCATGCGGAAACACATGCTGGGTCTTGGCTTTAACATCCTGATCCTTCCGAAGGAGCAGTCCCGTTCAGAACTGTTGCTGAACGGCATGACGGCCACGATGCCGGAGAGCTATGTCGATAAGCTGGGGCGATCGGACATAGTGACCGTCAACCACCTGTTGCCCAGCGTGACTCGGCGAATCCTCTGGCCGGAACAGGACCGAGAGGTCATTCTGATCGGCACCAGAGGCGAAGTTCCGATTCAGCATCGAGAGTTAAAGAAGCCACTGCTGGCAGAAGTCGCCGAAGGCAAAATGGTTGTCGGCTGCGAAATCGGGAAAGATCTTGGGTTGAAGGTTGGCGATACGGTGACATTTCAGAAACAGGAGTTCACGATCTCCGCGATCCACCCCGAACGTGGCTCTACCGATGACGTCACAGTCTGGATCAACCTGCGGCAAGCTCAGGAGCTTCTCGGAATGCAGAATCTGCTCAACGCGATCCTGGCACTCGAATGCGACTGCGCCGGCGATCGCATTTCCGCAATTCGTGCTGAGATCGAAGCGATCCTGCCTGGTACACAGGTGATTGAGAAGTATTCGCAGGCTCTAGCTCGAGCCGAAGCCCGATCGAAAGCCAGGGACGTTGCCGAATCAGCCCTCGAACAGGAAAAGGAATCCGGTCAGGCCACGATTCTGCGAGAAGAACTGGGACGCCGCCAGTTGGAACAACAGCACGCCGGATTTGCAGCCGTGATGGTCCCTCTGGTTCTGGTTGGTTCGGCAGTGACTATCTTTCTGCTGGCCCTTGCGAACGCTCGCGAGCGAACAGAAGAGATTGGCATTCTGCGAGCCATTGGGCTGAAATCGCGGCAGATTATTCTCGTCTTCCTGTCAAAGGCAACCGTCATCGGCTGCGTGGGATCTCTGCTCGGTATCGGCCTTGGTTTTTCGATCGGCTGGTCGCTCGGTGGCTTAACGAGCAGCGGTCTCGTATGGCAGGAACTGTTTGCCGACGGCGATCTGTTGTTCACGATCATTGCAGCACCGGTCGTTGCGATCGCACTCACGGGAATCGCCAGCTGGGTCCCCGCCCTGCTGGCAGCTCGACAGGATCCCGCCCTTGTATTGCAGGGGGGGTGAGTTAGTACCGGCAAGCTGACGCATGCCGCTCGCCAATGCATTTAAGCATTTGTTCACAAATGAATTGGTATTACCGCACGAATCGCAATTAGGGGACTGACGTCCCCCGCTCGCCTGGACCAGGCGAGCCGTGAGACGTCAGTCTCCGGTTTCGGCGTTCCCAAGCCACGGTTATGCACTCAAACTTGTCCTTGGGTGCTTACACTTTGAGAACCCCAGGAAGGGTCAATTGATAAGTATGTTGCTTCAAATTCACAATGTTTCGAAAACGTACGCGAATGGTCAGTCAACCGTCCTGGCCGTCAGCGAGGTGTCGCTGCATGTCGCTGCCGGTGAGTTTATCGCCGTTCAGGGCTCCAGTGGCTGCGGGAAGTCGACGCTTTTGCTGATCGCGGGAGCCCTGCTGAAACCAGATTCCGGACAGGTGCTCGTTGACGGTCAGGATCCATACGTCTTGAACCCTGATGCACGGGCGGAATTTCGGGCACGGACAATCGGTTTTGTTTTTCAGCAGTTCCATCTGGTTCCCTACCTCAGCGTACTCGACAATGTGCTGGCACCAGGACTCGCGTTGAACTCTTCTGCAGTCGAAATACGTCACCGGGGGCGGCAGTTGATTGAACGATTCGGCTTGTCAGATCGAAGTCAGCATGTGCCGGCGAAACTGAGCACAGGAGAACGCCAGCGAGCCGCGATGGCTCGGGCATTGCTGAATCAACCGAAACTCATCCTCGCAGATGAACCCACAGGAAATCTCGACCATCAGAATGCCGATGCACTGTTGGAATATCTCGCTGAGTTTGCGGCTGACGGAGGAGCAGTCCTGATGGTGACTCACGATGACCGTGCAGTGGCACACGCGAATCGGGTGATCCATCTGCAGCACGGAAAGATCGTCGTGCGCGCGATATCTGATCAAGAAGCAGTCAACAGGCGAGTTCAGTAGAGGCAATACACTGCATTCACAAAATGTAGTCGCCGACACTGTCAATGACGAATACGCGCGGTCGAAGTGTCCACTGTCCATACTGACGTCCAGACTAATTTACCGTCGTCAAGTGTATGGTAATTGCTTCTTCTCAGCCTCCTTCTTCAAAGGTATTGAGTCTTGACAGGACGGTAGCCACCTCAATTGAGTGTCAAACCTTTTTTCCAGTGTCCTGAGTCGCCGGTCGGAATGCAGAATCGGAACAACTGTTAAAACGTGATCAGCCCCTCAGTTGCCACGACTTCCATTTGTCGATGCGTCCAGTAATTTGATGGCGGAAGGTGATTTGGGCCTACGTTTTCCGAGCAGAATCATCCAGCTGATCTGGAATAGAGGCGGCTCTGCTTTTCAACGCAATTGAACCACCGCGACAATAGGCCATGGCAGTGAATTCTGAAAAGGCAGTGCAATCGATGCGCCGCGAAGAATGGCAATCCGGAATTCGTGAAGCACTATTATCAAGTGATTCGCT
>Ga0105048_10010142_pt1 | contig 14938 bp, 11 predicted proteins | sample MAT05_FD_78382 | JGI IMG/M metagenome (GOLD analysis project Ga0105048, IMG submission 78382) | Freshwater microbial communities from Lake Fryxell liftoff mats and glacier meltwater in Antarctica - MAT-05 | ecosystem: Environmental > Aquatic > Freshwater > Ice > Liftoff microbial mat | place... | reverse complement strand
CTCAAGATCGATGTGGTCAACATCCCCACGGGGCTCTTCCGGATCGCCGGCACCGCCTGGCGAGACGGCGATCCGGTGGGAGGCCTGGCGGCGCTCTTCTGGACGCCGGGGCGGCAGCACGTCTTGTGAAAACTGTAACCAGCCGATTGTGCCAGCTAGAGCACCGAACAGGTTGAAATGCCCAGATTTCAACGCAAAGGCGCGGAGACGCAAAGGCGCAAAAAATCGGATTTCTTTTTTTGCGCCTCTGCGCCTTTGCGCCTTTGCGTTAAAATCCGGCTCTTTTCGGTCCATTTCAACCCGTTCGGTGCTCTAGACGTAGTGCGAGTGGCGTGAAACCACCTCTGAACGAGGGGCAGTTGGATCACGTCGTGGCGCGCACCAAAAGCGGCAATGGGTCGCTTGACAATGCTGAGTATCTGTGTCGAAGCTGCAATCGTGCAAAGAGCGATCACCTCGATGACTGCCCCCTTCGCCGCCCTGCTCTTCCGCCCGTCCGAGGTCTCGGATCGCGCTCTTTCGCTGGGATTCGCCGTCGCCCTCGCCGGCTTCGAGGTGCCGGCGCCGCACCTGCTGGTAGCGCCGCTGCGGGGGATCCCCGAGTACTGCGCGGCCTTTTACTCGAGCGGCCTCGGGCGCGAGGGGGACGAGCTTGAGCACCTGATCGAGCTGTTCGAAGCGGAGCTCTCCCCCGCCGTGGGCGTGATCGACGCCGCCGCTGCGCTCGGCTGCCCCGACGCGCGGCTGCTCTCCTTGATCTTCGCGGAGGAGGTGATCCACGACGACGGGTGGCTCTTCTCGGGGGGCGGTTTCGTTCGTCATTTCGTGCGCGAGGGCGAGGACGGGCTCGAGGCTGGCGTCGAGACAGGCCAAGCGAGCGAGGTCCACGAGGTGGAGGTGGAAATCGACGACGACGCGACCGACGACGAGGAGCGCGCCGCCGTCGACGCCGCGATCCGGCCGCACCGCGGCTCGACGTTCCTCTCCGCCGAGCTCCGCGCCCCGGCCCTCCCCGCGCTGATGGGCGCGCTCTTCGACACCGATCGACGGATCGAGGTGCGCTTGATCCAGCCGGGTCCCGCCGACGTCGCCGACGAGGCCCGCCGGCTCAACCGCGCCCTCCGTCGCGTCGACGAGCGCGGCGCGTTCACCGCGCCCACGGTGATCGCCGGCGTGGTGCAGCCCCTGACGCACGCGGCCTTCGTGAGCGTCTACGACTGGGCCGATCCCACCGATCCTGCCGATCGGTATCGCGAGCTCTCGATCGGCGCGATCGAGGGCACGCTCCATTTTCTCCGCGAGGCCGATCTGCGCGCCCTCGACGGCGACGCCGCGTGGCAGAGCGCGGCGCGGGCTCGGCTCTACCCCGTCGCTCGGCTCCTTGGCTCGGCGCTCGGCGGCGCAGGGACACAGGCGCTGATCGCCCTCGCTGAAGACGGTCAACAGCTCTTGCTGGTGCGCGCTGGACGCGTCACGCCCGCCGGGCCGACGCTGGGCGAGCTCCTGCGCTACCTCGCGCTCGGGTGGTCCCACCGCAGCGACGCTGAAGAGGATCTGATCGGCGCGCTGATGCTCCGCGCCCGGCTCCGCACCGGGAGAGATTGAGCGCGGGCGCCGCGCGCGCGCGGCTTAACAGTTTTTACCACTCCAGAGGCGCGCGAGCCGCTACACCCGGAGGCGATGCCCGCTGATCCGAAGCCTACCTTTCGCCCCGACTCTTTCCGACGGGTGCTGCGATTGGCGCGCCCCGAGCGCAAGAACCTCATCCTTGGCACCTTCTTCCTCGCCCTCGGCAGCGTCGCCGGGCTGGTGCTCCCGAAGGTGATTGGCACCATCGTCGACCAGTCGATGGGCCCGGGAAAGAGCGTGGCGTCGCTCGATAAAGCGGCCTTGTTTCTCGTGGGGATCTTCGTCGTCCAGGCGGTGGCGGTGGCGGCCCGATCCGCGCTCTTCACCATCGCCGGCGAGCGCGTCGTCGCCCGCCTCCGCGCCGATCTCTTCGCCCGGCTCATGGACCAGGAGATCGCCTTCTTCGACGCTCGCAAGACGGGTGAGCTCACCAACCGCCTCGCCTCGGACACCACGGTCCTTCAGAACACGGTCAGCGTGAACATCTCGATGGGGCTCCGCTTCGTGGCCTCGATCCTCGGCGGGATTGGCTGCCTCGTTTACACCTCGGGCCTCCTCACGCTGGTCATGCTCGCGGTCGTGCCCCCGGTCGCGCTCGGCGCCGTGGCCTATGGACGTCGCGTCCGCAAGCTCTCGCGCGAGGTGCAAGACACGCTCGCCAAGAGCAGCGAGGTCGCCGAAGAGGCCCTCTCGGGGGTCCGCACGGTGCGCGCCTTCGCCGCCGAGCCGCGGGAGGTCGCGCGCTACGCGGCGGCCGTGACCAGCTCGTTCGACCTGGCGCGGACGCGGGCGATCATGGCCTCGACCTTCATCGGGGTCGCCTCGTTCGCGGCCTACTCCGCCATCGCCGCGGTGCTCTGGTACGGCGGCCACCTCGTCTCCTCGGGCGCCCTCAGCCCGGGCGGGCTCACCTCATTCCTGGTCTACACGATGCTGGTGGCGCTCTCGCTCGGCGGGCTCACCGATCTCTGGGCCGACTTCATGAAGGCCAGCGGCGCCGCCGATCGGATCTTCGAACTGCTCGATCGCACGCCGGCGATCCCGCCCTCGGGCGGCCTCGAGCTCCTCGCGATCGAGGGCCGCGTCGACTTCGAAGGCGTCGCGTTCTCGTACCCCACGCGCCCCGACGCCAAGGTGCTTCAGGGAATCGATCTCGCGGTCCAGCCCGGCGAGGTCGTGGCCATCGTCGGGCCTTCCGGCGCCGGCAAATCGACGATCGCCGCGCTCCTCACGCGCCTCTACGATCCCGACGGCGGGACGATCCGCATCGACGGGCACGATCTGCGGGAGCTCTGCCCCTCGGGCCTCCGCCGCAAGATCGGCGTCGTCTCGCAGGAGCCGATCCTGTTCTCGTCCAGCATCGCCGAGAACATTCGCTACGGCCGCGCCACGGCCACCGACGCCGAGGTCTTCGCGGCCGCCCGCACCGCCAACGCCCACAACTTCATCGAGAAGTTCCCCGAAGGCTACGCGACGCTCGTCGGCGAGCGCGGCGTCCAGCTCTCGGGCGGCCAGAAGCAGCGCGTCGCCATCGCCCGCGCCGTGCTCAAGGATCCGCGGATCCTCGTGCTCGACGAGGCCACGAGCGCGCTCGACGCCGAGAGCGAGCACCTCGTGAAAGAGGCGCTCGATCGGCTGATGAAGGGGCGCACGACGCTGATCATCGCCCACCGCCTCTCGACGGTGGCGGGCGCGGATCGGGTCTGCGTGCTCGACGGCGGGAAGATCGTGCAGAGCGGCGCGCACGGCGCGCTGATGGGGCAGCCAGGGCTCTATCGCCGCCTCGTGGAGCGGCAGTTCGTCACGGCGTGATCACTTCGCGGAGGGGTCGTTGACGCGGCCCATGAAGAGGATCGCGCCCGAGCTCACGTGGCGGAGCACGAACAGGAACGGGTGATCGGCGCGGAGCTCCGCGGGCGGCTTGCTCGGGGCCGCCGAGCCGGCGCGGGCCATCACCACCGCGGTCGCCGCCGCCGCCTCGGTGCCCTTCTCGTCGAGCTTGACGAAGGCCTTGTGAAACACCTGGGAAATGTAGAGCCGATCCGCCGGCTTCGGCGGGTTGGCGATGGCGGTGAAGTCGGCCTTGTCCGGATCGAACGCCAGCGGCATCCCCAGCGATTTGAGCAGGTCGCCGAGCGCGAGCGAGCTCGCCGGGTTGATCTCGAACTTCGGCAGCGCGACCAGCACCTTCTCCGGCTGCATCGCGCGCACCCACCTGTCGAGCACCTCGGGCGAGAGCCGCTTCTCCACCGCGTCGAGCCCCGCGACCGCGTCGGGCAGGACGAACGTCATCGCCACCTCGCCGCCCTCGTACGGCATCTCGAGGAGCTTGACCCCGTCGGTGGCCGCGAACCGGAAGTTCGCGACCTGGTTCATCGTCGGCACGTCGCTGGTCGCCGTCGCCGTCGCGTGGAACGGGGCGGGCCGCGTCGACTCTTGCTTGAACGGCGTCATCCAGTCGCCGAGAAAATAGATGGCGTTGGTGAGGACGAGGCGCGTCTCGCCGCTGAGGCCGCCCGTCGGGATCAGGTTCTTTATCCGATCCTGGGTCTGCTTCGCGACCCAGTCGTTGATGTGGGTCCGGCTCGGCTCGAATGCGTGCTTGAAATCCAGCCCTTCGAGCGGCGCGCCGAAGGCGGCCTTGGTGCGATCGAGGTAGGCCTGTTCGAAGGCGTAGGTCTTCTCGCCGAAGAGGCGGTTGGCGACGCGGAGGGTCACCTTGCTGCCTTCGCCGCCGAAGCTCGCGAGGAGCTTGCCGGCGACGTCCATCGCCTGCCCTGGCTCGCCCTCGGCGTGGAGCACCTTCTTCATCTGCGCGGCGGTGTCCCCGCGGGCCCCGGCCCAGGTCATCGTCAGCGCGGTCGAGATGCTGATCGGCGAGAGCGCGAGGTTGCCGCTCTGCACGCGGGCTTTGGCGTAGAGATCGAACGCCAGCGCGTTGCTGCTCCTCGCGAGGCCGCCGAGCTCGCCCGGCGCGGGCGGCGCCACCGGGGGCGCAGACGGCGGCGCGTCAGCGGGCGTCGCGGAGTCGGCGACGACGGGCGGGGTCACCGACGACGTAGGCGTCATCGGCGCGCCGGACGACGTCGCCGCGGGCGGCTTCGGATCGCACGCTGCACAGAGAAACGCGAGCGGGAGCAACAGAGCGATCGAGCGCATGAGCAGCCTCTCCTGGGTGGAAGCTCAGCCGAGGACAGCGTCGACGACGACCGGCGGAGCGGCGAGCATCGTAGTGCTTTCGGCCGGGAGGCGGGCGACCGAAGTCGCGCTCTGGAGCGGAGCCGGAGCCTCGGCGCGTTTCTTCGCGGCGATCAACGCGGTGAGCTCGTCGCGCGTGACCCCGAGGCGCGCCGCCGTCTTGTGGGCGAGCGAGGTGCGGGCCACGCCGGGCACGAAGCCGTAGGTCGCGCGCTCGTGATCATCGAGCTCCACCTGAAGAAACTCCGTCCGCGCCAGGGAGTTTTCGTCGGCGAGCCGCGCCGCGAAATGGAGCAGGTGGGTCGTGACGAACACCTGCGCTCCCAGCTCCGGCAAGAGCGAGATCACCAGCCGCGCGATCTCTTCGCCTTCGGACGGATTGGTGCCGGAGCAGAGCTCGTCGAGGAGCACGAGCGAGCCCGGGCGGAGCTCCTCGAACATGCGTCGGATCCGCATCAGCTCCATCCCGAGCTGGCCTTCCGGCTGATCGGCGCGCGCCTCGTCGACGATGGAGACGAAGAGCCCCGAGACGCGCGGCAAGCGCGCCGCGCGCGCCGGCGCGAAGAGCCCGGCCTCGCCGAGGAGCTGCGCGAAGGCGATCGACTGGAGCAGCCGCGTCTTCCCGCCCGAGTTCGGGCCGGTCACGATCACCACCGAGCCCCGCTGGGCCGCGCCGATGTTGCACGGCACCGGCGCGCGCTTCTCGCCGAGCAGCAGCGGATTGAACAGGCCGGTGAGCTGCATCCCCGCGCCGTCGGTCGCCGATGCGTCGACGATCTCGGGGAAGCAGACCGCGAGCCCCTTCGCCGCGGCGAGATCGCGGAAGCCGAGGCCGGCGAGGTGAAACTCCATGTCGCCGAGGAGCTGAAAGATCATCACCAGGCTGTCCTCGAGCCCGGTGAACACGTCGTCGAAGAGCCGCTCGACGACCTCGCCCCCGTCGACGCGATAGCCGCGGAGAAAGAGCCGGATCTTGGCGATCCAGCGGCCGATCGCCGAGGTGTGAAACGGGTTGTCGCCGTTCTCGCGGATGGCGACGATCTGGAAGGCGCGGATCTCCCCGTCGGAGCCGACGCGCACGCGCAGATCGACCGTGCCGAGGTGCTGCTCGTGATCGAGGATCGCCTCGAGGCGGGGATACGCGTCCCCCTCGCGCACCGCGACGCCGAAGGCGCGGAGGCGCGCGAGGCCCGAGGTCGCGCCCTCGAACGAGTCAGCGAGCAGATCGATCACCTCGTGCGTCGTCCGCAGGATCTCGAGGCGACGCAGGCGCTCGCCGGTGCGTCGGCCGGCGCAGAGGAGCGTCCGCAGCTCGATGATCTTGAGGTAACAGCGCTCGAGCTCGGCGCGATGATCCTTCGAGGAAACAAGCTCTTCCAGCACCGCGCGCCGGAAGGCGACGACCGCTGGATCCCGAGGCGGCTCGGCGATCGCCCGGAGCAAGTAGGGCGCGCACACGGCGTACCCGCGCCCACCGATCCGGACGGTGAGGCAGCGCTCGATCAGCTGATCGAGGAAGAGATCCCGGGCAAAATGAGCGCGATCCCAGCGTGAAGGCGGCAGCGTCGCCCCCGCGAGCGCCTGGTCGAACAGATCGACCGAGCTGCCCATCGCGAAGGCAAAGACCAGCGTTTGCCTCATCTCCGCGGGATCGACGCGCAGCTCGGGATCAGCGGAGAGGAGGTCCGGGATCGGGGGCACGAAGCGGGGTGAAGCCATGAACGGTCTCCGACATGCGGCGTCGCGCTGGGTTCCCACGAGAAGTACGTGAAAAGAGCCCGCGCCTTCAACCGTCCTGCTCTCTCGCGACGCGGTGCGGCGTGATTTACGCGGTAATTTATGACCAAGCCCTGATAGTCGGGGGCCCCGGAGCGAGGCTAGGGTGATCGCACCTTGTCCAAGCGTGCCTACGACGTCCAGGCGGTGGAGCTCGGCAACCTCACCTTCGAGGCGCCTGCCGGCGCCGTCGCACGAGGCGCCGTGGCCCGGCCTGCCAACTACACCCGCAGCCTCTTTCATGTCGCGTCAGGCGCCACGTCGCTCGCGCTGATGCAGCTGCTGCCCGGTCGCTCGTGGATGATCGGGGTGAGCCTGGCCCTCGCCACCGCCGCCTGGTCGATGGAGGCCGCGCGCCGCTGCAGCCCCGCGGTCAACGACTTCTTGATGCGCCTCCTCGGGCCCATCGCCCACGCGCACGAGCGTTACCGCGTCAACTCGTCGACCTGGTACGTCACCGCCCTGGTGATCCTGGCGGCCTTCTTCCCGCTCCGTGACGCCGAGATCGGCGTCGTCGTGCTCGGCCTCGCCGATCCGGCCGCGGGCTTCATCGGCCGTCGCTACGGTCGCACGCGCCTCCGCGCCGGTCGCTCGCTCGAGGGCACGCTGACGTTCGCCCTCGTCGGCGCGCTCGCGGCGCTGGCCGCGCTCAGCGCCTTTCACCCGCTGCCCTGGTCGTCGCGCATCGCCCTCGCGCTCGCCGGCGCCGTCGCGGGCGCCGTGGCCGAGCTGGTCTCGATCCGCTTCGACGACAACTTCACCATCCCGCTCACCGCCGCCGTCGCCGCTTCGATCACGCAGCTCTTCCTGCTGCCGCTCTGAACGCGCCGCGCCTCGTGACGCAAAGCTGAAGCGAGCTGCGCGGAGAACCGCTACGATGCCCGGGTGATTTCAGCTGAGAGCGCGCCGCCGAGCGTGATTGACGGGCGGGCCCGCGCCGACGGGACCTCGATCGGGACCATCCGCAAGCTCATCCCGAAGGAGTGCTTCGAGATCGACGCCGCGCGTTCGTGGAAAGGCGTGGTGATGGCCTTCGCCCGCCTCGCCGTCGCCACCGCGGTGCTGACGCAGATCAACCCGGTGTGGGGTCCCGGGCTCGTCTGGCAGATCCCCGCGCTCCTCGCCGCGTGGCTGTTCTCGGGCTGGTGCTTCACCGGCATCTTCGTGATCGGCCACGACTGCGGCCACATGGCCTTCTCCAAACGACGCTGGGTCAACGAGGCCGTCGGCCACGTCTGCCTCGCTGTCGGCTACACGGCCTTTCATAACTGGCGGATCTGGCACAACCACCATCACGCCAAGACCCAGCTCCGCGGTCAGGATCCGGACTGGCCGGAGCGGATGCTGACGCGGGCCGAGTACGACAAGGCCCCGATCGGCGACAAAGCCCATGTGCGCCTCGGGTTCGGGACGCCGCTCGGCATGCTGGTCGGCTTCTGGGTGGGCATGTTCCGCCGCACCTTCATGAAGACGATGGCCCCGCAGATCACGCTCACCCGCGGGGCGCCGCGCGAGCTCCTGTTCTCGTCGGTCTTCATGTTCGCCGTGAGCGGCTCGATCATCTGGTCCCTCGCGCATTTCGGGGGGCCGTGGCCGCTCGTCAAATATTACCTGGTGCCGACGTTCATCGCCGCGACGCACGGCGCGCTGCTCACCTATCTCCACCACACCAGCGCTGACGCCCTCGTCTTCGACGACGCCGAGTGGACCCCGCTCCGCGGTCAGGTGATCTCCACGTTCAACGTGCGATTCCCCCGCTGGATCGAGGCGATGTGGTTCGACATCAACATTCACCTCCCCCACCACCTCGCCCCGAAGATCCCCTGGTATCACCTGCGGCAGGCCGCGGAGGCGATCAAGAAAGAGCGCCCCGAGATGTACCAGGAGCGCACCTTCAGCTTCGCTTACCTGCGGGCGTCGTGGGCCCGTCCGCTGATCGCCCGCGCCCCCAACCGCGATTTCTACGCGATGTCGAGCTTCGAGGAGGCCCCGCAAGAGGCCTTTGACGCCGCCGAGTAGGAGGTCAGGCCGCCTTGCGGCGCCGGCGGCGCGCTCACGGCAGCTTGGTGGCCTCGGCGCGGACGCGCTCGATCATGTCGGGGAGCGCCTTCTTCTGGGCGCTCTCGCGGATGAACGCCGGGATCGAGGTCGTCGGCTCGGCGTGGACGGTGTAGACGACCAGGCTCGACGTCCCGGCCGCGTCCAGGGGCTTTATCTCCCAGCTTCCCTCGTTCACCTTGTAGTCGCCGCTCAGCATCTTCCAGCGGCGTGACATGCCCTTATCGCTCTCCTCGTGCACCGACTCGGTGACGGCGGTGAGGTTCGAGAGCGGGAATGGCATGGCGATGGTCACCTTGCAGGTGTGGACGTTGCCAGCGACCTTGATCTGCTCCGACGCGGCGACGCGGGGCATGTGATCTTTGTAGTGGGCGCAGTCGGAGATGATCCGCCAGATCTTCTTCGGCGGGAGATCCATCACCGCGCGGACGACGATCTTCGGGGCGTCGCTGCCGGCGACGGCGAAAGCTTTCACCTCGACCTCGCCCTTGGCCGGGAGCGCCGGATCGGCGGATCCCAGGCGCGGCGCGGCCACAAAGAAGAGAGCGGCGAACGCGGCGGCGGAGCGGGCGAAGAGCTTGCGGGTGGACATCACTTTACTTGGTATCAAGGCGAGCGCCGCGCGGCAAGGGGGGACAGGAAGGCCCGGGCTCGCCCCCGCAAAAGAGAGTCACTTGGGGGCGAGGTGGCAGGATTGGATTGTTACAACATTCATGCGAATCATCGACCCAATAGGCCCCTTTGGGACGAACGAAGATCGGAGCGTCTGGACTGCTTTGGTGTAAGGTGAGAGCAACCCTGCGGCCGCTCCGAGCGGACGCATCCTCAGCCACTGAGCCACTGAAGGAGTCCCCGATGCCGAATCTACCGCGATCGAAGAGCATGACGTTCACCCTGGCCGCGCTTTTGATCGCCGCGGGGGCCCACTGCGGTGGTGAGGCGACGGGGACAAGCGGGGTTTCCGGCACGACGACCTCGGGCGGCGCGGGCGGCGCGCCTTCGAGCAGCGGCAACGGCGGCGACCTCTTCACGGGGGACGCCACCAGCGTGGGCCCGGGCAGCGGAGCCACCACGGGATCGGGCGGGGGCGGCAACTGCGATCCGAAGCTCGTCGGGGTGATCCGCGACTTCAAAGCGTACACCAAGGGCGGCCACCCCGATTTCGAGAATTACTCCGGCGACGGCTACAAGGGCCTGGTCAAGAACACCCTCGGCCCGGACCACAAGCCGGTCTACGCGCCCAGCGGGTCCACGGTCAACACCACGGGCAAGGCCGAGTTCGACCAGTGGTATCGCGACACGCCCGACGTCAACAAGGCCATCCCTCACACCCTCGCGCTCACCCCGGACGCCAAGGGGATCGGCACCTTCGACAGCCAGGAGCTCTTCCCGATCGACGGCCAAGGCTGGGGCAACGAGGGGTTCGACCACAACTACGGGTTCACCTACGAGCTCCACATGGTGTTCCAGTACAGCGGCGGAGAGGTCTTCTCGTTCACCGGAGACGACGATCTCTGGGTGTTCGTCAACGACCGCCTCGCCATCGATCTCGGCGGGCTGCACCCGGCCCAGAGTGACACGCTCACCGTCGACGCCAAGGCCACCGAGCTCGGGATCGTGAAGGGGAAGGAGTACGCGCTCGACCTCTTCCAGGCGGAGCGGCACAGCACCGGATCGCACTTCAAGGTGCAGTCGTCGCTCAACTTCACCTACTGCGATCCGATCGTCTTCCCCAACTGATCATCACCGCCAACGGACAGTGAGTCTCACCGCTCCTTGCGCCGGAGGAGCGGAGAGAGATCGGCCTCGGTGAGCTCGTCGTCGACGGCGGCCAGGAGGGCGATGCGCAGCCCCTCGTCGGCGCTGGCGCGCACGACGTCGCGGATCCGGAGCTCGAGGGCCGCGTCGTCCACCGGCGCGAGCGCCAGCGCGGCGGCGACGCGGCGCTCCGGGGGCGCGCTCGCGTCCTCGAGGATCGCCGCGAGCGACTCCTTGGCGATCCCCAGGCGTCGATAGGATGCCTCCGACGTCAGCCCGCGGAGGTGCTGTCGCCAGGCGTCGAACGAGCGCCCCGCGCGATCGAGAGCGCCGGCGCGGGCGTCACGGGACGAGCCCTGACGCCCCGCCGCCATCGCGTGATGGATCCGGGTGAGCAGCGCGGTGTGAAACGACTCTTCCGCGCGGCGCGGGGAGCCTCCGTAGCGAGCGCCCGTCGGTAACCTCCGCGCGCGGGCTCCGTGGATCTCGAGCACCACGGCCCCGCGGGCCGAGCTCACCTGCGTCACCTGCTCGTACGGGATGAAGACGCGGCCGAGGATCCGCTCCACCGTGATCCCGTCGGTACCGATGATCACCTGCGGCGGGATCAGCGCGCGCACGAGGAGCGTGAACGCGACCACAGTCAGCCCGAGGACGAGCGCGGCTGTCGCGCGCCCGCTCCCGTCGGAGGAGCCGGCGAAGAGCGCCACTCCCGCGAAAATCCCCACGATCGGCAAGACGACGCTGCCGAGCGCGGCGAGGCCTCCGCCGACCGGGATCTGGGTCATCGCGTTGGCCAGGCGCATCTTCAGCACCTGCTGCTGGGCGGCGACGCCGGCCGCGAGCAGGATCGCGCGCGCCTCATCGAAGCTCGCGACTTCGACGGAGATCACGTCGCCGCCCCGCGTCCGGAGCACGACGGAGATGATCTCCCCCGGATCGTCAATCCAGCCGTCAACCACGTCACCGGGGCGGTACGATCGGGCGCGGTGCCGGGCCGTGACCGACACGCCCTCTTCGCCGAGGGTGAGCTCGCCCCGCGATCGCGCGCTGGACGCCGCCGATCGCGCCGGGGTGAAGCGGTGCCGGAGCAGGAAGCTCGCGCTCGTGAGCCAGATCGCGAGGGAGATGAAGAGCGCGAAGAGCAGGTCCCCGCGCTCCTCGTAGGTGCCGAAGAAGGAGTAGGACACCGCGAAGAACCCGAGCAGCGAGATCGTGAGCACGACCGCGGCGATCTTCGCCGCCCTCCGGCGTCGCTCGACGGCGAGGCCGGCGCTCTGGATCCGGAGGGGCAGCGCGCTCATCGTGGCGCGAGGGTAGCGCACCGCGGACCGCAGGGGAGCGCGACGCGAGGTCGACGTGGACGCGCGGCGACCTTCGGCTTACGCCTCCCGGGCCCTCGATGCGCGCCCTCGATTTCGCCATGCGCCTCGCGTTCTTCGCGATCGTCCCCTTCCTCGCGACGTGGGTCTCCGCCCTCTTCCCCATGACGGCCGTGCTCGTCAACGTCGCGCTGACGCTGGCGATCTTCGCGACCGCCGAGGCGATCCGGGAGCGCGCCGGGCGATCACCGCTGCTGGCGCGGGTGGTGAGGCGACACCTCGCCTTCGAGGAGCACTACCGCGAGCACCCGCCCGGGCCATTTCTCTTCTACGTCTTCTATCCAATCCTGCTCCCTTACGTGCTCTTCCGCGCCCAGACGCGCCGCGAGCTCTGGCTCTATCGTGGCTTCACCGGCGGCGGGCTCACGGTCCTGATCGCGGCGGCCGGGATCGATTTCTGGCGGAGCTGGCTCCCCAACCTCGGCTTTCGCGACTTCATCGTCACCTGGGTCCTGCTCTTCGCCGTCCAGACGCTCTGTATCTTCCTCTTCCTCTTACCGATCGCCACGACGGTGGTGAAGCTCCACGCCGAGCGCCGCTTCAAGGCGCTCTGGATCCTCTTCGCCGTGGCCACGCTCTCGGTCACGGTCGCCGTCGTCGCCATCGATCAACGGCGCGGTCACCTCGTCTCCTGGGTGGCGACCCAACGAGTCCGCCTGCGCTCCAAGGCCGCCCCCGCCGCGGCGCGCGCCGCCGAGCTCCAGGCCCTGCGCGTGGTGTGGGCCAACGCGCCCGAGCTGCGCGAGTCGGTGGACAAGGACGGCTGGGTCGAAGGGGACGCCCTCGACCGCGCCGAAGAGCAGCTCGCGACCTTCTTCAAGCCCGACGAGGCCTATGCGTTCTCGCTCCACGCGCTGCCCCCCGGGGCGCCCGAGGTGCTCGTGCTGCAATGCGATCTCGGCAAGGGCCCGCCGGTGTGGCGCGCGCTGCGGCGATCCGGCGCGGAGATCACCAACATCAGTGAGATCCCGCGCGGCGTCCTCGGCCTGGCTCGGCGTCAGACGGTGCGCCCGCCGAAGAAGCGGACCTCCGGCTGGCGCAACGTGAAGTGAGCGCTCCAGTCCAAGAGCGCCCACGATCCTGAGCCAACACAGGGCTTGGAACCGCGCGCGCAAGCAAGCGGACCCCTGGGCTGAAGGTCCCCTTGCTCTGCACGAGCTGTTCGAGGATCGTGCTCGGTGATTTAGGGAGAGACCTTTGCGGCCTCGCCCTGGAGCAGCTCTCCGTCTTCGAAGATCTGCACGAGCCGGAAAGGGGCCATATCGAAATGGAAGTGGTTCCCATGGCCGGGATAACCCGGCCCGAGGAGCACCCGGAAGACGTCATTGCGGGCGATGAGCCGGCGAGCCAGCGTCTTGAGGAAGCGCGCATGGACGGCGGCGTGCCCCGCCTTCGCGCGCCAGTGGGATTGCACGCGGACCTCGAAGCCGGTCTTGAAGGCCTTGTCGAGCCCGGCTGGCAACGCTGCTCCTTTGGGGAGAGGGCCAAAGTCGAAGCCGGCCACGTCAATCGCGTTGCCGAGCCCGTGCTCGCTCAACCAGCGCGGGTGACCCTCCATCCGTCGACAGGCGAAGGTGCCGAGATCGACGATCGTCAGCGGCGGCCGTCCGTACACCTCGGTAGCTACGGCGGCGACCACGGCCTCGAGCTTCTCCAGGCGGAGCTTGAACTCGGGGAGGACCTTCGTCGGCGGGCGGAAGCGAACGGCGTCCCCGCGGTAGTCCACCAGATCGACCGCGGGGCAGCCGAAAGGAGTCCCGGGGGCGAGCTGCCGGGAGATGGCGTCGAGGGGATACGGCGCCTCGTTCAGCGGCGTCGCCGCGGCCGCGGGGACGATCGTGACGGCGGCGAGCGTCGCGGCGAAGAGCAAGAGACCGCGTCGCGCCATGCGTCGAGAATGGGGGAACCCGGCGCTGGGCGCAACGCGGAAGAAGTCGTGATGGAACGTTGCTTACCGCGCCGCCCGGGTGGGCGTGCCTGCCGCCCGGCGACGCGGGGCTCACGCGGGCGCGCTTCGTTTCAACCCACGCCCTACTCCCGCGAATAGGGCGACCTGGAAAGGTTCGAGACTTCGCCAAGCGCGCCAGTTTCAACCCACGCCCTACTCCCGCGAATAGGGCGACCTCGCTGCTTGGCATACTCAGCATCAGCAGCTGCATGTTTCAACCCACGCCCTACTCCCGCGAATAGGGCGACCTACATAGCGTGAAGTCCTGAGGTGAGGACGCCGTGTTTCAACCCACGCCCTACTCCCGCGAATAGGGCGACACGTGGGTCCCGGGCTTTTGCCCTTGGCCAGCTCGTGTTTCAACCCACGCCCTACTCCCGCGAATAGGGCGACCATAGTGAGCGCGCCGTAGCCCTGGCAGGTAGTGCCGTTTCAACCCACGCCCTACTCCCGCGAATAGGGCGACACGTCATGGCAACAGCAGGCGCGCGAGCTGGCACGCGTTTCAACCCACGCCCTACTCCCGCGAATAGGGCGACCGAACGTCACGCTTACGCCCGATCCGCCCGACGTGTTTCAACCCACGCCCTACTCCCGCGAATAGGGCGACATACTCGCGCCGCGCTTGGCTCGGCGTCTTCCCGTGTTTCAACCCACGCCCTACTCCCGCGAATAGGGCGACCGGTGCCCAAATCTGGCGCACCGGAGTGTCGAAGGTTTCAACCCACGCCCTACTCCCGCGAATAGGGCGACGCGGCCACCACGCTCCCCGTCGCGGGCGCGTACCTGTTTCAACCCACGCCCTACTCCCGCGAATAGGGCGACCGCGGCTGGACGCCGCGAGGGCGGACGCCGCGAACGGTTTCAACCCACGCCCTACTCCCGCGAATAGGGCGACCCTCTCCATCTCTGCTTCTATTGTCGACGGGTGCGGTTTCAACCCACGCCCTACTCCCGCGAATAGGGCGACATCTTCACGAAGGAGACGGCGGGGGGCCGGGTCCTGTTTCAACCCACGCCCTACTCCCGCGAATAGGGCGACAACGAGTACACGGGCGAAGTCGACGTGCGCGGGATGTTTCAACCCACGCCCTACTCCCGCGAATAGGGCGACGCCCGGCGCCTGCTACGAGGCCCGCGGGCCGCAGGTGTTTCAACCCCCGCCCTACTCCCGCGAATAGGGCGACTG
>Ga0105048_10010141_pt1 | contig 14938 bp, 11 predicted proteins | sample MAT05_FD_78382 | JGI IMG/M metagenome (GOLD analysis project Ga0105048, IMG submission 78382) | Freshwater microbial communities from Lake Fryxell liftoff mats and glacier meltwater in Antarctica - MAT-05 | ecosystem: Environmental > Aquatic > Freshwater > Ice > Liftoff microbial mat | place... | reverse complement strand
GGGCCGCATGGGGAAATATGATGAAAATGTGTTGGTTGTCCCAAGGGCTCTTTTTGACCAATTGGGAGCTTTCCAGGGCTTGAACAAGGACCCGAAACCCTACCTCGATAGATTTTTGGACCGTGAGCAAAATCTGTTTTTGGCGCGTTCTAAAGCTGAAGATGATCCCTCCTACAAGCAGTTGATTCCTTACGCCGTGTTTGTGCATGACGGAAAAATTTTGCATTATGTCCGTGGGGGATCTTCCGGCGAAAAGCGGTTGGTGGCCAAAGGCTCCATCGGGATTGGCGGTCACGTGAATGACACGGATGAGGGATTTTCCAGCATTGATGCCGACACTTATCACAATGCTGTCCGCCGCGAAATCTCCGAAGAATTAAAAATTGGGGGCCTGTGGACCGAACGAATCGTTGCGCTGATCAACGATGATTCCACGGAAGTGGGGAGCGTTCACCTCGGTGTTGTTCATTTGGTCACGCTGGAAACCCAGGAGGTCGCCGCCGGAGAAACGGCCATCGACCAATTGCAGTTCCTCAGCCCGGAAGAGATCAGAGCGCGATCCGACTCTCTGGAAACCTGGTCGCGAATCATCATCGCAGCATGGGACGACCTGCGGGCGGTTTGAAGATGGGCTGCTGAGGGCGTGCAGGCCCGAGTCGGGGACATCAAACGCCCGTGCCGTCAGAGATCACTTCTGATGATGACGGCCAAATGGGCAGAAGGACTGGAGTTCGCAGTGGGGGCAGTCGGGGTTTCGGGCCATGCAGCGGCGGCGTCCATGCCAGATGAGCCAGTGGCTAAAGTCGGTCCACGTCTCGCGGGGAAAGAGGCGGGCAAGATCCGTTTCGATTTTTACGGGGTCGGTGTGAGTCGTCAGCCCAAGGCGTCCAGCGAGGCGTCCGACATGAGTATCAACAACCACGCCGGCATTGATCCCAAAGGCATTGCCAAGGACGACATTGGCGGTTTTCCGTCCGACTCCCGGCAAGGCGGCAAGGGCCTCCAGGGTTTGCGGGACTTGGCCGAGGTGGTTGGCAATCAGGGCGGTGGCCATAGCGCGGAGATTTTTCGCCTTGTTACGATAAAAGCCCGCGGAGTGGATGATCGTCTCCAATTCTTCTTGGGAAATTGCGGCGTAGTCTTCCACGGTTTTGCAGCGCTGGAACAAAACCTTGGTAACCAGATTCACCCGCTTGTCGGTGCACTGGGCAGAAAGGATCGTGGCAACAAGGAGCTCGAGGGGGTTGTCATAGTCCAACTCGCAATGCGCCTCCGGATAAATCTGTGGAAGGCGGCGAAGGAGTTCGGCAGCGCGGGCTTTTCGTGTCATTGCAAAATCTCAACCACTGTCCTCGCGGTGGCCCCCCGGTGAATATCGAGGGCCGTGGTGGCAGCTTGGGCAATGACCGTGGCACGTCCGGGCGTGCGGAAGATGCTGGCAATCTCGTTGGCAAGTTCTTCACCGGAATTCGCTCGAATGGCACCCCCGGCATCGAGCATCTGCCGTGTCAGGGAAGCAAAATTCTGCATGTTGGGTCCGAAAAGCACGGGCTTGCCAGCAGCGATGGCCTCGGCAGGATTTTGGCCGCCGTGGGCAGTGAGGCTTTTGCCAATGAAGACCACGGTGGCGCAGGCATACCAATCCCTCAACTCGCCAGTAGTGTTCACAAGCAGGATTTCGGGCGGGACGGGCGGGGGTGACTCGCTCCGAAGTGCCACGGAATAACCGCCCTCGGTGAGTTGGGAAAAAAGTTTCGGGCTTCGTTCGGCATGACGGGGAACAAGGATTAAAAGCAGCCCCGGAAATTCGTTTTGCAAGCCTCGGGCAATCCCTGCCAGAAGAATCTCCTCCCCATCGAAGGTGCTGCCGCCAAGCAACACGGGAACATCCTGCGAAATCCCAAACGCTTCCAAGACCCCGCGAAAATCACGGGGACTGGTGGCTGAGGCGGGGGGCTCCGGATCGAATTTGATGCTGCCGGTCATTCGAATTTTGTCTGCCTTGACGCCAAGCTTTTCCCAGCGTTTGGCGTCAGCCGGTTCTTGCACACAAATGGTATCCAGCTGATTGAAGAGGGCAGCCGCGAAGGGCCGGACGAGGTGGTAACGTTTCTCCGAGCGCACGGAAAGGCGGGCATTCACGAGGATTTTGGGAATCCGGCTTGCGGCAGCCATCATGTTTGGCCAGACCTCGGCTTCAACAAGAATCAATCGCTGGGCGCTGGTGACTTTGAGGGCATGACGGACGACCCATGGCAAATCGAGCGGATGGTAGATAGGCTCCAGCAGTGGGGATTTGTGACGATGGGCGAGCCGATAGCCCGTGGAGGTCGTCGTCGATAGCACGACCCGCAACTCAGGGTCTTGCTTCCGCATTTCTGTGATGAGTTTGAGCGCGATCATGACCTCGCCCACGCTCACAGCATGAATGAATGTCCAACGATATCCCTCTAATTTGCTAAGGACACGCCGGGAATAAATTCCAAATCGCTGACCAAATTTATGACGGTAATTTCCCCTGCGGAGCATGCGCAGCACAAACGACGGCAGCATCAAAACAAGCACGACCGGGAAGGCCAGATTGTAGAGAAGGCGCAGCAGGGTGATCACGTGGCGTGCGTGAAGTAGGCGATCTGGCTTTTGCCATAGCGCTTGATTTTGAGCGGCTCGAGGCCCGGGTGATTTTCCGGTGGGCGCGAACACTCGAGGATCAATGTCCCGTTTGGTGCCAGCGCCCGAAGCAATAATGGCGAGGTGGCGATCTCCCCGCTGATGTCCCGCTCCGACTCATGCCTGGTGTAGGGTGGATCGGCAAAAATCAGGTCATACTCCATCGCATAAAGCTCAAGAAACCTGAAAGCGTCCATGCATTGGATATTAGCCGTGAGCCGTGTCCTTGCAAGATTGCGGCGGATCGAGTCACACGAAGCGCGATCCGAGTCCACAAAGGCAGCACTCTCAGCCCCCCGGCTCAGGGCCTCAATTCCAAATGATCCGCACCCCGCAAATAAATCCAAAACCCGCGAGCCCGGCACGGCATCTCCCAAACTCGAGAAGACGGCTTCCCTCACCCGGTCCATCGTCGGCCGCAACCCGCTTCGCGGCACATCCAAAGTGATGCCTCTTGCGGTTCCTGTGATGACCCTCATGCGCCCGAAATGACAGAGATGCCGCTCAATTTTTGGGCTCCTCTTTGGGCTCCTCTTTGGGTTTGTCTTTTTTGGGAGCGGGTGGACGGAAAAAATTTTGCAGAAGGCCGCCGATGTCTTGGCCGACCCTGGCACCCACCAATTTGTCGAGCAAGTCGGTTTTGGGATTGGCGAGTGTATTCGTGACCGAAAATTCGAGTTTCTTGAATTCCGGATCTTCGGTTTTGACAAAGTTTTTGCCCATCACAGCGCGCAGGCTGCGTTGGAGTTTCTTGTTCACAAGCAGGGCGGCGTCGATGTCGAGGTCTCCGGAGAATTCAGCCGTGCCCGTGCCAGTGAGGATGAGGTTTTCCGATTGGAGGAAGACTTTGTCCACGTTGACCCTGCCATCTTGGATGGTGAATTGCGAGGTGGCTTCGCTGAGTTGGAGCTTTTGGAGTTCGTCCACCCCAAACATCTGACCAAACTGCACCAAGAAATCAACCGGAGTGAGCTTGGCTTCGTCCAAGGAAAGGGAGGCCGTGCCTTGGAGGGCATTGGTATCACGCGGGCTACCTGTCAAATCGATCTGACCATTTAGTTGCCCGCTTGTGCCATCGGCCTTGCCGCCAGCATCTCTGGTTAGATAGGCCAATTTCGCCTCGGAAATGGTCATCCCAAGAGTAAAAGATGGTTCGGCCTCGGTTCGGAGTTGAAAATGACCATGAATATTTCCTCCGCCAAGACCTCCTTGAATTTCCGGCATGTCGAGTGTTTTGCCATCCCACGTGAAGGGACCCCCAATCCGGCGGGGTTTCAAAACCTCCGCAATCTCCAAGTTCCCAATATCAAAAACACCGGAGCTTGTTTTGTCATCGTGAATCTTTGCCACAAAATCGCTCTTCTCAAGACGCATCACGACGCGACCCTTCGTGTCCACAAAGGTGGCCTTGGCCCCTTGGATTCGGATGCTTTCAATGGTGACTTGAAAACTTTTTCCGGCACCGGCTTTCTCCCCATTCGGAATGGTGATTGGAATGTTTTGCAGCGGGGGGGGTGGGATGAGGACAATCCAGTTGTGGTTTTCATCCTGGGTCGCACGAAGGGTGGGATTGGCGAGCACGACTTGTTTGATGAGCAATCGGCCCTGAAGCAAAGGCATCAAAGCAAATTGAATCCGCAAGGAATCGGCCTCAAGGAGATTCTCGTCCGTTTGCGTGGGGTTTGGCACCGAGATCGCATTGATGACAAATCCGCCCCATGGGGTGTAAATGCTGCCCCCGGTTTTGATAGGAGCACCCAATGCCGATATGGCCGCCACTTGAATGCGCGATTGCACGCCCTCGGATTGGAGGTAGAGGTTAACGACAAGGAGGGCAATCGCGAGCAAACTCACGAATGCTCCTCCCACGATGAGAAATTTCTTGGCAATCTTTGGCACTCAGGGAAGCTAACGCACTTCCCGAAAATGTGAAGCGTGAACAAATCCGGTCGTATTCTTGTGATTCTTAACCCCGCCGCCCGCGGTGAGCGAGCCCGACGTCTGACGGCAAGGATTGATGCCCTCTCCCCGAGGGCGCATGTGCGACTCACCAAGCAGATGGGAGATGCCAAAACCTTGGCTCAGCGGGGTGTGCTGGAGGGATATGACGCCATTGTGGCCGGCGGCGGAGATGGCACGGTGAATGAGGTCGTGAATGGGCTCGCCGGCAGCAATGTGCCATTTGGTATCTTGCCAGTCGGAACTATGAATGTTTTTGCCACAGAACTCGGGATCCCCACGGGAAGCCTGCCCAAGGCCTGGCAAGTCATTGAGGCCGGGAACACCCGAGCCATTGATCTTGCGAAGGCCAATGACGGGTATTTTGTTCAGTTGGCGGGGATTGGGCTGGACGCCGAGGTTGTGCGTCAAACAACCCCGGATTCCAAAAAAGCCCTCGGTCCTGTGAGCTATTTGCTCACACTGGCACAAGTCGCAGCAAGACAGCCGCCGCGAATCACGATTCAGGCCGCTGACCATAAAGACCGGGAGGGCAGTTTTGTTCTTGTGGGCAATGGGCGCCTTTATGGGGGACCATTCACCATGTTCAAAAATGCCAAACTCGATGACGGGCTTTTGGACGTGATGGTTTTTCAAAACCAGAGCCACTGGGATATTTTTCGTTATATGCAGGCCATCGTTTTTGGGGCACATCCTGATCTGCCCGATGTGGAATATTTTCAGACTCGGGGGCTGCGGCTTTCTGCGGCGGACTTTGTGCCAGTGGAGGTCGATGGCGAGCTTGTTGGCGAACTTCCCTACACGTTTGGATTCTCCAAAAAAAAGCTGCGGGTGCTTGTTCCAGAATCTGCTGCGCGGGCCAAGTGAGCGGCGATCACCCGAGACAGTCCACTTTCCGCCAGGCGAACCGGTGAATGGGTTTTTCCAAGTGAGTGAACGTCAGCTCAAATCCGCTGGGGGGATAGGCGGGCAGGGGGTTCTCGTTGGGCACGAAGGCAGGAATTTCCCCCGCGCTTTTTTCCACATCTTTAGCGTAGGCAAGATCATCGGTGACAAATCGCAGCAGCCCTCCCGGTTTTAAAATGCGCAGGCACTGACTGAGAAATTCCGCATTCACCAAACGCCGTGAGGAATGACGGCGCTTCGGCCACGGGTCGGGGAAAAGCACATGAATAATTGCCACAGAATCTTTTGGAAAAGCGCTGAGGGCTTCCAGCCCGCCGCTGCGGGAGGCCCAGGCATTGGTCAGCCCGAGGCGCTCGATTTTTCGCCGGGTGCGGATGACGCGTTCTTTCTGACGTTCGATCCCGAGCATGTTGTGTTGGGGTTCCTGCTCTGCCAGGGGAAGAAGGAAAGACCCCCGGTGGGAACCCACATCCAAAACAAGGGGCGGAGCACCGGGCAAAAGCCAATCCGGGGGAAGTTCGAGGTCAGGGAGAGATGGCTCCATGGGAAGCTAAAATTTCAAGGAGAGAGGCGGATGTTCGCTCGATGGCAAACAGCTCTTTGCAACGTTCCAATCCTGCGGCCCCTTGCGCGGCTGCCAAGCTGCGATCCTTGAGAAACAGCCGGATTTTGTCAGCGAGAAGTGCAGGCTGACGTTCCGGCACAAGAGCGCCAGTGGTGCCATCCAGAACCATTTCGGGAATGCCAGCCAATGTGGTGGAAACGACAGGAAGTCCGCACGCCATGGCTTCCATAATCACGGTGGGAAGATTGTCCATGGCACCATCCGCCCCCGTGATACAGGGCAGAACAAAAAGCCGGGCCATGGCAAGCATGTCGCGAATCTCTTCCTCGGAACGCGCTCCCAGAATCTTCACATGGTCTTTCAAACCCGATTGTGCAATCTGGGCGGTCAGGCTTTCTTCCAAGGGACCACCCCCCACAATCACGCACTCGAAATCCAGGTCCCGTAACATCCCGCAGGCTTCGATCAAATCGAAGAACCCTTTTTTTTCTATAGCGCGACCCACACCCACCATCAGGGGCCGCCCCTCGGGGATGGGAGACCTGCGGAAGCGGGAGATCTCAATGCCATTGTAAACGCGATGCAGTTTTTTGGACAGGTGGGGATGTTCTCGCAAAAGAAAATCCTGACTAAAATCGCTCACCGTGATAACACACGCCGCTTCCCCTAGGACTTGGGCAAGCCGCTCCGGTGGCTCATCGCGAAAGATGTCATTGGCATGGGCCGTGACGCTGTAGTTCGGGCCGCCCTGCCGCCGAAGCCAGAAGGCGGTGCGCGCGGAAAGACCTGCAAAGTGGGTGTGAAGGTGATGGATCTTGGCAGCACGACACGCCCGCTCCAGCCAGAGGCTTTCGTGAATCCGGTGTTTTTCTGATTCGCTGCCCCAAAGCGCTTTTAAGGTCTCTTGACCTTTTCTCGCCGCCCGCCGGAAACCAGCGTCATTGGCAATCATCTCATCAAATTTCGCGGGCAGGTAAGTTGTTTCTCCAAGGTTGGGAAAGGCCTGATGGATCGGTTCCTCGTCGGGGTTTCGGATCGAAAACACCGGAGCTTCGACGCCATGTCCGCGAAGAGCGGCGACCTCCCGCGCACAAAAGGTCTGCGTGAAACTGGGAAACCGCTCGAACAGGTAACCAAACATGCCCGGCTACCGTGACCAGCTCGGCTCGCTCACTTTTCCAAGCCCGCTGATCACGGGAAAGGACTTTCCTGTTTGGGTGTCCAACAAAATAATGCTGGTGCCACTGGAATAAACAAGATGCCGCGAGTTAGCACCAAAGGCGGGATCTTCCCCGCTGCCTAAAACTTTTGTGGCACCGCTTTGAAGGTCCTTCATAGCAATGGAAAAGCCGCTACTTCGCGCCGTGAAGGCCAGCTTCTTTCCATCCGGTGACCAGGATGGTTCCGTGACATAGGAATATCCGGTTGGCACGAGTGTGCCAGTGCCCCCGCCTGCGCTGATGCGATAAAGCTGCGGGCCGCCGCGTTCATCGGAGGAGTAAATGATTTCTGAACCATTTGGCGACCACGTCGGCGAGGATTCGACCCCGCTTGTGCGGGTGAGACGCCGTGCTCCACTGCCATTGGCCGTGGCAAGGTAAAGCTCCGGGTTGCCGTCCCGGCTGGCCGAGAACGCCATCCGTCCGCTATCCGGGGAGAAGGCTGCTCCCGAATTGGTTCCAGGAAATTTGATGGCGCGATTGCGGGCACCCGAAGCAAGATCCACAACATAGATATCCGCGTAGCCGCTCTGGTAGCCGGTGTAAGCGAGCTTTCGGCGGTCGGGGGAAATCGACGGAGAGACACTCAGGGTCCCGTCTTTTGTGAGTTGCTGCACATTGGCCCCATCGTAGTCGGCGATATAAATTTCTTTGCTGCCCGACCGGGTTGAAACAAAAGCGATCTTCGAGCTGGCAATGCCTTTTTGTCCGGTGAGGGTTTCAACAATATCATCGGCAAAATTGTGAGCCGCCCGGCGGGGATCACCGGAATAGGTTTTTTGCAACACCTTGCTGCCCCGTCCATCAACAACCATCCCTTCCAAGGAGCCCCCGGCTGCGGATCCACTCACCGTGAAGCTGGCGCGCTCGGGCGGCGTCACGGCAAAAAGCCCAGAAACCTCCAGGTCGTTTTGGAGCACCTTGGTGGCCGCGGCACCATTGGCACCACCCAGGGTTTTGATGGCAATATTTGTGGAGTCTCCCTTTCGGATCGTGATGGTCGCAGGTTCCTGAGCGTGGAGGCAACCGAGCGATAAAAAAACAAGAGCAGAGGCAAGGCGTTTCATGTCCCCTTTATGAAGCTCAAAACCCCCTCGCTTGCAACCTAGGATTTAAATCGTTTTCCAGACGGGAAAGATCCGAGAGAAATCATGGACTCCGCTTTGCGTGCGGCAGAGTCCAAGGCCTTACAAACATCCTCCCGGCGGGGATCGCCTTCAATCTCGAGAAAAAAGACATAGGTTTGAGGTTTTCCGGGGACAGGGCGGGAAACAATTCTTGAAAGACTAATGCCCAACTTGGCAAACGGGCCAAGAAAGGCGTGCAGACTTCCACAAACATTCGGAAGGGCAACGACCAAAGCCGTTTTGCTTGGGGACTTCCCATCGAAGGGGATCGGCTCACCCGACCTGACCAGAAAAAAATGTGTCACATTGGCCGTGTGACCCGAGGATGGGATCTCTTCCACTTGCAGTCCGTAAATCTCGGCGGCCCCCGGAGAAGCCAGGGCCGCCGCCCCCCGGGAAAGTGATGCCCGTTTTGCCGCGAGCGCCGTGCTGTCCACCGCTTTCAGGCGAGCTTTGGGAAATTTGGTCTTCAGCCATCCGGCATGGTGTTTGAGCTGAGTGAAATGGGAATAGACGGTTTGCACGGGTGCCGCTCCCTTGCGCAGCAGAGCAATCCTAACATCCAACGCCAGTTCCTCATCCACCGCAAGGTGGCCACTGTGGCGAATAAGAACGTCAATGCTGTCATAAACCGTGCCGCCGCTGGAGTTCTCCACCGGCACCAACGCCAGCGACCCAGGATGGGCGACGGCGCTCTCAACGACCGCCTCCAATGTCGCGCAGGCCTGAAGCCTTGCATGATTCCCGAAGCGTTTCCTCGCGAGGATGTGCGAAAAAGTTCCTTCGGGGCCCAGATAATAAACGGTCTGCATGACTTGAGGAATATCAGGAACCAAGTTGAGGAAAATCCTGAAATGCACGACTAAGTGGTTGGTCAGGATTTTTACAATAGCCTATCCTCATCAAAATAGCCCTTGATTTAGCCCATGTCTCTCCCGTTCAATCCCTCAACTCCTAAAAAAATTATGTTTACCGGTCTTGTCGAAGAAATGGGCACCTGTCAATGGATGCGCCGCACCGCCAGCAGCATCCAACTCAGCCTGAATGCCGAGCGCATCACCAAGTCCGTGCGAACAGGCGACAGCATCAGCGTGAATGGTTGCTGCCTCACGGTCTCCTCCCATCGCAAGGAGAATCTCGTTTTTGATCTCTTGGAAGAGACGCTTCGCAGAACCAACCTCGGGGGCCTGAAGCCAGGGGATTCCGTGAACCTTGAGCGGGCTCTCCCGGCGGACGGTCGCCTTGGCGGGCACTTTGTGCAGGGCCATATCGATGAACCCACCGATGTGCTTTCGGTCTCGGAAAGCGGGCCGGACCTTCGGCTGGATTTTTTTCTGCCAGCAACCACCTCTTCTTATGTGGCCTTCAAGGGGTCGGTCGCCATCAATGGGGTCAGCCTGACCGTGGCCGAAATTGCCATGGGCCGCTTCACGGTCTGGATCATTCCCCACACCCGCGCCTCCACAAACCTCGGGAAACTACGGGCTGGTGATCGTGTGAATCTTGAAACGGATATCCTCGCCAAATACGCGGAGCGTATCTTAACGGGTCATCGCAACGAATCACTGTCCCCCCCCCCATGAATCACACCACTCCCAGAATTTTTATTGCCGCCACGGAACAAAACACCGGCAAAACCACGATCTCTCTCGGTCTTCACGGAGCCTTGCGCGAATCTTTTCAGCGCATCGGTTTCATCAAACCCGTGGGCCAGCGCTTTGTTGATGTCGAGGGCAAGCGTATTGATGAGGACAGTGTGTTGATTCGTCAGACCTATGATACCCAGGCGCCCATTGAAGACATGAGCCCCATCGCCGTGGAGCCGGAATTCACGCGCCGCTACATTAACCATGCCAACCATGATGCGCTCGTTCGCCGGATCAAACACTCCTTCGATCGCACGACCTGGGAGAAAGATTTTTCGATTATTGAAGGGACCGGTCATGCGGGAGTGGGCAGCGTTTTTGATTTGTCGAATGCCCGGGTGGCGAAGCTATTGGAAAGCAAAGTCCTTCTGATTGTCCCGGGGGGTATCGGCCGCCCCATTGATGAGGCGGCAGTCAACAAAGCACTTTTTGATAAGGAAGGCGTGGAGGTCATCGGAGTTGTGATGAACAAGCTCCTGCCCTCGAAAATGGAGGCGGTGGGTGATATTGCCCGCCGGGGTTTCGAACGCCTTGGCATTGAGTTGCTGGGGGTTGTGCCCTTGGATGAAATTTTGCTACAGCCTTCCCTGGACCAGGTCTGCCAACCCGCTCATGCGGAATTTCTCCACCGCCCCGAAGACAGCCGCACCCGCGTGGCAGATATTCTTATCGGAGCCATGAGCACCTCCAACCTGTTTGCCGAGGTGATGCCGGGCACCTTGCTGATTGTGCCCGGTGACCGTGAAGACGTGATCCTGGCCTGCATCTCGCGCGCTATTTCGGAAAGCACCCAGCCGTTTTGCGCAATCATGCTCTCCGATGATCTCCGCCCAAGCCAACGGCTCATGGACATGATCTCAGAATCCAATCTTCCGGTGATGGCCAGTCCGCTGGATAGCTATAACATCGCCAGCCGGATTCACTCCATGACCGTCAAAACCCTGCCCGGCGACTCTGAAAAAATCCTCCGCATCCAAGAGCTCATCTCCCAACACGTGGACGTGAAACGGATCTTGGAAAAACTAAATCCCTCCCCGGCCCCCTAAACGTCACAATCCTAATCCGCCTTGATCCGGCTTGAGCAGGTTGGCGATGAGTCCGGTCCAACCCGTCTGATGCGAAGCTCCCACCCCCCGCCCGGAGTCGCCATGAAAGTATTCATAAAAAAGAATGTGATCCCGGAAGTGAGGATCGGTTTGCAGCTTTTCTGAGTGATTGAACACCGCACGCCGACCCTCGGAGTCTTTGAGAAACAACCGGGTTAGCCGTTTTGCCAACTCGTTCGCAGCGTCTCGAATGGTCATTTTCTGACCTGAACCTGTCGGACACTCGATGAGAAAATCGTCTCCATAGTAGCTGTGGAATTGTTGCAAGGATTCCACGAGAAGATAATTCACAGGAAACCAAACCGGCCCCCGCCAATTCGAGTTTCCTCCAAAGAGGCGGGAGTCAGATTCTGCAGGTTGATAGCTGACCGTCAGTTCGCTCCCGCAGCAATCAAAAACGTAGGGATGGTCTTGATGATATTTGGAAACACCGCGAACCCCATGGTCCGAAAGGAACTCGGTTTCATCCAGCGCACGGCGAAGAAGGCATTTCATCCGGTGCCCTCGCAGGAGCGAAAGCAAGTGACGTTCATTCGTCCCATTGCTGTCCCAATGCGAGACGAGTTTTGCCAAGTCGGGGCGGTCGTTCAAAAACCAAATGGCGCGCCGTCGGAACTCGGGCACAGCATCCATCAGTTCCTTCTCAAGCACCTCGACCGCAAAGAGCGGAATCAATCCGACCAGTGACCGGACTTTGAGCGGAACCTTGCTGCCATCCGGGAGGTTGAGCACATCGTAATAAAACTCATCCTCCTCATCCCACATCCCAATCCCGCACTCCCCAATGTTGTTCATCGCCTGCGCAATGTGTAAAAAATGCTCAAAGAACTTGGAGGCAATGTCCTGATAGACCGGGTTGTGTCGGCTTAATTCGAGCGCAATCCGCATGAGATTCAGCGAATACATGGCCATCCAACTTGTGCCGTCAGCTTGGTTAATGTGACCGCCGGTTGGCAAGGGCTGGCTCCGATCAAAAACCCCAATGTTATCAAGGCCCAAAAATCCCCCCTGGAAAACATTGCGACCCTCCGCGTCCTTGCGGTTCACCCACCACGTGAAATTCAACATCAGTTTGTGAAACACCCCCTCCAGAAAGGCCAGGTCTCCCGGACCACCATTCTGCTCCCGGTCCATTTGAAAAACCCGCCATGTGGCCCACCCATGAACAGGGGGATTCACATCCCCGAGAGCCCACTCATAAGCCGGCAGTTGTCCATTCGGGTGCATATACCATTCCCGGGTCATCAGGAGGAGTTGAGCCTTGGCAAACTCAACATCCACCAAGGCAATGGCCACGGTGTGAAAGGCAAGATCCCAAGCGGCATACCAAGGGTATTCCCATTTGTCGGGCATGGAAATAATGTCCGCATTGTTCAGGTGCCGCCAGTCCTTGTTGCGACCTTGAAACCGCTCGCCCGCCGGCTCCGGCTGGCCGGGGTCTCCATTCAACCAATCCTCCACGTCATATCCATAATACTGCTTACTCCAAATCATCCCGGCCAAAGCCTGTCGCTGCACGAGGCGGGCGTCTGCATTGTCCAAGTCGCTCTGCAACTCGGCATAAAATTCGTCAGCCTCCGCACGGCGCAACCCCATGACCTCATCAAAAGTCTCAAAGGGATGCTCCAAAACCTTCGCGCCCAAACGTGCGCGAATTTGGAAAGTTCCTCCTGCGGCCACGATCCCTGACACATGTGCCGCGGCTTTGGTGCCGGTCATCGCCGGGTTACACGCCGCCGGTTGATCGCCGATCAACACGTCATGGAACGCATCTTTATAAAAACCGACCTGATCCAAGCCCATGTGCCTGCGGACATTGGTCTCATTTTCTGTGAAGAGCCACTCACCTGGAGCCTCCACCGAAAATTGCATCGCTCCAAGCGAGGAGTGGGAAGTCATCACCGAGCCCGTTTCCGCCAAGTGCATTGAGGGTTTGGCCTCATCGGGATTCCACGACCATTTATTCCGAAACCAGAGCTGAGGGAGGAGGTGGATGACGGCCTCTTCGGGACCACGATTCACCACTGTGACCAACATGTTTACCGCCGTGGGGCCATCTTTTGCATACTCCACAAAGATATCGAAATACCGGTTCTCATCAAAAACCCCCGTGTCCAAAAGTTCATACTCCCCCTCGTCTTTTGTGCGCTGACCATTCGTCGCCACCAAATCATCATACGGGTAGGCAGCCTGTGGATACTTATAGAGCATCTTGAGATACGAGTGCGTCGGCGTGGCATCCAAATAATAATACAGCTCCTTGCAGTCCTCGCCGTGATTCCCCTCCGCATTCGTGAGCCCAAAGAGCCGCTCTTTCAGGATCGGGTCCCGGCCATTCCAGACCGCAAGAGAAAGGCAGAGCCGCTGTTGGTCATCGCTGAAGCCCGCCAGCCCATCCTCCCCCCAACGGTAAGCCCGGCTCCGCGCATCATCATGCGGAAAATAATCCCAAGCACTTCCGTCAGGACTATAATCCTCCCGCACCGTCCCCCACTGCCGCTCACTCAAATACGGCCCCCACTCCCGCCAAAGACTGTTCGTCTCACTCTCCTTCTTCTGCGCCGCAAGCCGCTGCTTCTCAGCCGATGGTTTATTGGTGCCTGACATGCAACGATTCTAGCCCGCGACCCGGAAAAAGTAAAACAACACGAATTTGTCTCCCGTTTGAGCGGTACAGCTGCACCACTTAAACGGGAGATCAGGGCAGGAGGTAAAAGCTGCCGATGGGGTGGGGGGTTCCGTTGATGAGGCTTCGACGGGGTGCTGACCGGGGTGTTGACCGGGGTGTTGACCGGGGTGTTGACCGGGGTGCTGGCCGGGGTGCTGGCCGGGGTGGCGGCGGCGGGAGGCGAGGAAACTCCGAATGTGAGAAGTTGTTTTCCGTGTGTGTTCCAGCAGTTCTCATTTTGAAAAATTGGCTGCCCTGCGTCGTGCTCCCTTGGGAACGGCGATCTTCAGTGCTGCTTTCATTCACCCGCGCTTCGCGCGGCATTGTTTTTGGCCGGCGAATAAATTCGCCGCTCCGTATAGGCCCCACCCCACTCACTCAAAATGAGAATTGCTGGTGTGTTCCCGCTTGAGTGCGCCTGAATCCGTGATTAACTAGGAATGCAATGATTGCAGAAAAGGATTTCGGAAGCGCCACGCCTATCACTTGGATCGGCACCTTTCCGGTTTACCTTGCGACGGTTCTTGCCGGGGCGCATGTGGTGACCATGATCCTCACGTCGCTTGTGATGGCAGCCAACGGACCCTTGAGCCTTTCCCAAGGTATCCTCTCGGAATTCGTCTTTTCGTGGAACTCCGCAGCATTGCAAGGAAAGCTGTGGCAGTTTGTCACCTATGTTTTTGTGAATCCTCCCTCGCTTTGGATGATCCTCCAGTTGGCGATGCTGGTGCTCTTCGGCACGGAAGTGGAAAAATTTTTGGGAAGGCATCCGTTTCTTTGGCTGTATGTGACACTCATGCTGGCTGGGCCTTTGCTTTTGTGCATTCTCGGGCTGTTCGGCGTGAACATGCCCCTCATGGGTGGCGCCATGGTGCATTTCGGCATTTTTATTGCCTTTGCCCTCATTTACCCCAAAGCCGAAATCCTGCTCGGGATTCAGGCCAGGTGGATTGCCGTGGCTCTGCTGGGGATTTACACGTTGATGGGTTTGGCAAGCCGGGATCTGGTCGATGTGGGGCTGCTTTGGTGGCTCAGTGCGGCAGCGTTTGTTTATCTTCGCTGGGAGGGAGC
>Ga0105048_10010138_pt1 | contig 14940 bp, 12 predicted proteins | sample MAT05_FD_78382 | JGI IMG/M metagenome (GOLD analysis project Ga0105048, IMG submission 78382) | Freshwater microbial communities from Lake Fryxell liftoff mats and glacier meltwater in Antarctica - MAT-05 | ecosystem: Environmental > Aquatic > Freshwater > Ice > Liftoff microbial mat | place... | reverse complement strand
TATTTTGAGATGAGACTAGGCGCGACGAAGGATTGTAGCGGGCTCTCCATGACTGAGGCGCAACAAAGTATCAGCTCAAAAGAGTCGAACAAACCGTCAAAGACTTCGTGCCCCTGCCACTAGAGCCGCGTCAATTGGTGGACATGGTATTAGGATAGCCCAACCCAAGCCTCCAACGCATCAATGCTCCAAGCATTTTCTACGTTAAAGTCGCCAATAGCTGTTCTTTTTAAACTGCTTAAATAAGCACCACTTCCGGCGGCTTGACCGAGGTCGTTTGCTAAGGATCGAATGTACGTTCCTTTGCTGCATACTACTTTAAAATCAAGTTGCAAGCCTTCCGAATAATCTGGATGAAGCATGATATCCGAACCTTTTTTGCTGGCAATGACCGCACTATCCCGGCCAGGCGGAACCGGGCGCAAATCTCCCAACAAATCAAACGATACCACGTGAACAGGCCGATGAGGCATTTCTACCTCCTGGCCGGTTCGAGCATTTTTGTACAATCGTCGGCCATCTACTTTTACCGCAGAGAAAATGGGGGGCACTTGTAAAATATCCCCCAGGAATTGTTCTCTGGCAATTTCCAAAACGGATTTTGTCAAATGGGAAGTTGGAAAGGGGGTATCCGGAGCTTTTTCAAGGTCAAATGATGGTGTTGTTGAACCAAAAGTAATCGTACCGGCATATGTTTTCGGCATAGCCTGAAACGACTCAATCCGTTTGGTATAGTCGCCGACACAAAGGATGAGCAGGCCGGTAGCAAGTGGATCCAGCGTTCCTGCATGGCCGACTTTTATTTTTTTATTGCCCGTTTTACGTGCCAGCAGGTAGCGAACTTTGTTCACCACCCCAAAAGAAGTCCAGGCCAAAGGCTTGTCTATCAAAAACACAGCACCTTTGGGAAAAGTATCGGGGAATGTTTGCCCAGGAGAAATCACAGTTAACATCGCGCAAAGGTAGATTTAGGTTTGGAGCTTTGACATTCCGTCAGGTACTTTCCTGTTCTTCAGTCAAAAAGTCGTTTCAAATCAAGATAGGCTGCCATTTCTTCATTCAATTCCCCTTGGCCGGAAAATTGCATATCCCATGTAATCCGAAAAAAAAGATTCCCTGTAAAAAATGACCTACGATAATTTTACGATCAAAGCCCAAGAGGCCATTCTTCAAGCGCAGCAAATTGCTGCCGGCTATGAGCAGCAAAGTGTTGATACTGGCCACCTTATAAAAGGAATGCTCAATGTAGACGACTCCGTCACTGATTTTTTATTGAAAAAAACCGGGGTCAATATCCCTGCCTTCACGGAACAATTAGACAAGCTAACCTGGGAAACTCCGAAGGTACAAGGTGCTGACAAACAATACCTGACCAACGAAGCAAACAAAGCAATTGCAGCGGCAAAAACACTGCTGAAGGACTTTGGGGACGAATATATTTCGCTCGAACTGCTTCTGTTAGGTGTGGTAAAAGGCAGCGATAAGGCGGCTCGATTACTCCGTGAAAACGGCGCAACCTTTGACGCACTCAGTGCAGCAGTCAAAGAACTCCGCAAAGGGCGCAAGGTGACTGAACAGACTACAGACAATGTTTACAATGCGCTCCAAAAATATGCGGTCAACTTAACCGAACAGGCAGAAAACGGCAAGCTTGACCCTGTAATCGGACGGGATGAAGAGATCCGGCGCGTGTTGCACATACTCAGCCGCAGAAAGAAAAACAACCCAGTCATCATTGGTGATCCGGGTGTAGGTAAAACTGCAATTGTGGAAGGTATTGCCTGGAGGATTGTAAAACAGGACGTGCCTGAAACCTTAGCCGGCAAAAAGATTTTCAGTCTCGATATGTCCTCGCTGATAGCAGGCGCGAAATATAAAGGCGAATTTGAAGAGCGCCTGAAAGCTGTGATCAAAGAGGTGGTGGACTCCAATGAACAAGTAATTCTGTTTATTGACGAAATACACACACTTGTTGGTGCGGGTGGCGGCCAAGGGGCCATGGATGCGGCTAATATCCTGAAGCCTGCACTTGCCCGTGGCGAACTTCGCACCATCGGTGCGACTACACTGGATGAATACCAAAAATATTTCGAAAGTGACAAGGCTTTGGAGCGTCGTTTTCAATCCGTGTATGTAGATGAACCTAGCGTAGAAGACACGATTAGTATCCTGCGCGGAATTCGTGAAAAGTACGAAAACTACCACAAAGTGCAAATTCTTGACGAAGCACTTATCGCTTCTGCTGAGCTTTCGCACCGATATATCTCTGAGCGAAAATTGCCCGACAAGGCCATTGATCTAATTGATGAGGCGGGCGCTAAACTTCGGCTTGAGCTTGATTCTGTTCCCGAAGAGGTGGACAAGTTGGATCGGCAAATGCGCCAGTTGGAGATTGAAAGAGAAGCAATTAAGCGGGAAAACGACACGAAGAAGCTTGCTTCCATGAACATGCAAATCCAGGATTTGCGTGAAAAACTAGATAATCTTCGTGCAAAATGGACTTCTGAAAAAGAAATCGTTGAAGCCATACAGACCAGTAAACAGAAATTGGAAGAACTTCAGATTCAATACCAACGCGCTGAGCGTGAAGGTAATCTTGAGGTAGCTTCCAAAATCAAATATCAAGATATTCCGGCTCGAGAGGCCATGTTCAAAGCTGCTGAAGAAAAGCTTGGAACACTTGCGCCAGAAAATCGGATGACGACTCAAATTGTCACTGCGAACGATATTGCAGAGGTTGTGGCGCGCTGGACGGGCATTCCTTTAGCCAAAATGGTGCGTGGTGAACGCGAGCGACTCTTACACCTTGAAGCTGAAATGCATCAACGCGTGGTTGGGCAGGACGAGGCTGTGACGGTGGTAGCAGATGCCATTCGTCGTAGCCGGGCCGGCCTAAGCGACCCGGACAAACCAATTGGATCGTTTATCTTTTGCGGACCCACAGGGGTAGGAAAAACAGAGTTAGCCAAAGCCCTTGCCGATGTGCTTTTTGATGATGAAAAAGCGATTACACGCATTGACATGAGCGAATACCAGGAAAAGCATAGTGTTTCTCGGCTCGTTGGTGCCCCGCCCGGTTATGTCGGGTACGATGAAGGTGGTCAGCTCACCGAGGCTGTTCGCCGCCGCCCCTACTCTATCGTATTGTTAGATGAAATTGAAAAAGCCCACCCGGACACCTTCAATGTTCTGCTTCAAGTGCTTGATGATGGGCGCTTGACAGACAATAAAGGCCGTACCGCGAATTTCAAAAACACGATCATCATCATGACTTCTAACCTTGCGAGCGATCGAATTATGGAGGTTTTCGAAGGGTATGAAGCCTTGACTGATAAGCGCAAGGAAGAAGTTTTTGAAAAGGCAAAGTTTGAAGTGATGGATACCCTCAAAATGAGCCTGCGTCCAGAATTTCTTAACCGTGTAGATGAAGTTGTGGTGTTTCATCCTTTGCAAAAAGACCAGATGTCATTGATTCTTGACATCCTGATGAAGGATATCCGCGAAATGCTAACCAAACAGGACTTGAACCTTGAAATCACAAAAGATGCTGCAAAAATGTTGGTAGACCATGGTTTCGACCCACAATTTGGCGCTCGACCACTAAAAAGAACCTTGCAACGCGAGTTGATCAACGAACTCGCGAAGCATCTGCTGGCCGGAGATTTTCAAAAAGGAGATGCTGTGCTGATTGATGCAAGCGCAACTGGCTTGATTTTTGGCCGTAAAACGATGGTTGATGGGAAGGAAGTGGTTTCAAAACAATTAAAGGCCGTCTAAAGCATCTTGATAAATCAATTTTGTAGACCGAATTGCGACAAATAGACCTCGCAATCCGGTCTTTTTTTTTCGCATGATGAACTTATAGTTAAGATCTGAGCTTATCCTGTTGTGTCGCCAATTATAGTCAGAACTCACGGTAATTTTGCAAGGAATAAAAAAGACATGAAATTCTACAAAATAACCCAATTGCCCCGCCAGTTCCTTTGGGCAATTGCAATGGAAGGCGTGGGTACTACCCGAATGCTACACGTGTATGCCCGGCATGGTGCTGGGAAACTTAGGCTCACGCCAGTGCATCGCCGTCCTGCTCAAGAAGAATTACATGTGGCGAGAGAACAATTGAAAGATATCCCACGATCCTTAGTTTTCTTAGTAGTGTTTTTGATTCCAGTACCAGGTTTTGTAGGCGGCTATGCCATTGCGGCCATTGCGGCAGAACGCTGGATGGGGCATAAAATTAAACTTATACCCACCCGATTTAGACATTTATTAAGCCCAAAGGAAAAGCTGTAGAAAAAATTGTCGCAGTGCGGCCCATTTCTAGTCGTAGTTTTACGCTGCAAATTTCAATTATGAAACTACGGGAAATTACAAAATTGCCACGAAAGATGGTCTGGGCGATGGTTATGGAAGGGGTCGAAACCACTCGAATGGTAAAAGTATTTGCCCGAATGGGCACTGGCAAGCTTCGACTTACCGCGTCCCACCGAAATCCAACGCCAGAGGAAATAAAGGCGGCTGTGGATCAATTGAAAGACATTCCTCGATTTTTACCGTTTTTTGTGGTGGTAGTAGTGCCTGTGCCTGGTATTGCCGAAGGGTATGCAGTAGTGGCTTTGACGCTAGAACGGTGGCTGGGGGATCGAATGAAATTATTGCCTAGCCAGTTTCGGCATTTATTAAAACCGGAAGTGAAGGAAAATGACCCAAAGGCATAGTGGTTTTTATTGCAAGAGATTGCTACATCGGGAAAAACGAATCTTCCAAATGTCTGATCTCCAAAACTTTGCCATTTTTGAGTAACACTGCCACCACATCAAAACGGATTTCCCATTCGTAGTCAATAGATTCCATGTAGGTGCCTGCGGCACGGGCGAGCATATCCTGTTTTTTAGCATCAATAGAGGCTTCAGGACTGCCATAACCAAAGTGATCCCCGGACCTTGTTTTCACCTCTACAAAAACTAGAATTCCCTCAGCTGTCCAGGCGATGATATCTACCTCAAAACGCCCGGAGCGCCAGTTGCGTTCAGCAATCCGCCAGCCTTGTTTTTCAAGAAATTCTGCCGCAGCATCCTCACCAAGTCTGCCGGTTTCGATATGTCTGGCTTTTTCCATGGCGTAAATTATTGGGTGGAGTTAACCATTTATTGAACCACTTCTCCAAACAGATCAAATTCTTCTGCCGAAGTAATTCGAACCGAAGCAAAATCGCCCAAACGCACATAATTATTTTTGGCCAGCACAAGTACTTCATTGTCTACTTCTGGTGAATCTGCTTCTGTGCGACCGATAAAGTACTTGCCTTCTTTTCGGTCGAAGAGTGTGCGGAATACCTGCCCGACTTTTGCCTCGTTTTTGCGCAACGAAATTTCCTGCTGCACTTCCATGAGCCGCTGGGCACGCTCGGCTTTTACTTCTGCCGGGATATCGTCTGGCATGTCATAGGCTCGGGTACTTTCTTCATGGGAATATTGAAACACCCCAACGCGTTCGAATTCCTGTGCTCTGACAAAATCCAAAAGGCTTTCAAAATCAGCCTCGGTTTCACCAGGGTGACCAACAAGAAATGTTGTTCTAATGGCAATCCCGGGGACTTTTTCGCGAATTTTGATCAACAACTCCTCGGTTTCTGCTCGGGTAATTTGGCGGCGCATAGCTTCTAATACCGGATCACTGGCATGTTGCAGCGGAATATCCAGATAGTTGCAAATTTCCTTCCGATCTGCAATTGCATCCAGAATTTCTAAAGGAAACTTACTGGGATAAGCATAGTGCAATCGAATCCATTCAATACCCTCCACGTCTGCTAATGCGTGAAGCAGTCTTGGAAGTTCACGCGTTTTATAGATATCAAGTCCGTAGTAAGTCAATTCCTGGGCGATAAGCAAGAGTTCCTTAACCCCGCGTTTTGCTAGGTTTTTCGCTTCCATGACCAGCTCTTCCACGGGACGGCTTATATGCTTGCCGCGCATGAGCGGGATAGCACAGAAAGCACAGGTACGGTTGCAGCCTTCCGAAATTTTAAGATAGGCGTAATGCGGAAGTGTGGTGATCTGACGACTACCCAGCAATTCATGCTTGTAATCAGCCTCCAGTCTGGCCAGTAAGGCCGGCATTTCAAGCGTCCCGAAGAAAGCATCCACTTCCGGGATTTCGGCTTCCAGGTCTTCTTTGTATCGCTGCGACAGACAGCCTGTCACATAAAGCTTGTCGATTCCACCCTCGCGTTTGATATTCGCATATTCCACGATCGTATCGATGCTTTCCTTTTTTGCTACATCAATAAATCCGCAAGTATTGACAATCACCACATTGGCATCGCTTTCCTCCTTTTCGTGGGTCACTTCATAGTCATTGCCACGCAGCTGGGTAATGAGGTTTTCGCTGTCGACCAAATTCTTGGAACAGCCGAGGGTGATAACGTTTATCTTATCTGGTCTGAATGCTTTTGTCTTCATATATAATTGAGTCCCGGAAATCTATTCCAGAAAAAAGTGATCCTGATATTTTCCCGATAGCCAACAGAAACAGTGTTCCAGCGGGCAAAAACGGGCGGCGAAGATCGGGAAATAATGTCGAAAAAGGCAGATAAGAACTTCGAGGTTTTTATTCCCCCAATAACCGAGTGCGTAAAAGCGAAGAAAACTTTCCCTCTCCAAAGCTGGCAGGATTCACCCGCCCCATCTTCGGAGCAGAACAAGCGTCTTTTGTAAGGTATATTTTTCCCTCCAAGCCCCAAACCAAAGCATCAAGTTTTTTTACCAAATCAAAGATCCCGGTGGTACGTGGAAAGTCCAAGGCCAGCGAGTAGCCCTGAATTGGAAAGGAATGAATGGCTTCAGACGGGCGTTCCCCATGGCGTTTCAGGACGGTCAAGAACGGAGTTTCCCCACTTTCTCGAATGGTTTCGAGCACTTGACGCAATCCCTTGAACGCGGTTTTTTCTGGAAGGCAAAACTGATATTGTACCAATCCTCGTCGTCCGTAAAACCGATTCCAGTTTAGCAGGGCATCTAGCGGGTAAAAATATTTATCAAGGGTAACGGCTTCCTCATTTGGGCGCTTTTTGTGGAAGAAAAAGAAATTGTGCGCCCGAATACTGAGTGGATTTAGGAGCCAGGAGGGTGCAAAAAATGGAATATTGCGTTTTGGAGCTTCTGAAAATTCGAGCGGTGTTCCCGTTTCGTTTTCCTGCTGATGCTCGGCGAAAAACACTATTCCCCGCCAATTAGTATGGGTACAATCCACCCAACCGGCAGCGTAGGGCCATGCCCGGTTTTCTTCAAATGCATTAAGCAAAGCTATCAGATCAGTGGCATACACCGTCTTTTGCCGCATGGTGGTTGCAGTAATTTTCAAGAGTTTAAATTTTGCGGAAAGGATTACGCCTGTCCAACCCATACCACCACAGGTTTGCCAAAACAATTCAGCGTTTTCGGCAGGCGAACAACTTTTGATGGCCCCAGAAGCGGTCATTAACTCAAAGGAAACCAACCAGTTAGAAAAGCAGCCTGCTGTTGGGTGATTCTTACCATGCACATCAGAAGCAATGGCTCCACCAACGGTAATATCTTTGATGCCAGGGGTGACCTGGAAAAACCAGCCTTTGGGAACTATAATTTTCAGCAGGTCGCTGAGCAGCGTACCAGCCTCGCATGCTACCAGTCCATTTTCCGAATCAAAACTCAATATTCGGTTGAGCTTTAAAGTAGAAAGCACTTTGGGCGCAAGCGACGCATCACCATAGCTTTTACCGTTTCCACGTGCGATAATCCGCTCATTAACAATAATAACATTGCTAACCCCTACCCTATCGGAAGGTGTAAAAACTTCAGCTTTGATACGCGGATAATTGGCCCAGCCTGCTATTGTTTTTGACACTTTTCTTTGCCTGTTTTGAAACAAAATTACTTAAAAGGATGACAAATTTGGCGCAGCAGCACGGTGTCTGGAAATGCGAAATAGTTCGTTGGATTTTGCGAAGAATGGAGCACATAGGGGGCGAATTGACGCCGATCAAGCTTCTGACTTGGAAACGTTTCTGGCACATAGATCTGGTGTGCCAGAAACGTTTCCAAGATCAATGGCTCAGATTGTTCCTTAAAATTTAACCGTATTCTTGCATAAAGGCTTTCATTGGCATGGCTTTCATCAAATAAATCGGCAAAAGCGAGTCCATCTAATCCGCGAATTTTAGAGAGCCAGTTTTGTACCTGGTCATTAAATTGAACCTGACTTATCATTCCCCCTTCCCACATTCCGGAGGAGTCATTCTGCACAAATATTATACTATCCAGATTTGGCCCTGCAATGGAGAAACTTCGTACTGCTTCAGGTGTAAATTGGATGATCGTCTGCTTGCGAAAATCAGTTAGTTTTTTGGCAAAAACGTTTCGCAAATGGTTATCAACCAAGTAAATACCTTCATGTCTTGGAAGTTGTACATAGGTGGCTGCCTGGCTATTTTCAATGGTTTCCCAACCAATCGTAATCGATTCACTCTGGGCATTGGAATGGACTACTGTAAGCTGAATCTTGGCGGTGGGAATAAAGCCCAGGGTGTCCGGCAAATCTGTTTTTGCGATCCGTATCGAACGCATATCGGCCAATGCTCCAAGTATTTTATTTACGGTATATGGTTCCACTACAACGCTTCGCTCCTCCTGTTCAGCGCTCCAGCCTATATCGCTGCGCAGTAAAAATAGCGTAGGTTTATTCGGTAAAGTGATCTGAATCTGCTGAATACTTGCCGTATCGAGCTTTAAGAGTTTAGTTTGAAAAAAAGTAGCATGTCGCCATGGCGCACGGCGCACAGCGAGACCAACCAACAAGGTGAACAAAAAAAGCAGGACAAGATGCTTATTTTTCATGGGACTTAAAATCCGCAGACCAGTCGCCGAATTTCCTCAAACCAGGTGACCCCGAGCAGTTGCTTTACATGATTGTAGTCTTTACAGGCCTCCTCGCGGCGGTTTTGATTCATATTTGCGGTACCGCGATAATAAAGCAACTCACAATTATCGGGTTGCAATGCAATAGCTTCATTCCATTTTTGAATGGCTTCTTCTGGCTTTTCCTGTTCTAAAAGAGTAGCGCCCTCATCAGCCAAAATCATTGCGCGGTCAAAATTGCTATTGATTGTTGCACATTTGGGCGCGTCAGATTTAAAAACAACCCGCAACGGGATGGTAGAATTTACAGCTTTACCGCCGTATTCTGCGGGGATCCACATTCCTCCACTTTTGCGACAAAGGCGCAATGCCTCAAATTGAAAGTCCATGCCTAAGTTGTTGAAATCTAGCTGGTTATTCACTTTAAGTGTACCATCCGTTTTCACAACTGCTGCCATTTCAATCACTCCAGTTTTACAACTATCCTCCCAGGCGGCAGGATAATCCAGACGGTTGACAACGAATTTAATTAAAGAATCTACTCCTCCTTTAAAATCGGGCGTCTTGTCAAAAACAGAATAAATCGTATCGCCTTCAGTGGCTACATAATAAGGCAAAACCTCTTTCAATCGGAATCGGATCGGTAAAGCATGACGGACTCGCACTGGTTTGCCGGCTAATGTTGCGGGCTGCCAGCGGAGTCCAGCCTCATCAAGTGCCAAAAGCACCCGTATTGCCTCAGCGCCACAGCCTCCGCCGATGTCTTTGAGCAATTTGAGGTTGCTCATACGCCCTGTGCCGGGCTCCACCACACAAGAGACGACCACAGAACCTTGCAGATTGTCCGTGCGGGCTTCTTCCGGGTAACGAATGTTTGCTGCCAGGATACTAAACAACTGAGGTTCAGCACAGCGGCGGATGCTGTCGACATTTCCATTCCAATCTGGATGTCTTTCAGCAATGCAATTTTTTACCAATGGATACGGCATTACATCTGCGATGTCGTAAATCGTGGTATCCAATTGAGTTTGGGCAGCAAGAAAAAAGGATAAAAACGAGAGGAAAAGTGTTAATATGTAAGATTTCATGTTGAAAAATAATTCGGGGCGAAGATATTGTAAAAGTTCGGCACGGTTTTTTGCGCAAAAAAATAGGATGCAAAAGTGCAACAAAAAAGCCCTGCCACGTTCGGCAAGGCTTTCTTTAAAACGGATTTTTTAAAATCCCATGAACAATTCTTCGGTTTTCGGAGCAAGCCTGTAAAGCATAGGCCAACAACCTTAACGGGGGTTCGATACGCGAACGGTTCCGTTTTTAATTTTGATTGTAACAGGTGTGCTCATATTACTGCAAGAAAATTGGTGACAAAATTTGAAAGTGGACTTTTGTGGCGAATTTGTCCAGTTATAATCGCATGCGCATTTTCTACACGGAAGGGGCCAGCCGTTAAGGTTGGCTTTTTTTTATTCGAATTGGGAGTGCAAACATCCGTTGAAAGGAATACTCCTGCCAACTACAATTTTGGGGCATTGTGAATAATCAACGCTCTAAATACCGGCTTGGAAAAGCGCATGGGTTTTCATTTTTTGTAAATTTAATCTTGATATCAAACAACTTATCAAAAATAGTTGCTTTAAAAGGCATACTGCAACACATATATCTTTGTCGATAAAGTGAATTATTTATTAGTTCTCCACACTCGTATTTGTCATTTTGGTGACCATTTTTAAGAAACTGCAAAACGCCACCAACTTTTCTATCTTTGCCTATCATTTATGAAAAATCTACTCATTATTGGCGCAGGGCGCTCTGCAACAGCATTAATTAACTACATCCTCGAACAGGCAAGGCAGTACAATTTTTACGTCACGGTCTCCGACGCGGATATTGAATTGGCGCGCGTTAAAGTGGGCGACCACTCACATGGTCGGGCCATTTGGCTTGATGCCTCCAAACCCAATGACCGACGCGAGGTAATCGCCCGTCATGATGTGGTGGTTTCACTGCTGCCTCCACAGATGCACCTCGAAGTAGCGCAGGATTGCATTTCACTTGGGAAGCACATGGTGACGGCCAGTTATGTGAGCAAACAAGTCTTCCGCCTAGGCGATGAAGCCAGGCAACGAGCGCTTGTTTTCATGAATGAAATTGGCCTCGATCCAGGCATTGACCATATGAGTGCGATGCAACGCATTCACCAGATCAAGGCCCGTGGCGGTAAAATCACTTCATTTAACTCCTATACGGGCGGCTTGGTAGCCCCAGAAAGTGATGACAATCCCTGGCACTATAAATTCAGCTGGAACCCTCGGAATGTGGTGCTAGCCGGACAAGGCACTGCACAGTTTTTGGATGATGGCAAATTGAAATACATTCCATACCGCCGTCTCTTTCGGCAGTATCGTATGGTTGATATTCCAAATATGGGAAAGTATGAGGTCTACGCCAATCGCGACTCCTTGCTCTATCGGGAAGCGTACGGACTTCAAAATATCCGTACGCTTTTCCGGGGTACGATCCGACATCAAGGTTTCTGCGATGCCTGGAACGCACTGGTTCGTATTGGCTTGACGGATGCCACCTTTCCGATTGTAGATAGCGACAAACTGACTTACCACGACCTGATGGAAGCATTTCTAGGGATCAGTCAGCATACCGGATCAGTCAAAGATCGTATGTCAAAAATGATTGAAACGGAACCGGATAGCGACATCATGCAAAAATTAGAGTGGCTTGGGCTATTCAGCAAACGTCGCATCAAAGTGAAAGACGCGACCCCCTCACTTATTCTCGAAAATTTGCTCCTTGAAAAGTGGTCGTTGAATCCTCAAGACAAAGACATGATTATCATGCAACATGTCTTTGAGTATGAACTACAACGCAAAAAGCGCAAATTAACCTCCACTTTAGTAATGAAAGGTGATGATAGCGCAAATACAGCCATGTCTCGCCTGGTAGGCTTGCCACTTGGAATTTTTGTCAAACTCTTAATGTTGGGTAAAATCTCCACTACAGGCGTGAATATTCCGACTATGCCTGAGGTTTACGAACCCGTAATGGCAGAGTTGGAGGAATATGGGGTGAAGTTTATTGAACAAGAGGAGTAAAACGGCGTTTCAGAAGTTAGGGATTTGGGTAGGAAGCTAGTTTGTGATTTGGCGAGCCAAGGCTTGGTTTTTCCGCTCGCGGAACGGACAATCTTAGCTCACCAGGTATTTTAAATCTCCGCATATCCAAATCAACAAATCTACAATTCGCCCACTATGCTCGGTTTCCGTTTCAGTGATTATAAGCCAGACCCAAATCAATCTACCTTTGATCGGTTGTTTAAGATTTTCCAGGAACTCATGCTCTATACTTCTGGGGATGTGTATGAGGCGCTGGCCTGGCTCAATGAGCTTGATCGAGAGTATAAACTCACGACGGACGAGTACGGGATGGCTGATTTTATCAATGAATTAAAGGAAAAAGGCTATATCCAACCTGATGGCGAAGCCCAGGGTGGAATGGGGCCAACTTCAAAATTCGAAATCAGCCTGAGGCAAAAAAGTCTCGATGATATTTTTGGCGACTTAAAAAAAGCCAAGACCGGCCAGCACAATACGGGTACCATTGGACGCGGCGACGAGCATACCTCTGATGTAAAACCTTACGAATTCGGCGACTCTCTCGAAAATATCGCGGTAACTAATTCCCTGCAAAACGCCTACATCAATCACGGCATTGACGAATTTAACCTAACTCAGGAGGATCTGGAGGTGCACGAAACCTATTTCCAGAGCCAAATGTCCTCCGTATTGATGATTGACATTTCGCATTCGATGACTTTGTATGGGGAAGATCGAATCACCCCGGCAAAGAAAGTGGCCCTTGCGCTCGCAGAATTCATTCGCACTCGTTTCCCGAAAGACACGCTGGATATCATTGTATTTGGCGACGATGCCTGGCCTATTGAACTCAAAGACCTGCCCTACCTCACCAATGGCGAATATCACACCAATACGGTAGCAGGACTTGAGCTGGCACTTGACATACTCAAAAAACGCCGCAACCCCAATCGGCAGATTTTCATGGTCACCGATGGTAAGCCTACCTGCCTGAAAATTGGGAAAAATTATTACAAAAACTCCTTTGGGCTCGATCGAAAAATAATCAACCGATGCCTGAGTCTTGCATTGCGTTGTAAAAAAATGGGCATTCCTATTACCACGTTTATGATTGCCCGCGACCCATATCTCATGCGTTTTGTGGAATCTTTTACGCAGACGAACAATGGAACGGCCTTTTATTCCAGCCTTTCGGGGTTGGGCTCGTTTGTATTGGAAAATTATAAGAAGCGGAAGAAAAAGTAGCCCCGTAAAGAGCCAACACAAAGTTAGGGCTTCACGACCAACCCAATTTTTACTCCCTCTTCAATCATCCGCTGAAAGGCAGCTTCATAATCATTGGTAATTTCTCCATCCAAAATAGCCTCACGCAAGGCCGTTTTGATGGTACCAACTTCTCTGGAAGGCTGGATACCAAAGGTTTCCATAATAATTTCTCCTGTGATTGGAGGCTGCCAGAGGCGCAGTCGATCCGCTTGAGTTACCAAAGCCATGCGCTCTTTGAGGTATTCATAACCTTCCAAATATCGCCGCATTTTCTGTGAATTCTTGGTCGTAATATCTGATTCACAGAGTTTCATTAAGTCCTCAATGTCTGGACCTGCGTCAAAAAGCAGGCGTCGTACGGCAGAGTCGGTCACCTGCTCTTTCGTCAATGAAATAGGACGAAGATGCAGCATGACCATTTTTTGTACAAACTCCATTTTTGAGTCAAGTGGCAGGCGCATCTCTCTAAAAATCTTAGGAATCATCTTCGCCCCCAGCCATTCGTGACCATGGAAAGTCCAGCCCCCACCTTCTTTGTCAAATTTTTTGGTGGCTGGTTTGGCGATATCATGGAAAACAGCCGCCCAGCGCAACCAAATATTGTCTGAGCGTTGGCAAACATTATCCAATACTTCAAGGGTATGGTAAAAATTGTCCTTGTGGCCACGCCCATTGCGATCTTCTACCCCTTGTAAAGCGACCATTTCAGGGAAAATCAACCGCAATAATCCGCTGTCAAACAACAATTTAAAGCCGACTGATGGTTTGGACGTCATCAATATTTTTTCCAGCTCACCGATGATCCGCTCTTTTGAAATAATGTGGATTCGGCTTTTGTATTTCGCAATGCCATTGAAGGTGGAAGGCTCGATTTCGAAATCCAATTGGTTCGAAAAACGAATGGCTCGAAGCATGCGCAGGGGGTCGTCAGAAAAAGTCTGGCCCGGATCCAGTGGAGTTTTGATAATTTTTTGCTCCAGATGCTCAAGGCCGTTGAATGGATCTATGATATGCCCAAAGTCTGCTTCCGCGAGGCTCATAGCCAAAGCGTTGATGGTGAAGTCGCGCCGATTTTGGTCGTCTTCAAGTGTACCCTGTTCTACATCAGGCTTGCGACTATCAGGACTGTAACTCTCGCGCCGAGCGCCTACAAACTCGTATTCAATACCCTCGCAGCGCAACATTGCAGTTCCAAATCGGCTATAAACCGCAATTTTAGGTCTTGGAGAAAGTCGATTTGCAACTGCTTCAGCGAGCTGAATTCCATCTCCAACACACACAATATCAATGTCTTTGGTCGGGCGACCGAGCAGGCGATCACGAACATAACCACCCACTACATAAGCAGGCACTCCCATTGTTCTGGCGCATTGGCCGACTATTTCTAAAACCCTGCGCTCAACGGGGAGAATGGAAAAAAACATTGGATCTTTAATATAGTCAAGGTTAGATCTAAGGTAAAATATCCCATGGTCTCTTTACCCACAAGTGTCAGTCATCTCCATAACAATTGCTTCGTCTGACAATACATAGTCCAAATTCGAGTAGACAAACTCGATCTCTTCCAAGATTGCAAACAAGGTAGCCGGTTCCATTTCAGTGACTAACCGTGCACGGAAAGGCTTTATATCTGGCAAACCTTTGAAGTAGGGCGCATAATGCCGACGCATTTC
>Ga0105048_10010136_pt1 | contig 14942 bp, 10 predicted proteins | sample MAT05_FD_78382 | JGI IMG/M metagenome (GOLD analysis project Ga0105048, IMG submission 78382) | Freshwater microbial communities from Lake Fryxell liftoff mats and glacier meltwater in Antarctica - MAT-05 | ecosystem: Environmental > Aquatic > Freshwater > Ice > Liftoff microbial mat | place... | reverse complement strand
GCCATGTGCTTCAGTGCCGACTCAAAAAAGCCGGCACGGCCTGGGTACCAGAAAACGCCCATGCCATTTCCCAACTTCGGGTTGTTCGTTCCAATGGAAACTGGAACTCCCTCTGGAACTGGCTCACCCACTTTCAATCACACCCGGCTTCACCCTGCGGGTAATGGACCCGTCCGACATAAGTCGCTGAATTCCAACAATCAACAATCATCTCTCAACCATAAACTTCCCTTTTAGGGTAATGAGAATATGCCGAAAATTTTATTTGCAAATCACACGAAATGGCTGATGTTGAACTATCATCAGTGTGTGTTGATTCCGGGCGGTGCCAGAGAATGGTCCCGCCCGGTTCACTTTGGCACCGGGCCACTGGCCGACCACTTTGGCGGGTGAATTAGGAAAACTGACTGCGGATCAAATCACGCCGGGAGAAGCAGGTGCAACCACCGGCACTTCCATCGGCACTTCCACCTCGGATTTCACCGGAGTTGGGCTGGGCAGCGTTTTATACTTTTTCTTGTAGGAAAATTGATGCCGGTCGTGGCCCGATGTGCAGCCGGACACAAACAAAGCGACTGATGTGGCGACGAGCAGTGAGGCGATGGACTTGGGGAAACGGCGGAGCTTCATGGGACTTTGCATATGCTGGTAAGGGAAAGGATGCGAGCGGAAAACCGATTAACCCATGATTTGTCCGCGTAGCGTCCAGGCGAGCACCTTGACCGCAAACTCGCGATGGTTGAACGGTTTGGTGATGAAATCGCTTGCGCCGTTGAGCGACCACTGCGCCCAGCTTCCCACGGAGGGCGCGGCGGTCAGCAAGAGAATGGGCGTTTTACGGCAATGCGGAATCAAACGCACCCGCGAACATACTTCGATGCCGCTCATGTCTTCGAGCTCCACGGAAATCATGATGAGATCGTGCTTCTTAGCTTCGATGAGCGAGAGTGCGGTCTGGGCTTTGTCGGTGACCGACAACGAGAGCGTGATGGTGTCCATCGCCGCGGCGATTTCTTTCTGTGCCTCGAGATCGGCATCGACAGCGAAGGCGGTGGCCGGAGCAAGATTCGCCCCTTTTGCGCGGTGCTTGGGATCCATGAACATGCCGAGCACGTCGATGGCGTGGCTGATGCTGCGCAGGGTGGATGAAGGAACGCGATCCGGCGAATGCACCAGATCGGCTACCAGCAACTCCACGACGGAAGCGAGTTTTTGAAAACTGCGAAAGTCTGATGCCTGGCCGAAGCGCTCGGACAACGTCTTCGACTGTGCAAGCAATTGTTGTAAAAGCGGAGTGTCTCCGGGACGCCGGATGAGGTTGTGTAAATGCCCGCGCATCGTTCCGATGATTTCAGTTCCTGCGGTTACGAGAGCGTCCGATGACAGGCCCGTCGCGGGGGCAGTCGCTTGTTGCAGGGGTTGCACGGTGGCCGCAGGTTGGAAGTCTGCCGGGACGGGCGGACGTGTGCCCGGCATTTCGGCGAGTTTGAGTTCCACGGTGTGGGCCGCAGTCACCACCGCAGCTCCGGCAACGGCCGTGGCGATAGGTGCGGCAGTGGGAGCCGGACGGAGCGCAGCTTTCGGAGCGCGCGAAGGAGGGAGTGTCGTGGTGGAGGGAACGGCACCGCCCACAGGCACCCGCCCATTGCCGTTCGAGGTCTCCCGGAGTGCGGCGGCTTTGCGATCACTCGCCTGCGCACTTTGGTTTTCCAGATCGAGCACCCGCTTGCGGAGACTGACGACTTCGTCGCGATGTTGATCGCGTTCCTGCGCCATCGCGGCAGCGTTGCTCATTTGTTCCTCCAGTTTCGCAACAAGCGATTTGTTTTCCTTGGAAGCTTTGTCGATGTCGGCATCAAGCTGCATCACGCGGGAGTCGGCCTGTCCCATGGATTCCAGCTTTGCACGGACGCTTACGATTTCGCCCGAGACTTTGTCGCGCTGTAGCATGGTCTCCGCAGCAGTGCGTTCCACCTCGGCGAGCCGGTCTTTCAGGTTGTCATTCTCGGTTTCAAATTCGTGGGCTTTTTTGTCCAGCTCCACCATCGCGGCGAAAGTCTTGGTTTTCTCGGCTTCTACAGCCGCGAGGCGTTCGTCGCGTTCGGCAAGGGTTTTACCCAGCTCGCCCAGCGCGGCTTCCGATTCCTTAACTTTGGCGCCTAATGCGTCGCGGGTGGTCGCAACTTCTTTTGCTGCGGCATCGCCGGATTGAGCGGTTTTCGTGAGTTCGGCGACCTGCCGCGCAAACTCGTCACGCTCTTTTTGAACGGCATCCACAACGCCGCGAAGTTCGTCGCGTTCTTTCGCGAGAACCTCTCCGGTTTTTGCGAGTTCATCGCGGATTGCACTCAGCGCGTTTTTTTCTTCCCGCGCACCGGATTGAGTGGCTTCCAGCGCGCTGATCTTCTGCTGCAATGCGTCAGAAGATTTCGAACCTTCGTCGCGGGCTTTCGTCAGTGCGGCGTTGGATTCCTTGAGCGCGATAATTTCCTTTTGAAGAAGCTCCAGTTCGTGGTTCAGCCCCTGAATGCTCTGATTGGAAGCATCGGAGGCGGAGCGTGCGGCATCGGCTGACTGAGTTGCGGCGTCGAGATCCTTGGCCGATTTCGCGAGGGCCTCTTTGGTGGACTGGAGTTCTTTTTTCAGTCCCTCAAGCTCTACAGACAGTCCATTGATTTTCTGCTGAGCGGCGGCGGTATTTTTATCAGCGGCATCGGCATCGTTGCGGGCGGCGGCCAATTCGTCTGCAAGCTTCGTCGAACCGCTGGCCTGCTGCTGGAGCGCCTCGGTGTGGCGGCGGGCGTCATCACGTTCGGCGGAAAGTTTCCGTGTCGCTTGCTGAGCGTCAGCGAGAAGACCGGTGATATTTTCGCGTTCCGTGCGCAGCGTATCCCGTTCCCTGGTAACCAGTGAGAGATTGGTTTTTAACTCAGCCACCTCGGCAAGGGCACGGGCGCTCTGCTCATCTTTTGTCCTCAACTCGGCTTCAAGCTTGAGGCGTGCGGAGTCGGCTTCCGAACCAATCCGGGTCGTGCTGTGTTTGATGTCCTTGAGTTCGCTGGCGAGCTTTTCCTTTTCCGCCTTGAGCTTGTCCCTCTCGGCGCTGGCCGCTTCGAGACGTTTCTTGGTGTCGTTGACGATTTCGGTGAGCTGGACTTCGGTTTGGCGCAGGGTGTTCCCCTGCATGGTGAATGCCACGACCTTTTTCTGTTCGGCCTCGAACCGTCCCGTAAGATCGGCTTTTTCCTCGTCCACCTTCGCTTTTTCCTTTTGCAGGGTGGTCACCTGCTTTTGAAGCTCGGAGAGTTTTTTTTGAAACTCGTCCACGCGAACATCGGCAGGTTTGTCCTCAAACAGACATTCGATGTTGCCGAAACGGAGAGGGAGCTGGCCGATCAACACCGTTTCGCTGATCGCCACGCCTTTAACGAAAGTCTTGTTGGTGGAATCGAGATCGCGGACGCGGTACTGGCCGTTGGCAAGGATGAGTTTGGCGTGGTGCGCGGAGACGCTGCGGTCGTTGATCTGGATTTTGTTGTCCGAGGTGCGTCCCACGGTGACGATGTTGTCGGTCAATTCATGAACGACTTCGCCAGCGCCGGGGAGTGTGATGATCAACTTGGCCATGGGAGGTAGGTGGAAAATTAGGGCGGGTTACCAAACTTGGCAAGGATTGCCCTGTGAGGTTTGGAGATTTTTGAATGACGGCGAGTCGCGGACTTCGGCCACCCCATCACATCATTCCAAGCTGGCCCTTGTAGATCCAGGTGAGCGACTTCAAGGCGATCTCGCTGTAGACAAACGGTTTTGAAATGAAATCGTTGCCGCCGAGCAGGGTCGATTGGGCACGCATTTCAGCCGTCACCGCTCCGGTCAGGAAGACGATCGGTGTAGTCCGGTACTCCGCCTGACTGCGTATGCGTGCGCAAAGATCAAGACCGCTGATGCCGGGCATGTTGACGTCGAGAATGATGAAATCGAACCGGCGCGCCATCAACTCCTGGATGCCGCTGCGCGGGTTGTCGATGCTGACCAGGTTGATCTGCGCGGGCTCGAGTGCGGTATCGATTTCGGCGCGCACCTCGGGATCGCTATCGACATGGAGCACGGAGGCCACAGGGATTTCGATGGCCCGGATCGCGATGCGTTCGTCAACGATCATCGCGAGGAAATCGAGGGCCTGGCTGAGCGTGCGCAGGTTCGATTTGTTCACCTGTTCCGGCACACGGGACAGATCGGCGATCAGCGCATCCGAAGCGGTGGTGAGCTTGTGAATCGGATGGTAGGTGGCTCCGATAGATCGCTTGGAGAGAGTCTGGACATGCCCCTGCAACTGGCTCAGCACTTTAAAATCACGCGGATGCCGGATGAAATACTGGATGCAGTTCCGCATGGAGGCAACCGCTTTGGGTGCGTCCTTGAGGATGCTGCGGATCATTCCCACGCTTTGTTCATCGGCCACCGCGGCAGGCGCTGGAACAAAAGCCTGACGGAGAGCCGGGGCTTCGTTGGAGAAGCCTGCGGGCTGTGGTTCGGGAACGTATTGCCCGCCGTGATCATCGCCGTCATTTGACTGGAAGCGGGCGGCGTTATCCGTCATCTCGGGTTCCGTGCGTTTGAGCATCGGCGGTTTCGGGCGGACGCCAAATCCGGGCGCGGTCGCTGGATCGACCTCGTTTGTGGCACCCGCATCGATATTCATGCGGTCCTCGGGAATGGAACCGGCATAACCGGGTTCGTCGGCCATTTCTGCGGCCTCCTGAGATTGCTGGGCGAAAGCTTCCTGAGCGGTCTGAAGATCTCCGACGAGGCGTTGATTTGCGCGAAGCGCCGCTTCGTGCTGTTCCGCGAGCGAGGCGACCTGTTTGCGCTGCTCTTCGAGTCTTGCGTGCAGATCACGGTTCTGGCTGTCCTTGTCGCCGGTTTCCTCGATGAGTGAGGAGAGTTGGCTGCGGAGTTCGCCCACCTTGGCCGCGAGATCGTTGTTGGCACCATCGCCACCGGAACTGAGGGCCGCAATTTGTTCGCGGGCGCCGCGAAGTTCGGCATTGAGTTGCTGGCGTTCGCTGTTGATTGATTCGCGCTCGCCGGAAAGGGAGCCCGCAAGCTGACGCAGCGCTTCGAGTTCGCGGGCCAGTTCGTCTTTGGAGGAACTCAGGGCGGCGACCATGGCAAGGGACTCGGCAAGACGCGTGGACAAATCATCGCCGGTATTTTTGCTTGTGGACGACTGATTCTTGAGCACCTCAAGCTGGGTGCCGAGTTCTGCGAGACGAGCTTGCAGTTCGATGTGCGCTTTTTCCGAAATATCCCGACTTTCGGCCAAGGCGGCCATTTCGATACGATCCTCTTCAAGTTTGGTCGCAAGTTCGGAACTGAGATTGCGCGCCATCTCGCGTTCGTTGCGAAGGACTTCGACTTGTTGCTCCGATTGTGTGAGTTGCGAATTGGCTTCATCCGAAGACCGGCGGCGGCTGTCCTGCTCGCGAATCAGCGTCTCGATTTGTTTCTGGGACTCGGCGAGGCGGGCGGAAAGATCGCTATTTGTGCGAAGCGCCGCGTCGCGCTGCTCGGTGAGGGAAAGCGACTGCGCGGTTTCCTGTTCGAGACGGGTGTTGAGGCGCTGGATCTGGTTGCCGGTTTCCTCGCTGGATTTTGTAACAGCCTCGATTTGCTTGCGCGTTTCGCTGAGCTGGGCGTTGAGGGTCTCCTCATTCTTGCGGGCTTCGTCGAGATGCGAGGCACTTCCGGAAATGTTCTTCCGGGCGGCTTCCAGTTCGCCGGCAAGAGCGTCGGCGCGTTGCATGGCGGCCTCGCGATCATTGGCGAGTTCGGAGGCGACGTTGCGCTGCTCGTCGATCTGGGCTACGGCGGCGGCGTGTTCTCCACGGGCGGCTTCCACGGCTTTGTGGCTTTCGCCGAGCTGACTGGCGAGTTGATCGCCGCGCTGGATGGCTTCGTCGTGGCGTTTTTGTAGATCGGCAAGCGCCTTGGTTTGCTCCTCAAGTTTGGCGCCCAGTTCGCTGCTGTGCTGTTGCGCCGCGTCGTGCTGACTGGAAAGTGATTCGAGCTGTTTCTGCGCTTCGGTAAGTTTTGAGGAAAGCACCTCGCTTGCGCGTTGTGCGGTGTCGCGTTGTTCGGTGAGGGCGGCAAATTTTTTGCGTTGCTCCTCGAGTTTTGCGGAAATGTCCTGCGCATTTTTTGCTGCGGCTTGGGCGAGTTTTTCTGAATCCGCAGCTTTAGCAACGAGTTCGTCGCCGGTTTTGCGGAGATTTTGTTGCCCGGCAATTGCCGCTTCGAGCTTCTGGCCGGATTCGGCAAGCGCCTTGGTGTGCTCTTCCTTTTCGCAAAGCATGGCGTTGCGTTGGTCCACCAGTTGGGCCGCGCGTTTTTCCTCCTCGGCAAGGCGGTTTCTGGTGGTTTGAAGCTCCTCGCGCGCCGCGTCGCGTTCACCGGAGAATTGTTTGGCCTCCTCGACAAGCTTGGCGAGACGGGCTTCGAGGTCGGACGATTGTTTTCCGGCCTGCGCCAATTGTGCATCCAGCTCCTTGGAGCGCTGCAACGCTCCATCGCGCACTTTTTCGAGTTCGGCGATCTGCGCTTGTGTGGATTGTAGCGCCTTCGCGGTTTCCTGGAGTTTGGTTTCGACAATCGTTCGCTCGGAATTGACGGCATCCAACGATTTGACCGAGTGGTCGAGTTCATTGGCGAGCTTGTTGCGCTCGGCCATGAGTGCGTCGAAAAGGCGGGATTTCTCGACCAGATTTGTGGCGGCTTCCTCGCCGAGTGCGCGCGCCGCTTCATGCTCGCGGGAGAGGTTTCCAACCTGCTTCTGCGTGTCGGCCAGCTTGGCGGAAAGTTCCTCCCCGGCTTTGCGTGCGTGGTCGCGTTCGCCGAGAGTTTTCTGCTGCTCGGAAGTTAGTGCAGCGAGCGATTGCGTGAGATTCTCGATTTCCTTGCGGGCACTGGCAAATTGGTCGCTGAGTCCCTTGCGTGCGGCTTCGGTCTCGGACTGTTGTTTCGCCAAGGCCTCGAGTTTTTTCCCGCCTTCCTTGAGTTGTTCAGAAAGTTCAGCGCCTGCTTTTTGCGCGGCGTCACGTTCTTTCTGCAAACTTCCGAGGGCTTCCTGTTGTTCCTTCTGCGCTTTCTGAAGTTGGGAAATGGTGCCGTGGAGTTGTTCGCGTTCGGCATTGAGTTTTTTGAACTCCTCCTCGTAACGGGCGGCCTGAGTTTTTATGGCATGGAACTCCGCCTCCAATCCGGCGCGTCGGTCTTCAAGCGCAGCGTGTTCTTTTTGAAGTCCGGCCAGCTCTGCGGCGAGCTGTTCCTGCATCTTCCGTGCGTTGTCGCGCTCGAGCAGAATCGCAGCGATCTGTTTTTACTGATCGGTGAGTAGAATCGTCTGATCGTCGCTCTGGCGGCGGGCGACATGGAGATCCTTGACGGCGGCCTCCATGTGTTTCTGCGCAGCCTCGACTTTTTGGGCGGCCTCGCCTGCGATTGCGTCGCGCTGCGTGATCAGTTGTTTAATGCGCTCCTTGAATTCCGCGATTTTCGCCGCGGTATCCTCGGCTTTTTTCGTCAGGGCATCCCGCTCTGTGTCGGTGTTTTGAAATTGCTGCTGGAGCGCTTCGAACTGCGCGTGAACTTCGCGTTTCTGGTTGTCGAGAACATCGCGTTCGCGTGCAAGGGATTCGATCTGCTTGCCCAGTTCCGCGAGTTGGGCCTCCTGTTTTGCTGCGTGATCATGCGCAGATTTGTTGTCGCTTTCGACAGCAGAGAGACGGGCTTCAGTATCCGTTTTTTCATGAGCCAACGCGTCGATGCGCGATTGGGCGGCCTTGAGTTTCTCCGCGAGCTGCCCGGATGATTTTTCAAAAGCCTGACGTTCGGCCTGAAGAGATTGGATCTGGGCCGTGGCGTCGGCGAGTTTGGCGGAGAGTGCGGCGCTGTTTTCTGAAACGGATTGGTGATCACCCGAAAGCGCATCGAATTTGTGAATGGCGTCCGCGAGGCGCGCAGCGATCCCGGCGCTTTCGCCGCGGACCGCTTCACGCTCGGAGGCTACGAGTTCGAGTTGATTTGAAGCGTCCGCGAGTTTTGCGGCGAACTCGTCGCGGGTGCGGGAGGCTTGCCCATGCTCGTGGAGGGTGGCTTCCAGTTGTTTGCGTGCATCCTCAAGTTCCTTGGAAAGTTTAGCGTTGGCGTGCCGGGCATTTTCGCGTTCGGCTTGGATAGTGGACAGTTCCTCGCGCGCCGCGTGGAGTTGTGTGGTGAGTTCGCTGGAGGCGTTGGACGTCTCAAGCTGTTGTTTGGCCAGTCCGTCGACGTTTGCGGAGGTTTCGTTGAGACGGCGCTGTAGTTCGTCGGTTTGTTTGCGGGCCGCGTCGCGTTCCGCGAGACGGAGTTGATTTTCCTTCTGCGCCCCGGCGAGTTGGGCGAGGAGATCCTTGCCGGATTTCTGAGTGGCAGCCTGATCGCCCTTGAGCGACTCGACTGCCTCCTGTGCGGCATGAACGACGGCTTGAAGTTCCTTTTGTTTGCCAAGTGCGGCGTCGCGTTCTTCGCGCAAGGTTTCGAGCGCTTTTTTGGACTCAGCAAACCGGGCTTGCGCTTCGGTGGCTGAGGTTTCGGAATTTTTCTGTTGTTGCGCGAGTGCGTCGAGTTTCTGGCGTGCTTCGGCGAGGCGCCCGTTGAGTTCGTTGGCCTGTTGTTGCGCGGCGTCGCGCTCTTTTTTGAGTGCTTCCAGTTGTTGCCGGGCCTCGGCCACCTTTTCGTCTCCGGATTTGTTGGCAAGCGCCTGCTGACGACTGAGATCCTCCACGCGGCTTGCCGCCTCGGCGAGTTTGGCTTCGAAATCGGAAATGGAGTGGCGTGCGGAATCGCGCTCGCCGGTCAGTGCATCGATGCGTTGATGGGCGGTCTGGAGTTTGCGCTCGGCCGCTTCGAGCGTTTTCGTGTTGGAAGCGCTGAGTTCGTCGAGGTGTTTCGAGGCGGCCTCGAATTTCGCAAGGAGTTCCTGATGTGCCTTGTGGGTGTTGTCGCGCTCTGACTTGATCGCAGCGGTTTCCTTCTCGGCTTTCGCCACGGAATCGGAGAGGGAACTGCCGGATTGTTTGGCGTTGGCCTGCTCCTTGAAGAGTTGATCGATGTGTTTTTGCGCTTCAGCGAGTTGGGCTTCGAGGTCCTTCGAAGCGTTCAGAGCCTGCTCGCGTTCGCTGGAAATTTTTTCCAGTTGAGCCGTGGTTTCCGCGAGTTTGGCGTGAATTTCATCGCCGGACTTCTGCGCGTTGGCCTGGAGGGTGTGAAGCGATTCAATTTTGCCCGAGGTTTCGGCGAGTTGCTGTTTGAGAGCTTCGAGTTCCTTGCGGGCTGCGTCGCGTTCGGCGGTGAGTGCGGCAACGACTTTTTCCTTTTCCTCGGATTTGCCTGCGAGCGAACGGGTTTGATCGAGTTCGCCGGACAACGCGACGATTTTCTGCTGGAGTTCTTCGGCTTCCTTGAGCGCCCGAGCCTCCGCTGCGGCGGCCTTTTCGATGGCGGCCGTGTGCTCAGCAAGTTTGGCATTGATTTGTTCGCGGTTTTTTTCTGTGAGCGTGCGTTCGCGGGTGAGGTTCTCGATCTGGCGATGCGCTTGCTCTAGTTTGAGGGCAAGTTCGCTGCTGGATTGGGAGGCGGTTTGTTCGAGAGTGAATTGTTCGACGCGTTTTTGGAGGTCGTTCAGCTTGGTGAGCAGTTCGTCGCTGCGTTCGCGGGCCGCGTCGCGTTCCCTGGTGAGCGCCTCGGCATGGCTGCGCTGTTCGGCGATTTGCCGGGCGAGTTCGGTGGTGCTTTCGCCGGCTTGCAGCGTGGAGATTTGTTTTTCCACCGTTTCCAGCCGGGAAGTCAGCTCATCGTGCGCGATTTGGAGTTCGTCGCGTTGTTTGACGAGATCGAGGTTGTGCTGGTGCAGCGCGTCGCGTGCGATGATGAGCGATTCGATCTGCTTCTGCGCAACCGTGAGTTTGGCGTTGTTGACATCGGCCTGAGCTGCCGAGGATTCGTCTTTGTAAACGCATTCCACGCGGCCAAACCGGACCATGCAGGTTCCGGTGAGTTCGGCCTGCGCGACGGCTTTGCCGTTGATCCACGTTTTATTGGTCGAGTCGAGATCTTTGAGTACCCAGTTGCTGCCTTTTGCCACAAATTGCGCGTGGTGACTGGATACCGAGGGATCGGGGATAACTATCGTGTTATCGCCCACGCGGCCTACGGTGATGATGTCGCCCTTGAGATCGTGGACAATCTCCGCTTTGTTTGGGATCGAAATGATGATTTTAGGCATGGCTCCAAGTCCTTTGCACGGTCGTCCGGAGACGAAGTGAAACGCTATTGAGACAGTATAAGCAAAAGGAGTGCCGTCAGGTTTCGAAAATTACTACAAACACGGAAAAAGATAAAATTTCCGCGCTTCACCGCAAGTTACAGAGGCAGAACGACCTCGTAACTGGCAGGTGGTTCGCCCGGTGTGGAACTTTCGCGGGCTTCGAGCGAAAGGGAGCGGTACGCATTTTCGAGAGCCTGGGGATCGTTGCGTAACTCCGGAAAAACCCTAAGCAGCCGCGTCTTTATGTAGTGTTTGGCCATCCGGCGTTCCACAGGATGTAGTGCCTGATCCGCCACACGCGCCTTTCGGAGCAGGGCGAAGAGGCGGGATTTCATGGGGCCTAAAGTGGCGAAAAAAGAGGGCGCGCGCAACCGGTTTCTCACTTGTGCGATGGGTAAAATCGGGCTCCTTGCTCATAAATTGGAAACCCGAAACGTTAATTTGATCACGTAACATTTTTATGATAACATTAAGGTCATCATGCATTCCCTCGATCTCATGTTTCTTGGTCGGCAACCGTTGAACCTCGCACTTTTGCAAACTGTCCGGCGCCTCGGCGAGTTCCAAGGGCAGGAAGCCCTTTTTGTCCAGCGCAGCCCGCAGATTCTGGAAACGCTGAGCCAGTCGTCGATTATCGAAAGCACAGAATCCTCAAACCGCATGGAAGGGGTCACGGCCAAAAGGGAGCGCATTCAGGAAATTGTGATGCGTCAGGCCCAACCGCGCACGCGGCCCGAGCAGGAGATCGCCGGATACCGCGATGTGCTGAACGAAATTTACCGCCTCGGCGGGCGCCACCCGTTTGATCTCGATACCGTGCTGCGTTTTCACCAGATGCTCTTCCGCTACGGCAGCGGCACGGGCGGACGCTGGAAATCGGTGGACAACGAAATCACTGAGACGCTGCCCGACGGACGACGCGTGACGCGGTTCCGGGCGGTTCCTGCTACCGAAACTCCCGCAGCGATGGCCGAGTTGCATCGGCGTTTTGAAAGCATGTGGGCTGCGCAAACGACCGACCGTTTGCTCCTCATCCCTTGTTACGTGCTGGACTTCCTGTGCATCCATCCGTTCCTCGATGGCAACGGACGCACGGCGCGCCTGCTCACCGCCGTCCTGCTCAGCCGTGCGGGGTATCAGGTCGGACGGTTCATCAGCATGGAACGCATCGTCGAGCAGACAAAAACCGGCTACTACGACGCGTTGGCGGCTTCTTCAAAAAACTGGCACCAGCGCGGGCACACGTTGCTTCCGTGGTGGGAATATTTTCTCGGCGTGCTGCTGCTGCGCGTCTATGAGGAATTTTCGCAACGCATGGATTCCGTGCGCTCGCCGAAAGGTGCGAAACGCGACCTCATCGTCGGCGTCATCGAGCAATTTCCCGCAGAGTTTCAATATGCCGACATTGAGCGCGCGTGCCCCGGGATCAGCAAGCCGACCATCCACCGGGCGCTCGCCCAATTAAAAACCGAAGGCCGCGTGCGCTGTAAAGTGGGCGGACGCGACGCCGTCTGGCAAAAAATTTCCGTGCCCTAAACGCCGCGCCACAAAAATCATCGTGTTGGTTCTTTCCTCGTGGAAAATGCTGCGCTAAGAACTGCGTCCTTCCTTTATGAAAAAACAAAACACCCCCTCGACCCTTCGCGTCGGAATGATCGGCTACAACTTCATGGGCAAAGCCCACTCGAACGCGTGGCGCCAGGCCCCGAAATTCTTCAACCTCCCCGCAGCCGTCGAACTCAAGACCATCTGCGGACGCAACCCCGCCGCAGTGGAACAGGCCCGCGAACAACTCGGCTGGGAACACGCGACCACCGAATGGCGCAACATCATCGAAGATCCCGACATCGACATCGTCGATATCTGCACGCCCAACGACACCCACGCCGAGATCGCCATCGCCGCTGCGCAAGCAGGTAAAGCCATCCTTTGTGAAAAACCCCTCTCCCGCACCGTCGCCGAGAGCCAGTCCATGGTCGATGCCGTGCGCAAGGCCAAGGTCGTCAACATGATCTGCCACAACTACCGCCGCATCCCCGCCATCGCGCTCGCCAAACGCATGATCGAAGACGGTGCCATCGGCGACCGCATCTTCCACTTCCGCGCCCGTTACGCGCAGGACTGGATCATCGACCCCAACTTCCCCCTCGTCTGGCGCCTGCAATCCAAAATTTCCGGCAGCGGGACTCATGGCGACATCAACGCCCACATCATCGACCTCGGTCGCTACCTCGTCGGTGAGATCAAAGAAGTCTGCGGCCTCATGGAGACCTTCATCAAAGAACGCCCGTTGCTCTCCGCCACCGGAACCGGACTTGATGCGAAGGCCTCAAAGAAAATGGGAAAAGTGACTGTGGACGACGCCGTCTCCTGGATCGGCCGCTTTAAAAACGGTGCCATCGCCAACCTCGAAGCCACGCGTTTCGCCAGTGGCCGCAAAAACCATATCACCATCGAGATCAACGGCAACAAAGGCTCTCTCGCCTTCAACTTCGAAGACATGAACCGCCTCGAGTACTTCAACGGCGATGACCCCGACGACCGGCGCGGATTCCGCAGCATCCTCGTCACCGAAGGCTCCCAGCCCTACGCCGGCGCCTGGTGGCCCCCCGGCCACATCATCGGCTACGAACACACTTTCGTGAATACCTTCGCCGACTTCGTCCAGGCCGTCGTTGCCGGGAAAAGCGTGCAACCCACCTTCGAAGACGGGCTCATGAACGAAAAAGTCCTCGAAGCCGTCTCCCAAAGCGCCAAGACCCGCAGTTGGGTCAAAGTCTAGCCCGCGCCGCGAAAACGGTCTTCGTTCAGGGCGAGGTTTTTTTGGGGTGTTGGGTCCCATGGGTCTTACAGGTCATATCATGGAGGCGCTGGGGCAACTTCCGGGCGGCGCACTGTTGACAGATCGGGCAAACTCTGGAAAAACCGCTTGATTTGCGGGGTGGCATGGAGTGTGTTGTTCCCCCACTCAAAGTAAAAATGCCTAATTCAAGGTTCGCGGCGCTCATTCATCCACTTTTCAACCGTCCCGGCGCAGTCGCCGCAGCGCTTGCAGTCGTTCTCTTATCTCTAAACGCACCGGCGTTTGCACAATCCGAACCGCCGAAGAAAATCGACATCGGCAGTCTGTCGGCCGCCACGCTGGTCGACGAGGTGGTGGTTCCTGTTCCGAGCGAGGTGTTCAGCGTCCTCGACAAACTGGGTTCGCCGAACTGGCACGAAATTTTGCGCAGCGACAAAACCAACACGCCGAGGGAGCGCACGCAACAGGCTCTGCTGCTCGGCACGGTGATCGCCGAGGGCTTTATCGCCGTGGAAGCGCAGGACAGCCAGGAAGTGAAAAAGATCGGCAACAACGTGCTCAAGCTCGCCGCAGCCATCGGAGTAGAGAGGCATGTCAAGGCCCGCAGCAGCGCGATTATCGAATCCGCGAACGACAAGGATTGGAACAAGGTGCGCCGCGAACTCGACGGTGCGCTTCAGGATGTGAAGGCCGCGATGATCGAACTTGAGGACGAGCAACTCGCGCAGTTGGTGAGTCTTGGCGGATGGCTCCGTGGCACCGAGGCGCTGACCGCGATTGTGCGGAAGAGCTACACGCGGGATTCCGCGGAATTGCTGAATCAGCCTGCGCTCCTTGATTTCTTCGAACGCCGTCTCAACGGCCTGGATTCGAAGTTGAGAAGCGACCCGCTCGTCGCGAAGATTCACACCAGTCTACCGAAAATCCGTCCGCACCTTGGCGATGGCCAGGCAGACATCGGTCCCAAGGCTGTGGAAGAAATTCATACCATCACTTCCGATCTCGTAAAGCTGGTCAACGCACGTGAATCCTAAGCTGTTTTTTGTGAAAACTTTTCCAAACTCTTTTCGCAAGGTGCTGCTCGTCGTGTTTTTGGGGGCGGCATTGCTGCCCTCCTATGGCACGATCGATGACGCGCTCTCCTTCGCCTTTGAAGCCGCGACTCCCTATGTCAAAGAGGGGTTCACCGTGCGCGAGGACTACTGGGGCGGCGACCTCGCGCCCAAGCAGCAGAAGGCCATCGTGCATCAGCTTTTTAAAGGCAACGAGTACTGGTTCTGGATGGGCACCGACGCCAAGGACGCCAAGATTTCGATTCACGTCTATGATTCCGACGGCAACCTGGCCGAGGTTGAAGCCTGGCAGAAAACGCATTTCGCTGCGGCTCGCGTTTTGCCCAAGAAATCGGGCTCGTATTACCTAATGGTCGAGGTGGAGAAATCCTCCCTCGAACGCGTCCCCTGGGCGCTGGCCTATGGGTTTCGTTAAGTGTTCGCGCCCGGGCACGGCCATCGCTGAGCGCGGGATTTTTTCATGACGGAAACCATTGAGTTCGATCATCCGCGCACGCTCCAGGCGTACTTGGGGACGGATCTGCGGTTGCTCAAGGAAACCGAGCAGGCGCTGGGGGTAAAGATGACCACGCGCGATGCGTGGGTGCGCATCGAGGGCGAAAAGGATGATGTGGAAAAGGTGCGCCAACTTTTCCAGCAGCTCGAGGAGGCCCGCCAAAAAGGCCTCGAAATCCGAAAACACGAATACCGGATGGCCCTG
>Ga0105048_10010133_pt1 | contig 14944 bp, 13 predicted proteins | sample MAT05_FD_78382 | JGI IMG/M metagenome (GOLD analysis project Ga0105048, IMG submission 78382) | Freshwater microbial communities from Lake Fryxell liftoff mats and glacier meltwater in Antarctica - MAT-05 | ecosystem: Environmental > Aquatic > Freshwater > Ice > Liftoff microbial mat | place... | reverse complement strand
GGAGCCAAACGGAATGTTCGTCACGCAATTGAAGGCATTGGTGAGACTGACCAGAATATCCGGTCCCGGCCGCGCGATGACGACCTGCCGGCCACCAAGACCGGACAGATCCGCAAAATACGATAGCACTGCATCCGGTGATTGACCGCTGCCAGTGAGTTTGCGTTGCCACTTGCCGCCCTTGATGCTCTTGCGATCGAGCGGGGCGACGGAGAACACAAAGTCGTTGGTGTTGAATCCCGAGTTGAGATTCGTGGTGATGTAAACGCGGAAAGATTCCTGCGCCAATTTGCTCAACACCGTGTCGAAGGTTTGTTTCGTCGGTGTTTCCTTCAATTTTACCTGCCCGAAGGCGCTGCGTTCGGAATCCTCCAGGGTGCGCCGCAACTGGCTGGCGGCGGACGTGGTGCCACCTTGCGCCTGTACATGACTGACGCCGGCAGCGATGGCGACCGCAGTTACCACAACAAAACTAAATCGAATGCGCTTCATTTTCTTCCTCCTTGAGTTTGTCAACGGTGCCCCTGGTCCCCCAACACGGTTGAGTCTAGGTAGCAACCCCCTTATCTGCAAGCACAGAAAGTGCCACGCGGGCTGTCAATTTGCCATTGCGAGGGGGCACCGGCGGCGGTATAAGTTCCCCCTATGAGCAAGCAAGCGAACACCACAACAGTTGCAGCACCCACCACCGAGTCCGCTTCGATGCGCGGGGCGGACATTGTCGTCCGCTGCCTCGAACTCGAAGGCGTGGACACCATTTTCGCCTATCCCGGCGGTGCCAGCATGGAATTGCATCAGGCGCTGACCCGTTCCAAGACCATCCGGACAATTCTGCCCCGGCATGAACAAAGTGGTGCATTTGCCGCCGAGGCTTACGCCCGGGCTTCCGGCCGCGCCGGCGTCTGCATGGCCACCAGCGGCCCCGGCGCAACCAATCTCGTCACCGGCGTCGCGGACGCCTACATGGATTCCATCCCGCTCGTGGTCATCACCGGCCAAGTCCCGCGCGCGATGATCGGCCGGGGCGCGTTTCAAGAGACCGATGTGTTCGGCCTGTCGCTGCCCATCGTCAAACACAGCTACCTCGTCATGAACGTCGAGGATATTCCGCGCGTCATCAAAGAAGCGTTCTACATCGCCACCACCGGCCGGCATGGCCCGGTCTGGATTGATATTCCCAAGGATGTCCAGCAGAGCAGTTGCCGGCCGGCCTTGACGGACAAAGTGAATCTCCGCGGCTACAACCCGGATAAAAAGATCAGCGACATCGCGGTCAACGAAATCGCCGGCCTGATCGAGAAGAGCGAGCGCCCGGTCATCTATTGCGGCGGCGGTATCATTTCCTCCAACGCCTCGAAAGAATTGATCGCGTTCGCCGAGAAAGCCAATATCCCGGTCACGACGACGTTGATGGGCATCGGCGCCATCCCGACCGAACACCCGCTCTCAATGAGCTGGCTCGGCATGCACGGCACGGTCACCGCCAATTACGCCGTGGATAAATCCGATTTACTCCTCGCCCTCGGTGTCCGTTTCGACGACCGCGTCACCGGCAAGGTCAGCGAATTCGCCAAACATGGCACCATCGTTCACATTGATGTGGATCCGAGCGAGATCAACAAGAACAAGGTCGCGCACCTGCCCATCGTCAGCGACATCAAGTACGCGCTCCAACAACTGAACAAAGTCGTCAAAGGCAAACCCTTCACGACCTGGCACGCCCAGATCAACGAGTGGAAGAAGCAATACCCCTTCCGCTACCAGGTCACTGAGGAAGTCCTCAAATCGCAGTACGTCAGCGACTTTCTCCAAGGCGACATCAACGAGATCATCATGCCGCAATACGTCATCGAGTTGCTCAGCGAATTGACGGATGGCGAGGCGATCCTCACGACCGGCGTCGGCCAACACCAGATGTGGGCCGGCCAGTACTACAAATTCAAACACCCGCGCACCTTCCTCACCTCCGCCGGTCTCGGCGCGATGGGCTACGGTTACCCGGCGGCGATGGGCGCCAAAGTCGCCTTCCCGGATCGCGAGGTGGTGGACATTGATGGCGATGGCTCATTCGCCATGAACATTCAGGAACTCGCCACCGCGCACATCGAACGGATCGCGGCGAAAGCGATCGTGCTCAACAACCAGCACCTCGGCATGGTCGTCCAGTGGGAAGACCGCTTTTATCAATCGAATCGCGGCCACACGTATCTCGGCGACCCGCAAAATCCCCACAAAGTCTACCCGGACTACGTGACTATCGCCAAAGGCTTCAACGTCCCGGCCGAACGCGTCACTCGCAAGAGCGAACTCAAAGCGGCGATGCAACGGATGCTCGCCTCCAAAGAGCCATACGTCCTCGACGTGATCGTGCCCTTCACCGAACACGTGCTGCCGATGATGCCCTCTGGCAAAACGGTTCGCGACATCATCTTCGAACAAGGTCCTGTCGCAAACCTCGGCACGATGGGCGGCCTGTAGTCCCTGCCGCATGAAGCTCTCAGAGCGAACGCGAACGGCGCTGGTGCTGTTCGCGTTCGCTTTTTTATTCCTCACCCTGACCGGCTCCAGCTTCACCGGCAAATCCGCCACATGGGATGAGCCGCAACACCTCGCGACCGGCTACCACGCGTTGCGGCTCGGTGATTACCGGATTGATGTGGAACATCCACCGTTCCTGCGCCTGTGGGCCGCGCTGCCCCTGCGCGCCGTACCGGTCACCGTCAACACCAACGCCTTGGCCGCCGGGCAGGGCGAAGCGTGGTTCATGAACCAGTTCATCTACTGCCACCATTTTCTGTATGAGTTGAATGACGCGGACAAACTACTCTACGCCGGGCGCTGGATGATCGCGTTGTTGGGCGTCTTGCTCGGCGTGCTGATTTACTGTTGGGCCAAAGAACTCTGGGGTTTCTGGCCGGCCGTGGGCGCGCTCGCGCTGACGTTGGTGGAACCCAACATCCTCGCCCACGCCTCGCTCGTCACCACGGACTTTGGCGTCACCGTCTTCATCTTTGGCGCCGTCTATTTCCTCTGGCGTTGCACCCGGCGGTTCACCATCGCCAACATCGCCGGCCTGACGATCTTTTTTGCGCTCGCGCAAATCAGCAAATACACCGCGCTGTTGCTCGGCCCGATTGTGTTCGTGCTGCTCGTGATCCACGGCATCCGCCGCCGGCAGATTTGGCCGGCGCTCGGGGTGGTGGTTTTGCTGGCAGTCGCATCCTACGCCGCGATGTGGGCGGTGTACGGTTTCCGTTACGCGCCCGCGCCGGGTGGAGTGGAACCGTTGCGGGCGGATTTGCAGCCGCTGGTGCAGGCGCGCGCGCCAAAACTGGCGTCCATCATACGCTGGGTGGATGAACGGCATCTCCTCCCGAATGCCTGCACGCAGGGATTTCTGCTGGGACAGGCGAAGGCGCAGTTACGCAGTGCGTACCTGGCCGGCACCTACAGCGTGGAGGGTTGGTGGTATTTCTTTCCGCTGGCGTTTCTCATCAAGACACCAGTGGGGTTGCTCGTGCTGTTGGCAATCGGCGTGGGATTCGCCGCTTGGCGGTGGCGGACTGCGCTGGATGACACCGTCTTCTGGATCGTTCCCGTGGTGATGCTGATGGGTACAGCGATGTTGATGAAACTCAACATCGGTCTCCGCCATATTCTGCCGGTGTATCCATTTGTGATTCTCCTCGCCGGCCTGGCCATTCATCACCTGTGGGAACGTCGCCGCGTCGAGATCGCCGGCCTCCTCGTTGCGGTCGCCACGCTGGAACTGGCGTTTGTGTACCCGAACTATCTCGCATTCTTCAATATTGCGGTGGGCGGCCCCCGGCACGGCCACGATTACCTGGTGGATTCCAATCTCGATTGGGGCCAAGACTTGAAAGGCTTGCAGAAATGGATGCGCGCCCGGGACGTCGCCCACATCAACCTCAGCTACTTCGGCACCGCCGACCCGCGTTACTACGGCATTCCCTGCACCGTCCTGCCCGGCTCGCCGTTCTTCGCGGAGCAATATGTGAGCGCGCCGGTGCTCCCCGGCTATGTAGCCGTCAGTGCAACGAACTTGCGGGGCGTGTACATGGGCGAGGCGGGGCGAGCGTTTTACCGGCCCTTGCTGGGACGGGAACCGATCGCGCAGATTGGCCACTCGATCTTGATCTACTGGGTCGAGAAACCGTGGTGGTGATTACGCCGTCTCGCCGGGTTCATCCGGCGCACCCGTGAAGCCTTGGTTCTCTTCCGCGTTCATCCGCTTGAGAACCTCGGTCATATCCTCGACCGCGGCGAAGACTTTGCCCGCCACAAAAATCGGGCTTTTTGCCTGCACGGCCAGCGCGATGCAATCGCTAGGCCGGGCGTCTATTTCGAGGATTTTCTTGCCCAACTCATTCTCCGCCGTCAACACGAGCCGGGCGAAATAGGTGCTGGTCTTGAGATCGTTGATCACCACCCGGTCCACATGCACGCCGAGTCCGGTAAAGATGCTGGCGATCAGGTCGTGCGTGAGGGGGCGTTCCTTGTGGGTGCCGCGGAGGAACATCGTGATCGCCGCGCCCACGCTGTGATCCACGTAAATCACAAACGCCTTCTCGTCATTGCCCACGAACACCGCGCAGCCATTCGGTGTCGGCAACACTCCCTTGACCTGAACCTGAACTAAATCATTCTTCACGCCGCTAACAATAACAGCAAAATCAGAACAAACAAATCGCCGCCGTGATCACCGTGGAGTACAACCCCTGCGGGTGCCCCACCGCCGTTTGCGTGCAATTGCTCGTCCGCACGATCTTGCCGCTCAAGCGAAACACTTGCTCTTTCTCGTCCCAGCTCGCGTCTTCGTTGAACTCCACGCCCTGCGTGGATGCCAACATCGCCGCCGCCATGTCTTCGGCAAAATTACCCGCCGTCGTGTCGTTCATCCCGTACGCGTGCAACTCGCTCAAGTACCCAAACGCGTCATCGTCCGCCGGCTGCGCCACGCCGATCGAAGCCGCAATCAGCCGGTGCGGCTCGTTCGTCGCGATCCGCGCGATCACCGCAAACGTGATCTGCCCCGGCTGCAACATCTGCTCGCCCTGCTTGCGCGAGATCAGTTTACAGCGTGGCGGCAGAATGCTCGACACCGTCACCAGATTGGATTTCTCGATGCCGGCATCGCGCAGCGCCAGCTCGAAGCTGCGCAACTCGTGCTTGTGGGTGCCGACGCCTTTGGTGAGGAAAATTTTGGAAGGGACAAAGTGCATATGTTTTATATTTTCTCCGAAGTGCGGCGGAGCAAAACAAAATTCTTGCAGCAATGCAAGAAATTCATCATCGTCCCGCGCGCATGACGACGCTCGCCCTCATTCAAATGCGCTGCGTGGCGCAGCCCGAAAAAAACCTCACCGCGGCGCTCCGCCACATCGCCACCGCCGCCAAACGCGGCGCGCAAATTGTCTGCCTGCCGGAACTATTCCGCTCGCTCTACTTCTGCCAGACCGAAGACCACAAATTTTTCCAACTCGCCGAACCCATCCCGGGCCCCACCACCCGCGCCCTCAGCGCCGCCGCCAAAAAACACCGGGTGGTTCTCATTGGCTCCCTCTTTGAACGCCGCAGCGCCGGCGTCTATCACAACACCGCCGTAATCTTCGATCGCGACGGCAAACTCGTCGGCAAATATCGCAAGATGCACATCCCCGACGACCCGCTTTACTACGAGAAATTTTATTTTACCCCCGGCGACCTCGGCTTCCGCTCGTTCCCCACTTCCCAAGGCAACATCGGCACCCTCATCTGCTGGGATCAATGGTACCCGGAAGGCGCGCGCCTCACCGCCCTGCAAGGCGCCGAAATTCTTTTGTTTCCCACCGCCATCGGCTGGCACCACGCCGAAAAAAAACAATCCGGCGCCAAACAATACGACGCCTGGGTCACCATCCAACGCGCCCACGCCATCGCCAACGGCTGCTTCGTCGCCGCTGCCAACCGCACCGGCCCTGAAGGCACCCTCGAATTCTGGGGCGGCTCCTTCATCGCTGACCCGTTCGGCGAAATCATCGCCCGCGCCAGCCACGACAAAGAAGAAATCCTCCTCGCCGACTGCGACCTCAAACAAGTCGAAGTCACCCGCCAACACTGGCCGTTCCTCCGCGACCGCCGCATTGACGCCTACGCCGGCATCACCCAACGATTCCTCGACGCATGACCCCGCGCGAACTCGGCTACCGCATGCCCGCCGAATGGGCGCCCCACGCCGCGACTTGGCTCAGTTGGCCGCGCCCGGACGGCATTAGTTTTCCTGATCGCTACCCGGAAATCCTGCCCACCCTCGGCGAAATGGTCCGCGCCCTCACCCCGCACGAGCCGGTCCACATCAACTGCCGCAACGACGCAGTCGAAACCATCGCCCGCACCGCCATCCGCGACCTCACCAACGTCCATTTTCATCGCATCCCCAGCTACGAACCGTGGTGCCGCGACCACGGCCCGATCTTCCTCAAACGCGGCCTCGAAACCGCCATCGTGGACTGGGCCTACAACGCCTGGGGCGGCAAATATCCGCCCTACGACGACGATGACGCCGTCCCCCAACGCATCGCCGAACTCCTCCACCTCCCCCTCTTCCAACCCGGCATCGTCATGGAAGGCGGCTCGCTCGACGTCAACGGCGCCGGTCTGCTCCTCACCACCGCAGCCTGCCTCCTCAACCCCAACCGCAACCCCCACCTCTCCCAGCCGCAAATCGAACAGTTCCTCCGCGACTACCTCGGCGTCGAAACCATCCTCTGGCTCGGTGACGGCATCGTCGGCGACGACACCGATGGTCATGTGGACGACCTCACCCGGTTCGTCACCCCGGACACCGTCGTCACCATCGTCGAACCCGATACCCAAGACGAGAACCACGCCCTCCTCCAAGAAAATCTCCACCGCCTCCGCCAGATGAACGCCATCCGGCACATCATCGAACTCCCCACCCCCGGCCGCGTGGAGTACGATGGCCAACGCCTACCGGCCAGCTACGCCAACTTCTACATCGCCAACCACGTCGTCCTCCTCCCCACCTACCGGCACACCACCCACGACCGCCGCGCCCAAGACATCCTCCAAGAATGCTTCCCCACCCGGCGCGTGCTCCCGATTGACAGCACCAATCTCATCTGGGGACTCGGCTCGTTCCATTGTCTCACCCAACAACAGCCGCTTTAGGTTGAAATCCCCCGCCGCAATCCGTAACATGTCGGCAGAAACGGGAGTCACACCGACATGGCAAAACTCAAGACACTTTCCGGACCACTCGGCTCACCCACCTTCGAACTCACCGGCCCCCACATCACCATCGGCCGCGCCCGCGACAACGCCGTCGCCCTCATCCATCGCAGCGTCTCCAAACATCATGCCGTCCTCATCTTCGAGGACGACCAACCTAAACTCTTCGACCTCCACTCCACCAACGGCACCTTCGTCAACGGCCAACAAATCACCGTCGCCCCCCTCCACCACGACGACCAGATTGTCATGGGCGAATTCGTCTTCAGCTATGAATCCGACGCACCGGTGACACCAGCGGAGACTCCCGCACCGGCCGCGAGCGCGCCCGTCGCAGTCGCCCCGGCACGCGTGGCTCCCGCGGAACCGCCCCCGCAAAAGATCAGCGGTGACGTCCTGAAAAAACTCGCCGTCTCCGGACCGCGCGTCACCACCGGACCAATTGGTTTGCGCCGTGACGCAGCGACGCCCCCGCCGGCTGCCACTGTACCTCCGGCCGCCCCGCCGCCGGAGCCGACTGCTCCCGCGCCCGAACGCGCTTTTATCCGCGTCCCCTCCGCCAAGCCGGCCCAACCCGTCGCGAAACCCGGCCTCATGTCGAAATTCTTGAAGAAAGATTCCGCGCCCGTCCCAGCGGTCGAAAAGATTGCCGCCCTCCCAGCCGCTCCGGCAGAAGAAAAAGTGCTCCAACGCCCACCGGCGGCGGCTGAAAACGATGCCGCGCTATCCGTGAAGAAACCGAGTGGCGAAGGCAAAGACCGGATTCTTGTGCGTCCCGGTGCCGCACCGGCCGAACGGATCATCAAACGACCCGGCGGCCTGAAACCGGAGTAACCGGTTACTCGAGAGCGGTGGCGACCGGCGTGATCGCTTTGGTGGGATAGTCCCCGATCCCACGTAACACCACCAAGCCCACGATGGCGACGAGCGCCAGTACCAAGGTGTATTCAAATAAGGTCGCCCCGCTGGACGACCGAACCTTGCGCCGGATTCTAAAAAAGTTTTTTGCAATCACGCGTAATACCGCTCCCGCACCCATGCGTATCGTACTCATTTTCCCCTGAATTCCTAGCAGTTTTTCGGCCTAGTCCGCCAATTCCAACACCGCCTGCCAAATTTCTGCCTGCGCCGGCATCACGCTCAACCGCCCCTGCCGCACCAACTCCCAGCCGGCAAACCGTTTGTGTGATTTAATGGCGATCAGGGTTACCGCTTGTGGTAACCGCTTGCCCACGGCCAAAATTGGCTCATCGCCAGCCTGCAAAACCGTCGCCCGGCCCACAATTTGTTTCTCATTGCCGGTATGATAGACAAAAACCTCATCGCCGGGACACATGGCGCGCAGATGTTTTTTGGCGAGCGGATTACCGACCCCCGACCACGCCGTCTTCCCTTCCCGTTCCAAATCCGCAAACGAGTACGTGCCCGGCTCCGTCTTCACCAACCAATAATTCTTTTTCATGCGCGCGTGAACGCTAAGCCACCGGCGGCGTGCTTGTCCACGTCCGCCTTGAGCTTGTCCCCTTCCTTGATCTTGCCGGCGAGAATCTCCAGCGACAACGTATCGAGAATTTTCCGCTGAATCGCGCGCTTGAGCGGCCGCGCCCCAAACACCGGGTCGTACCCCTCGCGCGCGATGAGTTCTTTTGCGGCATCCGTCACCGACAACGTGATGTGCTGATCGGCGAGCCGTTTTTGCACCCGGGCCAATTGGATCTCCACGATCTGTTTGATGTGCGCCAGTTGCAACCCGTGGAAAACTATCACCTCGTCCACCCGGTTCAAAAACTCCGGCCGGAAATGCCCGCGCAAATCCTCCAACACCTGATCCCGCACCGCATCCGCCTCGCCGCTCCCGCCGGCATAATGCCGGGAGCCGATGTTGCTCGTCATGATGATGACCGTATTCTTGAAATCCACCACGCGTCCTTGCCCGTCCGTGAGCCGGCCGTCGTCAAGAATTTGCAGCAACACATTGAACACGTCGTGATGCGCTTTCTCGATTTCATCGAACAACACCACGGCATACGGCCGGCGGCGCAGCGCCTCCGTCAACTGCCCGCCTTCCTCATATCCGACATAGCCGGGCGGCGCGCCCACCAGCCGGGCGGTGGTGTGTTTCTCCATGTATTCGCTCATGTCGATCCGCACGAGCGCGTTCTCGTCATCGAACAAGAATTCGGCCAGCGCCCGCGCCAACTCCGTTTTTCCCACGCCGGTCGGGCCGAGGAAAATAAACGAGCCGATCGGCCGGTTGGGATCCTGCAACCCGCTGCGCGCCCGGCGGACAGCATTCGCCACCGCCACCACCGCATCCTCTTGACCCACGACCCGCCGGCGGAGCCGCTCTTCCATGTGGACGAGTTTATCCCGTTCGCCTTCGAGCATCCGCGACACCGGCACGCCCGTCCACGCCGCCACCACTTCGGCGATATCGTTGTCGGTGACTTCCTCCGTCAACATCTTGCCGCCCAGTTGCAGCTTCGTGAGCTTCGCGTCGGCGGCCTTGAGTTTCTGCTCCAACTCCGGCAACCGCCCATACTGAATCTCGCTTGCTTTCCCGAGATCCCCGCCGCGCTTGGCCTGTTCCATCTGTTCCCGGGACAACTCCAGCGCCGACTTCAAATCGCGAATTTCGGTGACCACACCTTTTTCATTCTGCCACTGCGTCTTGAGCTTCTTCGCTGTCTCCTGCAAATCGGCCAGCTCCTTCTCCAACTTCTGCAGGCGCTCCTGACTGGCCTTGTCGCTCTCTTTCTTCAAAGCCGTCCGCTCAATCTCCAATTGCATCACGCGCCGCTCGATCTCATCAATCTCCGTCGGCAACGAATCCAATTCGATCCGCAACCGCGACGACGCCTCGTCCACCAAATCAATCGCCTTGTCCGGCAGAAACCGATCCGCGATGTACCGGTGCGACAACACCGCCGCGCTCACCAACGCGCTATCCTGAATCCGCACGCCATGATGCACCTCATACCGCTCCTTCAACCCGCGCAGAATCGCCACCGTATCCTCGACCGACGGCTCACCGACCATCACCGGCTGGAACCGCCGCTCCAGCGCCGGGTCTTTCTCGATGTATTTCCGATACTCATCCAACGTCGTCGCCCCGATCGTGTGCAACTCTCCACGCGCCAACGCCGGCTTGAGCATGTTCGCCGCATCCACTGGCGCCCCCTCCGCCTTGCCGGCGCCGACGACCGTGTGCAACTCATCAATGAACAAAATGATTTTTCCCTCGCTGGCGATGACCTCCTTGAGAAACGCTTTCAGCCGTTCCTCAAACTCGCCGCGAAACTTCGCGCCGGCCAGCAACGCGCCAATATCCAACGAGATCAACCGTTTATCCTTCAACCCCTCCGGCACATCCCCGCTGATGATCCGCCGCGCCAGTCCCTCGGCAATCGCCGTCTTCCCCACGCCCGGCTCGCCGATGAGCACCGGGTTGTTCTTCGTCCGCCGCGACAACACCTGCATCACCCGGCGGATTTCCGCGTCGCGCCCAATCACCGGATCCAGCTTGCCCCGGCGCGCATCCTCCGTCAGATCGCGCCCATACTTCGTCAACGCCTGATACTTGTCTTCGGGATTCTGGTCCGTCACCTGCGAATTGCCGCGCACCTCACGCAGAGCCTTCAACAACGCCGCCACCGTCACGCCAATCTGCTTGTGCTCAGCCAGCGCCAACAGGAAATGTTCCGTGCTGACGTATTGATCCTTCAACTTGTCGGCGTGCGTTTGCGCCGTGTCGAGCACCGTGCGCAAGGCCCGGCTCAAATGCGTTTCCGTCGCCCCGTGCACCTGCGGCCGGCGCTGGAGATCCTCTTCGAGTTTCCGCAACTCCGCGTCGGGATTCACACCCACTTTTTCCAAGAGCGGCCGCACCAGTCCATCCGGCTGCTCGATCAACGCCGACAGCAAATGCGCGCTGTCCACTTCCGCATGGTTCAGCTTCTGCGCCATCTCCTGCGCCGACTGCAACGCTTCCTGCGCTTTGATTGTCAGTTTATCGAATCGCAACATAGCTCCTCCTGGCGCACAAAGGCCGAGTCCTCACCGAACTCGGCTCCGTGCTGGATTGATCGGTGTCCGCCAATCAACCGACTTTGATCTCGATCTGTTTCGGCAAGGCACCATACACCCGCTCTTGCCGATGCCAATTCGCATCTTGCGTTGCGGTCTCGACCTACTTTCCAGCCCTGATCGTGAGGTAGTTTTCCAGCAAGGCGACGCTGCCGTCATCCTTTTAGCAACGCCGATGCCGGATTGGTTACGGCTGCGCGCGACACGCAAAATCAGGCACTTCCGCATTTGCCGCGAGACCGGCTGAGTCAGATTGACCGGGGGAAAGTGTGACACGCCGGCGAAGTGAGACAAACTATCGCGGCAGTTGTTCGAGCAACCGCAGCGTCGTCCGGCCCACGATCTCCAAGCTGCGCGGACTGATCTTGTCGAGTGTGTCCCGCTCCGTGTGCCAGTAATCGTTCAAGCCGGGCGCGCTGCCAAATTCAAAATCAATCAGGTTCACCGCCGGCACGCCGGCCACGCGAAACGGCTCGTGATCATCCAGAATTTCTTGCAGCACGTAGGAAAACTTCTCGCGCCACCCGAGCGATTCCGCGGCAGCAAATGTCCGCTGCACCAACTCCGGCGTAGAGTTGGCCGGCATGGTGATTTTCAGGTCGCGGTCGCCCACCATGTCGAGCAGGATCATCGCTTGCACCGAGCGGAGCTTGTTTTCGCCTTTCAGAGTTTCGACAAGAAATTTACTACCCCACAAACCATCTGCCGGGCCGTACTCATTCACCGCTTCTTCCCCGTCGAAAAACACGAACCACAAATCGCGCTGCCCGGCCAGCACGCGCGCGAGTTCCAACAACGCGCCGCTGCTCGACCCGGCGTCGTTGGCGCCAACAAAATTCGCAAGCCGTTTCGTATCGTAATGGGAACCAAGAATCACGATTTTGCCGCCGCCCGATTTGGTCCGGCCGATGACGTTGCGAAACAGCACCGGCCCGGTGGGCGTGCCCGCGTGAAATTCCTGCAACTCCACTTCGAGGCCGGCCGCTGCGAGTTGCGCCTGTAAGTAGCCGGCGGAACGGGTCAACGCTTCGCTGCCGCTCGGACGCGGCCCGAACGCGACGAGTTGGGCGACGTGATGAAACGCATTCGTGCCGCTGAACGATTCCACGGGCGGAAACGGCACCGGCCGCGAGCAGCCGGCCAGTACCAACAAGGCGATGATCAGGGATTTGGCCATCGCTCCGCAAAGGCAATCCGCCGACCAAGCGATGGATGGTCGTGCAGGAGAAATTCGATTACCGGGTGAGGCGCAACATCCGCGAGATTCTGGTCGGCGAGTTTTTTCATGGCACGGATGAAGCCGGCGGGGTTTTGGGTGAGTTCCAACGCGGCCCGGTCCGCTTTCCATTCGCGCCACCGGGAGAACGCGTTGTTGAGTGGCATCACCACCAGCCCAAATCCGAACAGGCACAGCGCCAACAACGGAAACGCCCCCAAGTCCGCCCGCCCGGCAAAGCCAAACCGCTCCAAGCCGGCGCGCAACCCGACATCCGCGAGCCACAAACCGGCCCATGTGGTCAGCGCGCTCCACGCAATCATCTTCGTCATGTCGCCGTGTTTGTAGTGCGCCATCTCGTGGGCCAGCACGACCTCAATTTCATCCTCGGCAAAATGGTCGAGCAACGTGTCGCCCAGCACGATGCGTTTCGTCCGGCCCAAGCCGGCAAAGGCGGCGTTGGCTTTCTTGGTTTTGTCGCTCATCTTCATCCGGTATACGCCGAGCACCTTGGCACCGACGCGCTGGGCAAGCACAGTGAGCTTGTTCTTGAGCGATTCGTTTTCCAGCGGCGCGAGTTTGTAGAACCACGGCAGAATCAACACCGGGTACAGCATCGAGAGGACCACGCCGAACAGGAGGAAAAACGCGCCGGTCGCCACCCACCACCAATCCCCGGTTTGCCGCAACAGGAAATACATCACGTCCAACACGACAATGCCGAGCACGAGATTCAATGCGAGCGATTTCAATTCATCCCGGACCCAGCCGGCGAAAGTCTCGTTCGAGAGGCCGTACCGGTGTTCCAGATAGAAATCACCGAAATAGTTGAGCGGGAGAAAGAGTAACTTGGTCGCGATCAACGCCACGGCGGCATACAGCGGAACGTGCAGCCATGGATTGGGAAAGATGTCGCGCGCCCACGTCGCCAGCGCCGCCGACCCGCCGGCGAAGAGGAAGACGAGCAGCACGCCGGCCGACAACACAAGGTCCAGCAGATAAAGCCAGTTGTGGATCGCCTCGTACCGCTTGGCGCGAGCCTGCTGATCGTCAGAGGTTTTCAACGCCCAACAGACCCAAGACACGCGCCAGTTCGTCGTTGCTATAGTATTCGATCGCGATCCGGCCTTTGCCATTCCGTCCGTGACGCAGCTTCACGCCGGTCCCGAGTTTCTGGCGCAACCGTTCCTCGATGGTCAGGATGTTGGGATCTTTCACTGCGGAACCCAGGGCGCGCACCGTTGGTTTGGCCAATCCCTTCAACTGTTCCACCAACTGCTCCGTCTCGCGCACCGTCAAACTTTGCTTCAACACCCGTTCCGCGACGAGCCGCTGCTCCTCGGCAATCGCCAACCCCAAAATCGCTTTCGCATGCCCCACGCTCAGCCGGCCATGGGCGACCCACGATTGGACTTCAGACGGCAACCCCAGCAACCGCAGCGCATTCGCCACGGCCGCCCGGCTGCGGCCGACTTTTTCCGCGATGGCTTCCTGCGTGAGATGAAACTGACTCGCCAATTGCTCGTAGCCTTTGGCTTCTTCAATCGCGTTGAGGTCTTCGCGTTGGAGGTTTTCGATGAGCGCCAGCTCCAGCGCCTCTTGATCGCCGGCCTCGCGCACAATCACCGGCACGTGGGCCAACCCGGCTTCGCGGGCCGCACGCCACCGCCGTTCACCGGCAATCAACTCGAACCGCCCCGCGCCGAACGGACGCACCAAGAGCGGCTGCATCACGCCGTGTTGTTTGATGGACGCGGAAAGCTCGTGAAGTTGCTCCGCGTCAAATTCCTTGCGCGGTTGAAACCGGCTCGGATCAATCTGCTCGACCGCCACCTGCCGCGCGCCGGTCGCGACTGCAGCATCCACCGAACTCAAAATGGGAGAAACCACCGTTGCCGGGACTGCCACATGCGGCGGTTCCACGAGCACCGTCCGCCCCACGCCACCGCTGATCAATGCATCCAACCCCCGCCCCAAAGCCTTTTTTGTCATGGGAGTAACCCACCTCCTTCGTGCCGCGTTTCTAACCGGCGCTGTGCAGATTGTCGAGGAAAAAGCCCCTGTTTTCCCGCGATACCGGAACCCGCAGCGCCGCACTGACAATTCACTTTCGGCAGAACGCAGCGGCTCCCGTGATGAGCACGTCCGAGACTTTCCAGAATCACGCAACCTGCCCGGTTCGGAGTGAATCCGGGACTGGTCGTGGCACGCGGCGTCCCCGCCGCGCCGTCCGAAAGATCTCCTCCCTCCAATTTCTCCACCCAGTACCCGGAAAGTAGCCCGCACTCTCCGGGTGCGGTTCCGCGTTCCGTTGCGGCGCTACACATTCGTCGAGCCGGGCATCACGGGGCGATGCCGAGGTCTTCGTAGATGGCGGTGTTGATGGCGTGG
>Ga0105048_10010131_pt1 | contig 14946 bp, 9 predicted proteins | sample MAT05_FD_78382 | JGI IMG/M metagenome (GOLD analysis project Ga0105048, IMG submission 78382) | Freshwater microbial communities from Lake Fryxell liftoff mats and glacier meltwater in Antarctica - MAT-05 | ecosystem: Environmental > Aquatic > Freshwater > Ice > Liftoff microbial mat | place... | reverse complement strand
CACTTCCGCCACTTCCGTCACTTCCGCCACTTCCGCCACTTCCGCCACTTCCAAAACCGGAGCCACGTGCGCCGCCTTCACTTCGCGCTTCGGTCCCTTGTTCTGCTCAGTTTTCGGCACCTCTTTTTTTGCAAGCGCCAGTTTTCCTTCCACAAATTCAATGACATGCCCCGCATGAATCAACCAATGCAGATCCGCAGCCAGCGACTCTTTCTGTTTGGTGATCTCCTCCTCGGATGCGCCTTCAGTCAGCAAATACTTCGCCAACTCCGCCCGCGATTGACACTGCTTTTCATCAATCGTCCGCAAAATCGCCGCCGCGTTCGCGTTCAACTCATTCAAGCTTCCCTTGAACGGCACCGGCATTTTTACCGCAGCAAACTGCGACTGCTTCACATGCTTGAAAACCACAAGTCCCGAGCCAAAAAGTTCCTTCCGCAAATGGTGCATCATGTCGCCCGGAAAGCCACGCTGTTTTTCCCACGCCTGGCGAATCGCTGCCGCCATACCCGGCTCCGGACACCGGCGGCTCTCCGTTCCTTCAATGACGCAACTCGTCACACTCCGCAGCAGGCCATCCAGGTAGTGCTGGCGAAAATGCGCCTCCACGTCCGGCTTGCTGAAAAGTTCCACCGGAGTTTCCTCGCGTGTTCGCCAAGATTGGGTGACGCGCGCCGACTGCTTCCATTCCTCCACCACCGCCGGATCAGTCACCGTCTCGATATCGCGCTTGAACATTTCAAACGGCACCCTCCGAAACCGCTCTTCGTGCAAACGACGAAGCGCCGATTGATAGGAGTGGTGATTGGTCGGTCCGAGCAAAACACCGCTCGGCGCATGCCGCGCCACGTTGCTGAAATTCCCCTTCACCTCATCCTTCGCGGTCACGACCTCTTCGTAAAGTTCCTCGCGCTTCGCAGAAAAGGCCGGCCAAAACAGCACGCTCTTTTCCGTGGCAACCGGACCAGACTCACCAAACTGCCATAGCGGTTTGTCCGCCTCAATAGCCGTGATTTTCACAGAATGCCGCTCGGGCTTGCCCATGAACATCCGCGCCATTTCAAAAAGCGGATACGCACGATGTGTGGATTTAATGATCTTGATCAACCCGCCCAACACCTGCGGCGCGGGCATGAACTCAATGCGCACCGCAGCCGCCTGGATTTCCGGACGCGGCCCCCGGTCGTCCCGGCGATCATCACGCCGGTCGCCACCCTGCCCGCCGGGACCCGGTCGATTTCCACGCTGGTCATCACGACGGGGACTGTCCTTACGATCCCCTCCTGGACGCGGACCTCCCGGCCTCGGACCGCCCGGCCTCGGACCGCCCGGTTTTTTTCCAAATCCACCCCGTCCGCCAAATTCGCGCCGTCCATCACGTCCATCGCGACCGCCCCGTCCCCCGCGATCTCCCGTGTCGCCTTCATGATCCGCATACGGATTTTTCGCCCCTGAATCTTTCATCCAGTCGGGGCTCAGTTTGAAATCTAAATCAAGGGAAGGCTCATTCATGTCAAAGGGACGCCACCAGGCGCTGAAGAGGTTGAATCAGAACTCTCGCACTTCGGGAAATAAAATTGTTGCCAAATGGTGCGATGCTCGCGAAAACAACGCCCGCAAACCAACCAGGAGAAAAAATTATGTCAGACAAATCCATCGAAGAAAAAGTAAAGGACATCATCGTAGAACAACTCAGTGTCAACGCGGAGCAGGTCGTTCCCGCCGCGCGCTTCATTGAGGATCTCGGTGCCGACTCGCTCGACACCGTCGAACTCGTCATGGCCTTTGAAGAGGAATTCTCTATCGAAGTGCCAGACGAAGATGCCGAGAAACTCGCTTCCGTCGGCGACGTGGTCAAATACATCGAGGAGAAATCCGGGAAGTAAACCACTTCGTTGCTTTTAAAAACGGTCCGCCCCGGCGGGCCGTTTTTTTTGTGCCCACGCATCTTACACTTTGTCTTGCCGATTTCCCTGAACAATAGTCTCGTCGCCTATGAACATTCGTCCCGATGATTTCCAATACGCCATGGAAAATACGCGCGTCATCCGTGCTCCCGATCAACAGATCGCCACGTTCGGGCAGACCACTTTCCGCTATTTCCTCCTCACCGAACTCATGGACGAGGTCGATAGCATCCGTCTCCGCAACGGCCTCATCCACGCGGAACGGCCTCAGATTCTTACGATGGAAAATCATCGCCGCCTGCTCATCGATGGCTTCGGCGAACACGCCCGCGAATTCGCCGAGTGGCTGGATAGCCAGCCCGAAAACCTCTCTTTTCTCCGTTACGGATTCAGTTTCAAACAAACCGATTTCAAGGAACAAATCCTCTCCATGTCCATCGACGACGCACTCGGCTATGTCTCCGCGCTTGCCGATAAAAACGAGGACCCGCTCGATGCCATCATTCACGGCGTGGACGAAGGCTGGGAGGTGTGCATTTTGAAATTCACCGCCGACCTCATCCGCAAATCGGCCGGTGGAAACCTCGACGACTTCCGCAAACGCGGTCTTTTGTAAAACGCGATGCCTTATCCCGGAATCCAACCCCCAGAACGCGGCGGCGGTAGTGCGATCATTTTTGTCATCAAGGCCATCATCATCATTTCTTTGATCGTCACAATCTTCGGCGCTGCCACCTATTTCCTGAACGACATCTTCCTCAAACCGCGCCGCCTCGCCGAAGCCGAAAAACTCCTCCCCCCGCCCACTCCACCGCCTGACCCAAGCGGCCCGCTCCTGGCCCGGGCCTTGGCGCTCGATAAGCAGGGGCGAGCCGAAGATGCCCGCGAGGCGCTGGCACAATTTATCGACGCCTACCCCTCCGCCAACGGCTCCGACGAAGCCCGCATCGCCCTCGGGAAACTCAATCTCACGGCCTTCCTCTCGCCCACCCCGGGCCCCGACAAGGAGCTCTACGTCGTCCAACGCGGTGATGCGATCGCAAAGATCGAGCGCAAATTTAAAACTTCCGCCGAACTGATCATGCGTATCAACAAGATCAGCGACCCCGCCAAACTCTCCATCGGCCAGTCGCTCCTCATCGTGAAACCGACCTTCACCCTGATCATCGATCGCCAAGCGAAACGCCTCGAACTGCTGAACCGCGGCAAATTTTTCAAAATCTACCTGCCGCGCACCTGGAATCCGCCGGCCACCAAACTCCCGCCCAACTCCAAATCCCAGATCTCCGACAAGCTGGCCTGGAAAAACGGCACCCGTATCGCCTTCGGCAACAAGGAGTACGAAGACAGCGTTCACTGGCTCCAATGCTCCATCTCAGGCTGGACCATCTACGGCGAACCCGATGCCTCCGAACCCGCAACCGCACGTTCCAACAAACCGCCCACCGGCATCAGCCTCACCAACGAAGAAGCCCGCGAACTCAGCACCCTCCTAAGCCGAGGTTCACCAGTAGTGATCGAATAAACTCAGACCGTCGCCCCGCATCGGCACCGCACTCACTCAGCTATTTACCACCGGGTTTCGCGCTTTATACGGCCAAGTTACGCATCTCCCGCGATTCACTTGGGGAGAACCATGATTGAGCCCCCCCCCGAAACTAGTACCGAAAAAGAAGACGCCCCCGGCTTGACAACCTTTGAGCAGTCCAAAACAGAATGCAAAGAAGCGGGAACTCAAAGCGACGCGTTGTGCGCTTCGGAACTGAGCTATCGTCGGCTTTTCGAGGCCGCACGCGACGGCATTCTGATCCTGGACGTCACCACGGGACGCATCGACGATGTAAACCCGTTTCTTGAAGAGTTGCTCGGGTTTTCACACGATGAAATGGTCGGTAAAACCGTTGCTGAACTCAGTCCTTTCAAAGACAACCTGTGCAACAAATCCATGCTGGAGCGTCTCCAAAAGGAAGGATTTGCCCGCTACGATGATCTCCCTTTGGAAACTCGGGATGGACGCCGCATCGCGGTGGAGTTTGTCAGCAACGTCTATCAGGCCGGTGACGAGAAGGTGATCCAATGCAACATCCGCGACATTACCGGTCGCAAACTCGCTGCCGATGAAATCCGGCGCCTGAATGAAACCCTCGAACAGCGCGTCATCGAACGGACGAAGCAACTCGAAGCCGCAAATTTTGAACTGGAGGCGTTCAGCAATTCCGTCTCCCACGATCTGCGTGCTCCGTTACGGCAGACCATAGGCTTTGTAAAACTGCTACTGGACGAAGCCACTCCCGTGCTCTCAGAAAAAAGTCTCCGCCTCCTCTCCCTGGTCTCCGACTCGGCAAAACGCATGGGGAATTTAATCGACAGCCTGCTGGCCTTTTCTCGCATGGGGAAAACCGAGATGCAAAAGTCGGAAATTCACCTCGAAAGTCTGATTCGCGAGACGCTGAATGAATTTCAGACGGAGATCAGCGAGCGCAATATCGTGGTAACAATTCACCCGTTGCCCGCCCTGTACGCAGATCGTGCACTGATGCGCCCCGTCCTGACCAATCTGCTTTCGAATGCGGTGAAATTTACAAGCGGTCGGACCAGATCGCGGATTGAGATCGGCAGTATTCCCGGTAACGCCGATGAAACAGTGATCTTCATCCGGGACAATGGCGCCGGGTTTGACCCGACCTACAGCGGGAAACTCTTCGGTGTCTTCCAGCGCCTGCACAGTGAGGCGGAGTTTGAAGGTACGGGCATCGGCCTGGCGAATGTTAAACGCATCATCCATCGCCACGGTGGCCGGGTCTGGGCAGAGGGCGCTGTGGATCACGGGGCGACTTTCTATTTCTCACTCCCCAACAAACCCCCTGCCACACATGAAACTGCGCGCGCCAACCTCAAAAACATATTCCTGAGATCGAACCTTATTCAACAACCGACAGCCCTATGAAAAACCCCCTCGATATCTTGCATTTGGAGGACAACGCAGGCGATGCCGAACTCATCCTGCACACGTTGGAAGCTGGAGGTATTCACTGTAAAACCACCCGAGTGGAAAGCCGGGAGGATTTTGTGGCTGCACTCGAACAGCATGCCTTCGACCTAGTCCTCTCGGACTTTTCGCTACCATCATTTGACGGACTTTCCGCATTAAAGATCGCGCAGTCCACGCATCCCGACCTGCCTTTGATCATCGTTTCCGGTACGCTGGGCGAGGAGCGGGCCGTCGATTCCATCAAGAGTGGCGCAACGGACTACGTCCTCAAAGATCACGTCGCGCGGCTTGTGCCTGCAGTGCGTCGCGCCATGCAGGATGTGAAAATGCGGACGGAGCGCCGATTATTGGAAGCACAGTTCATCGAAGCGCAAAAAATGGAAGTGCTCGGCCAGCTCGCTGGCGGCGTGGCGCACGATTTCAACAACCTCCTCGCAGTCATCATGGGCTACAGCCATCTCCTCAGCCTGAAGCTTGGCGCGGATAGTCCGCTGCGAAGCTTTACTGAGGAAATCCACCACGCCTCGGAGCGCGCCGCCGGGCTGACCCGCCAGCTTCTTATCTTTAGCCGCAAACAAACGGTGCAGGCCACCGTCCTTGATCTCAATGACGTGGCCAAAAGCCTCGAGAACATGCTCCAACGTCTCATTGATGAAAACATCAACCTGAACTTTGTCTGCGGGAAAAATCTCGGCCATGTTAAAGCCGACTCCGGCTACATCGGGCAGGTGCTCATGAACCTCGTAGTCAATGCCCGCGACGCCATGCCCACCGGCGGGAAGCTCACCATCACCACGGAAAATATCACGCTAGACGACGCTTACGCTGCCACGCACAAGGGCGCGACGCCCGGCGACTATGTCATGCTCAGCGTGAGCGACACCGGAACGGGCATGAGCGACCAGGTGAAAGCCCGCCTCTTTGAGCCGTTTTTCACCACGAAGCCCCTTGGTAAAGGCACGGGCCTTGGCCTGCCCACCTGCCAGACCATCGTCCATCAGTCCGGCGGCCACATAGATATCGCCAGCGAAATAGGCAACGGCACAACGTTTAAAATCTATCTCCCGTGCGTCCATCAACCGCTGGATGTCTCCACCCACCGCGCACCCATCGGATCCATCACGGGCGGCTCGGAAACGCTTCTCGTCGTCGAGGACGAGCCCGCCGTGCGGCATCTGGCACGCAGCGTGTTGGAAACCCTGGGCTACCAAGTTCTCACGGCTTCCAATGGTCAGGACGCCCTACATGTCGCCCGCGATCACCAGAACCCCGCCATCCAGTTGGTGATCACCGACATCGTCATGCCACTTATGGGCGGTAAAGTCATGGCGGAGTGGCTGCAGACCACCGATCCCGACCTCAAAATTCTTTTTACCTCCGGCTACACCGACGATGCCATGATGCGTAACGGCGTTCAGGAGGAAGGAGTGGAGTTTCTCGCCAAGCCCTACACCCCGGCAACGCTAGCCAGCAAAGTGCGCGAGATGCTCGATAACGAACCGGTGCCCCAGCCATGAGAGATGACGATGACGCAGCCGCGCAGCCACCCCTGCCACCCGGCGAACAAGAGCTGGCGGGCGTTTTGCGCCGTTGCGAACTCCTCGAAGCCGAACTTCGAGAAACCAAGGCGGGCCTCCAGCATGCGGATGTTGAGCTGAGTGAAAAGACCGCGTTCTTCGACGCCAAGTCAAATACCTCCACAGACGGCATCCTGGTTGTGGATCAACAGAGGCAGAAAATTTTCCAAAATCAGCGCATGGTGGAAATCTTCCAGATACCACCGCACATCGCGGAGGATCGCGACGATGATAAGCAAGTGATCTGGGTGGCGGGCATGGTAACGGACCCCGAACAATTCATCGAAAAAGTCGCCCACCTTTACTCCGAGCCCGACGCGGTAAGCCATGATGAGCTCGTGCTAAATGATGGCACCATCCTCGACCGGTATTCCTCCCCCGTAGTCGGCGAAAACGGAAAACACTACGGGAGAATGTGGACGTTTCGCGACATCACCATGCGCAAACAACTCGATATGAAGCTCGACCGACAGCAGGCCGAAATGCGCGTGCTCTTCGATGCACTCCCGGCGTTCATTTGTTTCAAGGATACCGAAAACCGCATTCTGCGGAGCAATCAACGCATGGCAGATTTGACCGGCAAATCCGTGGCGGAAATCGAAGGCAGGCCAACCGCCGAGATTTTTCCGCAGTATGCGGCGAAGTATTTTGCGGACGATTTGGAAGTGATCCAATCAGGGTCGCCGCGGATGGGAATCATCGAGACCGTAAGTGATCGGGAGGGAAATCCCATCTCCATCCAGACGGACAAGATCCCGGTCTTCGACGAACACGGCAAGGTCACCGGTCTGATCGCGATGGCACAGGACATCACCGAGAGCCTGCGCGCAAAATCGGAGCTGTTGAACTCCCAGCGTTTCCTGCGCTCCACGCTCAACTCTCTTTCCTCCCACATCGCCATCCTCGATGAACATGGGACGATCATCGAGATCAATGCTGCGTGGGACCGCTTTGCTCGCGAAAATAACTCCACTGGCAACCACCCGGGCGTGGGGGACAATTACCTGCAGATTTGCGACTCCGCTTCCGGACAATGCTCTATGGAGGCTCCGGAGGTCGCCGCCGGCATCCGCGCTGTCATGGCCGGTGAACGCGCGGATTTCCAAGCGGAATACCCGTGCCACAGTCCTCGCGAGTATCGATGGTTCGTCGTGCGCGTCACCCGCTTCGATGGAGAGGGGCCGGTGCGGGTCGTCGTGGCTCACGAGAACATCAGCGAACGCAAACGTACCGAAAACTCCCTGTGCCTCCTCAGCTCGGCGGTCAATCAGGCCAAGGATTCAATCATGATCACCGATGCGGAGATCAATCTCCCCGGCCCTCGCATCCTCTTTGTAAATCCCGCTTTCACACAAATGACCGGCTACCCCGAAGAAGAGGTTATCGGCAAAACCCCGCGTATCCTGCAGGGACCGCGCACCGACCGCGCCGTATTGGATCGGCTTCGTGCCTGCATGGAGCGGGGTGAGTCATTCGAGGGGGAAACGGTGAATTATCGCAAGGACGGCACGGAGTTCATACTCGAATGGCAGGTCGCACCGATCCGCAGCAAGGCTGACAAAATCACCCATTTCGTCGCCGTCGAGCGCGACATCACTGCGCGCAAACGCGTCGAAGGCCAGCTCGTCCAGTCGCAAAAGTTTGAAACCGTGGGCAAACTCGCAGGCGGCATTGCCCATGAGTTCAATAGCATCCTCACCGCCATCATCGGCCAGGCGGATCTGATACTCGAAGATATCCCCTCCGGAAGTTCGCTGGGAAAAAACGCGACGGAGATAAGCATCGCCGCGAAGCGTGCCGCCGCACTCACCCGCCAACTCCTCGCCTATGGACGCAAGCAGCTTCTTCTTCCCGAGATCCTCGATCTGAACCGCTTCCTCGCTGGTATGCAGAACATCTTGCTGCATGTCATGGGAGCTGATGTAGATATCAGAATCGTCCCCGCGCCCGGCCTGCACGTCGTGAAGGTGGACACCGGCCAACTCGAGCAGGTAATCATGAACATCGTCATCAATGCCCACGAGGCCATGCCTAATGGGGGCAAGCTCACGCTGGAGACCGCAAATGTTAACCTGTCCCCCGAGTATTTGGGCCCTTCTCCGGAAGCCGAGGTGAAATCCGGCGACTATGTCATGCTGGCTATCTCGGATACCGGCACGGGGATGACTCAGGCGGTGAAGGCGCGCGTCTTTGATCCTTTTTTCTCCACCAAAAAAGTGGGCGAAGGCAGCGGCCTCGGCCTCTCCACCAGCTACGGCATCGTGAAACAGAGCGGCGGCCACATGAGCGTCTACAGCGAACCGGGGCACGGCACGATTTTTAAAATCTACCTGCCCAGGGTCAAGGAAGTCGCCGCGCCAGAAGTGCGGCGACTCGACCCACCCGGAATTCCACACGGAACCGAAACCATTCTCCTCGTCGAGGACGATCCTGCGCTGCGCGAGATGGCAGCCACTTTACTCGGCCGACTCGGCTACACTGTGCTACCGGCAGCCAATGGTATTGAGGCGCTGGCCCAATGGCATCAGCAAGGCACTGGACACATCGATCTGCTTTTTACAGACATCATCATGCCTCACATGACCGGCAAGGAACTGGCAGACCGCGTGCGCGCGCTCCACCCCCAAATTCAAATCCTCTTCACCTCCGCCTACACCGAAAACGCCATCGTCCACCATGGCGTACTCGATCCCGGCGTAAACCTCCTGCAAAAGCCTTTCACCCCGTCTGCTCTGGCAAAAAAAATCCGCCAGGTGCTCGACGCTCCGCCCTCAATATCCGAGATTCGGGGATAGCCATTTCTCGATGAACTCCACGCTCTCGCTCTTGCGCACCGCGTAGTTCTCGATCTGATCGCGCCCCAGTTTTCCGACCGCGAAATATTTCGATTCGGGATGGCCTAAATACAGCCCGCTCACCGCCGCACCCGGATGCATCGCGCAGCTTTCCGTAAGCCGGATCCCCGCCAGCTTCTCCGCATCAAGTAGTTGAAACAGCACGGGCTTCTCGGTGTGATCCGGGCACGCAGGGTAACCCGCTGCCGGCCGGATGCCGCGGTATTTTTCGCGAATGATTTCTTCACTCGAAAGCTCACCTTTCTTTTCGATCCCCCACGCAATGCGGCTCTGGAGATGCAGCCATTCGGCACACGCCTCCGCCAGACGATCCGCCAGCGCCTTGGCCATGATCGCCGAATAATCGTCGTGATCCGCTTCGTAGGTCTTCGCCAGTTCGTCTCCGCCGTGAATCGATACCGCAAATCCCCCGAGATAATCGTCGCCTTCCGATGCCACAAAGTCTGCAAGACAATGATTCCGCTGACCCTCCGGCTTTTTCATCTGCTGCCGCAAAAAATGGAACGTCGCGAGATCCTGTCCGCTCGCACCGTCAAACAGCCGCACATCATCGCCCTCACGACGCGCTTTCCAAAACGCATGCACACCGCGTGCCTCAAAAAGTTTCCCGTCCACGATCTTTTTTAACAACTCCTGCGCATCGGCAAAAAGCTCCTTCGCCTGCGTCCCGACGATCTCATCCTCAAAAATCGCCGGATACCGCCCGCGCAATTCCCACGTGTGGAAAAATGGCGACCAGTCGATAAACGGCACCAGCTCCTCCAACGACGGCGTCACCGTGCGAACCCCTGTAAAATCAGGCGTCTCCGGCGTGTGCGCCGCCCAGTCAATCTCCGTGGCATTGGCCTGCGCCTGGGCAATCGACAGCAGCTCGCGCTCCGCATTTTTCCGCGCATGCTCCGCGCGCAGCACCGCGTAATCCTCGCGCGTTTTCGCCTCAAACCCCGGACGCTGATCGTCGCTCAACAAACTGCTCACCACACCCACCGCGCGCGACGCGTCGAGCACGTGAATCACAGCGCCCTCGTAGTTCGGGGAAATCTTCACCGCCGTGTGCGCCCTGCTCGTCGTGGCACCGCCGATCAACAACGGCTGCGTGTAGCCCAGTCGCTTCATCTCACTCGCCACATGCATCATCTCGTCCAGCGACGGTGTGATCAGTCCGCTCAGGCCGATGATATCCACGCCGCGCGTTTTCGCTTCGTCCAAAATCTTTTCGCAGGAGACCATGACGCCGATGTCGATGACCTCGTAGTTGTTGCACTGCAACACCACGCCCACGATGTTTTTGCCGATGTCGTGTACATCGCCTTTCACCGTCGCGAGCAGGATGCGGCCTTGAGGTTTCGAGTCCACGGTCTTTTCCGCCTCCATGAACGGCATGAGATAGGCCACCGCTTTTTTCATGACGCGCGCGCTTTTCACCACCTGCGGCAGGAACATTTTTCCCGCACCAAACAAATCGCCCACGATACTCATTCCGCTCATCAGCGGCCCTTCGATGACTTGGAGCGGACGCGCATACTTCTGCCGCGCCTCCTCCGTGTCTGCGTCGATGAATTCAACGATGCCCTTGATGAGTGCGTGCGAAAGTCGCTCATCGACCGGTGCCTCGCGCCACGCTTCGTCTTTCACCTCGACCTTGCCCTGCGTTTTCACCGTCTCGGCGAAACTCACCAGCCGTTCGGTCGCGTCGAGTCGGCGGTTCAGCAGCACGTCCTCGACAAGTTCGAGCAGGTCTTTCGGAATCTCTTCGTACACCGCGAGCATACCGGCATTGACAATTCCCATGTCGAGCCCCGCGCGGATCGCGTGGAAAAGAAACGCCGAGTGCATCGCCTCGCGAACATGATTGTTCCCGCGGAAACTGAACGAGATGTTGGAAATCCCGCCGCTCACCCGCGCATACGGCAGGTTCGCCTTAATCCAACGCGTCGCATCAATAAAATCCACCGCGTAGTTGTTGTGCTCCTCGATGCCCGTCGCAACGGTCAGAACGTTCGGATCGAAAATAATGTCCTCCGGCGGAAAATCCGCCTGCTCCGTGAGAATCCGATACGCCCGTTCGCAGATCTCTTTACGCCGTTCCAGCGAGTCGGCCTGCCCGCGTTCATCAAAGGCCATCACCACCGCAGCCGCTCCGTAACGCCGCACCGTGCGCGCGTGGCGGAGGAATTCTTCCTCGCCCACCTTGAGGCTTATCGAATTCACAATCGCCTTGCCCTGCACACAACGCAGTCCCGCTTCGAGCACTTCCCATTTCGAGGAATCAATCATGATCGGCACCCGCGAAATATCCGGTTCGCTCGCGATGAGATTCAGAAAACGTGTCATCGACGCGGCACCATCGAGCATGCCTTCGTCCATGTTCACGTCGAGGATGTTGGCCCCTCCCACCACCTGTTGAAGCGCCACGGCCAGCGCCCCATCAAAATCGCCCTCCAGGATGAGCTTCGAAAACTTCGGCGAACCCGTGACGTTGGTGCGCTCGCCCACCATGACGAATCCCGTCTCAGGTCGCAGCGAGAGTGGCTCCAATCCGCTGTAACGCGTGAGATGTTCGGCCTGCGGCACCACGCGCGGCGGCAGCATTTTCACCGCCTCGGCAATGCAACGAATATGCGCCGGAGTCGTTCCGCAGCACCCGCCCACGACGTTCAACCACCCCTGCCCCGCCCATTCCTGGAGCTGCGGCGCGAGTGATTCCGGCGTCTCGGGAAATCCCGTTTCCGACAATGGATCAGGCAATCCGGCGTTCGGATAACAACTCACATGACACGGCGCGAGACGCGACAATTCCTCAATGTACGGCCGCATTTCCTTCGGCCCGAGCGCGCAGTTTAATCCGATGCTCAACGGCTTCGCGTGGAGCATTGAAGTGAGAAACGCCTCGACCGTCTGCCCCGTCAACGTGCGTCCGCTCAAATCCGTGATCGTGCCCGAAATCATCACCGGCACCGTCGCCAACTCCGCTCCTGCTGCGGTCCGGGCCGCAAACACCTCACTGATCGCAAACAACGCCGCCTTGGCGTTCAGCGTGTCAAAAATCGTCTCGACCAGCAGCACGTCCACACCGCCGTCCAATAGCGCCTCGACCTGCTCGCGATACGCGGCGGCCACTTGCTTAAACGTCACCTCGCGCCTGGACGGATCGTTCACGTCCCGCGAAATAGTCAGCGTTTTATCCATCGGCCCCACCGCGCCCGCGACAAACGCCTTTTTTCCCGAATGCGCCACGGCGTCTTTCGCAACTTTCACCGCCGCGAGGTTCAGTTCGCGCGCAAGAAACTCCAAACCATAAGCCGCGAGCGACACGCTCTGGGCGTTAAACGTGTTCGTCTCGATGATATCCGCCCCCGCTTCGAGATACTGACTGTGAATCTCCCAGATCACCTCGGGTTTCGTGATGCTCAACAGGTCGTTGTTCCCCTTGAGATCCTTCGGATGCGTCGCAAATTGGGTGCCGCGATAGTCCGCCTCGGAAAGCTTATAACGCTGCACCATAGTGCCCATCGCGCCATCGAGAATGACGATCCGTTCCTTCAACAGGGATTCAAGAGGATGCATAGTTGCCGAAAAAGTGCCCCCAAAACGCACCCCGCGCAAGCATCAAATTGACGCATCATGATATATTGATGTCTTAACTCAAACTTCTCGTTCCCACGGCTTCGATCGACAGCTTAGGCCCGCACATGTGTGCGCCTGAATTTGAAACATTGGGACGCTGCGGATAACTAGCGGAAAATAAAAGGACTGGCACTAATTTAAGCGTGATTTAGGGCGATTTCTGTGGCTGCGGATTCTCGTCTTTTCGCGCGGTTCGGCGAGGGACATTTAAAGGTCTCTCCATCTGTCAACCCGCAAAGCGGCAGTGGACTGCCGCAGTCCAAGAGCTGGCGCAGGACGAAGCGTTTTGGGATTTCGCGATAGCGTCTTGGACTGCGGCTGTCCTCTGCCGCTTTTCCAGAACGCTCCGCGTTGCCAAACAATTCGCTTTCCAATATCAGAAACCCATATCTCGAAGCCTGTTAAGTTAGTGCCATTCAGGGCTTTCCTTCCGCGTTCGTCCCGGGCTTCGTAGTTTTTTAGTCCCCCTCAGACATCGCGACTGCCGCTTCGATCAAGCCCGCCGGGTTGCCGATGTCGAGCCGTTTTCCCGGCCACGTCACGCCGAGCAACCCCGCCCTTTGCCGAAGGCTCTCCATGGCGTCGGTCAATTGGATTTCACCCCCGAATCCTGCGCTGGTTCGATCCAGGCAATCGAAGATCGCCGGGGTGAACAGGTAACGCGCTGCGAATGCGTGAAAAGGCAGCGGAACACCCGCGAGCGAAGTCAGGCGCGGCGCGTCAGCAGGCGCGGGCTTTTCAACGAGCCGGTTCAAATCGTAGATGCCGGCTTCCAATTCCTGACCTCCAGCAACTCCATAGCGCGAAACCCGTTGTTCAGGACAGGGCGCAAGACAGACGGACGGTTTACCGAAGATCTCCCACGCAGCGTTCATCGCCGGCAGCGGCGAACTCCCTTGCATGACCGTGTCGCCCAGCAGCACGGCAAACGCCGGATCTTTCCCGACAAAGTCCCGTCCGAGCCGCACCGCATCGCCGAGCCCGCACATTTTTTCCTGAAACGCGTAGCTGATCCGCGCCATGCCTGTGGCCTGACGCACCGCCGCAAGCGCCTCCGTTTTCCCCACCGCTTCAAGTTGCTTCTCCAGCGCCGGATTGGGCGTGAAGTACTCAATAATGCTCTCTTTGCCCCGACTCACGATGATCAGAATCTCTTCAAAACCCGCCGCCACCGCCTCGGCAACGACGTAATGAATGACCGGTTTGTCGCCCAGCGGCAGCATCTCCTTCGGCACGGCTTTGGCGATGGGCAAAAATCGGGTTCCAAGGCCCGCAGCAGGAATAATGGCTTTCATAAAAACGTGTGCTCCTTTTTTAAAGTCCGCTCTGGCCATTCACCTCAGCGGCTTCGAGTTAAAAAATCTCCTCTCCGTGCTCTCCGGGTCTCCGTGGTAAAAATCCGGCCTACTCCGCCAAGGCGATACCGGGAGCGATATCGGGCTTGATAACGCGGATTTCAGTGGGCGCAAAAGCCTCCTCCAACCGCGCGAACATCACTTCGTCGTCGTAGATGCCCACGATGGCACCGCCGCTGCCGGCGAACTTCGCGCTCGCTCCGATGCGCCGCGCCGTGGCGACCATGTCGCGGTTGCCTTCGCCCACATCGTAAAGACTGGCCCGTTTATCGAAATTGGCATTGATGGCCCGGTGCATCGCCGCGCGGTCGCCTGTTTCCAAGGCCTCGCGCAGGGTAACAGTCAACCCGGCCCAGAACGCGATGGCCTCCACCACATCGGCATCACCACGCTGCCAGCGCGCACGCAGATCGTTGTGATACACCTCGGTGCCCTCCGAAAGATCTTCGCGATAGGCAATGTAAAGCGGCGGCAGTTTCGCCGGATCAAGCAGCTCGTATTCGCCGTAACCCCGGCTCTCGATGAGCTGGCGGTCGAAGTCCATAAACACCACACCCTGATAGGCCTGCGCCACACGATCCTGCAGCCCGGCGGGGATGCCGAGTTCGTTGTTTTCCACGCTCAATACAAGGT
>Ga0105048_10010128_pt1 | contig 14949 bp, 12 predicted proteins | sample MAT05_FD_78382 | JGI IMG/M metagenome (GOLD analysis project Ga0105048, IMG submission 78382) | Freshwater microbial communities from Lake Fryxell liftoff mats and glacier meltwater in Antarctica - MAT-05 | ecosystem: Environmental > Aquatic > Freshwater > Ice > Liftoff microbial mat | place... | reverse complement strand
GCTGCCGCGTGCGCTACTTTACCGATGCCGCTGTGCTCGGTAGCCAGGCGTTTGTTGAAACCCATCTCGCCGCTTACCGACAACGTCACGGTGCCCGTAAACGTACCTCACCACGGCCGCTGGCTCCGATCACTGATTGGGGCGGCCTGACGTCACTGCGTGGCCTGCGGGTGAATGCTTTCGGTTAAAGGGCAAGGGATGGCTGGGGCTTGAAGTTTGGCGTCAGTTTCGAACCGCCCGGCGCGGACAGAGCTGCGTCTTTTCTCAATATAGGCTTAACAAAACGTCCTTGCCCCGGGTTTTCCAGCCTTCGAGGGCGGTGAAGTTTGCTCACCTCCGCACACCTCTGAGCCGCGCCCGCGAGCGGGCTGCTTACCTCGATCTGGTGCAGGGAAGTCTACGATGGCCTGCCCTTGGTTTTGTGCTCAGGTTCGGTCTTATTTCAGGATCATTTCCTTCACCGATTTGCCAGCGGGGATCATGGGGAGGACGTGTTCGGTGTAGGGGACGACGACGTCGAGCAGGTACGGGCCGTCATGATCGAGCATTTCCTGAATGGCTTCGCGCAGTTCGCTCTTCTTGATCACGCGGCGGCCTTTCACGCCGAAACCATCTGCTATCTTTACGAAATCAGGGTAGAGTCCGTCCGTATTGGTCGGGCCGCCGATGTTATTTTTGTCTCCGAGAATGGTATTGCCGCGCACGCTGCCGTAGAAGCGGTCTTCCCATTGCACAACCATGCCGAGGTGTTGGTTGTTTAGGATCATGACCTTGGCGGCGATCTTTTCGATGTTAGCGGTGGCGAGCTCCTGCACGTTCATGAGGAAGGAGCCGTCACCATCAATATCGATAACTTGGCGTTTGGGGCAGGCGATTTTTGCGCCGAGGGCGGCGGGATAGCCAAAGCCCATCGCGCCGAGGCCGAGTGAGCTGATGAAGCTGCGGGGTTTGTCGAAGGCGTAGTACTGCGCGGCCCACATCTGGTGCTGGCCGACGCCGGTGACGATGATGGCGTCGCCTTGGGTCAACTCGTACAACGTTTGCACGGCTTCTTGCGGGAGGATGTGCGGACTCTGTCCGTAGCGGAAGGGGCTCTCTTTTTTCCAGGTGTTGATTTGGTCGTGCCAGGGCTTCAGGTCGGGCGCTTTGTATTTCGTCTTGGCGAGCAAAGCGTTCAGTCGGGTGAGCGCGTACTTGAGGTCCGAACAGATAGGCAGGTAGACGCGTTTGTTTTTATTGTGCTCAGAGGCGTCGAGGTCGAGGTGAACGATCTTGGCCTTGGCGGCAAATTTGGTGGTGTCGCCGGTGATGCGGTCGTCGAAGCGTGCACCGAAGGCGAGCAGGAGGTCGCTCTGGTCGACGGCCCAGTTGCCGTAGGCGGAACCGTGCATGCCGAACCAACGCATTGAGAGAGGATGGCTTTCGGGGAAGGCGCCGACGCCCATGAGTGTCGTGGCGACGGGGATGCCGGTTTTTTCGGCGAAGGCTTTGAGTTCGGCTGTGGCGTTGGCCGAGATGATGCCGCCGCCGACGTAGAGGACGGGCTGGCGGGCGCCGGCGACGAGGTTGACGATTTGCTGGAGTTCGTCGTCGGTGGCCTGTTGGTGGGCGGTGGCGTAGGCGTTACGGAACTCGACGCTATCGGGAAAGACTGGGGTGAAGCGGGTTTGTTGGATGTCTTTTGGGATGTCGATGACAACGGGGCCGGGGCGGCCGCTGCGGGCGAGTTGGAAGGCTTCCTTGAAGACGCGCGGCAGGTCGTGGACGTTGAGCACGAGGTAGGAGTGCTTCACGATTGGCAGGGTCATGCCGAAGAAATCGGTTTCCTGAAACGCGCTTTTGCCGATGTACTTTGAGAAGACCTGGCCGGTGATCGCGACCATCGGGATCGAGTCCATGAAGGCGTCGGCGATGGCGGAAACGAGGTTGGTGGCGCCGGGGCCACTGGTGGCCATGCACACGCCGACTTTGCCGTTGGCGCGGGCATAGCCTTCGGCGGCAAACGCGCCGCCTTGCTCGTGGCGCGGGAGGATGACGCGGATCTTGTCGCAAGCGGCAAACGACTGGTGGAGCTCGAGCGAGGCACCGCCGGGGTAGGCGAAAATCACATCAACGCCCTCGCGGATCAGGCATTCGACGACGGCGTCGGCACCTTTCATCTCTTTGCCAACTGAGGGTTTTTTCACGGAGGACGAGGAAGATTTGCTCATGGTTTTGGCTCTAAAAACGAGGTGGCAAAGAAAGCCACCGCATTCAGGGGAGGCAAGCGTGGAAACGGTTTTGCGTTCCGCTGGCCGGCAGGGCGGGATTTCCGGTTGCACTTGGGTTTACCCGTGCGAGGGTGGGGCGATGTTGAAATTATTGTTCATCGGTGACATCGTGGGACGGCCTGGCCGCGAGCTCGTGGTCGAGCGGTTGCAGCGTCTCCGCGCCGAGCGTGGGATTGACGTGGTCATCGCCAATGCTGAAAATTCTGCCGCGGGTTCGGGTATCACGAGTTCCATCGCGAAAGAGCTGCTGGCCTCAGGCGTCGATGCGATCACGTTGGGCGACCATGTGTGGGATCAGAAAGGCTGGGAGAGTGAGATCAACAGTTTCGAGCGCGTGTGCCGTCCTGCCAATCTGCCTTCGGTGTGTCCCGGTCGTGATCACTTGATCCTCGACGTGAAGGGCTTTCGTTTGGCGGTATTCACGGTTTTGGGACGCCAGTATCTCAATTTGAAATCGGATTGTCCGTTCCTGTGCGCCGACCGGCTTTTGGGGCAGCTCGATGGTCGTGTCGACGGTGCTTTGGTGGAAATCCACGCTGAGGCGACCTCGGAAAAGCAGGCGCTGGGCTGGCATCTCGACGGTCGTGCGATTGCGGTGCTCGGCACGCACACGCATGTGCCAACAGCAGACGCTGCGGTGCTGCCGAAGGGCACGGCGTTCATGTGTGATGTTGGGATGACTGGACCTTATGCTGGCGTGTTGGGTCGTGATGCGAAGGCCTCGATCGGTCGTTTTCTTGACGGGATGCCGCGGCGTTTCGAGGTCGCGGAAAAAGACGTGCGCATGTCCGGTGCCTTGGTGGAATTTGATCCGGAAACCAAGCTCGCGACGAAGTGTGAGCTACTGACGTTCAAGCGAAATACTTGATCACCCGGCGGCGCACGGTGGCTGCGGAAATGAAACCGCAGAAGGATGTAGATCAACACTGATGGCTGCGTGCCTTTGCGCAGTTTTCGATTCCGGGCCGATCCAGTGAACAGGAACAGAAGGCGGCACTGCGCCGATTCTATGCTCAGCGTATTCTTCACTGCTTTCATTTTCTTCTACTCAACTCCGAGGTGCAGGTTGCTTATCGCGCGCTGAAGCAGCGCTTCTTTTGCGGGCAACGTTAAAACACGCCGACCAGCCTCGCTCGCGGTCATTTCCCCGAGGGGGATTTCCGGCATCGCTGTTTTAGCGGCAGCCACTGGTTGGCGTTCGTTTCCTTGAGTTTATCGGCTTTGTGCGTCATGGCTGTTTTCCCCAGCAATGAACGTGGCGACTGCATTTCGAGATAAGTATCTCGCTCCTTATTCGGGCTATACTAAAGCCCGGTTTTACCGCGATCTGCTCGCGGGCTTAAATGTCATGACCGTGGCGTTTCCGCTCTCGATGGCGTTTGCCATCGCCTCGGGCGTGAGGCCAGAGCAAGGGCTTTTCACTGCGATCATCGGCGGCGGTATTGTCGCGGCGCTCAGCGGCTCGCGCGTGCAGATCGGCGGGCCGACGGGCGCGTTTGTCATCATTACGTACAGCGTGGTGAGCGCCTACGGTCTCAACGGTCTTTTCCTCTGCACGATGATGGCGGGAGCGATGCTCTGCGTGATGGGGCTGGCGAAGCTTGGCTCGATCATCCGCTATATTCCCTACCCGGTTTCACGCGCTTTCACCAAGGGCATCGCGGTCCTGATTCTCAGTTCGCAGATAAAAAACTTCTTCGGGCTCGGCGTGGATAAAATGCCCGTGGACTTCGTGGGAAAACTCCAGGTTTTCGCGGCCAACCTCCACATGATCCAATGGCCCACCGTGGCGCTGGCGGTGGGTTCGGTCGCTCTGATGGGCCTGTGGCCGACGCGTCTCTCTCGCTTTATCCCTGGCACGATGGTCGGTTTGCTCGTCATGACCGCGTTGGTGGCGGTGTTCGGCCTCGATGCGCGCTGGCACATCGCGACCATCGGCGAGTTCTCGGGGCGTTTGCCTTCGTTGCAACTGCCCAGCGCGGATTGGGCGACGCTGACCGGACTCGTCCAACCGGCCTTCACCATCGCGCTCCTCGTGGCGATGCAGGCGTTGCTCTGCGCCGTGGTCACCGACGGCCTGCGCGATGAGCGCCATGATTCTAACCAAGAGCTCATCGGCCAAGGCGTGGCCAATCTCGTCGGACCGCTCTTTGGTTGCATCCCCGTGACAGGTGCCGTCGCGCGCTCGGTCATCAATGTCCGCTCAGGAGCCAGCACGCCGGTCGCGGGGCTGACGCACTCCGCGTTGCTCTTGCTCATGGTGCTGGCGGCGGCGCCGCTCGTCAGCCATGTACCGCTGGCAGTGTTGAGCGCCGTGCTCGTCGTGACCGCTTACCGCATGGTGTCGTGGAAACAATTTCTACGTCTCCCGCGTTGGCCGTTCAGCGACTCGTCCATTTTTCTCGCCACCTTCGCGCTCACCGTGCTGACCAATCTCACGCTCGCCGTGGAAGTCGGCGTGGTGCTCGCCGCGTTGCTGATGGTGAAACGTATTTCCGAAACCTCCAAAATCACCGCGGTCGATGAAACCACGGAAACCGACGGCTCGCAACATTCACTCATCGGCAAAGAAGTGCCGCCGGGTGTGCTGATCTTTCGCATCTTCGGCGCATTTTTCTTCGGCATGGTGGACCAACTCGACACCGAGCTGAAACGCGCAAAGCAGGAACCCGAAATTTTGATTCTCCGCGTGCGCAAAGTTCTCGCGATGGACGCCACCGGCCTGCAGGCGCTGGAAGATCTGCGCCTAAAACTAACGGCCAAGGGCAAACACCTTATCCTGAGTGCGCCGCACACGCAGCCGCTCGCCGTGATGATCAACGCCGGATTCATCGACCGTCTCGGCGAAGAAAATGTCTGTCCCGACCTCGCTGCCGCTCTCGCCCGCGCCCGCGTAATCCTCGGCCTGCCACCCGCCAAAGAAGTTCAGCACACACCGGAATCCCTTCACGCCGAAAAACTGCAAATTGAGGCCGCGCGCCACGAGTTATCGAGCGCCGTCGAGCGCGCCAGCAAGCTGCTCAACAAGTCGGACAAAAAATAAGCGCCAAAACAATCATTGGCCACAGATGAACACAGATTTTCACAGATGTCTGAAGCAAGCCTCTTTCCGGACCATCTGTGTTCATCTGTGGCTAAATTCATTGGTTCGGTCAGCGATTCATTCTGCCTTTTGATGACTGCGTAATCTATTCATCCCGACATGCCCCTTGGCCCTCTGATCTTCGCCTCGGCTCTCAGCCTGCTGGTAAGCCTGCTCACCGGAGGCCGCGTACCGCGGGTCTGGCGGGCGGCGATGCTGACGGAGGCGGTGACGGCGTTAGGGGCGGCAGGAGTGGTTCTGGCGGGTGGCGGCGAATGGGAATGGCGGAGCGGATTTCTGATCGGTGGCGAAGCGGTGCACCTGCGATTCGATGCGATCAGCGCTCTCTTTATGGCGCTTTTGGCGGTGGTTTGCGGTGTCGGTTCAGTGTACGCCGGGGGATACTGGAGCGATTCGCGCCATCCGCGTTCAGCGCCGCTCGGCCGCCTCTAGGTGGAGTCTTTTGATCCTCAGCCTGCAAGGCGTGCTACTCGTCTCCAACGGCCTGCACTTCCTCATCGCTTGGGAACTCTTCACCCTGAGCGCGTATTTTCTGATCACCCTAAAGCGGCAAAAAAGCGAAGTGCACGCGGCGAGCTGGCTCTATCTCGGTGCATCTGGCGCTCGCGCTCATCGCTGTCGTAGCTGTGTGGTGGTTGTGGCAAAAAGTGGCACGACGCGGACTGAAACGCGCGCTGACGTGGGATTGCGGATACGCGCAACCGACTTCGCGGATGCAGTACACCGCAGGTTCTTTTGCCGCGATCATCACCGAGTGGTTTGACTGGATCTTGCGCCCGATTCGGCATGAACACCGGACCGAGGAACTTTTCCCAGCGCTGGCCAGTTTCGAAGAGCACACACCCGAAACGGTGCTCGAGTAGGTGGTTTTCCCGACGAACCGTGTGTTCATGCTGGTTTCGGCGGCGGCGCGCCGCTTGCAGCACGGACACCTGCAGGCGTATTTGCTTTATCTCGTCATCGGGCTCGCCGCACTGGCAGCTTTGATATTTATCGGAGGTGGCCAATGAATGCGCAGACATTCACCCGCCAGACGCGTAGGATGCCGCTGCGTTTAGTTTTTCTGATCCGCGACAAATCCCCAAAACCGCCATGTATCTTAATGTCGTACAGATCGCCGAATCTTTCGGCGTCACGGAAAACGTAGTGGAAAGCTGGATTCGCAACGAGGGGCTCCCGCACATCCCCGACCGGGGTCGGTTGCTCTTCGACCGCGCGCAGGTGGCGAATTGGGCGACGGCGCACGGTTTGGCGGCGCAGGCTGGTTTTCTCGCGCTTGCCGCACCGGCCGTCTCGGGCGTGTTGAAGCTTGAACCGCTCCTGCGCACCGGCGGCATCTGGCGCGACGTGGTTCCGGCTCAGTTGACCGCCGTGCTCGGCCGCATCGTCGCCGCGCTGCCCGGTGCGACGCCGCCCGTGCGACAACTGCTCGCGCAACGGCTGCACGCCCCCGATGGCGTGACCCACGCGCCGGTCGGCGGTGGGTTCGCCCTGCCGCACATGAGCACCCGCGTCGCGCTCGGCCGCGATTCCGGCACCGTGGCGCTGGTGTTGTTGAACGGCGAATTGACGCTCCCCGAACCACCGCCCGACGGTGTGCCGGTCACGCGGTTGCTCTTTTTCATCGCGCCTTCGCCACGCGCGCATCTCGACCTGCTCGGTCGCCTCAGCCGGGCGCTAACCCGCGGACCGTTGCGCGAACTCATTGTGAAGGGCGCACCGGACGAGGAGATTTTCAACGCAATCGCCAGTCACGACGCAGCGATGTCGAATGGTTCGGATCGGGAGGCGTCGGCATGATGACAGGACCGCTGCTCCTGTTCGCCGCGGTCGTCACAACGGCGGCCATCGTCGTCGGTCCGAAATTCCGCGGCGCGTGGCTCGCGCTCACGCTGCTCGGTGCGGCGGCGGCGAGCGGTGCCGCGCTGAGTGTGCTCACGGGCGCGGCCGACTGGGAATGGCGCGGCGCGTTTCCCATCAGCGGACAACTTCCCCACCTGCTGCTCGACGGCCTGAGCGCGTTGTTTCTCCTGCTCGTGGCCGTGATCGGCGCGGCGGGCGCGGTTTACGCCGGCGAATACTGGTCCGACAAAGAGCACCCGCAATCCTCGCCGCGCGGCCGGGCGTGGTGGAGCGCCTTGGTGCTGAGCTTTGGTACGGTATTACTCTGCGCGAACGGTCTGCATTTCCTCATCGCGTGGGAAGTCTTCACCGTTTGCGCATTTTTCCTGATCACGCTTGAAAACGCCGAACGCGAGGTGCGCGCGGCGGGCTGGCTTTACCTCGCCGCCTCGCATGTCGGCATGGTTTTCCTTTTCGCTTTCTTCGCGTTGCTCGCGGACAAAACCGGCAGCTGGGAACTCGGCCCGATGCGCGATCAGGCTGGACTGGCACCGCTCTTTTGGTTCGCGCTGCTCGGCTTCGGCGTGAAAGCCGGTGTGTTTCCGCTGCACGTCTGGTTGCCCTCGGCGCACGCCAACGCACCGAGTCACGTTTCGGCGATCATGTCCGGCGTCGCGATCAAGATGGGCGTTTACGGTCTGCTGCGTTTCACCAGCTGGCTTCCCGTGCCGCCCATCGCTGGTCCAGTGCTGATCGGCCTCGGCGCGGTCAGCGCGGTGCTCGGCATCGCTTTCGCCTTCGCGCAAAACGACATCAAGCGCCTCCTAGCGTATTGTTCGGTGGAAAACATCGGCATCATCTTCATCGGTCTCGGTGGCGCGTTGGTGGCGTCCTCCGAGGGCAACGCGAGCTGGGGCGCGCTTGTGCTCACCGGCGCCTTGCTGCATGTGTGGAACCACGGGCTCTTCAAGGCGCTTTTGTTCTTTGGCGCCGGTTCGGTACTTCACTCAACCGGCACGCGCGAGATGAGCAAGCTCGGCGGACTGTGGAAAACCATGCCGTGGACGGCCGCGCTTTTCGCGCTCGGCGCAGCGGCGATTTCCGGCCTGCCGATGCTCAACGGCTTTGTCAGCGAATGGCTCGTGTACCTCGGCCTCTTCGACGCGGTCAACACCCGCAGCGCCTCCGCCTGGGCCGCGCTGCCCGCCGTGCTGGCGCTGGCCGTGGCGGGCGCGCTGGCACTGGCGTCCTTCGTAAAACTTTGCTCGATGGTTTTTCTTGGCGCGCCGCGCACTCAGGCGGCCCAGCACGCCCACGACTGCGGCCCTTCGATGCGAGGCGTGATGCTCGCGCTGGCCACGGCCTGCGTCGCGATCGGCCTAGCCCCAGTTTTATTCTGGCCGCTGGTTCGGCGTGCGGCGGCGAGCTGGAATCCCGCCTGGGCCACCGCGACAAGCGCCCCGTTGCCCGCGCCCCTATCCACACTCGGTCCGGTGCAAGCCGCGCTCGGACTCGCCGCCGTCGGCGCGGCGGTCTGGCTCTGGCGTTACGCTAAGCGCAACGGATTCAAGCGCGCGCTGACGTGGGATTGCGGATACGCGGAACCGACCGCGCGCATGCAGTACACCGGCGGTTCATTCGGCGGCATCGTTAGCGGCTGGTTTTTCTGGCTGCTCCGGCCCGAGCGAAAATGGCACCGCCCGCACGGTGTTTTCCCGACCGAAGCGAGCCAGATCGAACGCATCCCCGAAACCGTGCTTGAGCAGGTGATCGGCCCGGTGGCGGCGGCGGTGATGCGTGTATCCACGGCGACGCGACGCCTGCAGCACGGCCGGTTGCAAAGTTACATTCTCTACCTGGTCGCCGGTATCGCGGCGCTGGCCGTGCTCGTCGTTCTCAGTGGAGGTGCGCAATGATCATCATCGAAATCATCCTTCGGCTTGCCCTGTGGCTGGTGCTCGCGCCGCTGCTGCCGGGCATCATCAACAAAGTGAAGGCGTGGGTCGCGGGCCGCCGGGGTCCGCCCGTGCTGCAACTTTACTACGACCTCGCGAAGCTCTGGCAAAAGGGCGTCGTGCTGAGCACGCTCGCCTCGCCCGGTTTTATTGCGGGACCGGCCGTGGCGTGGATCGCCGTGCTGGCGGCGGCGCAACTGCTGCCGCTCGGTCCGGCGGGCGCGGCGTTGAGTTTTCGCGGCGACGTCTTGCTGCTGGTCTACCTGCTCGCGCTCGCCCGTTTTTGCACGGTGTGGGCGGCGATGGAAACAGGTTCGGCCTTCGAAGGTATGGGCTCGGCGCGTGAAGTCAGTTACGCGGTGCTCTCTGAGGCGGCGTTGATCACGGCGGTGCTCGCGTTGAGCGTGCACACCGGCAGCGTCACGCTCGTCACGATGCTGGCACCGGCCGCCGGAGCCGGAGCAGTGCTGTTGGGCGCGGGGCTGTTCACCGTGTTGCTGGCGGAAAACTGCCGCGTGCCTTTTGACGATCCCAACACCCACCTCGAACTCACGATGATCCACGAAGCGATGATTCTCGACCACAGCGGACCACCGCTCGCGGTCATCCTGCACGGCGCGTCGATGAAGCTGCTGCTCTTCGCCCTGCTGCTGACCGAGGCGGTGTTGCCGCTCGGCGATCTGCCCGCGCTCCAGGCGGCGGGTGCGCTGGCGGGCGGCGTTTTGGCGGTGACCATGGGTGTCGGTTTGGTGGAGTCGTTGCTGGCGCGTTTCGCCTTTCGCCGCGTGCCGATGCTGCTCACGATGGCGTTTCTGCTCTGTCTCTTCGCCCTGCTGATGGCTTGGAAAGGAGGCGCGGCATGATTCCGTCGTTGAATCTTTTAATCGGTTTGGCCATGGGTCTGAACCTGCTCGCGCTCGGCAGCGGGCGGCTGCCGTCGATCATCCGCTCGGTCGCGTTGCAAGGTATGGTCATCGGCGTGATGCCATTGATCATGGACACGCACTTCGAATGGCTGACGGCGCTCGTCGCGCTCGGCACCGTGACGGTGAAGGGTTTTGTGATTCCCTATCTGCTGCGTCGCGCGACGCGGGCGGCCAACATCGAACGCGAAAACGAGCCGTTCATCGGCTTCGTGCCGTCGCTCTTGCTCGGCGCGGGCGGGACCATCGCCGCCGTGGCACTGGCGCGGGCGTTGCCTCTTTTGCCTGAACACACCGGTTCGCTGCTCGTGCCCGGCGCGCTCGCCTCGGTGCTGACGGGCTTCGTCATGCTGATCGGCCGCGCGAAGGCGATTTCGCAGGTCTGCGGTTACCTGATTTTAGAAAACGGTATCTACTTGTTCGGCCTGCTGCTGATTCACGCCACACCGCTCCTCGTGGAGGCGGGCATCCTGCTCGATCTCACCGTGGGTATATTCGTCATCGGCATCATCGTGGATCGCATCCAGCGCGCGTTCGACTCGCTCGACACCCGCAAACTCACCGTCCTTCGCGAATAAACAAAACCAATAGATTGAACTACGAAGAAAAAAAGAAACTAAGGAAAGCTCCGAAGAGCAAGCTCCGCGGCATTGCAGAAACCGGGTCCGAGGTCCGGGAAGCACACGCGTCTCGCGTGTCGGTTTGGGCGTCCCGCCCGAACCCTCCGAACCGCTCTCGGCGGGACGCCGAGAGCAGCACGCGAGACGCGTGCGCTCCCCGGACCCAACCAAACCGAAGCCGAAACAAGCTTCAGAGGAATTCGCTCCCGAGAGATTAAAACTGAAATGCATTATTTAGAATGAACAGCCTCAGCCTGCTCCTCATCTTCGTACCCGTCGCCGGCGCACTCGTCGCAGCCGTCTGGCCGAGCGACCGGACCCGCCCGTGGCTGCTGCCCGCCGTGGGGCTTGTGCATGTCGTGCTTTCCCTCTGGCTGCTGATTCGTCCACCGGAGGTTCCGCCGGACGCGTGGCTGGGCTTCGATCCGCTGGCGCGGGCGGTGTTGCCCGCGGTGTCGTTGCTCTTTCTCGCCTGCGCGGTGTACGGCGTTTCCTACCTGCGCATCCGGGCGGAACGGCCCAACCGCGTTTTCGTTTCGCTGCTGCTGCTCGTGCTGGGGTTGCTCAGCGCCGGTCATCAGGCGCGGCACCTTGGCCTGCTCTGGATCACGACCGAGGCCGTCACCCTCGCCGCTGTACCGCTGCTCCACTTCAACGGCACGCCGCGCGCCTACGAGGCGACGTGGAAATACCTGCTTGTGGGCGGCACTGGCGTCGCGCTCTCGCTGCTCGGTTCGTTTTGCCTCGGCTATGCGTCGTTGCACGGTGGCGGCCAGGGCGACCTGACGTTTGTCACGTTGACCGCGCAGGGCGCGGGCTTGTCGCGGCCGTGGGTGCTGACCGCCTGGGTGTTGCTGCTAGTTGGCTATGGCACGAAGATGGGCCTCGCGCCGATGCACACGTGGAAACCCGATACCTACGGCGAGGCGCCTGGCATTGTCGGCGCGATTCTCGCGGGCAGCGTGACCACTGTGGCCTTCACGGCGCTGCTGCGGGTGCGCGTGGTGGTGAATGCCGCGGGCGACGGCGCGATCGCTGACCGCACGCTTCTCGCCATCGGCATGTTTTCGATGATCGTCGCCGCGCTGTTCCTCCTCGGCACGCGCGACATGAAGCGCATGCTGGCGTATTCAAGTGTTGAGCACATGGGCATCCTGATTCTCGGAGCGGGCTTTGGCAAAACCGGCGTGGCCGCCGCGCTCTTTCATGTGTGGAGCAACAGCCTGACCAAGGGCGCGCTCTTCCTCAGCGCGGGTAACATCCACCGCGCCGCCGGCGGCCGCACGATGGACGAGGTCAGCGGTATGTCCGCGCTCACACCGTATTCAGCGGGCATTTTTGTCGCGGGGCTTTTTGCCGTCACCGCGTGCCCGCCCTTCGGCCCGTTTTTCAGCGAACTTGCTCTGGTGCGCGCGGGTTTCGTCAGTGGTCATGGCGGCGTGGTCGCGGTCTTTCTCGGCGGACTGCTTTTTGCCTTCTTCGGATTGTCGCGACTGGTCTTCGCCATCGTCGACGGCAAGCTGCGCACCGCTTCGAAAATCCCCGGCAAACGCTTCCCTGAAACGCCCGGCCTCATCGTCCCCGCACTCGCGCTGATGGCGCTTTCCATCTGGATCGGCCTGGCCACGCCCGCCGTGTTAAGCGACGCGTGGGCGGCGGCGGTCGCGCAACTTTTCCCCACGCCATGAGCACCTCCGCATCCTTCGCCCTGCTGCCCAACGGCACCAGTCTGCCCTGGGCGGACGTACCCGAAACAACCGCCATCGCCGACTTCGTGCGCGCCACTGCCGCCGAGCTCGATCGCGGTGGCCGACTCTGCTCGTGGTTCGGCGTGTCTGCGGTGGTAAAGGGAAACAACACCGCCGTCCATCTCGTCGCCGTGCTCGCCTTTGATGCGGACAACACCCTCGCCGTCGGCCGCAGCGCGCCTGTTTCCGGCCGCTATCCGGCGCTCACCGCGACGCATCCGCAGGCGCATCTTTTTGAACGCGAGGTCTGGGAACAGCACGGACTCGTGCCGGAAGGGCATCCGTGGCTGAAGCCCGTTCGCCGAACCAATGGAACCGCGCCAGCCAACGGCGACTTCTTCCGCGTCGACGGCCGCGAGGTCCACGAAGTCGCCGTCGGACCGGTCCACGCGGGCATCATCGAACCGGGGCATTTTCGTTTTCAATGCGCGGGCGAAGACGTGCTGCACCTCGAAATCGCCCTCGGCTACCAGCATCGCGGCATCGAGGAAGCGCTGCCCGGCGGACCGCACCGCGCGACGTTGAGCCAGATGGAAACCATCGCGGGCGACACCACCATCGCGCACACCACTGCCTACGCGACCGTGCTCGAAACGCTCGCCGGCACCGAGGCACCGTTGCGCGCGCAATGGCTGCGCGCCCTCACGCTCGAACTGGAACGCCTCGCCAACCACACCGGCGACCTCGGCGCGCTGGCCAACGACGTGGCGTTTCTCCCGACTGCCTCCGCCTGCGGGAAAATTCGCGGGGACTTCCTCAATCTCACAGCGCTGGTCTGTGGCAATCGGTTCGGTCGCGGCCTGATCCGCCCCGGTGGCTGCCAACACGATCTCGATCCGGAACGCGCCGCACGGCTGGCCGCAGGCCTCGCCACCGCGCTGGCCGAGGTGGAGCAGGCCGAGGCGTGGTTCTGGGATTCCGCCTCGGTGCGTACCCGCTTTGAAAACATCGGCACCGTCTTCGCTAACCAAGCGACCGCGATCGGGCTTGTCGGCCCGGCGGCGCGCGCCTGCGGACTTGTGCGCGACGTACGTTTCGACCACCCGGCGGGCTGGCACCGTTTCGGACAATTGCCGGTGGCGGTTTGGCCGGGTGGCGACGTGTTTGCCCGCGCCCGCGTGCGCTGGCTCGAAATCCAACGCTCCGGCCAATTCCTCAAGGAACAACTTGCCGCCCCGCCCGACGGCGGCATCCGCGACGCACTCGCGCCGTCCGCGCCCGACACGCTTGCTATTTCGCTGGTCGAAGGCTGGCGCGGTGAAGTCTGCCACGTTGCGCTGACGGATGCCGCCGGACGTTTCCGCCGCTACAAAATCACCGATCCGTCGTTCCATAATTGGACCGGCCTGGCGCTCGCGTTGCGCGGCACAGCAATCTCGGATTTCCCGATCTGCAATAAAAGTTTCAACCTCTCGTACTGCGGCTTCGACCTCTGAGCCGCACCAACCGCCATGTTCATCCTCGACACGCTCACTCACCGATTGAAACGCGGCTGCGAGACGATGGCGTATCCGCACGGCCCCGCGCCCGCGCTGCCCGAACGGCACGGCGGGGCGTTGCGTGTCGATGCCTCAAAATGCGCCGACGGCTGCAAGGCCTGTGTGCCGGTGTGCCCGACGGAGGCGATCGTCCGCGCGCCCGGCCAAGCCGTCGCGCTCGATCTGGGCCGATGTATTTTTTGCGCGGAGTGCGTGGCGGTGTGTCCACCGAAAGCGATCACGCAGACCAACGATCATCGCATGGCCGTCCGCACGCGCTACGACCTCCTGCTCGGCATGGCCGGACGCGAGGAAGTGCGTCTCGCCGCCGCGCTCGATGAAAGCTTGCGCAAGCTCTTCGGTCGTTCGTTGCGGCTGCGCCAAGTGAGCGCGGGCGGTTGCAGCGCCTGCGAGGCCGACGTCAACGTGCTCGGCACCATCGGCTGGGATTTGAGCCGCTTCGGTATCCAATTTGTGGCGTCACCGCGCCACGCCGACGGCCTGCTCATCACGGGCCCGGTGACGAAGAGCATGGAGCTCGCGTTGAAAAAAACCTGGGACGCGGTTCCGGAGCCGAAAATCGTCATCGCCGTCGGTGCGTGTGCGATTGCAGGCGGCCCCTTCGTCGGCCACGAGCAAACCCGCGACGGCGCGGCCGCGGTCGTGCCGGTGGATCTGTATATCCCCGGCTGCCCCCCGCACCCGCTGACGATTTTGGACGGCCTGCTGCGTTTGCTCGGGCGGTTGGAGGAGAAGAAAAGTAAAGGATGAAGTCGGATGTCTTGGAGCTAGAGCAGTTTAATAAAACTGCACCGGCGTCAGTCTCACGAAACGTATTAGGCAGGGCCACCTCACCGGCCGAGCTGTCCGACCGGCCCGACCGCTAGCTACCGGACCGGAGACGCGCTAGCGACGCAGGGAGAAGCAGGGTGAGTGTCAGCCCAGAGGCTCGGCGCCGGGCTGGCGCGAGACGTGCTTCGTGTGTTGAGTAAATAAACGAACCAACGGCT
>Ga0105048_10010127_pt1 | contig 14950 bp, 14 predicted proteins | sample MAT05_FD_78382 | JGI IMG/M metagenome (GOLD analysis project Ga0105048, IMG submission 78382) | Freshwater microbial communities from Lake Fryxell liftoff mats and glacier meltwater in Antarctica - MAT-05 | ecosystem: Environmental > Aquatic > Freshwater > Ice > Liftoff microbial mat | place... | reverse complement strand
TTACAGGTTGGTTGTTATTTATACTCTCAGTGAAGAATCTGAGAAGGGGGATAAAAGAGAATACTTAATGTTCTCCTAACTTCTCCCATAACTTATTATAGCTTCGATAGGTTAAACCAATCATTCTACTTAACATTCCCAATGCTGATATTTAAATGAGGAAGTTCAACCTGTAATTTTACATTTGCTTTTAGAACAGTAAACACTCTGATCAAAGTTTCAATTGTTGCGTTGCTTGCATGACTCTCAAGTTTTGATATTTGGGCTTTCTGCACACCAACTAGCTTTCCTAATTCTTCCTGGCTAAGTTTGCGTTCCTGTCGAGTTCGTTTTATTGCCTCCCCTATCAGGTTTAATTCAAACTCATATTCAAACTTATCCCTATTGGCTGTTCCTTTCTTTCCAATAATGGAGTCTTGAACCTCTTCCATTGTGTATGTCTTCATTTCTTTTCCTTTTTACGTTTTTCAAGTTCCTTAAAATATTCGATTCGTAATTTCTTAGCCTTTCCAATGTCATTATGAGGAACCCGGCCCTTCTTCTTTATAAATCCATGTGTTGAGATAACCAGCGTTTCAGCCCTTGATGTCTTATCCCAAAATGCAAGTAAACGATACTGTGTTCCATGATAAAGCGTCCTGAACTCCCATATATCATCAGTTAATTTTTTGAAAAGTTTCACATCCTGTTCAATCTGTGCCTTACGGATATTATATAGGACCTTCTCGGAGTGTTTATTGTCAAGTGACTTAAGAGAGTCAAATGCCTCCTCAAGGAAAATTATACTGAATCGCTTATCCTCTTACTTTAATTTGGTTCCCTCAAATTTAAGAATAGTTTCTATAAAACAAAACTATATTCAGAAGTCTGTAACCCTTAATTTATTACGTCTACATCTAACTGATCATCGCATCATACATTTCCTTCTTTACCTCCTCTAATCGAACATCCTGAAACAGTGCTCCATTCTTGGACAAAGAAAGCTTCCCGGTTTCTTCCGAAAGGATCACCACCAACACATCGCTATGTTCAGTAGCACCCACACCCGCCCGGTGCCGAAGTCCGATATTCGGAGGAAGGTTCGATTTATCACTGATCGGCAATACCACCCCAGCAGCGATCAGGTTGTCTTTATCAATCAATACGGCCCCATCATGTAAGGGACTTGTTTTTGCAAAAATACTCTCAATCAGTTTAGAACTCACGATCCCATTGATCATCTTCCCGGTATTGGTATCAAACTCGAAACGATCTGAGCGCGCGATCACCAGGATAGCACCAATATTCTTATCCTGTAAATAACTCAGCGCTTCACTGATTTCTTCGATCACCTCTTCCTCCACAATATATTTATTCAATGAATTGGATTGGAATAACCTGCTTACAAATCCATTTTTGCCCAAGGGAGAACGACGTCCTAATGCGATCAGGAACTTCCTGACCTCCGGTTGAAACACGACGATCAGACCAATAAGACCTATACTCACCAACCTGTCGAGTATCTCACTCATCAATGGCATATGCAATCTGTTCACCACCAGCCACAAGACATAAATGGCTAGCGTACCAATAAATATATTGAATGCGATACTTCCGCGAAGGGCCCTGAATAACTGAAAAATAAGGAGAAGAACAATCGCCACATCAAAGATCTGAATAGCCGTTATATGTTGAAAATAATAGAGAATATCTTGTATCATGGGCGACAAATATACTATTTTTACACGCAGTTCAATTTATGGATGAGATAATAAAAATCGAAAACCTGTTCAAACAATATACCCTCGGAAAGCAAGTCATTCCTGTGTTGAGAGGCTTGAATCTGAGCATCAACAGGAATGAATATGTAGCCTTAATGGGTCCATCCGGTTCAGGCAAATCCACACTCATGAATATCTTAGGTTGTCTTGATACACCCACCTCCGGAAAGTATATTCTCAACAATCATAATGTCAGTACCATCAAAGAAGATGAATTGGCAGCGATCAGGAATAAAGAGATTGGTTTTGTGTTTCAGCAATTTAATTTACTTCCCAGATTAACGGCCTTAGAGAATGTAGCACTACCGCTTGTATATAGCGGCATTGCAAAAAAAGAAAGGGAAGAAAAAGCAAAGGACGTATTGCATAAGGTAAACCTCGCAGATCGCTGGCATCATAAACCGAATGAACTTTCAGGAGGTCAATGTCAACGTGTGGCTATTGCCCGCGCCTTGGTGAATAACCCTTCTATTATTCTTGCCGATGAACCCACAGGAAATCTCGACTCTAAAACCTCCATCGAGATCATGGATATTTTCGATACCATTCATAATAGCGGAAATACCGTTATCCTCGTTACTCATGAAGAGGACATTGCGACCTATGCGAAACGTGTGATTCGTCTTAGGGATGGACTGATCGAGAAGGATGAGCAGAATGCGGTTCGACGTCCTTTAGCAAGTCCCTTACCCATATAACAAACAGCATTTCATTATACAACTCTTAGTACATGGCATTTAAAATTTATACCAAAACAGGCGATACAGGAACGACAGGATTGATAGGTGGCACAAGGATTCCTAAAAGTCATATACGCATTGAAGCGTATGGCACTGTGGATGAATTGAATTCATGGATCGGTTATATTAACGATATGATCTCCCATACATTATCAAAACAAACACTCAAAGAAATTCAGGATCGTTTATTTACCATCGGCTCTTCACTTGCATGTGATCCTGCAAAAGATACTAAGATGCATATTCCCGATCTTAAATCAAGCGATGTCGAATTGCTCGAAAAACAAATCGACCTGATGCATGAAGAACTTCCCGAACTGAAACATTTTGTATTGCCTGGTGGAGATGCAGCCGCTTCGGCTTGTCATGTGGTGCGTTGTGTTTGTCGCCGTGCCGAAAGGATCTGTGTTCATATGCAACAGGAAAATCAATTTGTTGATGATCTTGTACTTATCTATCTCAATCGATTATCGGATTATTTGTTTGTTCTTTCCCGTTATATTTTATTCAAAAACAATGGGACGGAAACGATTTGGGAACCTCGAATGAAATGAGACAATGAGACAATTCGACAATTTGACAATTTGACAATGAATGAATGAATGTGATAATGGGCTAATATGATGATATGCGAATGAAATGCAACAATGAGACTAAGCTACCATCTCGTATTATCACACTGAACGAAGTCGAAGTGCGGCAATGAGGTAATGTGATAATCAGCTAATGAGATAATATGCTAATGAAAAACAAATACTGGAATGAGGCAAATCCTGAGCTTATCAAAGGAGACAATGAATGAATGTGATAATGGGCTAATATGATGATGTGCGAATGAAATGCAAGAATGTGATAATGCTACAAACTAGTATTATAACACTGAGCGGAGTCGAAGTGCTGCAATGAGGTAATGTGATAATCAGCTAATGAGATAATATGCTAATGAAAAACAAATACTGGAATGAGGCAAATCCTGAGCTTGTCAAAGGAGACAATGAATGAATGTGATAATGGGCTAATATGATGATGTGCGAATGAAATACAATAAAAAGAACTAACATTATTAACTTTTCGAAGACCGTCGCCCTGAGCTTGTCGAAGGGTCAATTTTCAATTAAAATCTATGCTTATAACAAACTTCTCACCCTTCCCCATACTCGAAACTGATAGACTTGTTTTGCGGACACTCACTCATGCAGATGCACCTGAAATGTTTCGTTACCGTTCGAGCGAGACTATAATGAAATATATTGCCAGACCCAGAGCTAAAACGATAGAAGACGCTATCGTTTTGATCGACCGTATCAACACCAATGTCGCCAATAATGAGGGCATCAATTGGGGGATTACCTTAAACGGTTCTGAAAAAACGATAGGCTATATCGGATATATGTCCTTCCGTAAAGAAGATTACCGCGCCGAAATTGGTTACCTGTTGAGCGATGAATTTCACAGGCAAGGTATTATGCAGGAAGCCATTCGGGCTGTGCTTGCTTACGGATTCAACGAAATTGGTTTGCATTCTGTGTCAGCGAACGTAGATCCTGAGAATATTGCCTCTCTCTCTATTCTTGAAAAGATTGGTTTTAGACGTGAGGCTTACTTCAGGGAAGATTTTTATTATGATGGGAAATTTTTGGATTCTGTGATTTTATCGTTGTTGGGTTGGGAGTTTGAGTCGAACCTATAATTTCTACTTAGAAATTAACCGAAAGAAACTTGCTCACTAATATTGATGGACGGATCACATCTAACAATAACACATACCAGAAATTGTCTCGTGCAGATTAATTATCTTATTGTTTGAAGAACTTCAATATTCCTGATAGATATCGACTACTTACTTACAACGAACACGAAAGTTTTTCACTGTTAGTTGTTTAACAATTTCTTTCTGTAGCTGATAACTTCTCGTCCTTGCTTCTTCATCGAGCTCTAGTGACGAAAAATTGTTTATAGTGCGGAAATTTTCGCCCAAAAAAAGCTTGCACGATTGTAACTTTTAAGTTACTTTTGAAAAATGAAAGTCCGTGAGGTTATCGCCTATAAAAATCACTTTGAGGATTTCCTCTTGGAACAGCCGCGAAAAGTTCAAGATAAAATCTATAAAATCATTGAAGCAATTGAAACCCTCGAACGAGTTCCTTCCAATTATTTAAAATTAATTGAAGGAACAAATGGGCTTTATGAAGCTAGGATACAATTAGCTTCAAACATTTGGAGAGTATTCTGTTTCTTTGACAATGGGAAACTTATAATTCTTCTTAATGGCTTTCAAAAGAAAACGCAAAAGACACCAAAAAATGAAATTGAAAAAGCGTTACGATTAATGAATCAGTATTATCAAGAAAAATTAAATGAACATGGAAACTAAAAGCTGGAAAAAAATTAAAGATAATGTTTACGGAAAAAAAGGAACTGAAAGACGCGATGAACTGGAAAGAGATTTTAGTGGATTCAAAATCGGTTTGCAATTAAAAAAAGCCCGTGAAGAAAAACATTTGACGCAAACAGAACTTGGCGAACTTGTAGATAAAAAACGTGAATATATTTCCAGGATAGAAAACAATGGAAGCAATTTAACGTTAAAAACTTTATACGATATTGTCGAAAAAGGATTCGGTGGTAAAGTAACAATTCAGATCGAAATATAAAGTGCCGACAACACACGTCAAGAAAGATTGCTCAGTTTAGGTCAACAGGGGTAATTATGTTGCTTTCTATTTTCTGCTCTTTTTATTTTATCCTACAGGAAAGATTTTTTTTCTTTAACTACGCTACGCGACATGACACGTGAACATTAGTAATATTGCATCAAAACAGTTTACATTTAAAAATCATGAAAGACACACTGGAAGTTAAAAACGTTGATGATTGGAATTCTTTATTACAAAATGCAAAAAATGGAGATATTGAAGCAATGAACGAAGTCGCTTCTATGTATCGTGATGGCTTGACGATTGACAATATTGAAATTGTAAGGCTAGATCCCCAAGAAGAATTTAATTGGACAAAAAAAAGTTATGAGAGTGGTGATCCATTAGGTGCTGAATTATATGCCGACTATTTAAGTGATGGAGAATACAAATACTGTGAGAAGAATATTGATTTGGCAATACAGTTGTATGAAAAAGCAATGAATGCAGGTTCGGGGCGTGCAGCTTATAACATGGGATTGGAATACAGAAACAAAGGAAATTTTGAAAAGGCATTTGAACTATATTCTAAAGCGAATAATTCAGGAAGTTATTATAACGGGCTAATAATCGGACAGTGTTATTATTATGGCATTGGGGTTAAGAAAGATAAGCGTAAAGCATTGAAACTTTTCAAATCAATAGACAAGGACAAATGTTCACAATATGAAATTGACGAGGTAAACTATTTAAATGGAAAAATGTATTTGGAAGGAGAAGTAATCGAACAATCATTAGAAAAGGCAAGATATTATCTAGAACTTGCTAATATATAGATGGAGACCATCGTTCCGCTGAAGACCTTTTAATATTAATAGGCAAAAGCAAATTCCTATACTAAAAAGTAACGGGCACCCGTCGATGTTACATACAATGGTGGAATTTATCTCGCCTCATGTTTTTCCTTCTCTCATTTTTACTCATGCCAAGAGTTTTCGTTAGTCGACCTCAACATCTATACAGAAGCAACCGCCACCTCCTTTCTTCCACAATCCCTATACCCCCCTAACCTCCCCCCGTCAATCAAACGTCCATCACGCATGAGATTAACTACGCCACGTTTCTTTACCATAATCATTATTTGCCTGCTATTTCCCACCTCTCCTTAATGCACAATCCAAGATACTCGATCTTGGTTTTGGGAATAATGGGATAGTCATTACGGATGTAGATAATGGAAACGATTATGGGTTTGCAACCACTGTTCAAAATGATGGGAAGATCCTGGTAGCCGGTATTGGCAGGGGGAATATCAACAATAATAATTTTGCCCTCGTCCGCTACCTGACAAACGGTGACCGTGATAGTACCTTCGGGATCAACGGGATCGTAACAACCGATATTTCACCAGGCGCCGATGATATCGCCATGGCTGTTAGTATCCTGATGGATGGAAGGATTCTCGTTGGAGGAAGAAGCTCGGTAAGCGGTTTAGGATTTGATTTTGCCATGGCTCGATATCATCCAAACGGAATGCTCGACAGTACCTTCGATAACGACGGCATCGTGACTACAGACATTGATGGTTTTAATGATTATGGGGATGCTATGGAATTGCAAAGCGACGGAAAGATCGTGATGGCAGGTTACAGTTATAATGGCATCAATACCAGTCTTGCCACGATCCGTTACAAAAGTAATGGTAGTCTCGATAATACGTTTGGGGTGAACGGCAAAGTAAAAACCCAGGTTGGAAATATTTACCTCGATGGCCAATCGCTGTGTATTCAAAATGATAATAAGATCATTGTATCTGCGACTACTGTGTTGCCCGGAAATATATATGATGTATTAATGACCAGGTATAATACAAACGGCACGCACGATAGTACTTTCGGTGTGAACGGGATCGTGACCACTGATATTTGCTATACCGATCATTCCTATTCGATAAACTTGCAGGCAGATGGAAAAATCCTGGTGGGAGGCTCCAGTACAGATACAGTAACCAGCATTGCCGGAAGAAGTTTTGGCTTGCTTCGTTATAATACAAACGGAACCTTAGACACTACATTTGACGGCGATGGGAAAGTGATTTCCAAGATCAGTAACCAGGCCGATCAGGCTTTAGGAATGGCTGTTCAAAGCAATGGCAAAATAATATTGGTAGGTCATAGTGCAGATGGTGTAAGTAATTTCAAGATCGCCCTGGCATGTTATCAAACCAATGGCAACCTCGACAGTTCGTTTGGCACCAATGGTGTAACATTTACCAATATTGCCAGCGAACATGAGTATGGAGAATCCGTGGCAATACAAAAGGATGGCAAAATTGTGATCACGGGTTTTATTAAAAATGGAGGAACGTTCGAGATCTTTGTGGCAAGGTATTTCGGCGATATCCCTTTTCCTTTATCTATAGCTGAAGATCTGAAACGAGAATCGGAAACGCTTTTCCCAAATCCTTTTACAAGAACTACTACTATTATTATGGAACCTCCTGTTAAGAATGCGACCTTAACCTTATATGACCTTTTTGGGAATAAAGTAAATACCCGACAACATCTTTCAGGTTCTTCATTGACATTTGATCGCGGCAATATCCAAGCCGGTCTTTATATGCTTTATCTTTTGGAGGGAAATAAGATCATCATGAAGAAGAAAGTACTGATTACCGATTAATAAGAACTTAGTTTCAGGGAAGCTTTGGAATAGAATTACTTGGTCATTGTGTAAGCGATCACTTCCTCTACAGATCTGAAAACCGGGAGTCCTTTTGATAGAATCAGATCGCGTTCTTTGTTAGCGCCGGGACTTTCAGCAAGCAGTAATACCGTTAACGTATATGTAATAGTCCATGAGGCATGAACTAAACATCTACAGCTACGGCATAATAACATATTTATTTGAACTAAAATGAAAATGGTATTGGTATAACAATCCTTCTCAGGCATTGATCACGGCCATAGAAATATCCATGATAACCTGATAAGATTCTGACAGATCTGTTTTTTCGATCACAGGCAACGCGGCATTCATACCGATGATGGGAATATGGCCGAGTTCAAGCAATCTTGCTGCGATAATATTCATTGCATCGAGATTGGCTTTTCGTTGTAATGCAGTCTCTGCTGAATAAGGTCCAGCTACGCCAATGATCATGAGATGTTTTATTGAATACGATAATTGTAATTTAATTATAGACGACTATGCGCGAGGGATAGTAGCGAAAATCCTTTTTGCCCTGTCATCCTGAGCCTGTCGAAGGAAAAGGGCAAAAAGATTGAAGTGCATAGCCCGACCTGACGCTCTGGGAGGGACGCGCCCCTTCGACAGGATCAGGGAACACTTCGAAAGACTTAGAGTAACAAAAATCCCTACATCTTAAACGCACCTTCCACCAATGCCTTCTGCTCCTCAGCATGTTTCTTCGCATAACCCGTTGCGGTGGAGGCGCTCGCCATTCGTGTCAGGTATCCAAGTTTCATTTCCTTCTCATCAATATTCATTTTCAGGAAGGAAGCGGCACCCATATTGCGTGGCTCTTCCTGCACCCAAACCCATTGTGCACTTTTATATTTACTTTGATACAAATCGATGATCTGGTTCATAGGCAAAGGATGAATTTGCTCCAGTCTCAGCAAGGCAATATCCTTTCTCTCGTTCGCAACTTTATATTCCAACAGATCATAATAAATCTTACCTGAACAAAGCAACACACGTTTCACAGCCTTCCCGTCCTTCACCAACGCATCGTCGATCAATTCTTTGAAACCTCCGCTTGTGAATTCATCTGCTTTACTATATGCCTTCGCCAGACGAAGATTCGCCTTTGGCGAAAAATTTACCATGGGCTTTCTGAATTCAAACGTAACCTGCCGACGTAAGGCATGAAACAAATTGGCCGACGTTGTACAATTCGTGATGATCATATTATTCTCTGCACAAAGTTGTAGAAATCGTTCGAGTCGGGCACTTGAATGCTCTGGCCCCTGACCTTCGTAACCGTGAGGCAGCAACATCACCATGCCATTTTGTTTACCCCATTTTGTTTCTGCACTTGTCAAAAACTGATCGATGATGGTCTGTGCACCGTTTGAGAAATCACCAAACTGTGCCTCCCAGATCACCAATGTAGAAGGATTCGCCATGGCATAACCATATTCAAAACCAAGTACTGCATATTCACTCAATAATGAATTGTAGATCCGAAATAGTCCTTGATTCTCAGCAACCGCATGCAACCTATTGTGACGAACACTGGTTACTTCATCATAGATAACGGCATGCCGGTGAGAGAAGGTTCCGCGTTCTACATCCTGTCCGCTCATACGTACATCTTTCCCTTCTGCCAATAAACTTCCATAGGCCAGTAACTCGGCAGTTGCCCAGTCAATTTCGCTTAGTTCTTTAAATAACTTTATCTTTTCGTCGATGAGTTTCTGCACTTTTTTTAACGGCGTAAATCCTTCAGGGATGGTCATCACCGCTTCAAATACTTTATTAAATATATCCTTGCTAATCGCAGTCACAGGAGACGAAAGGAAATCGTTCTCATTAGATCGTCGAAGGGCAAGCCATGCATTCTCAGGTTCCTGTCGTGTATATGGAAGCGGTTTTTGTTTCACTTCATCGAGCCTGTCCTGAAGATCAGCCCAGAATACTTTTTCCATTTCTTTGGCAAGCGCATTATCCAGTTCTCCTTGTTGTTCCAGTTTCTTGACATACACTTCTCTCGGGTTTGGATGCTTATCAATGAGGGCATACATGCCGGGTTGTGTGAATTTCGGATCATCTCCTTCATTATGTCCGTGTTTCCGATAGCACACCATATCGATAAAAACATCGCGGTTAAATCGCTGACGGAATCGCAAAGCCAGCTCTGCTACTTTCACCACTGCTTCCGGATCATCGCCATTCACATGAAAGACCGGAGCCTGTATCATACTGGCAATGCTGGTGCAATAATCGGAGCTTCTTGCATCATCAACATTCGTAGTAAACCCGATCTGGTTATTGATGACAAAATGAATGGTGCCCCCGGTATAATAACCGCGAAGATCGCTCATCTGCAATACTTCGTAAACAATTCCCTGTCCGGCCACAGAGGCATCTCCATGGATAAGGATAGGAAGTATCTTATCAAAATTACTGTCGTATAAGGTATCCGCCTTAGCGCGTGCAAAGCCTTCTACCAAGGGATCCACCGCTTCGAGATGCGATGGGTTTGGTGCGAGTTGCAGATTTATCTTCTTACCATTTAATGTCGTTACATCGCTCCTGAAGCCTAAATGGTATTTCACATCACCGCTTCCCATGGTGGTATCGGTAGGTACATTTCCTTCAAACTCGGTAAAGATCTGTTCGTATGTTTTATGAAGAATATTCGCAAGGATATTGAGCCGGCCACGATGCGCCATGCCCATCACCACTTCCTGTACATTTTCTTCTGCAGCTTCTGTGATAATCGCATCGAGCGCCGCGATCGTACTTTCTCCGCCTTCCAGCGAGAATCGTTTTTGCCCAATGAATTTTGTATGAAGAAATTTCTCGAAGATTACTCCTTGGTTCAACTTCTCAAGGATACGTTTCTTTTTCTTCAATGGCAATTCCTCCGCCATCATCTTTTCAAACTCGGTTTCCACCCATTTACAAATTATCTCGTTGTTGATGTACGTATATTCAATCCCGACACTCGAGGTATAAATCTGTTTCAATCGTTTGAGTAGAGCACTCAGTGTCATTACACCAAAGCCAAAAAAGGCAGGCGCATTAAATAGGGTTAGAAGATCTGCTTCAGACAGACCGAAATCCTCAATCGCCAGATGGGCATGCCTGTCTTTTCGTTTCCGTATAGGGTTTGTGAAGCTAACAAGATGACCACGTTTACGATACGCCCTTATCAACTGGTGAACGGCAAATTCTTTGGTCATATCTATTCCTTCCGAAACAGGTGAGGATGAAGTGTCGGTTCCGTTTTTTTCTGCAGGAACAGCACTTTCATTTTTCGCATCACCATTTCCATTGGACATTGCGAAATCAAATCCTTCAAAGAACTTTTTGAATTCAGGATCGACACTTGCCGGGTCTTGAACAAATTCTTTATACAACTCATCTACATAACCTGGATGGGAATTGGTAACGAACGAAAAATCTTTCATCTTCAATATATATTTTTAAGGTATTGCAACCTTGCCGGTCGCTGCTTTTTAGGGTAAATCCCGAAAGCGCGCTAAGTTAAAGCATAACTTTTTTTTTCATTAAATTTAGATGAATAAATCTGTTGCAAATACCAAATTAAGCGAAGGAGAACAATCTTCTGTGGCTATATTCGCAATCCGGTCTGCTTTTTTGGATAAACTAAAATCTTAGTATTCGACGCTGCGGATGGGCAGCAGACAAGCTTGTCCGGCTGAGCCATTCAGACAGGATTTTCGTTTCAATTCCGAAACTTCGGAACAGTCCCGCCTAAAGCGTTGGGATGCGGGCTTCCTAATATCCCGAAGCTTCGGGATTGCAACAATGCCCAGTCCATATTGACAATTCCATCCAACTACAAATTTAGATTAGCCGCTTTTTTTCTGTTATTTCAGTTTTATTTTAACCTGATTTGCTTTTTTTGGAAAAATCTATTACATTTGCGCTCTTAAATTTTAAAAATGGCTAATCATAAAGCGACCAAGAAGGATACCCGACAAGCTAACAAACGCAGAGAAAGAAACAGATATCATGGTAAAACTACACGTAATGCAATGCGTGATTTAATGGCTATGACTTCTGAAACAGACGCAAAAGATAAGTTAAAAACTGTGGAAGGAATGTTGGACAAACTGGCTAAACGCAATATTATCCATGCCAACAAGGCCGCTAACCTAAAGTCTGCAATGGCTAAGAAAGTAGCTACCATTGGAAATGTCGTGGAAGCCCCTGTAAAATCTAAAAAATCAACTGCTAAGAATGCAACTGGTGCTACTAAAAATGCAGCCAGCAAAAAAGCAGCTTCAAAAGCAACTGCCACAAAAGTTGCAGAAGCAAAAGCAGCAGAAGAAGCAACTCCTGTAGCAACTGCAACGCCTGTTGTGGAAACATCTTCAGCACCTGTTGAGGAAACACCGACAGCTGAGAACGAATAGTTTTAGTTTATTTGAAAATATCGTAAAGAATCCCCTGAATTATCGGGGGATTTTTTATTGTGGGAATGAAAGGAGTTTAAGTTCCTGGTATTCCGTTGGCAGTCAGAGTGCGAATGACACGAATCATCTCATCTTAAAATATTTGTAGAAAAAAACTCACAAATAATTGCAGAAATATACTAATTCGCGCTCTATAGAGTTAGAAGAAAATACCCAAAGAGACTTCAACAGAAATTCGTTAAGAATTCATAGAAATAAGGATCAACGACAGAACATTCCACTAAATTTATTTCAGAATGCAAGTGCCATTATAATACTGAGTAAAATATTTATTTTCATTGTCTATTGCGCAGTTATCGGCCGCTTGTTCTTTAAGTCTTCCTATTCATAGTTAAGGGCTCCACTTTATTTGGGGTTACTGCTGAGAGAAATGCTGCATTTGGAACGTACGTACACACACATGTGTCATCTTTCTGCTTTGCACATGAAGAAAACAAAATCAAGACTGAAGCAATGAGGAAAATATTTTTCATACCTTATTATTTTTTGCGAAAAAATATCTTTTCACAAAGGAACCTTTTTTAAGATGTTAAAATTGTGGTTAGAAAGGCTCAATCACCCAAATTCGAACAAGCAGAAGTCGGACATTTAGAGCGTATTAGAAGAGTATGAGCTACAGCAAGAGAATACAAGAGAGAGCAAAATGGCGGTATATACCTCGCCTTATACTTTTTGTATTTGGGCGTGCCCTTCGTCTCGTTTTGAAGAACGAGACCTCGGGTCGGGCTATCGCTTCAATCTTTTTGCCCTTTTCCTTCGACAGGCTCAGGATGACAGGACAAAAAGGATTTTCGCTACTATCCCTCACGCTATCGTCACCTTATAATATATCCAGTACTGCTTTAGTTCTTCACCATTTTATATCTGTACACATTCTCTTCAGTCCGGATAACGATCATATAGACTCCCTTCGATAACAGAGGAAGCAAAACTGAATGATCATTGCTCAAATGAGTTGCCTGAAAAACGACCGTTCCGTTCATATTTAGAATTCCGATATCTTTTATTTCTTCCTGAATCCCTTTTATATATATTCTATCAGAAACGGGATTCGGGTAAATACCTTTTTCAGGTTGGGATACCGTTAAGAGACCTGTCGGCAAACAGGAAGCCGTCGTATCTACAAATGGTGCAAAGAACTGGGCTAATCGATTGGAACGCAATGCAGGATTGTCAACCTGATGTCCACCAAGAGATGGATTCGCGATCTGGGCTGCACAATCTGCAACATTTGCCGTCGTATCAAACTGGTATACAGGTAATGGAATACCGCTACTGCTAAGGTTATCGATCATGTTCTTAATTCCTTTTGAACCATAGATATAGGGACGATTTACAAGATACTGGCAATTGAATGGAAACTGTGTCGCGCAATACGCCACACCTGCTTCAACTCTGTTGTAATCGTAAGATACGACAAGATCATTCGGTTGATGAAACATATACAAGGCAGGCGCTTTTGTGTAACTATAAGATGAAAACAAATCTTGAAACAGCGCACCATAAAAACTTCCGACGCCTTTGATTGTATAAGGAACAGAAGTTGGATTCATCGTGCCATCGATACTTCCAAGATCAGGTCGAGCTAGTTGCATCGATGCAATGGAAGTCGCGAATCCCGGTGTTTGAATACATTGATTTTCGTATAATGAATTTGGCGGCAACGCATTACTTAATGCACCTGCCTCTCCATATTTTTCAGAAGGCATATCCAAATACGCGGTCTCTAATGCGATAATGGCACCGGCACTTTCGCCGACTAGAAACACATTCTTCGGATCGATTTTGTATGTCGCGGCATTATTGATCAAATATCTCAATGCACCCTTTGAATCCTGCATTCCTCTGTATGCACCTCGATACCATTCGGTCGTATCCTGCATATTCAGACAGTTCCAAGGACTACCTAACAAAGAAATATTACAATTTACAAAGGCATTTGTCTGAAACATACCCAACCTATAATTGATACTCGCTGTTACATATCCGCGTTTCGCAAAATCCTTGACCCATAAAGGAATCTGATCTTGATCTTTACTTCCCGCTAAGAACGCACCTCCATGAATGGCTAATAATAATGGCCTTCCGCAAGGAGGAACTGTATCGTTCAGGGGTATACAAATATTAAGCAAATGGGTTCGTGTCGTCCCTGAGAAATCAATGCTGCTACCATATGGAATATTAAGAGTTAATTGTGTTGTGTAGGTGGTATCGACCCATTTTTGTGCGAACGCTCCGAGGGTTGCAGATACGAGCAAGGTTATTAAGAAGATCTTTTTCATGTGTAATTTTTCAGTTGTAAAAGTAGCCTCTTTGAGCTTCATTTGAATAATCTCTTTGCGTTCTTTGAGCTGAATTCCTTTGGGCGTTTTCTTCGCGATAAAGAATGAAACGCTTAAGCGTTTCAATTACAAAAAAAAACCCGCGTTTATTAATTCTTCATGTCTTTTCGTAAATACTTTCTATAAACAGGCGTCTCGCAACATCTTCATATACGCCTCCCCTTTCTTCCTTGCGAAATTGATATTCCGTTCAGGAATACTTTCCGGATCTGGGAATGACTCCAGGGCCTCATCAATACTTTCTTCCCTGAGTATATGTAACATTGGATATGGAGAACG
>Ga0105048_10010125_pt1 | contig 14951 bp, 13 predicted proteins | sample MAT05_FD_78382 | JGI IMG/M metagenome (GOLD analysis project Ga0105048, IMG submission 78382) | Freshwater microbial communities from Lake Fryxell liftoff mats and glacier meltwater in Antarctica - MAT-05 | ecosystem: Environmental > Aquatic > Freshwater > Ice > Liftoff microbial mat | place... | reverse complement strand
ATTTGTGATTTGGGGAAGACCAGGACGGTGCTGGTGTCGTCGCACATTTTGCCGGAGGTGGAGCAGACGTGCGACCGGGTGGTGATTATCGCCGCTGGGCAGGTGCGGGCGGAGGGGTCGCCGGCGGAACTGATTGACCAGCACGCGGGCAATGCGCCGGCGTTTGTATCGGTGGAGGCGGCGGGCGGCGAGCGGGCCCAGGCCATGCTCGCGGGCCTGCCGGCGGTGGCATCGGCCCGGCGCGTGTCGCCGCCGAGTGCGCCGATTGCTTCGTTTGAAGTTTTCGCGAATGAGTTCTTCGCGAAGGCGGCGGGGTCGGCCCCGTTGCTGGCGGCGCTGGCGCGTGCGGCGGCTGACGCCGGGATTCTGCTGGTTGAGCTTCGTCAGGTTCGCCCGTCGCTCGAACAGGTTTTTGAGAAGGTCATTACGTCGTCGGCCCAGTCTGAAGTTTCCATTTCCCAACCCCCCCGACCCGTGCTCTCCCACTGATTGCTGCTCCCTTATGCTTGCCGTTGCTTTTCGCGAATACGCCTCGTTCTTCCGCACACCTTTGGGGTGGCTGGTGGTGGCGTTGTTTGCGTTTCTGTCGGGCATTTCGTTCGTGACAGCGACTCTGGTGCCCGGAGAACCGGCCTCTCTGCGGGCGTTCTTTGGTGAGTGGTGGGGGCTCTTGATCGTGGTGTGCCCGGCGATTTCGATGCGGCTACTCAGCGAAGAGATTCGCACGGGGACCATCGAACCGTTGCTAACGAGCCCGCGGGCAGAGTTTGGGATTGTGGCGGGCAAGTTCGCGGCGGCGCTGGCGTTCTTTGCCACGGCGCTGGCGCCGACGCTGCTGTTTGTAGTGACGCTGATGGCCCTGGCGCGGCCGGAAGTCGGGCCCATGTTCTCGGGGTATCTGGGGATGCTTTTGCTGGGCTCGCTCTACCTCGCGGTGGGCACGTTTGTTTCGTCGCTGACGGCGAGCCAGACTCTGGCGTTCCTGGCGACGTTGTTTTCGATCATGCTGGTTGAGTTTGGCTCGCAGCGATTGGCGGCCATCGCGCCACAGCCTCTGGATCGTTTTGTATCGGCCCTGTCGGCGAGCGCGCGGATTGGCGACTTTGCCAAAGGCATCGTCGATACCTCGCACGTGGCGTTCTTCGTTTGCGCCTCGCTGCTATTTGTTTCACTGGCGGCCATCACGCTCCGCGTGCGGAGGTGGCGATGAACCAGCCCGCCACATCCACGCCACGGGGCAATCTGCGGCCGCGGCTTGCGTCGCAGGCGGCGGTGGTCACGTTTGCGGTGGTCACGATCTGCGTGCTGGGTGCGCTGCTGGCGTCGCTGGCGCCGGTGCGGTTTGATTTGACGGCCACGCGCGAGCATCGGCTTGCGCCGCAGACGGCGGCGATTGTCGCCAAGCTCAACCGGCCGCTGGATCTGGTCGTCGCGGCGGAGCTTTCGGCGATGGACACGGTGACGCGTCGCCGCACGCTCGATGTGGTCGAGAAGTTCGGGCTGGCCTCGCCGAACATTCGCCCCACCCTCATCGATACGGCGTCGCCCGACGGACTCCGAAAGTTCGATGCGTTTCTTACCGACCTTGCCGTCAAGACCAAGCCCGCGATCGACGCGGCGACAGCGGGGGTGACGGCGGTGGCGCAGAGCGCCGAGGCGACGGCGGCGTATCTTGATGAAACCGCGCGGACGCTTGAGGCGCTGCGTGATTCGGTGGTACAGAGCACGCTGCCGGCAGCGCAGCGTGATCAGGTGGCCGGGTACTGGAACACGCAGGCGAGCGCGGCGCGCACGCTTGCGGAGGACACCCGCCAAGCCGCTGCGAAAGCGCGCGAGGTGCTGAACAAGGTGGCCCCGCCGCTGCCGATTCCGGCGATCGATGAATCAGCCCGGATCCTTCGCGGGCCGGTCTCGACGCTTGCCACCGGGCTGACGGTGCTGTCGCGCGCTGTGGAGCAGTTCATTCTCGACGCGTCGTCGGTGGGCAGGCCGCGGGATTTGGCGCGTGAGCTTGCGGCGTCGTTGCCGAGCCATCGCGACATCGCGGCCCGGGCCGTTACACAGCTCGACACGCTTCCGCAGGTTCCGCTGCTGAGCATTGCCAAGGCCGTGCAGCGGAGCCGGGCCGTGCTGCTCATTTCGCCAGATGATGCGGCGGTGACCACGCCGGCGTCATCGTCGCGGCGGGCGATTATCGCGCTGAACACCGATGCCATTTTTCCCTCGGCCGCCACTGAGGGCGCAGCGGCCGATGACCGGTTCCGTGCCGAGCAGCTCATCGCGGCGGGGATTGCGTCGATGATTTCGTCGTCGCGGCCGCTGGTGGTGCTCGTACACGGCGCGCCTGCCAAGGCTGGCCCGGCGTACAAGGGCGTTCGCACGCTGGTGGATGCTCTGTCGCTGCGCGGGATTGATGTGGCCGAATGGGCCGCGGGGATTGACGCGGAGCCGCCGGCGATTGTGGAGCCTGATCCTGCCCATCCGCGGCCGGTGGTCTACCTGAACCTTGGCATCGATGTGCGGAGCCCCGACGATGCGACCCGGATGAGCAAGCTTGCCAGTGCTCTCACGCGCCTGGTCGCGGCCGGAAAGAACGTGCTGCTCTCGGTGAACCGCTCGACGCTACCGGGGGCGGGCGCGCAGGACCCGCTGGTTGAATGTCTCCGGCCGCTTGGCCTTACGGCCGATTCGGGCCGCACGCTGTACGAAGAGACCCGCCCGATGGGCACCGCAGGTCGCGATGTGCTCTTTGATCAGATTATCACCGATCCGCTCACGGAGCACCCGGTGAGCGCGGCGGTGAGCGGCCTTCGTTTGCGACTCCCGCTCATCTCGCCCCTTGAGATCGCGGCCGCTTCGGCATCGCCAGGTGCCGAATCGGCTCCCAAGGTCACGCCGCTGATTCGGCTGGCGGCGCGGCCCGCCCTTTGGGCGGAGGCGGATTGGAACATTCGCCAAGGACTGCCCGCGAAAGACTCGGCGCGTGACCTTGCCCGCGACAAACCCGGCGACCCGCCGTGGGTCATCGGTGCGGCCATTGAGCGGCGGTTTGACCCGAAGACCACGCAGCGGGTGATCGTCATTGGTTCGGCCCTGTGGGTGGTTGATTCGGTGCTTGCCAAAGAGGGCGCGACGGTTGATGGTCGCCGCATTCTTGATGCGCCGGGCAATGCGGAACTGGCGTGCGAATCGGTGGCGTGGCTGGCGGGGCTTGATGATTCCATCGCGCGGAGCGCGGCGGCCCAGTCGGTGCCGACCATCCCGAATCTCTCGGGTCCGCAGCGCTCGGCGCTGCAGTGGCTTTTCGTGGGGATCATTCCCGTCGGCATCTTGCTGCTGGGTGTGCTGTGGCGCTGGCTGTGGGGCTGAGGCTGGGCCGCGATCACTCATCAGAACATCACGGCGGCGTCTCGCGGCTTGCCGGGGTGCGATTCACCCGCGGCCGGGGCCCTTCTTCTTTGCTCCGGGCATAGCCATCGCGCGGGGTGCCGCACTCGGGGCACACGAAGGATTCATCGGGAAATGAGCCGAGCCCGGTGAGGTCATACCAGCAGTAGCCGCAGTGGCGGCCCTTGGGCGGGCGCGGCAGGCAGCAGATATAGGTGCCCAGGAGCAGGATGAGAGCCGCTTCGCCCCAGATGAAATGGGTGAACAGATAGGGCGACCCGTCGAGTCGCTCGTTGAAGAGCATGAGAATTTCGACGGAGATCCAGCATCCGGCTGTGCCAGCAAGCACGACGGCGAAGCCGCGCACCTGCCGCCGCCAGCGCATCGCGAAGTACCAGATCAGTACGGCATAGAGGGGGAAGATGAACACATGGGATCCACGGCCCGCACGGGATGATAGGTATCAGGCCCGGTTCAACATGTTCGCAACTGTTTTGCCGCAATCAGCCGCAAACCAAGCGTTGCCTGTATCGTCGAGTCAAGGGGCATGAGCGCGATTCGCTCGCCGACACCCGCCTCACTGGCCAATCCACAAAGCAGCAACTGAGCGACAAAGATCAAGTCCTTGGGACGACCCGCCGCCAGTTTCGATGCCGCGAGATCATGGTCCTCCATGCACACCCCTGTCGCGCCGCCGGTCCGCTCCGTTCGCACCCGAATCGCGCGTTCTTCCCAGCCGCTCGGAAACACCGCCGTCTTAAACGCCACGCCGTGCGCGTAGTAGCCAAAGGTCGAATGAAACGGACTGAGTTCCCCGATCGTTCCGTCAATAAGATCTGACACATGACCCTCTTCCGGCGCGCCGGGAGTACCCACGATGATGTCGAGTTCGTCCGACACTCGAAGCGCTCTTGGCGCATCAGGAAACTCCCCCAGCAACGACTGTGACCCGTTGAGCACAAACTCGTTCTGACCCGTGATGGCCGCAGCAGCTCGCAGAATATGCTCGAAGTCAGATCGTTCCACGGCGGCATCTTTCCTTGATGGCCCAAACCTCCTGCGGCGTAATCGCCCCCCCAAATGGCGAGTTCTGCCGAAGGCGTTGCCCCTCATCCGTCTCTTGCGTATAGATCGCCATCACCTCGGCCGCTGGCTTCTCAAGGATCGCCAGCCATTCGTCGTAGTTCACGACCGACCTTGATCCCGCATTCCGCAGTTTCCAACGCCGCAGGTTACCCCGCGCCAGTTCAATCCACTCAGGGTGGTCCGCCAACCGCGACGCAATCGTTCGCGCCAGCGTCAAGCCCACAAGATCGTTCGTCGCATGAAGCACGCCACAAGTTTATCGCCGTTACCCATCTCTCGCTATCTCCCTCCCCGCCCCCCGCCCGCCAAAAAAGGCCGCGGCCCCCTGCTTTCGCAAGGGGCCGCGCTGGGAACGGTGTGCCCATAAGCCGAGTTCTGTACCGGCCGGTGGTTTCCTTGCCAATCCTCATTGACGGGGGCTTGGGCAAGGACCTTCCGGCGGCCGCGACCATTTCTCTAGCCGCACAGTCGCCTGTGCGATCAGCAGCAGTCTACCCGCCCTCAGCCGCTCGAACAGAGCGGTCTGGGCCACCCTTGCGGACGGCCCAAAGAAGGGCTGCGTGACCTTGCACGCGACGGGGTTTGCCATGCCTCGCCTGTTACCAGTCGAGCGGTGGGCTCTTACTCCACCTTTTCACCCTTACCTGATCGTGCCGATCCCCGAAAGGAGCGGCACGCCATCGGCGGTATATTCTCTGTGGCACTGTCCCGCACTCGCCACCCAGTGCGAGCGGGCGGTCGTTAACCGCCGTCGTGTTCTGCCGTGCTCGGACTTTCCTCCGCGATGCTGGGCTTTCGCCCACGGCGCGGCGGTCGCGTTGCACACCGATATTTGATTGTCAGGGCAAATGATACGACGGCGACCGGCCCGGCGTTCCGGCTATACCGGTCGGGTGTGACCGTCCCCAACTCGATATCATGACAGCCGTGCCCTCTGATCCCACCAACGCGCTGGTTTGGCTGAGCGAAGGCCAGCGGCCTCTCGCCCGGGCCTTGGCAGCGCTCGCCAACCTTTCGATCACCCACGTTGGCTCGCCGGACGCCTCGGCGGGTGCGCACTTTGCGCAGGCCATGGCGGCCACGCACGCCACTGACCTGCGGGCGGCGGTGGTCTCTGCGCCGTGCAAGCTCGCGCTCATCCTTGACCCCGGCTCGTTCGCCTCGAGCGACACGGCCGACAAGCAGGCCCTGCTCGAAGCTCGCGACCGCGGCACGACGGTTATCACGCTGGAGCCGATGCCGGCTTCGCTGGCGGATCTGGGCAGCGAGAACGTTGGCCCGGGCGCGTGGGCACGGCTGTGCCCCCTCTCTCGCCTCACCCGCCCGGTCCGCGAAGCGCTCGACATGCTGCCCGCGTTTGGCACCTTGCGGTCGGCGAGCATCACGCTCTGTGGCAGCCAGAACGAGGGCTCGCTGGGCTTTCGGCTGCTGGATGCGATGGACCTGCTGCTGCGGTTCTTTGATGCGACCGAAACAATCGATGCGACGTACAGCGCGCCATCGGCCCCGCCGGGCGCGGCCAATCCGAGCGCGCTCCGCGCCGTGCCTGGTGAGTCGCTCCGCACGCGGGGCCCGCTGCATGGCGATCTTTCACTCGCGGTTCGATTCGGCGGCGGCCGCGGTGCATCGGTGCTGCTGAGCGATCAAACCGCGTCGGCCATGGCCAGCGGGCCCGCTGAACATCACCGTGCCATCACACTGCTGGGCGCGGGCGGCATGATTGTTGTGACGCCGAAAACCTGCCAGTGGACCGACCCGGCCGGAAAGATCGTTGACAAGAGCCGGCCCCGCCCGCTCGGCTCCGGGCTCGCCAGGAGCCTCGAACTCGAAGAACCGATCTCGCTGACGGCGTACGAGATGGCCGCGCAGATCAGAGCGCTGCTCGATGGTGATGAGCTCGCCCCCGGCAGCCCGGCGGAGTTTGCCCGGGCTCTGGCGCTGGCGCAAACCGCGCTGCTTAGTTCGCGCACGGCCGAAGGGGAATCGCCCGAAACTCTTCAGCGCATCGCCGGCGTGCACTGACCGAACCCATTTCGGGGCCTTGTTTTTGGCGTGTATGCGCGCGGCAGCCAGAAGGCCGACGCGTTTTTCGGTCTACTTGCTTGCTCTGCTTGTCCGCTCTACTTGTTCGCTCTCCTGCCTGTCGGCAGGTTCGCAGGTTGGATTAGTGAGCGCCCGAGAGCTTGGTTTTGGTGGGCGCAAAGCCGTGCTCATCAAACACCACGATCTCGTTGTCGCGACCCTCGTGCAGCCAGGGCGCGGGGATCATCATTTCGGTCTGCGGACCCACGGCCTTGCCCGCGCCGGTGGCGGTGAAGTAGCGCCCCAGGTGCTTGCCGTTGAGATACGCCTGGCCCTTGCTCAGGCCGGCCGTGTCGAACACGAGCGGCGTGCGCGAGGGAGCCGCCGGGGCGGCAAACGTCGCCCGCCACCAGCGCGGCGAGTGGGGGATGTGGCCCTTCTTGGCTTCGAGGGCGAAATGCTCGGTTCCCGGCCGTTCCCACTTGGCGAACGCCCACTCGGCCTTGGCCGTCACGTTCTCAACGCAGTCGTAGAACGCGACTGAGTTCGCGAGGTCGGCGAGGGCGGCTTCGCCATCGCCATGGATCGCCAGTTGCACCTGCACGGCGCCGCGTGCCAGCAGAGCCTCTTCGATCAGGAGCTTGCCCGGCCCGCTGGGGTCGAAACACTTAAGTGGCTTGCCGCCGACGATGATCACGCCGCGATGCTCGCCGGGCTTGAACGTCATCAGCACGGGCGTCTTGCGCTTGTGCGTGATGGTCCACGTCGGCCGGAGCGTGTCGGACGTATCGCCGCGGTGCATCTGCCACTGCGGGGCTTTGAACGCCAGGAAGTCAAACGGGTCGGCCCGCTCGAGGGTGGGCTTGCCGGCCTTGAGTTGCTCGACTTCCCAGATGTGCCCGTAAAGGCCCTTGGCTTCGGCGATGTTCATGCCGCCAGCGACGCGACCGAGATTCTCGGCCAGCACGACCATGGTCTGCTCGCCACGCGAGAAGTGCAGCGGCGCTTCGAGCACCGCGCCCGGGCCGACGCCCCACACGCCTGACGCGTGCTGCTCGCTGAACACGGAGAGACGGTCACCACCCAGCGGGAAGGCAACGTGCGCCTTGCGGGCGCTTGAGTTCTTGAGCTTGATGCGGTACCAGCCGTATCCCTGGGGCGCGCCGAGCACGCCCAGGTCGGCCGGGCCGGCGATGCCGGCAAAGCGCGGGCCAGAACCGTCCAGGTATTCGTCGATCGAGGCGGTGTGCCAGACCGAAAGGGCGACCTTGCCGACCGACTTCGTGTGCGCCACCACCACCGCGGTGGGCGGCAGGGGGGGCAGTTCGGGCTCGGGAATCGGAGGCGCTGGGGGCTGCTTGCCCTTGCCCTTGGCCGCGGCCTTTACCTTCTTGGCGGGCACGGGCGCGTGCTTGACTTCGATCTTGATCGGCCGCTTGGGGTGCTCGTCGGCGACCACGACTTCCCACTTGGCCTCGTTAGTGAGCTTACGGAACTTCGCGCCCCAGGCCTTGACCACCGGCCTGCCGTCGATCGAGAGCCCGTCCACATCCATGAACACCGCGTCGTCACTGATGTGCAGGCGGTGCAGATTCTGGTCGTTGACGATGCAGATGACGACGCCCTCGTGGTCGAGAAGCATGGGCTCGTCACCCTCGGGGACCTCGGCGCTGATATCGGAGCCGTTGATCGAGAGCCGAGCCGGCGCACCCTTGGGGCCGGCGCAGACGAACACGCGGCCGGCGGTCGCGATGGCGGCGAGGTTGCAGTAATCAAGCTGCGAGCGGCCGATGAGGCGTGTATCGATCAGCACCCAGCCGACCGGCTGTTCGCCCAGGTGAACGGGCAGGAGCGTGCCGTCCTGCAGCAGCAGGGTTGCGGGCTCGTGCTCAACACCGTCGCCCGCGCCGTCGCGCTCAGGGGCGAACACAAACACGACCGAGCCCTGCGAGCCGGAGCAGTGCAGAACCGCGTAGGAGGGGTTTCGCTCGTCGACGCCCGCTTTGCCCGCCCGGGCCACGATCTCGCCCGCCACGCCGTGGGGCAGGAGGCAGATCGACTGACGCTTGGGGTCAAGGTGCGAGAGTTGGCGAGCAAACCGTGAGGCAAAGAGGGCCACGCGCCGGAGGGCGTGGAAAGTCTTGCGCATGGCGCCGCCTTCGGCCACGGGGGCGGCGCGGTCGGCGCTCGTGATGCTGAAGGATTCGGGTGAGTGCGGCAGCCGGCCGCCGGAAAAGCCGTAGTTGGTGCCGCCGGCGAAGGGCTCGAGATTGAACTGCGAGCCGCTGGCCAGAATTTCGAGAAGTCCACGCTGGAGTTCGACAGCGTCTTGCTCGTGGCCGCTGTCTTTCTCGCCCCAGCCGAGCTGTTCGCCGAGGCGATATCCGCTGACCACCCGGGGCATGTTGGGGCGCACGGTGGCGAGTTGGCGGAGGTTCCGCAGGAGCGATCCGCTCCCGGTCCATGAGTCAATCTCGCCCTCAACGCCTTGCCACAGGTCGTTGGCGTTCATGAACGGCACTTCGATGCCCGACTCGCGCAGGTAGCGGTGAAGTTCGCCGAGGTAGCCAAGGGCGATCTGGTCGTGCCCGCACGTCCAGCCGTTTTCGTTCTGAATCAGCACGATGGGCCCGCCCGGCTTGCTCTCGCCGCTGGGCCCGATGACGCTGGTGATCTGCAGGTCGCGGACCTGCTTGGAGACGGCATCGATGAACTTGCTGCACGACTCGAGGAACGGCCCGGAGTTTGATCGCAGGTTCACGGCCTGATTGTTCAGTAGCCACGGCGGCAGGCCGCCCATGTCAAAGCCGCCGCCGACAAAGGGGCCCATCCGCAGGACCACGTACATGCCGGCCTTGCCGCACAGCTCGACAAAGTGACGCAGATCGTTGTCGCCGGTGAAGTCAAACTGGCCGGGGCGCAGCTCGTGCCGGGCCCAGACCACGGAGGTCGTGATGCAGTTCAGCCCTGCTTCGCGGGCCAGTGTGAGCCGGTGGGACCACTCCTCGCGACAAATCCGGGTGTATTCGATGGTTCCGCCGACCAGCCAAATGCGCTTACCATCGGCGATGAAACTTTGACCGTCAAATGTAAGTACTGACATGGGTGCCTCGAACTCCCTTCTGTCGGTTTAAGAAAAACCGATGGGCTGAGGAAAAGGGGCAGAGACGAGCCACACGCACCGAGTGCTTTGGCTACCGTAAAGCGTCTCAACTCTGTGCCGGCCATGGCTTTGCGTAGCAATGCCCGACACAAGGGGCTTTTGCAACGATAGGATGATGCCTTCCGGCCAGCAAGAAACGAATGGTCCTCTGCGGCGATCATGATAGAATCAGAGCCGAAATATGCCAAAAAAGACCCCATTGTCGTCGATCGTGCTTTTGAGAAAACCGCTCGCGTCGGTTCGTTCGTGCAAACAACTTGCAAACAGGTTGGTGACCCCGGTCGCCCTCCTCTTGGCGGCGTCCCTCGCCGGCTGCGGTAGTGATATGGCCGATCTTGACGCCCGCACCGACGCCTTGGTCCGCGAGCGGTCGGCGCTGCTTGGCCCCAGCGCTTCACCGCCGCGGATCCCGTCCGGGGCAGTGACAACCTCCAATACCGGAGCGTCGATCGATAAAGTCCCGCCCACCGTCAATCCCGATGTGAACGACCTCCGCTACCTCCCCGCTGATGAAGCCCGCAACGTGGGGCAGCGGTTGGACGCCTATCAGAACCAGGTCGGCGATCCTGTCGTTATCAACCTTCGTGAATCGTTCCATCAGGCCCATCTGTCGGCCCGCGAGTTTCTCGATGCGCAGGACCAGTACGTCCTGCAGGCCATTCGCCTTCTCATTGTGCGTCACAGTTTCGATTGGCGCTTCTTTGCCAACACCACGGTTGACGTCACCGCTACCGGCAACGACGGGGCGTATGAGTCACCCCTCCGCGTGATGCAGGACCTTGGCGTTACCCGTCGCTTTGAGAACGGCGGCACGCTGGAAGCCCGCATGGTCTTCGATGCCACCGAGCAGCTTCGAAACGTCGCGACCGACCGGTACACGCAAGCGTCATCGCTGGTGCTCTCGGGCACGCTCCCGTTGCTTCGCGGGGCCGGCACCGTGGCGAGTGAGGACCTGATTGCCGCCGAGCGCGAGCTTGTGTACTCCGCGCGTTCCTTTGAGGACGCCCGGCGCCTGCTGCTCGTCTCGATCGCAAGCGACTATTTCGACCTCGTGCAGCAGCAGTCGGCCATTAAGAATCAGACCCGTCAGCTTGAGTCGCTCCGCCAGCTTGAGGAGCGCACGGCCGCTCTTGTGGCGGCGGGCCGCATAGCTGAGTTTGAACGCAATATCGCCCGTTCACGCGTGCTCTCGGCCACAAGCTCGCTCGCCAACTTGCGCGAGACGTACATCCTGGCTCTCGACCGCTTCAAAATCCGCCTGGGCCTGAACATCAACCGCCCGCTCGACCTCGCGCCCATCACGCTCATGCTGCCCGAGCCTGAGATCACCCCCGATGCGGCCGCGGCACTGGCGCTCGACTATCGGCTTGATCTGCAGATTGCTCGCGACCGGGTGGACGATGCCCGGCGGACGGTGGCCAATGCCCGCAATGATCTTCTGCCTCAGGCGAACCTCTTCGGGTCGGCGACGGCCCGCACCAAGCCGGCCTCGCGCGAAGGCGGCTTCGTGTATGAGTCTGACGATGCGATTTATCAGGGCGGCATCACCTTCGGCCTCCCGCTCGACCGCGAGGCGGAGCGGCTGCGGGTTCGCGCGGCGAACATCGCCCTTGAGAAGTCGATCCGCGACCTTGACCAGTTCCGCGACACGATTGTGGTGCAGGCCCGCTCACGCGTGCGCGAAATTGACCGTGCCCGGTTCAATCTCACACTTGCCGAGCAATCGGTTGAGATCAACACCCGCCGCGTCGAGGAACAGAACCTCAAGCGCGACGAGGTGGCTGCGCAGACGATCGTCGATTCGCAGAATGATCTCCTTCAGGCCGAGAATGCCCGCGACCAGGCCGTGACCGACCTGCGCAACGCGATCCTCAACTACCTCATCGCGACCGGGCAGTTGCGTGTCGCGCGCGACGGCACGTTCCTTCCTCTTCCCGGCATGGAAGCCAAGATCACGCAATGACCCCGCCCATCGCCCCCTCCGCTTCCGCTCCTTCGACATCGCCCGTCGCCGCGCCCGCCGTTGTTCTCCTCTCCGGCGGGCTTGATAGCGCCGTCACGCTTGCCATCGCCCGCGCCCGCGGGCACGCATGCACGCCGGTCACGTTTGACTACGGCCAGCGGCACCGGCACGAGCTGCTTGCCGCAGCACGTGTGGCGGCGTCGCTGGGGGCTACGTCGGTTCGGACCATCAAGCTCGACCTTCGCGCCATCGGCGGCTCGGCGCTCACGGCTGACATCGCGGTGCCAAAGGATCGCGACGAAACAGCGGCCAGCGGCGCGAGCGCGATCCCGATCACCTATGTTCCCGCTCGCAACCTCATCTTTCTCTCGCTCGCCGCAGGCCTGGCTGAAACGCTCCGCGCCCGGCACCTGTTCATTGGTGTCAACGCCCTTGACTACAGCGGCTACCCCGATTGCCGCGAGCCGTTCATTCGCGCCTTTGAAACGGCGGTGAATCTCGGCACCCAGGCGGGCGTTGAAGGCCGCACGCTGGCCATCGAGGCGCCGCTCGTGCACCTGACCAAGGCCCAGATCATCATCGAAGGCACGCGCCTGGGTGTGGATTTCTCGCTCACGCATTCGTGCTATGACCCCGTTGCCGCCGCGGGCACAAACGCTGCCGATGCGCCCACGCTCGCGTGCGGGCACTGCGATTCCTGTGTGCTGCGTCGCAAGGGCTTTGAGCAGGCCGGCGTTCCTGACCCCACCCGCTACGCGCCGGTCCTCTCACGCTGAGGTTGACTCGATCATGCCCGCCGCTGCGCTCTCCATCCCGATTTCTGAAACGTTCCTGTCAGTGCAGGGCGAGGGCAAACGCACCGGCATGCCCAGTTTCTTCATCCGCGCCAGCGGCTGCAACCTCCGCTGCGGCTGGTGCGACACGCCCTACGCCAGTTGGAATCCCGATGGCGCGCCGCAAACCATCGACTCCCTGCTGGCCGCGGCCCTCGCCAGCAATGCCCCCGACATCGTCATCACCGGCGGCGAGCCCATGCTCTTCGATGCCATCGAACCACTCTCCCAATCCCTCCGCGCCGCCGGCAAGACCATCACCATCGAAACCGCCGGCACCATCGCCCGCCCCGCAGCAACCCTCGCCTGCGATCTGATGAGCATCAGCCCCAAACTCGCAAACTCAACCCCGTTACTCGGCGACCCGCGCGACCCCTCCGCCCACTGGCGCACCCGCCACGAGCAACTCCGACTCAACCTCCCCGCCCTCCAATCGCTCCTTACCTCCTTCCCCACCCATCAACTCAAGTTCGTCGTCACCTCACCCGCCGACCTCCCCGAGATCGAATCCCTCCTCACCTCTCTCACCGGCTGGCAACCACAAGACATCCTCCTCATGCCCGAAGGCGTAACCGTCCCCGCCCCCGGCTCCCAGGACTGGCTCATCACCGAATGCTGCCGCCGCGGCTGGCGCTACTGCCCCCGCCTCCACATCGCCCTCTTCGGCAACACACGAGGCACATAGCGCGGCACTCCGTAGCGATTCAATGCCTGGTCGCGCCCTCGGGTTTAGTCGATGCCGCCGCAGTCACCGAGATCGAAGCCAATATCGCAACGAGCCCGAGGACAATGTTTCTTCCGATGGCTTGTTGCAGGGAGCCGGGTGAAATGGTCCCGAAGCAGGCGCAATCAATGCGACCGTGTACGCGATACACCAAATAGGAGGTAGCATGTGAAGCGCACCAATGTACCCAAGCAAGCACTCGCGGCCAGGATTGTGCCCCGGTGTAAAAGGAGCCATACTGCCAAGGCGAACTCCCACAAAAGCACGGCGAACGCAGCCAGCACCGCAAGTTGTGGGGTAAGCACGCTCTGCTTCTCGATCAGGAATGCGAACGCGAACGGACCGAAAAGCGTTCCAGTTGGCGAGCCGTGTCCGTAGAGAACTTTCGCCGCAACTGCGAACAAAAAGACACCAGCAAGCGTTACTCGCGCGAGTATCGCCAGTGTGCGTATCGTGCTCATCGAGCGACCCGGAATCATCAGCAGTCCACCGTGGTATCACTTCCGGCGCAGTACCAGAAACGCCGAAACGGCACAAATCACGACAGCCAAGCCCAGGATGACTGGCACAGAGATGCCAAACAAACCGTCGCTGCCACCTCCAGCGGTCACTTCATTGTAAAGCAAACGCCCTTCGCTATCGAAGACATTGTGAGTCGCTTCATCGTAAAAATTAACGCGCATCGCCTTGGCATCGAATCGCGATTTCGCATCGGCCCTTCCTGTATCAAGTGAAAGGTCGGAAATCGTAAAGGCCACGTCCGACCCTACTTCACGCCCATCGCGAATCACGCCGGTTCGAACTTCCTGACGCATCGCGGTAGGCATCGAATATCCATTTTTGTCGTAAAAACCGCTGAATGTCGTTGTCGCCGTGGAGTTCTCGCCTGCGATCCGCGTGAACTCAAGAAGCCGGTTGTCCTCACTCCAGGCCAGCGCGACCCCTTGTTGGACCGACTTTGCCTGCCACACACCGTTCGTGAATGTGAACGTACACGCCGGGTCCGAGCCCATCGCCTGGGCAAACTCCGTCAGCCGCGGCCAGGGCGCAAGAATCACATGAATAAACGGAGGGGATTGCTGCCATAGATCAGGTTCTTGGCGGGAGAGGTAGGTATTTCCTTCGTTCCGACCAACAAAAAACGTTGGTTCATTGTAACAAACAAAATAATGAGGCCGTTCATCCCACCGGCCAGGTTGCGTCGGATATAGTTGCGAAAAATACTCGATCTTGAGGTTCCCGCTTTTTGTGAGCGCGACGTTCAGCGCCTCTTTGGTGCTATCAGAACTCACGCCCGCCGCATGATAGGTGACGGCCTCAAACAAGCGGTATTTTTCGCCCAGGCCGTGGAGTGCTGCAAGACCATCTGTGGACGCCGCGCCCACCTCGGGTGGATCCACCGCACCGCTCAAGCCATGCCGACATGTTGATGGCCTCACGGGCAGGGCCCAAAACAGGTTTGGTTGATGACGGTCACGGTCGCGGGCGGCCAGACGGGAATGCCGCCAATGCAGTTGGGGCATGTTCCCGTGCCGCCGCTAAAACTCTTGCAGTTTACGGGTGAAGTCACAAGCGGCGTAAAGTCTTTGTTGGCTGGCGTCGAGACTGGCATGCAAACAACCTTCGTTGGACAGATATCATAAATACCAGAGCATCCCCCCGTGCACAGCGTTGTTGGTGCAATCCATGTGAGCAGGTAGCATGTATACGCCAGCGCCGCCGACGGCGCGAGCAGGATCGTGGCAGCAACTAAGAATTGAAAGTATCGTTTTT
>Ga0105048_10010118_pt1 | contig 14955 bp, 16 predicted proteins | sample MAT05_FD_78382 | JGI IMG/M metagenome (GOLD analysis project Ga0105048, IMG submission 78382) | Freshwater microbial communities from Lake Fryxell liftoff mats and glacier meltwater in Antarctica - MAT-05 | ecosystem: Environmental > Aquatic > Freshwater > Ice > Liftoff microbial mat | place... | reverse complement strand
TAAGGCGTGTCGAGGGCGCGCAGCACAAAGGGCTCCGCCGTATTGCGCGCGCGGTAGTAATCCGCAATCTGGTGGTCAGTCGGGTTCCAGTAGTGGCTGGCCGCTACGCCCTGCAGTCCACTGCGATGAAAGCCGACGACCGCATTCGGCCCGAGGTAACGGTCTTGCCCTGCCGCCAGCAGCAGGGTACAGGCGCTCGCGCAGTGTGCAAAGCTTACCGTGTCGAGGCCGTGCTGTTCGATCAGCCGCGCCATCGCCATGCCCTCGATCACATAACCCCCCGGGCTCTCCACTTCCACCAGACGCAGCCGGGGCGTCGTGGCCACCGCCTGGGCCAGCGCCTGGTAACTGCCAAAACCAAGCTGCCCGCGCACGACGATACGGCCCAGCCGCGCATCATGCAGCACCTGCACCGGCTGGTTGCTCCGGGTGACCGTGCCCCACCAGCCGGTGGCCCATTCGCCCGCCAGCGGCAGCACCAGATTGGTCGTGCCCAACAGCAGCACCGCACTACCCACAAAAGCCAGACCCGAGACAAGACTGCTGCGGCCCTCGCTCTGTCGCCGCAAGGCACAGCGCATCACGGCCACACACCACAGCACGAAGCCGATACACCAAGCCAGCAACGCCAGTACCACCAGCCACTGGCGCAGTATGTAATTGCCGACGTAAGCGGAAGGGTTGGCCAGCCACAGGCAGAACAGCAGCAGCAGCCCGGTCAAGCCCATCAGGGCCGCGCAACCTGCCAGCAGGGTGCGGCGCAGGCTCAGCTCGCCGCCCAGAAGCCGGCCGAACGGGGCAAGCAAATGCTCAGCCCGGAATCCATGCCGGGCAGATTCACGCCGGTGGTGCCGGCCCAGTACCGGCCGGGCCGCTGGTGGATCGTTGCGGGACGGAATATGGCTGCCCGACAGGCTTGCGGGCTGGGTGTTCGCCTCGCCGTTGGCACCGTCGAGAGGCATCGGCATGCTGCGCAGCGCCGGCGTGCCCTCGCGTTTGCGCGTGGCCGGGTAAACGATGGTTTTGTCGAGCCAGGCCAGGAACATCAGCGCGTCATGGCTCCCCATGCGCTTGAGCTCCCTGGCCAGCGAGCGTTCGTTGAAAAAGTAGCGTCCGCTCTGGTCGAGCTTCTCGAAACCGCTGTCGTGGTACTGCTGCAATTGCAGATCGGTGCGCAGCGTGGGCAACACCTTGCGCAGATCGTTGGCGGCAATCCAGTTCTGGTGCACACGGTCTTCGCAAACCTGTATCTGCGCCGCCTTGTAACGTGCCGACCAGGTGCGCACGATGGTGACGCCGATCATTGGGAAACCTTCGCGCTGCGCGCTTTGGTGCCGTTGGCTGCGGCATCACAAGTGCTTCGCACAATTGTGACGCTTCGCCGCAACTGCGTTGTCACCTTCAGAACGGCCGAGCCACTCATGTCAGCAGCGCCTGCGCCAGTTCCACCATGGCCAGGCTGTCGAGCGTGCAGTAGGCGGTGAGCTGCTCAGCGAGCTGCGCCTTGCGCGCCGCACTGCAGCCGGGTGCTGTGGCATCGGTATAGGCGAGCTGCGCCATGGTGCCACTGTGCACACCGCCCAGATCTTCATAACGCAGCTTCGGCACCAGTGTGGGCAACACGGCCTTGATGGAGAAAGAGCCGCGCATGTCGCGGTGGTAAAAATTCTGCTTCACCACTGGAAGCAAATCCACCACGCGCTGCTCCAGCTGCCGCAAGCGCGGCGCCAAATCGGCAAACTGCGCTGCGAGGGCGGCGATGCAGCGCCGCTCAAAACTTGCGTTGTAGGCCACGATGGCGCCCACCGGCCCTATTGCCGCGAGCAGCGCCTCAGCGCAGGCCCGGCTTGGGTTGTGGCCGCTCAAGTCCAGAAAGTCACGCTGCTGCACCGAGCCGTCGCGCGCGGCCAGGTGGCAGGAGAACTGGAACGGATTTTGCCCGTAAGGCCGGGTGCCCAGCCATACGGGCACTGGCGGGGCGATGGTTTCAAAGTCCAGAAAGTAGCGGGGCCAGGCCCAGCCTTGCATGGCGCGCGCCGCTCCTGCCCGGTCGTGGTACGGCTTGCCACTGGTGGTGGCGGCGTGGATGCGCTGTAGCAGGCCATTGGCGATGCGGCCCGCCGGAACGCGCTGCAGGTCTTCCAATCCCTCCGCCGCCAGGGCACGACCGAGCGTCTTGCCCGCGATACCTGGCAGCAGCAGCACCGGGTAGTCCGGCCCGGGTGGAGCGCCTTTGGCGCAGTAAGCCTGGAACGGGCACTCAAACGGCGTTTTGCATTGCTCGCCCATGGCGATGGCGGGCTCGGCGCCTTCCAGCGTCTCGCGCGCCTGCTGCACGGTGTGGGGCAGGGTGGGCAGCAGGTCTTGCACCTGGGCATCGGCGTCTGCGTCTGTCAGCAGGCCGGCGTAGTCGCCCTCGGCGCGCAGCACAAAGCTGTTGTCGATATGCCGCACCGTGGCGTGGTGGATGGCCACGCCGCAAGCCTGCGCCACCCACACCTGCGCAGCGATATCGGCGTAGTGGTATTCCTTGGCGCTGGTGGTGGACTTGACCTCGGCCATGTGCCAGCCGTCACCGTCTGGCAGCAACAGGTCGGCGCGCACCAGCACCCCCCCATGTTGAAAAGTGGCCTCAAACACCGGCCGCGCCTGCGCCAGCGCTGATGGCGTCTCAGCCAACGCCTGGGCCAGGTTGTTGTCCGGCGCAATCAGCACTCCCTGCGGGTAGTCTTGCTGGGCAATGGCGCCTACCTGGTGGCCCACGGCGTAACGCGCCTGCACGTCGGGTGATTCCACCTTGCGCTCGGGCCGGTGCACCTCCAGCCAGAGCTTCTTTGGGCATTGGCGGAACGCGGTGAGGCGCGATTTGGAGAGGCGGTTGCTGTACATATTTAGTGTACGCACGATATATAGCCGTGCCAACCAGCTATGACGCGGCCAAAGACGCCGCGAACATCAGCCTGCGCGGACTGCCATTTGTAATGGTGGATCGCATGGACTGGGACACGGCGTTGATTGACGAAGACCTGCGGCACGACTACGCCGAGCGCCGTTTTCGGGTGCTGGGGTTCATTGACCATCGGCTGCGTGCCGTGGTGTTTATGCCGCGCGCAGGCAAGGTGCATGTCATCAGTTTGCGCAAGGCAAATGCGAGACAGGTGAAGCGTTATGCCAAAGCGACCGGATCCTGAATTGACCGACCATGACAATCCGGCGTGGACGACTGCTGAAGTTTCCATGGCGCGGCCCGCCCGTGAGGTGTTGCCGGAACTGTTCGGCCGGGACGCAGCGGCCAGCATGCTGAGGCCGCGCGGCCGCCCGCCCGCCACGACGGTGAAGGAGCGTACGACCATTCGCCTTTCGCCCGACGTGATGGCGGCTTTCAAGGGCAGCGGCAAGGGATGGCAGACACGCATGAACGACGCCTTGCAGGATTGGCTGGAGACCCATTCGCCGGTCTAGCGATTCTGCGGCAGTGACGGCTCTATTCCAAAATGCCCATCATGCTCGTGGCCCGGCTCACCGCATGAGCCTGAAGGACTGTAGGGGCATCCAGCGAGACGTTGGTGAATTGTCGTTTCGCCGCGTCAGCCGACGAGCCCGTCCCCACGCATCATGCACCGCCATGCATAATGAATTTCGCCAGCCAACAGCCACGAACAGGAAGGATGCGCAACCATGAGGCGACCGGCCGTTCCCAAGGCGAATAGCGCCGCAGCGCGCAGTGCGGAGGTTTCCTGATGAGCGAAGCGGTTCGCATGTACCAGTACCGCAGCTTGCTCAGCGCCAAGCAGGCGGTGTCCGCCGCCGAGCTGATGGCCAAGCTGGAGATTTCGGCAGCCACCTTGAAGCGCGACATCGCCAAGTTGCGCGACCAACTCAAAGTGCCCTTGCACTTTGACCGCGACCTGGGGGGCTACATCCTCGACAAAGACGCCGCCACCGACGAGCTACCCGGCCTGTGGTTCAGCCAGGACGAGATCCTCGCACTTGTCACCATCCAGCAGATGCTCACGCAGCTTGAGCCCGGCCTGCTCGGGGCCAAACTCAAACCGCTGCAAGAGCGGCTGACCGGCCTGATGGAAAAACACGGCCTCACCAACCAGGACATTGCCAAGCGCATCCGCATCGTGCACGCTGGCAAGCGCCGCGTGAAGGCCAGCCAGTTCGAGGCTGTGGCCGCCGCCACCGTGGCGCGCAAACGCATGAAGATCAGTCATTACAACCGCCAGAGCGGTGAACGGTTGGAGCGCGAAGTGTCGCCCCAGCGCCTGGTGCACTACCGCGACAACTGGTATGTAGACGCCTGGTGCCACCTGCGCGACGACCTGCGAAGCTTCAGCATCGACGCCATCGCCCAGCTGCAGGTGCTGGACAACGCCGCCAAGGAAGTGAGCGCCAGGACCATCGAAGAAGCCGTGGGCGTGGGTTACGGCATTTTCGGCGGCCGCCCCCAGGCCTGGGCCAAGCTCAAGTTCACCAAAGAGCGCGCCCGCTGGGTGGAGCGCGAGACCTGGCACCCGCAGCAGGAGAGCCACACCGAGGCGGATGGCAGCTACGTGTTGTCGGTGCCGTATTCCGACGACCGCGAGATCGTGGGGGACATCATGCGCTTTGGGGCGGATGTGGAGGTGCTGGAACCGAAGGGGTTGCGCAGCAAGGTGCAGCGGGGGTTTTTGGAGGCGGCGGGGCGGTATGTTTGAGCCAAGCATCGACTCGGAAGCGCTTGACTTCCGAGTAGCTTCCGAGTCGTCGGCGCCGCATCGCACGCGTCGGCAACCCAGTCCGCGATCCCATCGACCAGCCAATCCTGAATATGCTGACCCGCAGGAAAGGCAAATCAACGCAGGAAGTCGCCACGGCGATCGAGCACACACCACACCGCGGGCCACCCGCACCCGCCTGATAAAACTGGTGGAGCACGGACTTGTGCGGGAAATCGGCTCCGGGCCGCAGGACCCGAAGCGGCGCTACTTCAGGGTGGGTGCGGCATGAGCCATTGCGGGGATTTGGTCGGATAGTGGCCGTCAGTCCCTGCTCGGCTTCTTGAACACCTCGTCCCCATGCCACTCCAGATATTTCCGCTCCGGCTTGTAAGACGTGCTCTGCGGTTGGATGATTCCGGCCCCGTGGTACGAAAGCAGATGCGCCTTCGTGCTCTCCCCAAGTTGCAGGTTCTGGCTGAATCGCATTGTCAGATTGATCGGTTCTACGGTGAAGGCACCCAAGTCAAGCAGCTTGTGGTGCAAGGCGCACATAGCGAAGCCGTTGGTTTCCACATCCGGCCCACCCGCAGTAAACCACTGGATGTGCGCAGCTTCCAGCCCCGCCGTGATATTGCCGATTCGCAGATCGAATCCGCAGACGCAGCACCTGTATTCGTAGGCGCGTAGCACCCGGTCGCGGAAGGCGGGGTCACGTCGCCTGGCGGATTTGGGTTTCGTATTCACTCCTTCGCCTGCTTCCAGATCCAACCCCAACTGTGCGGCGATGTCTGCGTGCAAGGTTTCAGAGAAATGATCTACCAGCAGGCCTCGCCCTAGCGTGGAGCGCAACGCAGCGTTGCGCCGCAGCAGATCGTCGACCGCCGGGGTAAATCCGGCGCGCACGTCGTTCTGCCGTAGCCAGGTAAGACCGGGGGCTGCACCCATGGTCTGAATCTGAATGCAGCGTTCGGTCTGCAACTCCCACACCTTGCCATCGGCGTCGTTACACAAGTGCCAGAACGGCAGGTGGCGGGTATTGGGCGAGTTGGAGGAGCCGAATTCGGTCAGCACTTGCTTGAACGAGCCCTCCACTTCTGCGAAGCGGGCCAGTCGTGGCTCACCACGCTCCAGTCGCGCCAGCCAGAACAACACGAACAAGGGTTTGTGCACCGCCCGCCCGCCACCCGCTGGCGCCATTTGCAGGTTACCGAAAATTGCGAGCAGTTCTTGTGCTGTCATTGCCGTGTCCAATAGTCAGCTTTGTCCGCAATCACCCAGCGCATCCCGCCACGCGGATCCGGCACATCGCCCTTGTAGCGCGGAATCAGGTGGATATGCAGATGCGGCACCGACTGGCCGGAAGCTGGGCAATCGTTGATTCCGATGTTGAATCCATCGGGTGACATGTCCTGTTGCAGTTGGACTTTCGCCACGTCGAGCAGCGCCAGCATGCCCTCGCGTTCCGCTCCAGCAAGATCAAAGAACGACGCAGCATGTCTGCGCGCAATTACAAGCGTGTGCCCAGGGGACACCGGGAATCCATCGCGCACAACCATCCCATGGTCGTTACTCGCCACGATGCGAGACGCTGGCAATTGGCAAAACACGCAGGGTCGGGTTTCGTTCATGGTTGCTGCACCGGGCAGGTTTTCCGTTGGCCGTGCTGCATCTTACGGCGACCTCATCAGACGCCATCCTGGGCTCACCCGCAGAGCCTGCGCAAGTCGACCGAGCCCTGCAGAACCTGTACAAACCCGCAGCCCCACCAGCCCGCCCCCTGAGCCCGCTGCCGCCCATGATCCCCGGCCAACCATCAGGAGCCGACCATGCCGCATCTCAATCAGACCGCCAGCGTTCCTGTGCAGCCCGTCGGCCCGCTACCCACCCTCACCCAGCACGCCAGCATCCGCCTGCAGCAGTGCGGTATCCCAGGCTGGTTCCTCGGGCTGCTGGTAAACCACGGCCGCAGCCGCCACGACGGCCACGGCGCGGTGATCAAGACGGTGGACCATGCCACGCTCCGGCACCTGCGCGACGTGCTCTCGCGCAGCGAATACGCCGCTGCGGAGCGTTACTTCGGCGTCTCCGCCGTGGTGTCCGCCGACCAGGCGGTGGTGACGGCGGCGCACCGTACGCGGCGCTGGCGTTTGCATTGACGTCTTTTGCCTCTCACTGGCGGATCGCATCCGCCTGGATTGCCGTATATTCGGGACAAGAACGGCGTCAGGCAATTTCCTGACCATCGAATTTACCCAACACGCCCGAGCTCGCATGCGGGGGCGCGGCATCTCAGAAGCAGAAGTGCTGTATACCTTGGCTGCGCCAATTCTGACGGTCGAAGCGCAAAATGGGCGCGTTGAAGCGCGTGGTTGGATCGGACGCAATGGGCGGAGACTGCTTTTGCGCGTCATTTGTGAGCAGGGCGTAGTGGTCACCGTAATAACGGTGATGGCGACCAGCAAATGCATTAAGTACGGAGTGCTTCCATGAAAATCGAGTACGACCCCAAAGCCGACGCCATGTATATCCGCCTGTTGGCAGGCGAGGTGACCGAGAGCGACGAGGTTCGGCCGGGCGTCGTGCTGGACTTTGACGTCAATGGCCGTGTGCTGGGTATCGAAATGCTGGATGTCAGCCTGCGCACGGACAACCCGCGCGAACTGGCGATGGAGCTGATTGGCGTGTAGGCGGCCGGGTTGCCATCCCATCTTTTTGCCGAAAAGTTCATGCATGATTCGCACTCGATGAAAAATGCCAGTTCCGGCGTAGCTGCTTCTCCTTCGGCGAACTTGGTGCGTACCCAGATCTACCTCTCCGGCGACTGGCAAGAGCGCCTGACTGCGCTGGCGCGGCAAACTGGCCAGAGCACGAGCAGTTTGATTCGTTTGGCGATCGACAAATGGCTGGACGGTGGATCGCGTGGCACCCAAGTGCTCAATGCCAGGAAGCAACGGCTGGCCAAACTGGCAGGTGTGTGGGGCCGGCGTCTTGCGCCGGACGCAGTGGATGTGCGCAAACTGCGAGAAGGCTGGTCGCGGCGGTCGGGCGGGTAGTCGCCGCTTAGGGGAACCGCCTCCCGCGCTCACCCGCTGAGCCAGTCAAGCTCCAGATTTCGTCCTATAACTGTATGAAGCCGCAGGATTGCAGGCGCACGCCCTGAGCCTGCCGCGGTGCATCATCGACTCCCCGCATTCAGGAGCCCCGATCATGACCAATCCACCCCCCGCCGACGGTAGTACCGCTGGCACGCCTTTCGCTACTCCAACGCTTCTCATCACGCCCCTGCGCCCCGCTGTGCCCCTGGAGGGCGGCGCCATCGAGGTGCTGCTGCGCGTGCAAGCTCCCGGGCGAGCGCCCGAGTCGGCTGGCACCACGCAGCAGCGCATCCCCCTGCGCCTGTCTCTGGTGGTGGACCGCTCGGGCAGCATGGCGGGCGAGCCGCTCGCCGAGGCCTTGCACTGCGTGGAGCACATCGGCGAGCTGCTGCATCCCGAAGACTGGCTTGCCGTGGTGCTTTACGACGACAAGGTGCAGGTGCCGATGCCCATGGCCCCGTCGCCAGGTGGGCAGGCCGTTGCCTTGGCGCTGGCCGGTGTGGAGAGTGGTGGCAGTACCGACCTGCACGCGGGCTGGGAGACCGGCGCGCGCCAGTTGGCGGCCGGCGCGCCGGGCAGCATCTCGCGCGTGTTGCTGCTATCGGACGGGCAGGCCAACCATGGACTGGTGGACGTGGCAGCCATCACCACCCAATGCGCGCAGTGGCTGGAGCGCGGTGTCAGCACCACCACGGTGGGCCTGGGGCGCGGCTTCAACGAGGAGCTGATGGTCGCCATGGCGCACGCTGGCGGTGGCCAGCAGTATTACGGCCAGAAGGCCGAAGACCTGTTTGACGCCTTCGACGAAGAGCTGTCGCTGCTGCAGGCCATGCTGCTGCGCCAGTTGCGCATCAAGCCCATCGCAGGGCAGGGCGTGATCGTCGAGCCGCTGGGCGCGGCGCGCGCTGGCGCCCACGGCTGGCTGCCGCTGCCGGATCTGGCCTGGGGCGCCGAGGCCTGGATGCTGCTGCGCCTGCATGTGACGCCGCACGCGCCGGTCGGCCCAGCCGGGCGCACGCTGCTGGCGCTCAGCATGCAGGGGATGGATATGGAAGGCAACGCGGTGGCCCTGCATGGCGCGCCGCTGCAGCTCCCGGTGCTGCCAGCCGCGCAGGTGGCCGCCTTGCCGACGGACGAAACCGTGTCGCGCCGTCTGCAGGAGGTGGGTTTTGCAGACCTCACCATGCAGGTGCGCCAGTTGCTGCAGCAAGGCAAGAGCGCCGAGGCCAAAGCACTGCTGCAGCGCGGTGAGGCGATGGTCGCCAACTACCCTTGGCTGGCCGGCAAGCTGGCGCAGCTCAAGGCACTGCTCGAGCGCGACGCCAAGATGGCCGCCAAGGAGATGTTGTTCAGCAGCCGCAAGATGGTCAGCCGGCTCTCCTCGGACGACGAAGTAATGGCCATGCAGGACGAAACCGGGCTCACCACCAAGGCCGCTTTTTTGCGGCGCAAGGTGTCGGAGGGGACGGGTAGGCGGCGGAGCACCTGACCGATACCAATCCGCGATCAATTTATTGAGGCCTCCTTCTTTCGCGACAATGTTTGTACCGTTCGCCCTGAGTCTGTCAAAGGGCTCGCGAGGGCTTTGACAGGTTGAGCCCGAATGGCGGAATGAATTTTGGAAGTATCAAGAGGGTCGTAAAAGGAAGTGGCAGGAAGGTGCTTTTTAAGACACCAAGATCCAACTTGTAACTTATGCCGGATCAACGGTGAAGGTTCCGTTTCGCGAATGGCTGCATGCGCTGACGGACCGGCAGCGGCGTACCCGAATCACGGCTCGGCTGGCGCGGGTGGAGGCCGGGAACTTTGGTGACTGCAAGCCGGTGCGCGACGGTGTGCAGGAATTGCGCATCGATGACGGCCCAGGCTATGGGTGTACCTGAGCAGGCAAGGTCCTGTGGTGGTGGTGCTGTTGTCATGCGCAAGCGAGAAGGCCGATTAGGACCAGGCGATAACGCAGGCCATGGATTGCTTGAACGATTGGAAGCAAAGGGGTAGACCATGCGCGCACCACGGAGACACGAGTTACGAAGAAGCGCTGTTGCCGCTCCTGAAGGATCCCCAGGACGCAGCCTCCCATGTCGAAACCGAGATGGAACTGGACGACCCTGCTGCAATCCTGGTGGTGTTGCATCACGTTGCCAAGGCACATGGCATGGCTGAGGAGCGCGCCGTCCCGATGTGGGCAACAAAAGTATGCTGTGGGGTCACAGGAGAGAAGCCGCGTGGCACGCGTCGAACTATTTCAGCCGTCGCTTTCACCGCCCGCAGGTGCGTTTGACAGGTTGGATGCGTCGGCATGAGGTGGCGCCCCCTGCAGCGCGTGTGGGCAATCTGCCCATTAGAATAATTTCTTCTGAACTCATAGTCGAGGCTGATGTGGCTGAAATTCTCGTATCGGCGGATTCGCATGTGCTGGAGTCCGGCAACCTCTGGGAGGAGCGGCTCGACAAGGGCTTTCGTGACCGGGCCCCCAGAATTTTTCAGGAGCCGCAGACGCGGCGCTACCAGTTTGGCGGTGGCGAGATTCCAGTGGTCAACTACTCGGGGCTTTTTGCAGTCACCAAACGAGGCGAAGCACTGGCTGTGCACAACGACGGCCCGGCTTCCGAGGCAGACGCGCCGCCGGCCGGCTGGGACCCGCATCGTGGCCTGGAAGACCGCTGGTGGATGGCGTCTGGTGCGAGGTGTTGTATGGCAGCCTCGTGTTCCCGATGTTCCGCGTGCAAGACCCGGCATTTCAGTTGGCCCTGTTCCGTGTGTACAACGACTGGCTGGCCGAGTTCTGCGCCGTCGCGCCGGATCGTTTCGTCGGCATGGCGCTGGTCTCGCTGATCGACGTGGAGGCCGGTGTCGCGGAACTGCAGCGCGTGCGGCGCAAGGGTTTGCGTGGCGCCATGATTTTTGCGTCGCCGCCGCCCGACCGCCCATTTACGACGCGGGAATACGACCCGTTCTGGCGTGTCGCGCAGGAGCTGGGCATGCCCATCGGACTGCACACCCTCACTGGGCACGGCGCGCCCAGCCAGCGCATGATCGCGGACCTGGCGCCGGTGTAGTTTCTCACTGGCCTGATGGGCCTTTCCGACGAGGTGGTGTATTCGCTCTCCGACATCCTGTTTTCTGGTGTGCTCGAGCGATTTCCGAATCTGAAGATTGTGTCGGCCGAGAACGAAATCGGCTGGTTGCCGTTCTGGGTGCATATGGCCGACCAGTGGTGGGGACGTTACAAGGATTCGCGCAAGAACGAACTGACGATGCCGCCCTCAGCGTATTACAAGCGCCAGATTTTTGCGACCTTCCTTGAGGACCCGGTCGGTGTGCACTGTGCGTCGCTGCCGCAGGTTGGCTACGACAACCTGATGTGGGGCAACGACTACCCACACGGCTCGTCGACCTGGCCACATTCGCGCAAAGTAATCGACCGCGTGCTGGCCGGTGTCTCGGCGGCGAATCGGGCAAAACTGGTGCGCGAGAACTGCGCACGCCTTTACGATTTGAAGTTGCCTGCTGCTACCACCCCGACCAGTGCAGCGCCTTGGCAGCACGGCTTGTGTTCTAAGGATGGGAAAGCAGCAGGTGTAGATTCTCAGGCGGGTACTTTAGTGGGTAGAGCCTGTTTTTTGTAAGTCTTCATTGGAAAACTGGCGGAGAAGGCGGGATTCGAACCCGCGGAGGGTTTTACCCCTCGCACGCTTTCCAGGCGTGTGACTTAAACCGCTCATCCACCTCTCCGGTGGGCTGAATTGTACCAGCGGGTTCGTTCTCAGCACCGCTGCACGGGCCTCTGCGGGCGGCTATTGCAATCGGCCCCGGCTCAGGCCTTTTGCACCTGCACCATCTTCATGGCCGAGGCGATCAGGGCCGAGACTTCGGTCATGCTGCTGGGCACGATGAGGGTGGTGGTGGCGTCGCTGGCCACGCGGCTGTAGGCGTCCACGGCTCTCTCGGCCACTTTGAGTTGCACGGCCTGTTCACCACCCGGCTGGCGGATCGCTGCAGCGATACGTTCGATCGCCAGTCCGGTGGCCTCTGCCACCGCCAGGATGGACTGCGCGTCACCCTGCGCCTTGTTGATGACGGCCTGTTTTTCGCCTTCGGAGCGGGCGATGAAGGCTTCGCGCTCGCCGGTGGCAATGTTGATCTGTTCCTGGCGGCGGCCTTCGGATGCGGCGATCAGGGCGCGCTTTTCACGTTCGGCGGTAATCTGCGACTGCATCGCAAGCAGGATTTCCTTGGGCGGGGTCAGGTCCTTGATTTCGTAGCGCAGCACCTTGACGCCCCAGTTCAGCGCCGCCTCGTCGATGGCCGCGACCACCTGCGAGTTGATGATGGCGCGTTCCTCAAAAGTCTTGTCAAGTTCCAGCTTGCCGATCACCGAACGCAGCGAGGTCTGCGCCAGTTGCGAAATGGCCGTGATGTAGTTCGACGAGCCGTAACTCGCGCGCATGGCGTCGGTCACCTGGAAGTAGAGGATACCGTCCACCTGCAGCTGGGTGTTGTCGCGTGTGATACAGACTTGACTGGGAATGTCCAGCGGGATTTCTTTCAGCACGTGTTTGTAAGCCACCTTGTCCACAAAGGGCACCAGGATGTTGAGTCCGGGCGACAGCGTCCCGTGGTACTTGCCAAGCCGTTCCACCACCCAGGCGTGCTGCTGCGGCACGACCTTGATGGATCGGGAGATAAATATGGCAGCGATGACGATGATGAGGATGGCAATTTCCATGGTGTATTCCGTTGTGGTTATGGGTAACTGGGTAACTGGATGACTGGGTAAAGTGAAGGCGTTAAATCTTTTCGACCATCAGCCGGCTGCCAATGATCTCGGCCACGCGGTGCGCTCCAGTGGACGGCGCCGCGGAGTTGCGGTGCACTGCCGTCCAATTGGCGCCGCGGTATTTGATGGTGGCGGTCCCGTCTGGCGCCCAATGTTCGATATAGACCGTTTCACCGATGTCCAGGTTGACGTCCTTGTTGGCACTGGCAACCGGTGCGGTCGGGCGGCGGATTTTGCGCATGTGCCAGCCAAACACCGCGCCGCCACCAACAACGGCCGCCACCACCAGCTGCATGCTGTTGCCTAAGCCGGCGTGGGCCGCCAGAGCCGCGGCTGCCAGTCCGACGGCAAACATCAGCAGGTAGAACGTCCCGGTGAACAGTTCCACCGCTACGGCAGCGCCGGTTGCCAGCCACCAGATGGTTGCCATCTCCATGAATCGCTCCTTAACCAAGTGTGTTGCTTAAACCACATTGTCGGACCATTGTGCACAGCTTCAAGCGCGCCGCAACGCTAATTCCTTACACTGCGCGCCTGATTGAAATATTGTTTGCCGGTTCAGCGGTTCGGAGCCCTTATGAAATTTCGCTTTCCCATCGTCATCATCGACGAAGACTTTCGCTCCGAAAACACCTCCGGACTCGGCATCCGGGCACTGGCGCAGGCCATCGAGAGCGAGGGCTTTGAAGTGCTCGGTGTGACCAGTTACGGCGATCTGTCGCAGTTCGCCCAGCAGCAGTCGCGTGCCAGCGCCTTCATCCTGTCGATCGACGATGAGGAGTTCACCCCAGGGCCGGATCTGGACCCGGCGGTACTCAACCTGCGCCAGTTCATCGAGGAGGTGCGCCGCAAGAACCTCGAAGTGCCGATCTACGTGTACGGCGAGACCAAGACCTCACGCCACATCCCGAACGACATCCTGCGCGAGCTGCATGGCTTCATCCACATGTTCGAGGACACGCCGGAGTTTGTGGCGCGCCACATCATCCGCGAGGCCAAGAGTTATCTGGAGGGGGTGCAGCCGCCGTTTTTCAAGGCGCTGCTGGACTACGCCGAGGATGGTTCCTATTCCTGGCACTGTCCGGGGCATTCGGGCGGCGTGGCTTTCCTGAAAAGTCCGGTGGGCCAGATGTTCCACCAGTTTTTCGGCGAGAACATGCTGCGTGCCGACGTCTGCAATGCGGTGGAGGAACTCGGCCAACTGCTCGACCACACCGGGCCGATCGCCGCGTCCGAGCGCAACGCGGCGCGCATCTTCAACGCCGACCACTGTTTCTTTGTCACCAACGGCACCAGCACTTCGAACAAGATGGTGTGGCACCACTGTGTGGCGCCCGGCGACGTGGTGGTGGTGGACCGCAACTGCCACAAGTCCATCCTGCACGCCATCATCATGACCGGTGCGGTGCCGGTGTTTCTCAAGCCCACGCGCAATCACTTCGGCATCATCGGCCCGATCCCGAAAGAGGAGTTCGAGCCGGCTGCGATCCAGGCCAAGATCGCCGCCAACCCGCTGCTCAAGGGGGTGGACGCGAAAACCGTCAAGCCACGGGTGTTGACGCTGACCCAATCCACCTACGACGGTGTGTTGTACAACACCGAGACCATCAAGGGCATGCTCGACGGTTATGTGGAGAACCTGCACTTCGACGAGGCGTGGTTGCCGCATGCGGCGTTTCACCCGTTTTATGGCAGCTACCATGCCATGGGCAAGAAGCGGCCGCGGCCCAAGCAGGCCGTGGTGTACGCGACGCAGTCCATCCACAAGTTGCTGGCTGGCATCAGCCAGGCCAGCCACGTGCTGGTGCAGGATGCGCAGCACACCAAGCTCGACCGGCACCTGTTCAACGAAGCCTACCTGATGCACACCAGCACCAGCCCGCAGTACAGCATCATCGCCAGCTGTGACGTGGCCGCCGCCATGATGGAGCCGCCCGGCGGCACGGCACTGGTCGAGGAGAGCATTGCCGAGGCGCTGGATTTCCGCCGTGCGATGCGCAAGATTGACGAGGAGTACGGTGCCGACTGGTGGTTCAAGGTGTGGGGACCGGACAAGCTGGTCGACGAGGGCATAGGCCGCGCCGATGACTGGATCATCAAGGGCGAGTCGCGCAACGCCCGGGCCGGCGTCAACTGGCACGGGTTTGGCAAGATGGCCACCGGCTTCAACATGCTCGACCCGATCAAGTCGACCATCGTCACACCGGGCATGGACCTTGCGGGCAAGTTCGCCAAGACCGGCATCCCGGCGAGCATCGTCACCAAGTTCCTCGCCGAGCATGGCGTGGTGGTGGAGAAGACCGGGCTGTACAGCTTCTTCATCATGTTCACCATCGGCATCACCAAGGGCCGCTGGAATACCCTGCTCACCGCG
>Ga0105048_10010117_pt1 | contig 14955 bp, 8 predicted proteins | sample MAT05_FD_78382 | JGI IMG/M metagenome (GOLD analysis project Ga0105048, IMG submission 78382) | Freshwater microbial communities from Lake Fryxell liftoff mats and glacier meltwater in Antarctica - MAT-05 | ecosystem: Environmental > Aquatic > Freshwater > Ice > Liftoff microbial mat | place... | reverse complement strand
TTTTTCATCAGACAACACTATTTTTCTGCGAATAGTGGGGCTATTTAAAGAAAAATAGCGGCCGTATGATGGAACAAAGGGTGGCATCAAATGACTAAGTTATTGGTGCCGCGTTCCTTACAGTGTGGGAAGTCGCCTTAGATCCAAAAAGGTCTTCTCCAAATGGTCAAAATCTTTATCGGTGGTGAGCAGGGTAGCGCCCAGCACAGCCGCAGCAATCCACAAATCGTTTTTACCCATGTTCCGGGGTGAGAAAGGGGACGAAAGGGTTGGATGATTGGCCTGACTGTATGCATCAATCTCGGCATACTTGGCAAGCACTGTTTTCGCTCTGATGTCAGCAATCAGGAACTTAGAGATCAAATTCTCCAATTCTGACAATGTACGACTTCCCCATTTTGCTTGCAAGGCGATGGAGCGAATTTCTCCGACAGCGACTACGCACAGTATAGGCTGCTGACCGACAGCAAACGGATCAAACGTTTGCTCGGTTTGTTCCATGATCGCAGTCTGCCGGATGTAATGGATCAGAATGTTGGTTTCGAACATGATTTTTATGCGCGGAGATAGCCAAGCAGTTGCTCAATGGGTTCTTGCACATTCATGCTGCGAATAGCTTGAAAGACACCTGCTTTATCCGCGCCCTGCCAGTGTTGCTCGCGCATCATTTCCTCGATGTCAAGATCGTCTTTGAGCACCTGGATGACTGAATCCGGGGACGGCTCCTGATCTTCTGCCTTGTCCGCTCTTTGCGCACCCTTCTTGCCTTTCCGGGGATTTTGTGCCTGAAAGTTGTGTTTTTGAAGCAAATACCCAATAAAATCCATCACCTCTTTTTTGAGGTGGTCGGGCATCTGTTGAAGTTGAAGCAGAATGAGTTGATCGGTCATAGCCGTGAAATTGAGCCACAAAAATATCTGTTCACGTCCAACTCTCCAACCGCCTTTGGTCACTCCCCCTCACTTCCCTTTTTTCTTCTTCCCCTTCTTCATCCACACCTCCGCTGCTTCCATCTCTTCCAGCACGGCCTTCCACTTGTCGGGGCGGTCGTTGTGGAGGTCGAGGGTTTCGGAGTACTCGCCTTTGGTGATTTGCATCACATTGATCGGCTTGTCCAGAAAGGCTTCGATCTCGGCCAGGATCGGGCGTTCTTCGGTGCTACAGAAAGAGACTGCACGGCCTTTCTGGGTGCCGCGGCCGGTGCGGCCCACGCGGTGGACGTAGTTTTCGGCGACATCGGGCAGGTCGTAGTTGACCACGTAGTCCACGTTGGCGATGTCAATGCCGCGCGCACTGATGTCGGTAGCAATCAGCACTTTCGTCGTGCCTTCCCGGAATTTTTGCATCACATCCAGGCGGTCGTGCTGGTCTTTGTCGCCGTGGATGGTCATGCTCTGGACGCCTGCGCGTTCGAGGGCTTTGGCGACGCGCTCGGCCCGCACTTTGGTGCGCACGAACACGAGGATTTTTTTGTCTGGATTTTCTTCGATCACGCGGGCGAGGAAGAAGCGCTTGTCGTCCATCTCGACGAAAGCGACGGAGTGGGTGATGTTTTTGGCAACCGGGTCTTTGGGCGAGACCTGGATGCGGATGGCATTTTTAACCAGCGAATAGGCCAGATCTTTGATGGTCTCATTGATGGTGGCGGAGAAAAACAGCGTCTGGCGCTGGCGGGGCAGGAATTTGATCAGGTCGCGGATGTCGCGGATGAAGCCGAGGTCGAGCATGTGGTCGGCCTCGTCGAGCACGATGATCTCGGCCTTTTCGAGGTGGATATGGCCCTGGCTCACGAGGTCGAACATTCGGCCGGGTGTGGTGACCAGCACGTCAATGCCTTTTTCCAGCCGGGCGATTTGGGGGTCTTGTTCCACGCCACCGAATACGCACATTGTTTTCACCTTGGTGCGGCGACCGATGGTTTCGAAGACTTCGGTGATCTGGAGTGCCAGTTCGCGGGTCGGCACCATCACTACGCACTTGATGCCGTCGGCGCGCTTGGAGTCCTTGCGAATGTGGAGCATGTGGATGATCGGGATGACGAAGGCGGCCGTTTTGCCGGTACCGGTCTGGGCGATGGCGAGCACGTCTTCACCTTTCAGGATAGACGGAATGGCCTTGTACTGGATATCGGTGGGGCGTTTGAGGCCCATGTCCTCCAAATTCTGCTTGATTTCAGGGGCAATGCGGTAGTCGTCGAACTTCATACGCGTGGGTGGATAAACGGCTTGCAAAAATCAGGTGGAATTTCTCGCAAAGGCGCAAAGTACACTTCATCTAACCTTTGCACCTTTGCGAGAAATTTTACCGAAGCATCTTAAAGTTGCAAAAGTAGGTGTTTGGGGGAGGGGGCGACTTTCAAACTTTCATACCGGCATCAGGTGCAGGTAAAAACCGCCTTATTTGGCACGTTTTTATGAAGATGTTGGTCCAAGAAACATTCGCCGACCGGAAGTCGCAGGCCGAACTGGAAGTCAAGGTGCTGCCGCTTTCCAGCAGCACCCGTTACCGCAAGAACACCAAAGCCGTTGAGGTCGTAACAACTTAGGAACGCGGCACCAATAACTTAGTTATTGGTGCCGCGTTCCTAAGGCACGGTGCTGGAATAATTTTTCTGGTTAGTGTCTGCGCAAGCAATCAAAAATGGCACGATTATCGCCCTTTGAAAGGCTTCAATATAATCTCATGAGTTTTTGATTCTCCGGCTTGCCTTCGCAAGAAAAACAAAAGGCTCCCTTCCTCGGGGAGCCTTTTTTATTGGCTTTTGGACCCTTATTGGGCGACTTAACCAAAAGTGGCACGATTCTCGTTCGCATAAAGACTTCAATATAATCTCATGAGTTTTTAATTCTATCGCTTGTCTTCGCAAGAAACATAAAAGGCTCCCTTCCTCGGGGAGCCTTTTTTTTGCTTATAGCCCCTGTTTTTTTGTAAAAACCCGACACATCTCCCCGGCGACAGCAGCATCCACCCAACGTGTTGTATCTTCATGCCGTAATCCGTCTTGTGAATATCTTTATCCAAAACGAACATGGTTAACCGATACATTTTGCCCGCTTTTTTGTGGTGTTGCGCCACGTTTTTCTCCCAAAATATTCAGGCCCAGAATTTTCAGGTCGTTATCAATGGCCCCACCACGCTTTGTGCCGGAGACTGTGCGACCCTTTCCTTCACTATTGCCCCTCCCGGGGCGCCCCTCCTTTCCAGCCAGATATATTGGAAAGCGACTGGACCGGACGGCTATACTTTTTACGATACCGCCAAATCCATTACCCCGTGCCTGACCGTGCCGGGTACTTACACCTACTACCTCGTGTTTCAGACTGCCAATGGCATTCAGGCGCAAGATGAGCATACCATCATTGTCGTGCCCTTCACCCCGCTCAAAATCATCTCCTCCAATTTCGCGCCCTGCAATTTCGACTCGTCGAACATCGGTTCGCAATGTGAAAAGGTCTGTCCCAATACCACCGTTACCTATTCCGTAGAGTTCGGCAATCCCACCAGTGGCCAGGGCATCAACTGGCAAGTCAACGGAGCGGCCAGTTTTGTTGTGAATGCGCCTTTCAACCGCTCGGTCACCGTGACCTGGGGTGCGCCGGGGACGGGTTCGGTCAATGTAACTACGGTGGGCACGACTGATTGCGCAGGCGAAGCCTCCCAGTGTGTCACGATCATCGCCGAACCGGAGGCGAAGTTTGAAGCCACCCCTGCTCCTTCAGGTAGCGTGGTGCAGGTCTGCAAAGGCCAGACGGTTTATTTTAAAAACAAGAGTACCGGTGCTGACTATTACGAGTGGACGTTCAGCGACGATGCGAGCAGCAGCCCCAACAGCGATGCCCAGCATACGTATCAAACACCTGGTACCCATACCGTCACCCTTGTTGCCCGCAGTGCCTGTTTATGCGCCGACACCACGACCCTACAGGTCGAAGTGCTGGATGCTGAATCTCCGGCACTGGATTGCGTTGGCACCATCTGTCCCGGTGAGACGGTAACCTATACCGCCTCCAACGGTTGCGCCCCGTTCACCTGGACGGTCTCGCCCAACGGCAATATCCTCGATGGGGGCGATCCTTCCTCTGACAGCATCAAGATCGAATGGAGCAGCGGCCCCAGCGGTCTGGTCACTCTCGGTGCGCTGCCTTGTTCCGGCACTGCCTGTCCCCTGCCCGCCAATATTCTCGTCCCCATTATCAGCGATGACGCAGAGATACGCGGCCAGGATCGCGTCTGCCCGGGCGCGGAAGAAGAATACAGCATTGATCCATTTGGCGGCACCAACTTCGTGTGGAAACTTTCGGGTGGCGGCACCATTCAGGGCGGACAAGGCACCAGCCGGGTGAGCATAGACTGGCAAAATGCTCCTGCTCCCGGCGTCACTTTTTGGCTGTCGGTGGAATACGAAAGTTGTTATCTCGGCTGTAAGGGCCGCGATTCCCTGGCCGTGCGCATCCTTTCGCCTTTTGTCATCAACGGCGCGGTGGAACTCTGCGAAGGAACCAGTGGATCGTTCTCTGCCCGGCTTATTTCCAATTTCCAAAATGTGCCGAGTAACTGGACGCTCACGGCGCCGAATGGAAGCGCGGCCTGGTCAGGTGCCGGCTCGACGGTCAATCCGCCATTCTCAAGCGGCGCAGGGATTTACCGCCTCATTGCCAAGCCCGTTGATCCTACCCAGACCTGCTCCGACCAGGCCGACTGGGCGGTGAATGTTCCGGCCAAACCGGCGAAACCGACGGGCATTTCCGGTGAAAAAAATATTTGCCCCAATACCACTTACACCTATGAAGTCGCAGGCGCAGCGCCGCAAAACAACATTGTCTGGGCGATTCAAAACGGCCCAGGCGCAGCGGTTGCGGCTGCCGGCAATCCCCTCAATGTGACCTGGGCTGCCAATGGCCCTTATGGGCTGGTCGCCCATCAAATCAGCGCCGACGGCCTTGGTTGCAAGTCAGATACTGTGCTGCTGGCCGTAACGGCGCTGACCACACTGAACGTAACGGGCAAAAACCTGATGTGCGAGAACGCAACCACACCCTATTCTATTGAAGCGTTGCAAAATGTTGACATTGAATGGCAAATCGTTCCTGCAACAGCGGGCGCCATCGCCAACGGACAGGGGACCAACACCGTCGAAATCTTCTGGTCGCAGCCGGGTGGCCACGCCGTTCAGGTAAATGTATGCGGTCAATCAGCGATTTACCCGGTCACTGTGCTGGCTCCGCCCAGCCCGATGATCCTGCACCCGGCAGGGCTTTGCTCCGGCAATGTCGGCCTCGTTCAGACCACCGCTTCCTTCAGCGGTTATGCCTGGAAGGATGCCAGCGGTACGGTGCTGGCCGCCACTCCCGCTCCCGCGCTCGGTCCTGGCAGTTATGCCGTGCAGGTGACCGACCCAAATGGTTGTTCCGGTACCCAGGAGTTCACCATCGAATCATTCCCTGGGGTGAACGTGAGCCTCACGACCGCCGACCCTACAGGATTCTGCAACAATTCCCGTTTTGTCACCCTCACCGCACTCACCAACGCGGACGGCAACCTGACTTACCAGTGGTTCCGCGACGGCACACCGCTCGGTGCCAGCGGCTCTACTTACTCGACCAATCAGTACGGGCAATACACCGTGATCGCCACGAACGCAGATGGCTGTTCGGCGACTGGGGGGCCGATCGTGCTGTTCAACTATTGTGGCGGCGGACTTGGGGGCAACTTCCCCGGTGCGGGCGACGCTTGTCCGCCCGGCACGCTGGACATCATCACAGACCTGAATATGCGCTGCGACTCGTTCCAGTTCCACGTGCAGGATGCTTCAGGACTCTATGTGGTCGGAAGTGCCGACTGGACCTTTGGGATTTCCGGTGGCACCTTGCTCGGAACTTCCACGCTCGAGAATCCCAATTTTGTTTTTCCCAATGCAGGCAAATACATCGTATTGCTCAAGGTGGAACTCACGACCGGCGCCGTTTGCTACCTGATTGACTCGGTGCAGGTAAAAGCCAAGGCCCAGTTCAAGTTTGTGCCCGATTGCCCGGGCCAAAACACCGACTTTGAAGATATCAGCACCTTCCTGCCCGGCAGTGGCCTCTCGTCGTGGCAGTGGAATTTTGGCGATCCCGCCTCCGGCGGAAACAACACAGCGACCATCCGAACACCCTCCCACCTCTACGGAGGCACCGGCACCTATTCGGCCATGCTTACCGTCACCGCCATCTCCGGCTGTACGTCCGTGGCTACCGAACAAGTAGTCATCCCGATTGGAGTGCCTGCCGCGTTTGCGCCACCGGCGTTGAAATGTGCCGGCAATGCCCTTGAATTTACGGCTACGCCCGACCCTTCCGTAACCGATCTCGAATGGAACTTCGGCGACCCGGCCACCGGCGCAGCCAATGACGCGATTGGCAGCCCGGTTTTTCACAATTTCAACACGCCAGCAACGTATACCGTTACGACCACCACCTGGAATGCCTACGGCTGTACGGCTGTTTTTTCCCAAAACATAACCGTTACACCCAACACATTCACGGGCAACATCAACCCCAACAATCCGCCCGCCATTTGTGAAGGAAGTTCCCTCACCCTGACCGCTCCGGCAGGCGCGGCCTCTTACCTGTGGTCGTACGGGGGGATCACCACCCAGGGATTGACGATTGGTAAGGAAGGTAATTACCGCGTGACCCTGACGGATGCCAGCGGTTGCACCTACGCGCCGCCTGCCGTAAAAGTAGATGTCAACCCGTCGCCTGATGCGACGATCAAAGCATTGATTGAAAACGATTTGGGCCAAGTGATCGGCACTTCCTACCCCACCCTGACCACCTGTTTTGGAGAAGATGTGCACCTCGAAGTATTTGCCAACGGCGCCAACTATACGTATTCCTGGTCGGGCGGCGGCGGTACCCAGGATGAAGTGTTTTTCACTGACGACCGCGGCAATTTGCTGCCCGTCGGCACCCACACGTTCTCCGTGACCGTAACGGATGGGACCAACGGTTGTACGGCTGTCACCGCGCCATTTGTGGTGACTGTAAACCCGGTTCCGACCGGTTTCAGCATCCTGGGCGATGGCGCCTGCGGCGGCAATCCGACCACCCTGACCTATTCCGGCCCCACGCCCGGCAACTGGCAGTACATCTGGAGCAACGGCACACTCGGCACCTCCATGACGACTGAGCAGGCTGGCAAGTACCGAATCCGGGTGATCAATGAATTCGGTTGCGAAGCGCAAAGCACTGAGTGGCTCATCAAGCCCGGCCCCAATGTGGCGGCCATTCCGAGCGGCTGCCATGCGCGCTGTAAACCCGATTCCTTGTGTTTGCCCGTCATTCCAGGCATTGTGTCCTGGCAGTGGTTCCAAAACGGCGTACCCGTGCCGGGCGGCACTTCACCCGGTTTTGTAGCGGAAGAAAGCGGCGTCTATTGGGCCGAACTCACAGACAATCAGGGCTGTAAAGGCCAAAGCGATCCGCTCACACTCAGTCTCTACGACGGCTACGGCAACATCGCCGGACAAGTGTGGTCGGACGTAAACAAAAATGGCGTGATTGATGGTGGCGACACGCTGATCCCCGATATCGCCGTGCGGCTGCTCCAAAACGGCCTCTCGCTCGATACCCTTCAAAGCAACGGGACCGGCGGCTTCGTGTTCTCCAATATCCTCTCCACCGCTTATATCGTGCAGCTGATTGAAGACCAACTGGGCCCCAACTGGAAAGTCATCATTGGTCAAAACGGCGTGACGCTCAAGGGCTGCGATGCGCTGGGCATCAGCAATCTGCTGATTCAATACGTCTGCCCGCCCCGGCTGAGCAGTGTACAACTGAGGGCTTGTCCGGGCGATGCAGCGACCTACAACGGCCAGCAGGTTCCGACCGGCACCAGCCAGATTTTCACGTTCAAAGTGCCCGACGGCTGCGATTCGACGGTCACTGTAACCGTAGCGCCGCTGCCGATTTCGATCATTTCGCTTGCGTTGCGCACCTGTCCAGGCACCATGATCAGCTACGACGGCACGATGTTGGCGATTGGTCAGACAAAAAGTTTTGTGTTCAAATCCGCTGTTTCGGGTTGCGACTCGATTGTGAACGTGAGCGTTTCGGCCTTGCCGACTTCGAGCAGCACGGTGAATCTGAAAACTTGTCCGGGCACGCCGGTCGTATATGAAGGCGTTCCGCTGAATGTGGGCGCAAGCCAAAGTTTCATTCTAAAAAACTACCTGGGCTGCGACAGCACGGTAGCCGTCACAGTGTCGGCGTTGCCTACTTCAACCAATGCCGTTGCACTGAAAGCCTGCCCAGGCACCAGCGCCACGTATAACGGCACGCCACTTGCCATCGGCACGACCCAGGTTTTTGTGTTCAACAACTACCTGGGCTGCGACTCTACCGTGACCGTGAGTGTGACGGCAAATCCGGTTTCGATCAACAGTTTGGCGCTAAAAACCTGCCCCGGCACACCAGTTGTATATTCCGGTCAGTCGCTCCCTGCCGGTACTACCCAGGACTTTGTATTCAAAAATTACCTGGGCTGCGATTCGACGGTGACTGTGGCCGTGACGGCTTTGCCGACTTCTTCCAGTTCGGTTGCGCTCAAAGCCTGCCCCGGGCAATCGGTTACTTACAACAACACTACGCTGAAAGCGGGCGATGTGAAACAGTTCCTGCTCAAAAATTACGTGCAATGCGACTCGGTCGTGACCGTGACGGTGCAAGCCGCGCAGCCCACTTCCAGTTTGCTCGACGTGGACGTATGCCCCGGCGAAACCTACATGTACGACGGCAAAACGCTCCCGGCTGGCACGACCCAGGATTTTGTGTTTACGAACGCTGAGGGCTGCGACTCGACGGTGACCGTCATGGTGACTGCGTTTCCGGCGGCTTCCTTTGCGCTGCAAGCGAAACCGTCCTGTGCCAATACGCCCAATGGTTCGGTGACCGTCGCGACTCCGACCGGCGGTTTGGCTCCCTACCGCTATTCGCTTGACGGCACTCAATTTCAGGATGAATTGATTTTCAATAACTTGTCTTCAGGCGACTATACGATTTGGCTGGAAGACAGCAACGGGTGTTTGTTCGAAAAAGATACGACGATCGCCACATTGGCGCGCCTGGAAGTGGCACTGGCCGGTGGCGTGTTGTCCTGCGACAGCACCGCCGTGCGGCTTGCCCCTACCATTGCAGGCGACACGACCGGACTGACTTATCTCTGGTCAACCGGGGCGACCACGGCTTCGGCAAGCCTTCAAAATGCTGCTGAAGTTTGGCTCGAAGTCAAAAACCAGTGTGAGACGATCCGCAGCGAGGTGTCGGTGTCGTGGGCAGATTTGCCGAATGGCTTTTCGCCTGTGTACGTCCCGAACGTGATGATGCCAGACTCCCGCGAGCCGGACAACCACCAATTCAAGCCATTTTTCGCGGCGGGCCTAACCTTGCTGGATTATCACCTGGAAGTGTTTGACCGCTGGGGCAACCTGATGTTCCGCACCAACCAGCCCGAAGCGGCCTGGGATGGCGCATTCCGCAGCGACGACATGGAGCCGGGCGTGTATGTCTGGTATTTGCGGGCGCATCTGGCCATTTGCGGGCGGACGATCGAGGTGATGCGGGAAGGGGATGTGACGGTGGTGCGGTGATGATGGACAAGATGGACAGGGTTTTACAGGATGGACAGAATTTTACAGGATGGACAGGATTTTACAGGATGGACAGGGTTTTACAGGATGAACAGGATTTAATTGAAAAATGCGTAAATCCTGTAAAACCCTGTAAAATCATGTCCATCCTGTAAAATCATGTCCATCCTGTCTAAATTTTAATGTACCCACAAACGCAGCACCCGTTTCTGCCCATGCGAATTTGTGAGGCATACTGCATAAGCCCCCGGTAGCAGTGTCCCCGCCTTCGAATACCAGGATTCCCCCGTTGCTATAGAAAATGACTGCCTATCGCAAACCTGCCCCAGCGCGTCCACGATCTGATATTCGCAGATACCAGCCTCCTCAGACTGGGCCCTGAGTACCATAAAATCACCCGAACGAACGACATTGGGTGCTAACACAACCGTGAACGCTCTGCCGTCCCAGTCTACCCAACCAACAGTAGCAGAAACTTCGACCGTCAGCAAGGTATCACAACCATGTGCGTCGGTCATGGTCAGTTGATAAAAGCCGGGGAGCAGATTGGATATATGGGCAGCTTGATCTCCTGTATTCCACTTAAAAGTATAAGGTTCAGTACCGCCCCCTACCGATTGAAGTATGACTGATCCATCGGGGATATTGGGGCCGGAAGCTTTGGTCACAACCGGCACGACGGAAAGCGGTAATGGCTGAACGATGGCTATTTCAAGGGTATCTGAACTGAGGTCCGCGTCGGTGACGGTGACGGTGTAGGAGCCCGGCGGCAGGTCGGTGATAGATGATGCCCAAACACCATTGTTCCATCGGAACTGATAGGGCGAAAAACCACCCTGCGGCTGTACCCATGCCTGCCCGTCGGCACGGCCAAAGCAGGAAACGTCCGTTTGATTGGTAAATGCCTGGAGCTGAGTCGTCTCATAGGCGCCCAGATCGGGAAAGCCGTCTGAAATGCGGGGTTCACCATTCAAATCGTATTGCAGCCCGAAGCGCTGTACCCATCCAGCATTGCCGATATTTCTGGCAGGCGAAGGGAGCATCAGCCGATAGTCGCCCTGCAAAGTATCCCGCAGCAGCGGATTCTGGTTCCAAAGCATATTCGGGCCTGCGGTCAGGTAGTTATAAGGCACATTTGGGTTGAGCAGCAGGAGCCCATCCTGTAGATCGGCCAGGCTATCGGCATCAATCAGACAATGATCCATATAAAAATCCAAACCGCCTTCTGAATAGATAAAATCGCCCAACCCGGCCGCGCGGTTGTTCCAAAAGATGCAGTTGATCATCGTATCACGCACTCGGTTTTCGTGCTGCATCAGTCCGCCGTTTTCAAAGCTGTAGTTATTGACGAAAGTGTTGTTCAGCAACAGGCATTTTTCGCCCGTGATACCGGTTAACCTAAGTGCACCGCCAGATTTTGAAGCATAATTGCTTGCAAACAAGCTATTCGTCACTTCCACATTCCCAGCGAAAATAGCGCCGCCAAAACGAGCACTGTTACCTGTAAACACGCAGCGATCCACCTTGAAATTCTGCCCCAGCATGGCGCCGCCTGTTCCCGGCTCGAAGAAAACTGTACCAGCACGGTTTCTATCAAAAATACACTGCTTTACATAGGCATTCGCTTTGCCCCAATTACCTACGAAAAGGGCACCGTTGGATACTACGGACTCATTGTTGATGAATAAGGTATTTCGTACATGAAATTCCAAATTAGGGTTGAAATTGTCAATACCCATGCCACCGACTGAATATGCCATGTTTCCCCGAAAAACGCAGCTATCAACAGTAACTTTTACTGGACCTAAGAGATCATAGTTGACAAGTACATATACCCCTGCACCGGTTCCAGTTGAATTGCCATAATTAGCTTCAAACACACAATTCTTAAATTCAATTGTTCCATAGCCACTTGAATAATTTATGCAGACAGCGCCTCCAGATTCGGCCAGATTGTTAATGAACTTACAGTTGAAAACATGAAGCGAAGTTGGCAGTTCAGGATTCTCACCTGCATAAATCCAAAGCCCTCCACCTTCGCAGGATCCAGGGTAGTCCTCGCAACTGGTCGAAGATGTCCTGAAAGCAGCGCCGTCTCTAACCGTAAATCCATCCAGCACGGTAGTGGAATCGGCGTTGAAACACAACAATACTTTGGTGATGTGAAAAGAGTCGGGTAGTATATAGGAGGTCAGGATCGTAGGGTTCTCCTCCCAATTTCGTTGTATTGCAGTCGTTTCTATTCCTTGAAACCCACCCAAGATTCGTACGCCGCTTTTGATGATCGGACGCGCAAAAACTCCGGTGTTGTCTTCTCCATAGGTGTTGTAAGTCCCTTTGGCGACCCATATCTCATCGCCATATTTTGCGGTTTGTAGCGCAGACCGTATTTCATTCAAAGCATTGGGCCAGGATGTGCCGTTGTTTTGCCCGGTAGCAGCATAGTTGACGTAGATGATGGCGCTGTTGGCGGGAAATGAGAATGCTGTAATGAGTAGAGCAGATAGGAATAAGCGAACCATAATATAAAAAAGGGGAGGCACCGAAGTACCTCCCCAATGGTTGAATGATGAAGTCAAAGTTTGATGACGCGCTCAGTGCGAATGTTCGAGGCTGTGCGCAAAGTGACGGATAGCAACCCAGCGGGCGTATTTTGCAATTCACCAGCAGGTATCAAGATGGTGTTGACCCCGGCTGACAAATCCAGCCGAGTAGTATAGGCAATATGTCCATGTACATCGGTCAGCGTCAGGTCACCCGATTCTGCAAGTGTTTGTTCGAAGGCTACTGTCAACTGGCCTGAGACGGGGTTCGGGTAGCAGACCAACCTCATCTGCTGAGTATGTGCTGAACCGGTTGTACTGCGGTCCTCGCTACCCTCATCAAAAAGTTGGCCACTACCGCTTAATGCCACAGGATGTTCACAGTCAGACTCTTTGTACATTGCATTCTTCAACACAGCATCATCCAAATGGATAGCAGCGTTGATATCTGTAATGATTTGTTTGGCCTGCACTCGAATAGTGAACAGTTCACTGCCATCAATTATAGTATGAGATGATCCGCTATTTTTAAACCAAAGAAATTTAAGCTGACTATCAGTTAACTGTGCGGCTCCTACTGCGTCAGAAGTAAAATCGGGTAGTATGCCGGGTAACACGTCCAGCACATCTAACTTAGTGTAATCAACAAACATCCCAAGTTGAAAGGCTGCTACATCCTTGAAATGGCTCGCTTGCACTTTAACATCATATAGTTGTCCGGGTGCCAGTACAGTTGGAACCAAGGAGAATACTGGAGGGTCTTCGCAAAATCTAGTGCAATCATCTACATCTCCCAGATGAACTCCGTCGTATCCGCTTTTGCCATTATTGCCGTTCGTGATCTGGTATTCCCATGTAGGGTCAGTATAGGGAGCCCCTGTCACCAACACGTTATTGATGTGCATCAAAAAAGGGTTGAGATTGAATTCGAGCAGATAGTCAGCAGGAATATACTCAGGAATGAACCTCCAAGGCGCATCAACCGCCGGAAATTTTTTGTAGATGCCCAAGATGAGTTTGCGAATTTCGACTATATCAAAAGTTGTTACGCTATTGCTGCGGTTTACATCAGCAGCGATTATTTGCCAGCCGTTCATAGGGTCCAAGCCCTGAATATGCCGAACAATGCGCGTAATATCACATGCTTTTACCCCTTCTAACCAATCTTCCTTCGTGTATTCATCTGTTAAATAAGTTTGACCGGGTAGCGGTGAATTGTTCACTTTCTTTCCACTTCCTAATTTCCAAACCTTGGCAGTGACTGCGTTATTGTAGAGGACACCCTGAAAACCACCTTCTACTGTAGAAAGAGAGTTAGAGTACTTTGTAAGTATAGAGGGATGTCGCCATTGAATGACCACTTGTTTAAGTGGCATGCTACCATCCATGAACTCCACCCTATCCTGCACGAAGCCATGTGGTTCCGTGTTTTGGGCGAGCCAATATTTTTCGTAGTTGCCTCGTGCTGATTGAAGTTGTTGAAGGGAAAGGGTATTGCCCCCATAATGGTCCGACATTAAGTTAGCCCAAATCCCTGTGCCAGAGATAGCATCTCCATTGTAGTCTCTGTACGTCCCAGTCACGCATCCTGGTGTACAGGTGTTAGGAATACCACAATGTACTCCCGCTGCATTGAATTCAGGGAAATGATTGCGATTAATGGTACAATCTGCCTCTGTGTCGCAGCAGAGATCTCCTGCTAAATCGCAGTTTGGTAAAAATGTTCCTGTAGTACTGCCACCAGGTCTTACTACCATTTCCCTTTTGTAAGGCCCATTATTTGGGTGATCTATTTGATTTGGCAGAACGGGGTAATTGTAAGTCTGACCTGCTCCATGTGTATGCAACAGCCCCAAATAGTGGCCGACCTCATGGGCATGGATACTATAAGGGTTGGTAGGGCCAAAGTTCGAAAGTTCACCGACGTAAGAAGTTCCACGCTCATAGGGTGGGAATATGTTTGTGGTCGTAGGCTGATTGGTATAATTAGCCCTAGCATCGCCAACGTAAACATTCAATGCAGTTTTTACATAGCTATAAGTCTCGGATATCCAGGTGGGCTCGTTGAATAAGGGCGAAAAATCCAGAAGGTTGAAGTCTCCAAGTCTGTAAAACTGCAAATTGGCGCCGGCATATGCTTGATTCAGCGACGCAATCCCTTGATCAGCATAGGCATTAGAAGGTGGATGACCTACCCAGTCTCCTGTAGATGTACGGATAAAATGATACGACACTGGAACGTGTATCACTGCGGGCGCAGTCGTGCTTCTTGCTACATCTTCATATATTTCTGCGCGATCAGCAATCATTTGAGCATATTCTTCCGGAGTTGGGTCGGGCGATTTACAAGTTTCCTGTGCAGCCATTTAATATCCCGGAAACATGAGCATCATCAAGATAATGAAGAGGTTACGCCCAGCATCCTGCAAGGTGGCAGTTATTAGATGGGGGGGGGGGGGGATACGAAATCAGAGTAATTTTTTTCTTTTCTTTCATGTTTGAAAAAGAGAGGAGTGTGAATAATTTAGTTGATACGTGATTCACTGGTTTTGTAAAATATATGCAAACCTAAACATTGCTCTTATACCACTATAATTTATTTTTCCATTTGACTGAAACAGGCAAAACAAAAGGTCCTAAATAGCATCTCCATTGCATCGAACGCTACCATTATTTCACCAGAGAACAGGACCTTTGCCCCTTTCAAGATAACACCATGCGCAACTCCTGCTCACTCCTGCTTCCATTCGTTCTGCTCGGCTCCTTTATCTGCCAACAAAAACC
>Ga0105048_10010116_pt1 | contig 14955 bp, 6 predicted proteins | sample MAT05_FD_78382 | JGI IMG/M metagenome (GOLD analysis project Ga0105048, IMG submission 78382) | Freshwater microbial communities from Lake Fryxell liftoff mats and glacier meltwater in Antarctica - MAT-05 | ecosystem: Environmental > Aquatic > Freshwater > Ice > Liftoff microbial mat | place... | reverse complement strand
GGAGCTACGCGGAGTTTACGGATGATTTCCGCCACGCATGGGCAACTCCAGACGCCGGGCTTCCTCCCTTTTTACGCCAGTCTGCGGAATGCAGGTTTATCCCTTTAGTAGCTCCCTAGGGTCAATACTAGCTTGTATAAACAGCAAACTAGGTTCTATATTTCCGTCCTATGTCAGAAAACACCCTTGAAAACAACCCGCGGATTAACCGTTTGCAGGAGATTATCGCGATGGAGAAACGCCGGATTGCCTTGCAGATGGAGGTCGATTTGTTGGTATCCAAAATCAATCACCTTCAGAAGGAGGCTTATGATGATCTTCCGGTGAGTTCTTCAAAAAGGGCCGGGCTCGACGGGGAATTATCCCGCGTGAGTCGCGGTGGACTCAAGGCTGCCATCCTGTCGCTGCTTAACAGCTCTGGTGAAGCGGGGATCACGGTGAACGACATCGCTGCGGCCACCGGATCGCGTGCGGCAAATGTTTTCGCATGGTTTCAGAGTACAGGTAAAAAAATTGAGCAGGTCGTCAAGGTGGGTAAAGCGCGTTATGCCGTGACTTCCCCCGTTGATTTTCAACCGCCACTTCCCAAGGTGACTCCTCGAAAAGGGCGGGGAAATCGCAATTCGCGCGGCGGCCTCACCCAGCAGATCGTTCGGGTGCTCGAAGCTGCGGGTGCAGCGGGATTAACTTTGGTCGAGATGGCCGCTGCTGCCGGCAGTAAGCCGCGGAACGTTTCAGTTTGGATTTCAACGACTGGCAAACAATATCTGCAGATTGTCAAAGTCGGCAAAGGGCGTTACGCCATTCTTCCACCGGTTAGTCAGTAGCCCGGGTCTTAATTTTAAAAGCGCGTGCTCCACGGGGCACGCGCTTTTTTTTGCAGGTGTGAAAAACCTGCTATGGTGTCCCGCCTTTCCCTTGCGGGTGGAGCGTTCCGGAGGTTAGCGTTTTGCCCATGAGCAATGACGCATTCTGGACGGGGATACGCGGGTTTCTGATAGATGCGCCAACACTCGGCGGGCTGCGCGATGTGCGGGACGGTGCGATCATTGTCGATGGCGACGGATTGATTGTTGAGCGTGGAAATTACGAGGATCTGCTGAGGCGTCCGAGATCGCTGCCGGTGCGCTGGTTGCATTCGCGATGGATGCTGATTTTGCCGGGGCTGATAGATATTCATACGCATATTCCGCAGTATCCGGCTGTGGCTCGGGGAAGTGCCGAGCTTTTGCCGTGGTTGAAGGAGCACATTTTTCCGTTGGAACGGGAATTCACCGGAGCGAAGGCGCGAGGGGAAGTCGGGGCGTATTTTCAGGAAGTGGCGAGGCACGGAACGACAACGGTGATGGCGTACACGGCCATCTATGAGGATTCGTGCGACGCAGCCTTTCGTGCGGCTGAGAAGACGGGGATTCGTGCGATTCTGGGCAAGGTAATGATGGACACGGGAAGCTACGGGCAGCTCGCGCCGGAGAAAATCATGAGCCAGTCGCTGGCGGAAAGTGAGCGGCTGTGCAAAAAGTGGCACGGCGCAAACAACGGGCTGCTGGAGTATGCGTTCAGTCCGCGATTTGCGTTGAGTTGCACGCCGGAGTTGATGGAGGAGGCGGCGCTGATGGCGAAGAAACACGGGGCGTGGATTCAGACGCATCTTTCGGAAAATCTCGGGGAACTGGAGGCGGTGCGCGAGTTGTATCCGAAAGCCCTTGATTACACCGATGTGTATGACCGGTGCGGAATGCTGACGCCGAAGACGGTGTTCGGGCATTGCATCCATTTATCGGAGCGCGAGCGGGATCGGTTGGCGGAGGCGCGTTCGATTGCGGCGCATTGTCCGACGGCGAACCTTTTTCTCGCGAGCGGGATTATGCCACTCGACAAAATGCAGAATGCAGGTGTGCCGATTGGGTTGGGATCCGACGTGGCGGCGGGTCCGGAGCTGAACATGTGGCAGGTGATGCGGTGCGCGTTGGAATCACAAAAGGCGCGCTCGTTTTATGAAAAAGATACGCGGTTGCCGTCTCCGGCCTCGGTGTTTCATCTGGCTACGCAGGGGGCAGCGGATGCGATGGGCAAGGGCGAGATTATCGGCAGCCTCGATATCGGCAAGGATGCGGACATCACGGTGGTGGATATCGCCGCGATGCTGCCTTACCGGGCGAGCGGTCGTTCGGTGGATGATTTATCAGCCGAAGATGTGCTCAACCTGTGCATTCATCGTGGCGGTCCGCACTCGGTGGTGGAGACATTTGTGCGTGGAAAATCCGTGTGGCGGACGGTGCAACCGGAGTTGTTTTGAGCACCGGCAGATCTGACGAATCTGAGCTACCTGCTTCTAGTCCTTCACGGTGCCGAGCACTACGCGGAAGCCGTAGTTATCGGTGAACGTATTGGGATCGGCGTGGAAGCGGCAGGAGGCGAGCAGGCTCAATTTGAGCGCACCGTTGTACCATGAACCGCCGCGCAGAACCTTGGTGCGTTTTTCACCGTTGAACCAATCGGAAGTCCACTGCCAGACGTTGCCACCCATATCGTAGAGACCAAACTGGTTGGCGTTGAAACTTCCGACGGGCGAGGTCCAGTTATAGCCGTCATTGTAATTTTTAATCGCGACGTCGCTGCCGGTTTCCTGGCCGGTGTAGTTGCCGGCGCCTTCTGGTGGAGGCCAGGCTTTGCCCCAGGGATAGTAGTCGGCGATGCTCATGTCGCGGGCTTCCGGAGTTGATCCATCCTCCTTGGGAAGACCTACGGCGATGCTCCATTCGACATCGGTAGGCAGACGGTAAGCGCGGTTTTTTGCGAGTTTGCCTTCCTTCTGCTCCTTTTCGGTGAGCCATTTGCAGAATGCCACGGCGTCGGCCCAACTGACATTCACCACGGGATGATCCAGCTTTTGGTCAAAGCCGGGCTGGCGATAGGAAGTAGAACGATACCCGGTGGCTTTGATGAAGCGTTCGAAGTCATCGACGCGTGTGACCCAGATGGAGAAAAGCGCATCGCCTGCGGGTGGCACGGGAACGAACTTCATCCCGATGGTGTTTTCAAATCCGCCTGCGGGTAGCGACGCGGCGGGTGTTTCTGTGGGGCTTGGGGCTGCCGTTGAGGTTGGTGTGGCCGACGGAACTGCTGTGGGTGCCGACGTTGGCGCAGAGGTGGGAACCTGCGTTGGAGTGACGTCGGGGATGGGCGCGATATTCACTTCCTGCATCGTGTCGGTCGGGAGTGAGGCGGCTTCTGCGGCGGCCTTGGCGGCTTCGAGAAGTTTCTGTGCTTCTTCCGTGGCTTTGCGGATGGAGACTTCGCGTTCCTGACGCTGGCGTTCGAGTTCGTCGAGTTCCTTGCGGGCATCCTGCGCGCGTTTGAGAGCTTCCTCCGCAGCTTGTTTTGCTACTGCGGCTTGTTTGGAAAGTTGTTCGCGCTGTTTCGCGCGTTCGGCCTCAAGACGTTTTTGTTCCTCGGCGCGCTGGGCGGCGAGACGGCGTTCTTCTTCCGCGCGTTGTTCGGCGAGGCGGCGTTCCTCTTCGGCTTTTCGGGTGGCTTCGGCTGCGGCTACGATTTTCTCAGCTTCCTCCTTGGCTGCGAGCAGCGCGGATTCGCGTTGTTCGCGCTGGGCCTTGGCTTCGTCCACGGCTTTGCGGGCCTGTTCGATGGCTTCTTTCGTTGAGGTGGTGTTCTTTTTCGCCTCTTCGATTTCTGCAAGCGCCTTCGTGCGGAGGGCTTCTTGCTCTTTAAACTGGGCGTCGGTTTCCTCCATCTGCTTGCGCAAAGCTTCGGCGGTTTTGGTCTTTTCTTCTGCAGCTTTGCGAGCTGCTTCGGCCTCGGCGTCGGCTTTCTTGAGAGTCTCCTCTTTTTTGGCTTTTTGCGCTGCGATGGTGTCGGCGGTTTTCTTAGCTGCCTCGATGGCTTTGGTGCGTTGGTCGAGGGTTTCCGCAAGTTCGCGCGCGGTGGCTTCGAGTTTCTGCTGGGCTTCGACGCTGGCCTGGATGTTCTTGGCAGCGGCTTCGGCAGCAGCAGTGGCGTCCGCGAGTTTTTTCTCAGCAGCAGCCAACTCGGGTGAAACGGGCTGGGATTCTCCGGTCTGTGGTTGTGGCGTGGTGACCGGAGTTGCCGTTGGCGTGGCGGCGGGGGTTGCGGCGGGCTCGGGCTTTTCTTTTTTGACAGGTTTCTGCGTAGGTGTTGGCGACAAAGCGGCGACCACCATGGGTTCGGATTTTTTGTCCGGCGTTTCTGCTTTGACCGGCTCCGCTGACTTGGTCTCGGTCGGGGGAGTGGTTTTGAAAGCGGGTTTTGGCTCGGCGGATTGTGTGGACTCTGCGATGGGCGGCGGGTTTGCGGCAGCCTTTTTGGGCGCGGTATTTTCCGCGGGAGTGATGCCGATCGGGCTGACTTCGCGTGGCGGGTTGGATGCCACCGAGGCGTTATCGGATTTTTGCGGCCAGAACGCCCACGCGAGGAGAGCCCCCACCACGAGTGAAGCTGCGAGAGCAAGTTTGCCTTTGGAGGACGCATGTGATGGCTGCACCTGATCGTCCTCATTGGCGAGGATGGCGCCGCGCGGGAACGGTTGTTTTTCCTCGGGCGCTTTTTTCGCGGCTGGTTCGGGGGCGTCTTTGGTTTCCGAAGCGGACGCGGCTGCGGCGGCGCGGAGTTTGTCCACTGGGCGTTCGCTTATGTTCTCCGCATCGGGAGCCAGAACGGGGGTCGGAACCGGGGCCTGTGCGGGTTTCTTTTCTTCCTGCTTGGGAGCCGACTGTGGAGCTGTTTTTTCTTCCTTTGCCGGAGCGGTTTGTATTGCGGCGGTGGTGGTTGCGGTTCCGTCCTGCGTGACGGGTGCAATTTTTGTCGAAGGCGCTTCGATACCGAGTTTGGTGGCGACTTCGCCGATGGTGGCCGGGCGCTCCTCACGGGTTTTGGCGAGACACTGACCGATGAGTTTTTCCCAATGCGCAGGTACGGATTCGCCGCCGGGCTTCAACTGATTGCGCAACGCGTTGACGGTTGGCGCCTCATTCTTGCGGACTTGCGGGACGAGATCGCCCTGATAAAACGGTGGTTTCGAGGCGAGGAGATGGAAAAGCAGTGCGCCGAAAGCGTAGGTGTCGTCGGCTGCAACCGGGCGATCGCCGTTGACGATTTGCGGGCTGAGGTAAGGGAGGTTGCCGTTGTTCAGCGGTTTGATGCGCGCGCGGTCCAGGGCATCGATGATAGCCCGGGTAACGCCGAACGGAGCGAGGCGAACGTCACCGCCGCGGGTGATGTACACGGTATCGGGGGCGACATCGCGGTGAAGCAAGCCGGCCTGGTGAGCGTCTTCAAGGGTCTGGCAGAGCGGGCCGACCCAGGATTTGATTTCTGCGACGTCGAAACGCTGGTCGGGTTGTTTAGCGAGCAGTTCGGCGAGCGTGCTGCCGGGAACGGTATCGAGCACAAGTGCAGCCCAGCCTTTTTCCTCGAGCAAATCGTGGGTGCGCACGATGTTGGGATGAACGACCTGACGATTGCGGCGGAGTTCCAGGCGAAGATCAGCGATGGCTTTGGTGTCGCGTGCGACAACCTCGGGAAGGATCCAGAGGACGACTTCGCGCTTGAGTTCGTCGCTTTCAGCGAGCCACTGGATTCCGCTGGTGTTCGAGGAAATCTCACGCCGCTGCGTATAGGTTCCGGCAATCTTTTTGCCTGCTTCGAGAGGGATGGACTTATTGGATTCTTCGGTATTCACGGGATTGAACGGTCAACATGAAAGAAAGCCCTCCTGCGGGGAAGCAGAAAGTTCAGATTATAACTCCCTTCGAATGAAACAAAAAACCCCGCTGGCATCGCTGAACTGGTCAGCATCTGCTGCGGGGTGTTTTTGTGAGTGGCGAGTTGACGCGGGCGTTATTTTGCTGCGCGTTTGCGGGCGCTGGCATCGAGGATTTTTTTCCTCAAGCGCAAACTTTTCGGCGTGGCCTCCACGTATTCGTCGGGGGCGATGTATTCGAGCGAGCGTTCGAGGCTCATCTTCAGCGGAGGCGCGAGATGGATGCCTTTGCCGTCGCCTTGGGAACGCATGTTCGTCAGTTTCTTGGCGCGGCAGGGATTGACCGGCATATCATCCGAACGGGCGTTCTCACCGATGATCATTCCCTCGTAGATTTCCTCGCCGGGAGCGATGAAGAGGCGTCCGCGTTCCTGGATGGTATCGAGCGAGTAGCTGGTGCTGATGCCGCCTTCCATGGAGACAAGCACGCCGTTGGCCCGGGAAGGGATGTCGCCCTTGTGGGGGGCGTATTCCTTGAAAAGGTGGGACATGATGCCGTGGCCCTTGGTCACGTTAACGAGGTCCGTTTCGAACCCGATCAAGCCGCGCGTGGGGATCACCGAGTTGATCGTCACGGAATGGGTCTGGTGTTCCATGCTGATGATCTCGGCTTTACGTCCGGCGAGGCTTTGCATGATGTCGCCCACGTTGTCATGAGGGATATCGACGTAAAGGGTTTCCATCGGTTCGAGCAGGTTGCCTTGTTCGTCCTGGGTGAAAATGACTTCCGGTCGGGAGATCAGGATTTCGAAACCTTCGCGGCGCATTTGCTCGACGATGATCGCGATTTGCATTTCGCCGCGGGCCTGGATTTCAAAATGGCCGGCTACGTCCGTGTCGGCAAAGATGATGGAGACGTTGGTGCGGGTTTCGCGGATGAGCCGTTCGCGGACCTGACGTGCTGTGAGCAGTTTGCCTTCGCGGCCTGCGAGCGGTCCGTCGTTGATGCAAATCTTCATCGTGATCGTGGGCGGATCGATGTCTACGAACGGGAGCGAGAGGCGGTCCTCGGTATCGGTGAGGGTTTCGCCGATGAAGACGTCCTCGAAGCCGGTGAGACCGACGATGTCGCCGGCCTGGGCGTGTTTGATTTCCACTTTCGCGAGGCCGACGTGACCGAACAACGCGGTGACGCGGGCGCGTTCGCGGCGTCCGTTTTTGTGAATACAGACGATGGAATCATCGACGTTCACGCGACCGCTGACGATGCGTCCGTAAGCGATGCGTCCGAGGTAATCGCTGTAATCGAGGTTCGAAACGAGCATCTGGAAATAATGTACATCGCTCGTCTTGGGCGGCGGGATGTGTTCCACGATGGCTTCGAAGAGTGGTTCCATCGTTTCGCTGACGTCCTTGATTTCGCGCATCGCGTAGCCCTGCTTGGCGCTGGCGTAGATGACAGGGAAATCGAGCTGGAGATCGTTGGCGTTGAGTTCGACGAAGAGGTCGAAGATGAAATCGAGCACCTTGTGCGGACGGGCGTTTTCGCGATCGATCTTGTTGATGACCACGATGGGTTTTGCGCCATTTTCGAGGGCTTTTTTCAGCACGAACTTGGTTTGCGCCTGCGGACCGTCGTGGGCGTCCACGACAAGCAGCACGCCGTCCACCATCTTCATGATGCGCTCCACTTCGCCGCCGAAATCCGCGTGGCCGGGAGTGTCCACGATGTTGATGTGGTAATCACGCCACTTAAACGCGGCATTTTTGGCGCGAATCGTGATGCCTTTTTCCCGCTCGAGATCCATGGAATCCATAATGCGGTCTTCCGTGGCCTTGGCTTCGTTTGCCCGGAAGGTACCGGATTGTTTGAGGAGTTGATCCACGAGGGTGGTTTTCCCGTGGTCAACGTGAGCGATGATGGCGATGTTGCGAATGCGTTCCATGTGTTTCCGAAAAAAGGAGGCGGACTATGGACGGGGAAGCGTTGGGCGTCAACAGGTAGTATGGGTTGATTTTACCACGGAGACCCGGAGCGCACGAAGGGGACGGCCGATCCTACGCTTTGTCCTGCTCCTGCTCCTGCGGAAAATGCCTGGCACGTCGCGCGTCGATGAGCATGATTGCTAGAAGAACGAGCAGTGCGAGGGTCGTGACGTGATAGCTCGCGAGCAGGTAGGAGAGGGGTTTTCCGAGGAATTCGCGGTTTGTGAGCAGCGTGAGGATAGCGAAAAGCAGGGTGCATTTTTTCCACCGACCATTTTCCACGAGTTCGCGCGTGAGCAGCCAGAGCGCGGGCCACGCGGCGACGCAATGTTGTCCCCAGGTGATGGGCGAGAGCAGCAGCATGAAGACGCCGAGGGCGGAAAACTGCCATACGGCGGACTGTGCGGTGAGTTTTCCGCGTAAGCGCCAAAGCAGCGTGAGACCGAGCAGGAGGGTGACGATCTTAATGACGATGCCGGCGGCTCGTGGCGTGAGGTTTAAAAAATCGCTATACCACGGGCTTTCGTAGCGTCCGGGATGTCCCTGCGGCAGATGCATGAGGAAACGTGCTAGCGTGGGGCGAAGGCTGTCGTTTTGAAAAGGTTCGGGGCCGAGCACGCCGATGCCGGGGTCGGCTTGCGAGATGCCGGTAAGAATCGTCTGGCCCCATTCGCTGATGTGCCGGGAGTAATCGCCGGGGCCCATCCAGAGCGCGGGCGCCAGGCTGAAGGCCAGCGCTGCCGCGAGGGAAATGAAGGCCATGCGCCACTGGCGTTTCCACACGAACCAACCGACGAAAATCAGCGCGGTGCATTTCAGCGCCACGGCAATGCCCAGCGCGAGGCTGGCGGGGACAATGCGTTTTTGCGTCCAGAGCCAGATCGCGGTCCAGACCAGTGCGGTGAGGACGAGGTTTTGTCCGCCGTCAGCGAGGTCGCGCATGATAAAGCGCGACGCAAGCAGGAGGGTCAGCGCGTGCATCCAGAACAGACGGGATTTCACCGGTGCCAACGCGGCGAGCAGCCACATCATCAGCAGCACCGAGCCCGCGCCGATGAGGTAAAACGCGGGCTTTGCGACCCACACCGGCAGCAGTGCAAGAGGTGCGTGGGCCATCGCCCAAAACGGTGGATACGGGACGTGCATACCGTTTGCGTAAAGCGGTGCGTGGAGCAAAAAGCGGCGGCCAAATTCCCAGTGCAGGAGGAAGTCGCCCCGGGGACGAAACGCCGCGATGAACTGCCACGCGAGAATGATGAACCCGATGGCCAGCGCCACGCGGCGCAGGCGCTGTTCGTGGGCGATTAAGAAGGCGCGGGCGGCGTTCATCTCATGTGGAGGCGAGCGCCGGGATGCGTGCGGTTTTTGGCATGGGTTTCGCGGGAAATCGTCAAGTTCAGGCTTTTGAGAGTTAAGCGCCAGCAAAACCAGAGCAGTCCCCAGTGGAAATTACGCTGGCTAATCACTAAGGTGCGGATACCCTAATTTTCACACTGTTTGGCCATGGGATCCGTCGAGATCACCTTTCCGGTAACCGTTTTACCCTAAGTATTATTGAAATGGCCTCACATTTTTCTGACTGCGTTGCTTTTCCAAAACATCCACCTACTCACCTCGATGACTGCCCGATCTCTTCCTCTCCCGCGTTCCAGTGCCTTTTTTCTGGCGATGGCAGCTTTATGTCTGCCGATCCGTGCAGCGAGCACCACATGGCTGCCTGCGGGCTTTCAATTGTGGAACTCGGGTGCCAACTGGAGCAACGGCGCGCCGGCTTCGGGGGTGGATGTCGTCATTGGAAACAATGGCTACGCTTCGATGTTAAGCATCACGGGCGCAGCGGGAGCGATCACGGTCGGGACCAGCACAGGGCATGGGACGTTGGAAATCTTGCAGTCCACACTCAACTCCACAGGCACCGCGCGGCTCGGAAATGGGAATGCGTTGGATGGCAGCTTTGGATACAATGGCACGGCAGTCGTTTCCAGCTTAGGCGTATGGAATAACACCGGAGATATCCACCTCGGCGAGACGGGCAAGGGCGGTCTGATCATCACCACGGGCGGTTTGGTCCGGGTGGGTTGGAATGGCGTCACAGCCACAGGCACCATGACGCTCGGTGTCAGCGGAACGGCGGGCGGGACTTTGACCATTGGCTATACCAACACGGCAGGCACCCTCCTGGCCGCAGCGGTAACAAGCGGTGCAGGCAGCGGCACGAACCTCGTGTTGTTTAACCAGACCAACACCACCACGTTTGCGCCAGACCTCAGGGGGAATCTTTCGGTGCAGAAAACCGGCGGTGCGACGACGATTCTCACCGGCAGCAACAGCTACACCGGTGCCACGACCATCAGCGGTGGCACGCTGCGGTTGGAACGGGTGAACGCCTCGCCGAGTTTCGCCATTTCTTCGGGCGCAGTGTTGGAGTTGAGCAGCACGGACAGCACGATCCACCCCGCAAATACGATCATTACCGGCACGGGAACGCTTCGTAAAACGGGCATCGGTTCCGTGGCTTGGACTGGTGCGGCAGCGACGTTTGCGCTTTCCGACGGCGCTCTCATTGATGTGCAGGGCGGCACGTTTGTGGGCGGCTCCAATGGCAACGAAGTGTGGACGAATAACTTCGCCGATCTCAACGTCGCTGCGGGAGCGCAGTTCGGTGGTGTAGAGGCGAATGTGCGCGTGGATGCGCTCACCGGATCGGGCACGATTACCTCCGGGTTCAGTGGCGCGGGTTATCAAAATTTCACGTTCGGCGTGGCGAACGGTTCCGGCACGTTTTCAGGGCTGCTATCGGATAATCAGATCGGCGGCTACACAGCCCATTACGTGAAAACCGGCACCGGCACGCAGACACTGAGTGGCGCCACAACGTATTCCGGGACCACGACGATCAGCGCAGGCACGCTTGTGATTTCCGGCAGCGCCAGCCTCGGAAACACCACGGCGGGGACGACGGTGGTTTCCGGCGCGGTGCTTTCGCTCAACAATGTCGCCATCGGCAACGAAGCGCTCACGCTTGCAGGGACTGGCATCGGTGGAAACGGCGCGCTTGTCGCGACTGGCACCACGTCCTTAGGAGGACCCGTCACGCTTTCCGGCGGCGTAACCATCGGCAACACGGGCGGCCTCACGTTTTCCAACTCCGTGAATGCCGGCACGCTGACAAAAATCGGCGCAGGCACAGTCACACTCAGCGGCAGCACGGACAACACGGCACTCGCCGCCATCGTGACCACCGGAACGCTGGTCCTGGGCAAGACTTCCAACGCCAGCGTCCACGCTATCGGCGGCGGATCGCCCGCCAATCTCATCGTGCAAAGCGGTGCAGTCGCGCAACTCGATGGCACAGGCAACGACCAGATTTTCACCGGAGCCACCGTGCAGGTAAACACCGGCGGCACGTTGGACCTCAACGGACGCAACGAAGGGTTCGATGTGCTCTCCGGAACCGGGACGATCACCAACACGCTCACGTCCTCCACCTCCACGCTCACGCTCGGTGAATCGGGCGCAAGCTCGTCGTTGACGGCGACTTTACAAAATGGCGCGGGCGTCACGGCGCTTGAGAAGAGCGGTACAGGAACTCTCACGCTCACGGCTTCGAACAGCTATTCCGGCGGCACGACGATTACCGGAGGGACGCTCTCCATCGCCTCCAACAGCTATCTCGGCAACGCGGCCACCGGCGTCACCTTCAGCGGCGGCACGCTGAAAACCACGGGCAGCATGGGTTCCAACCGGCCCATCACGTTGAACAGCGGGGGCGGCACGATGAACATCAGCTCCAACCTTTTCAGCAACGCAGCCACACTTGGCGGCAACATCACTGGGAACGGTGCGCTCACTATGACCGGCCCTGGTGTCCTTTATCTTGCGGGCAGCAACAGCTACACTGGCGGCACGAACCTGAACGAGGGTTCCGTTTATCTCAACAGCGTCGGTGCGCTCGGCACCTCGGGCACGATTTCCTTCAACGGCGGCGACCTCAATTTTACCGCGGCGAACACCACCGACTACTCCAGCCGTTTCAGTTCTGCGCCGAACCAGGAATATCGGATCAGAACAGGTGCTCAGCCCCTTGCCCTCGCTTCGAACATCAGCAGTGCGGGCGGTTCGTTCTACTCGTCCCTCGGCAGTTCGCTCACGCTGAGCGGTTCGAATTCTTTCAGCGGGGGAATTACGCACGTTGGAGGCATTCTCGTGCTGGGCAGTTCCAATGCGTTGGGCACGAGCGGACCGATCACTATCTACAACACCGCCAGCCTCCAGTTTACGGCGGCCAATACGAACGACTACTCCAGTCGCATAACTGGTGGTTCGAGTCCCCGTATCGACACCAACGGGCAAAACGTGACCTTCGCCTCGAACATAAGCCTCAACCAATTTTTCAAGGTTGGCACGGGCACGCTCACGCTTTCCGGCACGGTGTCAGTGATCGATTTTCCCAATGTGAACGAGGGCACCCTGCAAATCGGGTCCGGCGGTTTTTTCAGTTCGAATCAACTTTACGTTAACGCTGGTTCCAACCTTCTCATCTCCGGCGGGCGGGTCAGCAACACTTCGCTTTTCCTCAATTCGTCGGTGGGCTCTCCGGCGAACGTCACCTTGAACGGCGGATCCTTCGACGCCACAGAAGCGCGACTACAGGGCGGACCGGCCACGTCCAACCTCAACATCACCTCGGGAACATTCAGATCTCAAGAACTCCACCTCGGCGCAACGATCAATCTCAGCGGCGGGTTGTTGACGGCCACCAATGCGTACGTGCAAAACGGTGTCGCCAATGTCTCGGGCGGCACCTGGACCAATGCCAACCTTTACTTCGGCGACAACGGGGCGTCCGGCACATTGAACCTGACGAGTGGGACCGTCTCCACGCCGACGATGATTTTTGGGCGCAATGGTGGGCAGGGCACCGCCAATGTGTCCGGAGGGCTTTTGACCTCGGCGACGAGCATGATTCTCGGACTGAGTAGCGGTGGCTCGGGAACCCTGACGATCTCGGGCGGCGCCGTGACTGCGCCCAGCCTGACCGTGGGCAATTTTCTGGGTTCCGGCACCGTATCTCTCTCCGCCGGTACATTGACCGCCTCAAGCAGCATTTACGTTGGCTACAGCGCCAGCGTCGGTGGCAGCCTGACCATCACGGGCGGCACTGCCACCACGCCGTATCTCCAAGCGGGCTTCGAAGGCGGGAGGGGAAGTGTTAATGTCTCTGGCGGCGTATTAAACGCAGGCTACCTCACGATTGGGCAGTCGGCTAACGACTGCTCACTCACGCTCTCGGGCGGCACGCTCAACAGCACTTCAGGGCTGATCGGCGGGAATGGAGGTGCCGTGGCGGGAACCCTGGCAAATATCTCAGGGGGGACCTGGCAGATTTCCGGTGATCTAAACACCGGCCTTAGCAACCAGCCCACCATCATCAATATGACCGGCGGCACGGTGAACGCCGCCAACGCCTACCTCGGTTCGGGAACCACCACCATTTCCGGCGGTGCGCTGATGCTTTCCTCGACGCTTGCGCTCGGTCGAGGGTTCACCGATGCCACCCTCGCCGTCACCGGCAGCGGTAATGTAATGGTCGCCTCCGGCACCGGCATCTTCCAGCTCGGTATAAATTCCACTTACAACGCCACGCTCAATCTCGGCACCGGTGGCACCGCAGGCGCGCTCAATGTGTCTGAAATCCAAAGCAGCGGCACTGACGCGGCGCGCGTGGTGAATTTCAATCACACCGGCAACTACACGTTTGCGCCCAAGCTCAGCGGGGTTCTTTCCGTGAACAAACTCGGTGCGGGCACGACGCTCCTCGCCGGGTCGAATTCCTACACCGGGCCGACCATGATCTCCGCAGGCACGTTGCAATTTGGAAAACGCGCCGCGCTTTACGCCAGCGGCACCGCGAGTTGGACGGCCGCGAATTTCACCACTGGCACCGGAGCCACTGCGGCCTTCAATGTGGGCGGTGCAGGGGAATTTACCGCCAGCGACATCGCCCTCCTTGCCACGCTCGGCACCGGCACCAGCGGATTCAGATCGGGCGCCAACCTCGGATTAGATACCACCAACGCCACCAGCGGCACCTTCGCCTACGCCAGCGCCATCGCCAATCCGAACGCCGGGGCCAACGCACTCGGCTTCACCAAACTCGGCGCGGGCACACTGCTGATCAACGGATCGCATTCCTACACCGGTCCCACCATGGTCCGTACTGGGAAATTACTCGTCAATGGCACCCTCGCTGCGGGTTCGGCCATCACGGTCCAGAGCGGCGGCCAACTCGGCGGACGCGGCAAAGTCGGCGCGATAACCGTCGCAAGCGGGGGTTCCACCTACCCCGGCGATCCCCAGGTGCTCACCGCCACCAGCGTGGCATATCAGAACGGGTCCTCCGCACAGTTCGCGCTTTATACCAGCGGCACGAGCATTCATCCGCCTGTGGTCGGTTCGGATTACGACAGGATCGCCCTGACCGGCGGCACTCCCTCCGTGCTCCAGATCGCCATGAACACAGCGTTGCAGCTCAATCTCACCTCCCAGAGTCTCAACTATCTCCAGGAGCACGCTGGTGAAAATGCGCTCGACAACTACTTCCTCTTCGCCTTGGGAAATGGCACATCCATCGGAGCATTCAGCACGCTCACACTCACTCAAGGGCTCGACACCTACACCCAGCCCATCCTCGCAGGCGAAGCCACCTTTACCGCGCTCAACATCATCTTTCACATCGGCTACACCGGCAACTCCCTCGCCAACTCCCTCACCGGCGGCAACGACATCACCCTCACCGCCATGGTGATCCCCGAACCCGCGACCGCCACACTGCTCATGCTCGGCGGCCTGGGATATTTCGCCAAGGCGAAGCGACGCAAAAAAGCGTTGATTAAATAGCGCGGTGTTTCCCGATCCGTTTGAGCGCCGTGTTTGCACCTGGAAGTGCTTTCGCTCTGCCAACCGCATCTCATGTGAAGGCTCCTCCGTATTGACTGCTGTCCTTGGTCGTCTTGCACATCAAGGTTACGATGTTGCTCATTTTGAAAAAGTACCACAGTCTTCATGATGTCTTTTGCTAAAAAGTCGCTGCATAAATTGGGAAGCCTCGTACGCTCGTGGTTTGATTCCGACTACTTTCCCGAGGGTGCCGAGGTGGTTCGGAATCAGGAAGACCGGTTCGAGTTCAAACGCGCCCTTCCTTTTATCTTCCTCCATGTGGGGTGTAT
>Ga0105048_10010115_pt1 | contig 14955 bp, 10 predicted proteins | sample MAT05_FD_78382 | JGI IMG/M metagenome (GOLD analysis project Ga0105048, IMG submission 78382) | Freshwater microbial communities from Lake Fryxell liftoff mats and glacier meltwater in Antarctica - MAT-05 | ecosystem: Environmental > Aquatic > Freshwater > Ice > Liftoff microbial mat | place... | reverse complement strand
GTAAAGGAAAACTTCCCCGGCGGCGAGACGAACCAAACGCGGACAATTCGCAAAGGCGAAGGGCAGCCATCGGGAATCTGACCCGTTGCCAAAACGAACTGACAGGATTTGCCGGATTCACAAGATGTATTTAAGAATTATTTTTTCTTGGTGTCTGAATCCTGTTCGATCCTGGTAATCCTGTCCAAATATCTGTTCTGAAACGAGATACGTGATGTTGTTGAGTTCGACTCGGATCGTTCGTTTCGTGTCGCGGAACTGGATTGTCGTTGCCATTTTAGTGGCGGGTTTAATCGGTGGAGGCTACTTTGCGTTTGGGCGTGGACCGAAGGTGGCACCGCCACAAATCGCAGAAGAGGGCGTGGAACCCGACGTACTCGAAGCCGTTCGCGAAGCACGGAACCATGTGATTGCGTCGCCTTCGGATGCCGCCATATGGGGGCAATATGGTATGGTGCTTCGTGCCCATAGTCTGCATAACGAGGCCAATATTGCGTTCGCAGAAGCGCAAAGGCGCAATCCGTACGATGCGCGTTGGCCGTACCTCATTGGCGAATATCTGCAATCGCGCGACCCTGAAGCCGCGCTACCGTTCTTGCGGCAAGCCGTCGGAGCCAGTTCGCCAAAACCCGAACATCAATCGATGGCACGGTTGAAGTTAGCCGAAGCATTATTGCAACGCCAAGATCATGTCGACGCCGAAAAATGGTTCCGCGAGCAGCTCGGCGTACGTCCAAACGATATGCGTGCGTCGATCGGGTTGGGCACTACACTCCTTGCGCAAGACAAACCGGACCAGGCATTGCCATACGTCAAAGCGGCTGCAAACGTAGGGGCATTTCGCAAGCGTGCCACTACACTGTTGGCGAACTTAGCGCGACTCCGCGGCGACACCGACGCGGCCACCACACACGAAGCCGACGCGAACCGAATGCTTGAAGACGAAATTCCCGCGGACCCTTTCGTGTGGGACTACATGACACTACAAGTCGGGCGGAAAGATGCCTTTGGCCGCATCGGCGAACTCGAGAAAGCGAACCGAATACAAGAAACGATACCATTACTACTCGATATGACTCGCAAATATCCCGAAGCGAAAACGTACTTCAACCTCGGCGTAAACCTCAGCGCGCTCGGCGATCATCGCGCTGCGATCGGGCATTTTGAAACGACGCTTCTGCTCGACCCCGCACATGCAAAAGCGCACAACTCGCTCGGTCTTTCGCTCGCGGTCGTCGCCGATACGGTTGCGGAACCGTCGAAATCCGAGTATCAGCGGCGCGCGATTATGGAGTTCGATCGAGCGATCGAATTGAAGTCGGACTTCGCATTGCCTTACATTTTTAAGGGCCAAGTTTTATATGCGCGCGGCGATCAATCGGGTGCATTCGACACGCTTCGCAAAATCGTGGCGATACGGCCCGACGTAGCCGATGCTCATGCGACTTTGATCGTTTTGCTGGAAAAAGCAGGGCGCATTGCCGAGGCGAAGAGTTTGTTGCCAGCCGCCGAGCGCGTCGTGCCGCTCAGCGACGAGACGTTTCAAGCCGCAAGATTACGGCTCAATAGTAAGTGAATGCAATGTTAGCGCGTCAGAGCGTGGACGAGCTTCAAGAGTTGCGGAGCGCCGACGCTGTTGATGAGCGACTGAATGCGTTCGAGATCGTCGATACTGAACGTACCGCGACCGCTGCTATTCCCACCGCTACTGTTACGCTTGGACGGAGCGCCGTCCTTCTTTTGGATCATCGATTTGTACGATGAGATCATACCGGATGGGAGGTCGATCCCGCCGTTTTCTTTGACGTGATTTTGAATCGCGAGTGGTTTGGCATCGGCACCCAGTGCGGCGATTGCGTTTCGCACCAACTGCATCTTGCTCGGGATGCCGTGTTCTTTTTTCGACTTCGCCATCGATCACCTCGTATGCAAAAACTGAAAATGGGGCAAATACCGCCATTGAAAATTGTATAGCAGGTATCGCGCACTTCGAACAGATACTCATACAAAGAATCTTCCCGTCTCACACCGAACTTGCAGGGCGACACCATGCGTTTCTATCCGCTCACCCTCATCGCTGTCACCATTTTCTCACACCCGATGCTTGCGCAACATCCAGCCAGTGTGTTCGAAGCAAAACCGATACTTCCTCAGCCTTTCGAGGCAAAATCGTTTCGCGCCGTCGAGGTGCCACGCTGGCTGCAAGATACGACGGGGGTCGGATATACACTTTCGGGAATGAGCGCCGCAGCGAGAACGGATGCCGCAAAACACGGCGTCACAATCAGCGAAATGAACTTCGTCGACCCATTCTATCCATATTACAATAGCGCGATTCTCAAGCGCAGAAGTCCGCACGTCCCCATCGAACGCATCGAGGCCGAAGTTGCGGAATACAAGAAACTCGGCATACGGATTCTGGCGGTCTATCCACCGACCCTTCAAGGCGAAGTGTACGATACACACCGGGACTGGCGGCGTATCCCCACCGATACCACACAGATCCCGCAAGTCGATATGAAGGCGCTGCCCCACGGTGGAATGCTCTGCCTTCTCAGCCCGTATGGCGACTTCTTCATCGAAGTGCTTGCGGAGATACTCACGAAGTTTCCCGAAGTGGATGCGTTCAGTTTCGATGGCCTCCATCATGGTGGCGTCTGTTACTGCGAACATTGTCGCAAAAACTACAAGGCAGACACGGGAAAAGCGATACCAAAAGATAACCTCAACGATCCCGAATATCGACGCTATCAACACTGGGCCGACCGCAAGCTCGAAGCACTCATCCAGCGCACGCAGACACGATTGAAAGCGATCAAACCCGAGGTGGCACTCGTGACGTGGACGACGAATGCTGGGCGGTTCGGGCATTTTCTTAGCGTGCCGCGAAACATGCCCGCGCGGTTGAATCTCCTGTTCGATGCCCCCGATCAGGAACTGTGGCTCGACGAATCGAACCGCGGCAACAGCATCGTTCCCGCGTTTGGCGTCGCCTATGCGTGGTCGGTCACGAACCATCGTGTGGCATTCAGCGAACCGTACCTCATGAGCCACGGCAACCCGTACGGCAAGGACAGTTTCCCGACTGCCGAAGTGCTGCGCCGAATGTTGTTATGTACGACGTACGGCTGCTCGCCGAGTATCGCCGTGAACCAGCCGGCCCGGTTGCAAAAAGGCGTCTACAACAGCCTCGATGAAATCCAGAAACGCAAGCCGTGGATGACGCACAAAACGCCCGAACGCTGGGCCGCAATCCTCATGAGCGACAACGCGAAGACCTTCTACGGTCGCACGTCGGGCCGAGTCGAGGAACGATATCTGGCGCATCCGTTCGGTGCGTTTCGTGCTGCGATTGAAGGCCATCTGCCGGTGAATCTGATCGACGACTGGAACGTGACCGACGAGGATCTGAAGCCGTATGCGGTCGTCGTACTGCCCAACGCGGCCTGCCTGGATGAGCGCCAGGTGCAGGCGCTGGATCGCTACGTTCGTAATGGCGGCGGCCTCGTGGCCAGCCTCGATTGTTCGCTGTTCGACGAGTACGGCGACGCACGAAACCAGTTCGCGCTCGCTTCGCTTTTCGGCGTCGATTATCGCGGCGTTCCGAAAGCGGTGAAGCCGAATGAAGCCATCGATGTCAACTTCGCGAAAACGATCGGGCCAGACTACTGGGAGAAGCGCCGAAATGTGTATTCGTTTCAGTTGAATGCCAAGTCGATGTTCCTAAAAAACGATCGACTCGCCGAGTACATCGGCACCGACCCGGTGACGATGAAAGGGCCTGCCGTACACGTTTTGCCGCACCCTGACAGTACGGTGGAAGCGACGATTCAGAATGCGGAAACGGGTGCGGCCGGGTTGCCTGCGATCATCACGCGAAGCCACGGCAAAGGGCGCGTCGTCTATCATGCTGCCGGTTTCGATGCCGCGTACTATCAGTATTCGTATCCCTACCAGCGATTATTGCTGAACGAATCGATCGCATGGGCCGCTGGCGAAACGCCGATGCCCGTCGAGGTCCGTGCGCCGATGTGCGTCCATTCCACGATCATGCGACAAGTGAAAGCGGGCCGCGAACGTCTGGTAGTGCATCTGTTCAACAATGTGAATTCCAGCGGCGGGCACGCGATGCCGAACGACGATGTTCCCCTGCGTGAAGAAACCGTGCCGATCTATCAGATACCAGCCACGTTCGCCGCCAGGTATCGCATCCGCAGTGTGCGACTCGAACCCGAAGGGATCGATCTGCCAATCCGCACGATCGATGGCCGCACGACTGTCGTCGTCCCCAAGCTGGAGATACATTCGATGATTGTGGCCGAACTCGAACGCAATCCGTGAAGCGAACGATTTTGCACGACAAAGTCGTGGCCATTCCGGGTAAAATCCGGTCGATGCGACTTATGGAGTACGTGCGATGGCGATGATCTTGATTGTGGATGATAGTACGCTCCAGCGAAACACATTGCAGAAAATCCTCCTGCAAGCCGGTTACGCGGTCGTACAGGCGAGCAATGGCCGAGAGGCACTGGACATCGTTCGGCGCGATGCGCCGTCCGCCGTCGTCACCGATATTCACATGCCCGAGATGGATGGCATCGCGCTCGTCGGCTACCTTCGCAAAGAGATCCCTTCGGTGCCGGTGTTGGTCACGACCGATTTCGGCAACGAAGACCTCGCGGTGCGGGCACTCCGCGCCGGAGCATCGAGCTACGTTGCCAAAAAGCACCTCGCACGCGATATTTTGCAAATTCTCGACGAGTTACTCACGGTGGCTACGGTCAAGCAACAGGAAGCGTTTTTCCTCGATCGGCTGACCGTGACCGAGAATGAATTCACGATCGAGAACAACCCCGATCTGGTCGCGCACGTCGTATCGCACGTCGAATCGCTGATGCTGCAAATGCGGATTTTCGACGAATCCGAGCACGTCCAAATCGGCGTCGCCGTCCACGAAGCGACGGTGAATGCCATCGTTCACGGTAACCTCGAAATTAGCTCCGAGTTGAAGTCCGGCGACTGGCAGACGTATCACGACACCGTTGCCGAACGAAACAAAATGGACCCCTACCAGACTCGCCGCGTGACGATTTCCGTCCGCGCCACCCGCGAACCGATGCTGACGATTCGCATTAAGGATCAAGGCAAAGGCTACGACCCGAACAAGCTCCCCGACCCGACCGACATCGAGAACATCCTGATGGGCTGCGGCCGCGGCCTGCTACTGATCCGCACCTTCTTCGACACCGTAACGCACAGTCCATCCGGCAACGAAATCACAATGGTGAAACGAAAGAGTACGCGAACGGCGTAAGCGGGGTGGATCCGCGTTTGGCCGCGGCGCGAATTGGAGGCACCTTCGCGACCTCTAGCGAATCTGACTAACGTCAAATCGCCTCCGACTTTTTGACTGTGCGTTTCGTGTGGGTGTTCGTTTTCATGCCTTGTCGAGCCGCAGCTACGCGGGGTCCGGGTGCGGGCCGTGCTTGCTGAACCGGGCGAACCAGCCCTCGTCGCCGAACGGCTCTGCGTGTAGCCCATCGCTCTCGGCCGCGACCGGCCCGCCATCCACGAACACCGCGATCCCGGCCTCCGTGTCATGCTCCTCTTGTAACGCAAATAGGAAGTCGTGCAAGCTGCTGTCGACGGCATCTATCACGCAACGGCGGACGAGGGCACGCTGCTCGTCGGTGAGCCGGCGGAGTTCCGCCTGTAGGGCTTGCAGCCCAGGGGCCTTCCAGTGGCCGACGAGGAGCGAGTCGGCGTGGTCGATCGCCGCATCGCGGAGATTGGCCACGACAAACTCGCCGAATTTGTCCAACGCCTTCGCCATCGCGACGCCCTCGGTTGCCGAACGACCCAGCCCAGCAACAGCGGGGCCTGGCGAGACCTTGAATCCTGATTTTACGTGATGCCGCCGCAGTCAGGTGTAACTTTTGGTTCGGCGTAGTATTACAGCCGGCCGGTTATCGCTTGCCAGGCCTCTTCAGCATTGGCCAGTGCCTCACAGTCACAACACCCGCCGTTGGCCCGTAGCCATTCGACCACCGGCTCGACCGACAAGCATTGGGCGGACAGCCAACCGCGGGTGAGCCGGAGAGTGTGGTCGCATCCCTGGCGGGGGAACTCCACGTCGAGCATATCGAACAGTGCCTGCATCCGGTCATCGGGCAGCGGCAGGGCGGCCCGCGCCGCAACCTGCTGCTTGGCTTTCCACGCAGCGAGTGCAGCTTTGCGGTCCCGTTTATCAGGGCGATCAGCCATCGTAACGCCTTCGGTTGTAGAACGACCCGCGATACGTGCCACCCATGGCTAATCGCTGTAATCCCTTCGGGATAAAGAGAATCCGAAGCATCCCGGAGGGATGCCAGCGATTAGCCTGGCGTTGACCGAAGCGACACCCCAGGGATATTCGTGCTCACTCGAAGTCGTCAGTGGCGACTGGTAAACACACTTAAGGAAACAGGCCGCGTTTTTGTTTTTCGAGTGCAACTTTCTTGATGCCGAGTGTGAGTGCGGCGGTTCGCATCGTCATGTTTTCGGATTTGGCGAGGTTGCGAACCCGGTGGAACGCCCCGAGCATTAGCTCGCGGAGTTTCTCGTTGACTTGCTTATCGCTCCACATCAATTGCTGAATGTCTTGCACCCACTCGAAGTACGAGACTGTCACGCCGCCCGCGTTACAGAGCACATCGGGGATCACGAAAATGTCGGTATCGGCGATGATCGCGTCGGCCTCGGGCGTGGTCGGGCCATTGGCCCCTTCGGCGAGAATGCGGCACTGCAATTTCCCGGCGTTTTCCTTGTCGATGACTCGCTCCATTGCGGCGGGTACCAGCACCGTACACGGCAGCGCGAGTAGCTCTTCCATCGTGATCGGTTCGGATCCGGGGAAGCCGACCATCGATTTCTTGGGGTTCGCTGCGGCGTACTCCAGCATGAGCGGAACATCGAGGCCTTCGGGGTTGTGGATGGCCCCGTAACGGTCGCCGACCGCGATTACTTTCGTGCCGATGCGGTATAGTTCCTCGCAAGTGACCGTCCCCACATTACCGAAACCTTGCACGACGGCGGTGGCTTGTGTCGGTGGAATTTGCAGTTCCGTCAGGGCTTCGCGAATGCAATAAACAATCCCGCGACCGGTGGCTTCGCGACGACCGACGCACCCGCCCAGTTCGACCGGTTTGCCGGTGACGATCTCCGGGCAGGCGTGGCCGATCTTCATCGAATACGTGTCGTAAATCCACGCCATCGTCTGTTCGTCGGTACCCATGTCGGGGGCCATCACGTCGGTTCGCGGGCCGATAATCGAGAGAACTTCCTCGGTGAAGCGCCGCGTCATGCGTTCTTTTTCGCCGGTGCTGAGTAGCGCGGGATCGCAGGCGATGCCACCCTTCGCGCCGCCGTATGGCAAGTTCATAATCGCGCACTTCCAACTCATCCACATCGCTAGGGCGGCGACTTCGCCGATCTCGACGTGCGGGGCATATCGCAGGCCGCCCTTGCTCGCGCCGCTCGTTAAAGAGTGTTGCACGCGATAGCCGATGAACACGCGGATGCTTTGATCGTCCATACGAACGGGGACGCTCACCACGAGCGAACGCTTCGGCGTCATGAGCCGTTCGACGATGCCTTTGTCGAGGTGAATCCGCTCGGCGACGGTGCGAAGCTGTTCGCACGCCATGCGGAACACCGGACTCGTTTCGAAGAGATTCAGACTCATCGGTAACCTTCCTGCGACAGTGCGTTGTCACTCGAGTTTCATTTGATCGATGAAAAAGAGCATTCCTCGCGGATCGTTCGAGGCGTGCGTTGCTGGCGGCGTGGCGGTGAAGCGAACCGAGTGCCGCCCCGGAGGAACGACGAACGTGCGCTCGATGGGAACGCTGTTTTTGGAAATCGGCGAGTTGTCGAGCATGAAGTCATCGGTCCACAGTTCGCCGCCACGAATGTTGAGTTCCATCGGGTCTTTGGCGCTCGTTCGCAAGTGGAACCTGGCCTTCACTGTTACGGTTTCCGTCGTGTCGTTGACGAAAATCGCAAGCGTGGATTTGCTGCCCCAGCGCTTGCGGTTCTCGTAACCGGGTTCTTCGAAGCTGATGAAGCCGTGTAACCAGAGAATTTTCACGCGGTTGAGTTCGGTTTCGGTGCGTCGTTCCCAACCGCCGGGGCCGTGCTGCGAGCGGAGCCAATTTCGGTGGTCGCGAATGTCGAAGAAAATCTGGTTGCCATCGGCATGAACGACTTGCCGCGCGCCGCCGAGAGAACGCCGAAGTTGCGCGATGATTGGGTCCGCACGCCCCGGGCTGTAACCGCGTTTGTCGAGGAACAAACCTTCGAACCCTGCCGCCGCGAGATGTTCGAGCATGAGTTCCGGCGGGTAAGCGGTCGTTTGTCGATACCATTCGTCGGTTTCGCGGCCCTTCATGCAACCGAAACTCCAACGGAGATTGGTCGAGTGCATGTAGCCGCGGGCTTGCTCGTAGCTCGCGAGTTGGTGCGTCGGTGGCGATTCTGGCCACGGAACGTAGGGCAGCTGGAAAATCATCGGCTGATGCTCCGGCGTTGCCGGCATCATGACTTCTTCTACCGCACCGAAGAATTCGCCATCCGCACGATAGCGATCTTGCGTGGCCACGAGGCGTGCCAATCCGTCTTCCTGCCCCCAATCGTAAGGGAGTTGATCCCACGTACCGAGTCCGCTGATCGCGACCCAGAACCCGATTGTTCCCGCACGTGCGATGCGATCCGAGTACTTGCGCGCGAGCCACAGTTTCAGGTGCGTCGCAATTTTTTCGAGCCAGACCAGCACCGCAAACAGGCAGAGAAACACGAGATAAATCGCGATGCGGTTGTAGCATCGCACTTGCGGTGAGATCGCCAGATTGAACAGCGATCCGAAGCCGCCGATCGTGCCGATGAGCACGCCAAACACGGTGAGCGCGGTCAATTCCGCGTACGGCGATTCGCGTTTGAGCGGCAGCACGGTGCGTGCCATGAGCATGAGAAAACCGATCGATGCCACGAGGCCGAGCGAGTAGCGTTCGGAAAAGCTCTGCACGGGACGCAGGAACGTGTTGTACTTGGCTTTCAACTTCGCAAACGGCCGAATCGGGTGGTCCTCGATCGGCAACAGAAGCTGCGAGATTTTCATGCCGTAGTATTCGGCTTCTTCGGAGAATCGCTCGGTCGGGGCGGTGTGACGGCCGAACCGATATTGGTAGTAAAACGTCGGCAAGTGATGCGCGATGCCGATGGCCGTGATGACGCCGATGAGCAACCCCGCCGAGATCATCGGCTTCGCCGACCGCATCGCCACCCAGGCGTACAAACCGGCCCCGAGCAACAAACCACAGCCGAAAAACGCGTAATACGCGCCGCCCGATGCCGTCCCGATTGCGATCGAGAGCGCAACAATCGTCGTACGATCCGTCAGGCGGAATCGGCGTTCGCCAGTGGCATTCACGGGGAAGAACGGCAACCGCCCGCGCGCGATCCAGAGAATGATCATCAGCGTCAACGGGATGAAAAAATACGCCGAGAGGAAGTAGTGGCTCTGCCCGCGGAACTGGTGAAACGGCGTCGTCGCATAAAGCACGCCGCCGACGACCGACGCGGGGAAGCCGAGGCCGAAGTGACGAAACACTCCCATCGCCAGTAGCGCGGCCAGGGGATAACCGAGCAGAAAATACAGGTTAAACGTCAGCGTGGCGTTCGGGAATAGCTGGCCGATCAGCCAGATCCACGCGAAGTGCATGTGGTCGATTACGGGGAAATCGTGCATTTCCTGGATGCCCGGCGCGCCGAGCCGATCCGTGCGCCAGTGGCTACCGCGTTCGAGCGTCGCCTTCACCATCGGCATAATTAGCAGCGAATCTTCGTCGTACTGGAACGGGATCCGCAGGTCGGTCGTATCGACGCGGTAACCGATGAGCGCCACCGAAAGGCTCAGTATGGCCGCGAGCAAATACCACGCGAACCGCGTCAGAAACCGGGGAGCCGGGCCTGCGGTCAATGGGAGAGAATCACCCATGGGCGATCGAAACCTCGGTGCGGGTGGTCCTAAGTCGTACAGAAGACTATGTACTTCATCGTACGAGTTGCCCCTTGGCAAGCACGCCAGACGCGGTTACGATTCAGCGAATTCCTTACGAACTTATCGGCAAACCCCACGATGAACGCAACGCAACCTCTGCCGGCCCTGATTGTCGGTTGCGGTTATCTCGGCCAACGGGTCGCAACCGCGTGGGTCGCCAGTGGCCGGCGCGTCTTTGCACTCACGCGATCCCGCAGTGCGGAACTCGCCGCACTCGGTATTTCGCCCATCGTCGGCGACGTGCTCGATCCCGCGAGTTTGACGCGACTTCCCGAAGTCGGCGTGGTGCTTTACGCGGTGGGGCTGGATCGCAGAACGGGCCGGTCGATGCGCGATGTTTACGTACGAGGGCTGGAAAACGTGATGAAAGTCGTCCATTGTCCCGGACCGATTCTTTACGTCAGCAGTACGGGCGTTTATGGGCAAACCGACGGAGAATGGGTCGATGAAACTAGCGAGGCGAACCCGCTCGAAGAGTCCGGTAAAGTCGTCCTCGAAGCGGAAGCGATGTTGCGCGCACATCGACCGGATGCGGTGGTGTTGCGGTTCGCAGGGATGTACGGGCCGGATCGCGTACTGCGAAAACAAGCATTGTTGAACGGCGAACCGCTCGTGGGTGATGCGGAAAAGTGGCTGAACTTGATTCACGTTCACGATGGCCGCGACGCAGTAATTGCAGCAGAGACGATGGCACGCCCCGGTGAGACGTATCTCATCGCCGACGACGAGCCGGTTCCACGGCGTGCATTTTACACGCAGGCCGCTGAGATCCTCGGTGCCCCACGTGCCGCATTCGCGCCCGGCTTCACGTCGCCAACAACCGCAAAAGAAGCCAACCGCCGCATCCAGAACGCCAAGGCCAAACGGCAACTCGGCTTCACGCCGATGTTCCCGACGTACCGCGAAGGATTGCGCCACGCGATCGGTGAGAGCAAGTAGGTGAACTCGCATCAGAAGTCTCACGACTTCCGCTAAAAGGGTGTGTAGACCTTATTTTTCAGACGAATCAGGTTATTTTTTGAAGTTTCGTGTGCAACTAACATAACTGTAACGACACCAACAATCCGTTGTGAACGAGAATATTATGAGGATTTTGACATTGGCTAAATTATTTGGTGCGCAGACTTCCAGCGAGGGTCTGCGGCGACCACCCACACGAATTCGCAAAGTCAAAAAATCGGAGGCGATGTGACGTAAGTCAAACTCGCGCGAGTGTCGCGAACGTGTCGTCTGACGTCGCCGAAATGTCGTGTGATGTCGTGTCGATGTCGTGTGTCGGTCGTGTCGATGTCTCCTAACGTCGCGAAAATGTCGGTACTTACGGCGAATGCATAATCGACCACTCTCGACATAACCCACTATGTGGGTTCATGATACCGCAAACCGACCGGAAACAAATCAGCGATTTGCGATCAAAAGTTGCCATTTTGGCAGTCCAAAACCGGAAAAACACGCGAAAAACCGGTTTTGGAGCGTCTGCAATTCGGACTTACGTCAATTATGAGAGGCCAGATTTCGGGTTGGAAGCCCGTCAACCCGCTTTCGCATTCGACTTTGTTGCCCTTGCGAATAATCTAAGAATTGGTTGTTCCGATTGGCTGAGGTAGCGAACATGAGCCGCAACGTAAGGAAGCGTTGTTTTGCGTTTGAGTTCGTGGAACTCGAACGGCGCGACACGCCTGCGATTGTGGTACGGGTCGATTACAGCCAAGATGCCAGTGGGTTCTTCAACGATCCCGCACGCCGTATCGCCATCGAACGGGCGACGGCGATCGTTACGAGCCGCTTCCAAGATACACTCGCGGCGATCGTGCCATCGGGTAATAACACCTGGACTGGTTCCCTTTTCAATGCTGTCACCAACAAGAGTTTCACGCTCGCCAATCCCGTTGTCGGCGCGAACGAAATCGTGCTGTTCGTGGCGGGCGGCGGCATTAGTGGCTCGGAACTCGCGGTCGCTTCGGGTGGGTCGTTCAACGCGAGTGGGTCGACCGATTGGCTGAACGCGGTGCGGGCACGCGGCCAAGTCGGTGCGTTGGCGGCGAATGGGACCGACGTCTCGCCGTGGGGCGGCTTCCTCGCGTTCGATTCAAGCGTCGACTGGAATTTCAGCACCTCCGCAACGGCGCAAAACCAGTACGATTTTACCGGTGTGGCCGTACACGAACTGCTCCATGTGCTCGGCTTCGGCCTCGGCGATCGTGCGTTCGATCGCTGGATCGTCAACGGCGCGTTTACGGGGCCGAACGCGGTTTCGATCTACGGTTCTGCCGTGCCTTTGAATGCGGAACACGATCACTGGGCACCCGGCATAGCAGTCGGCGGCCAGACGGCCATCATGGTGTCATCGATCCCCGTGGGAGTCGATCGTAGCGTCACGGAGTTGGATTTTGCCGCCATGCGCGACATCGGCTGGCAAGTTTCGAGGGTCATCCCGCCAATCGTGCCACCGCCTGTAATCCCTCCAATCGTGCCATCTCCGGCCGCGCCGCCAGGTGCGGTCGTGCGATTCGTCGTCGGTGCGGGCAAAGATCATCCGGATTCCGTCTCGACCGTCAACAGCACGGGGGCGGTGATTGCCACCGTCGCGCCGTTCTTTGGCAGCACAACGGGTGGGGTTCGCGTCGCGTCAGCGGATTTCAACGGCGATGGCATCAAGGATGTCGTCGTCGGAAGTGGGCCGGGAACGCCGACCCGCGTGCGCATTCTCGATGGTAAAACGCTGACGCAGTTGTTCAGCATCGAGCCGTTCGAGACAGCGTTCACAGGTGGTGTGTACGTTGCGGCAGGCGACTTGAACGGCGATGGCACACCGGAGTTGGTCGTCGCGCCCGATGAAGGTGGCGGGCCGCGGGTGCGGGTATTCGATGGGAAAACCTTTGGCACAATTGTCGACTTCTTCGGGATCGACGACCCGAGCTTTCGCGGTGGGGCTCGCCCGGCAATCGGCGATATCAACGGCGATGGCGTCGGCGATCTCGTCGTAGCGGCTGGGTTCGGCGGCGGTCCACGAGTGGCAGGCTACAACGGGAAATCGCTCATTACCGGTACGCCCGTGAAACTGTTCGGGGACTTCTTCGCCTTCGAACAAAGCCTGCGGAATGGCATTTTCGTTACCGTCGGAGATATTGACGGCGATGGCAAAGCTGAGTTGATCGCGGGTGGCGGTCCCGGTGGCGGCCCGCGTGTGACGGCGTTTCCCGGCCAATCATTACTCGCGAATGTGGCGACGCCGAGCGTCAACTTCTTTGCGGGCGACGTCAACTCGCGGGGTGGCGTGCGACTGGCGATTGCGAACCTCGACGACGATAACCGAGTCGATCTGATCGTCGGTTCCGGCGAAGGCGATGGCTCGCGTATCACCGGCTACGCGGGTCGTGCCATCACGCTGCCGCTATTCGATTTGGACGTTTACCCTGGCTTCAACGGCGGTGTTTTCGTCGGCTAAATCGACAACCCAACCGTCTCGCGTAATCCCATGATCACGACTTTGCTGCGATCAATCCGGCTAGGTACGTCACGGTGTCGCCGGTGGCTTTGGCGCTGGCGGCCAGCCCGGCGAAGTCGCCGACTTGCCTCGAAAGCTCCATTACGCTTGGGCAGGTCAGGGCGCGGTCGTCGGTGAGTTTGGCGAAGTGCAACTTGGCGGCGGCCAGTGCTTCAGGCAGTCGGTTCAGACGGATGAGCAGATTGACGTACACCTCTGCGGGGAAGGTGTTGCCTTCTGCGAGTTCTTGTGCAATTTTGCCTTGGAAGTGCGTCAAACCCGCGTCGACATCGCGGCCCGTAATCACGTTCAAGTACACTAGGTAATCGGCGTAAGTGCCCTCGAAAGGCGAATCGGCATCGCCGCGGAACTGTGGCGATAGTCGGCGACCGTACTCGCACAGTTCGCGTGCCAGTTCGAGTTCGGGCACGGCAGGCAGTTGCACGCCCATTTGCACCACCGACGATAGGTGCGAGACGTCCACGTGATACGTGTCTTCGGTGAACAAATCGGGGTTGGCTTCGATCAGTGCGAAGATCGTCGTGCCCGCTGCGACCGTTCGGCCCCGGCTCACGACATCGCTATGGAGCCGTTCGGTCAACTGCTCGTGGAGCGTGCGTACGAGCTTGGAATAGCAGTAGTTTCGCAGTTCGAGCTGGTTCGTCAAATCGGTTCCACTCACCGTTGTGATCGTCGAACAGATGCCTTGGCGGTCGAGGATCAGGTCGAAGCCTTTTTGCGGCATTACCTGCTGATGCCACGCGATATCGACGAGCGGGTAGGTATCTTCGCCCTCTTCAGGGATATATGCGGCGAGGGCTTCCCTGATCGGCCCCGGTTCGCCGATGAGCCGGAAGAAGCCCCACGCACGTGGGATATCTCGCTTCTGTAAGTAGATGTTCCCCACATGCCGGGCCGCATCGCGGATGGCGTTTTCGTACGGTTCGTGCGTGTGGGCGGGCAGTTCGGACGATGGCCCCATCGGGAACGGCGTCACACCGAGTTCGACCCGCTTTCGCATCAGCATCGCGTAGAACAGATTGTGGAAATCGCCTTTCGCACGCAGATCATCGATGAGCGTGTCGACTGCTGCCAGTGCGCCGTGCGTTGCGAGGATCGTGGGCAGTTCGTCGTTCATGCGAAGCGTTCCCGTGCGAGTGTTCGAACACACCCAAAATATACGTATTGCCGCGATCATCGCTCGAAATTCGAACAAAATATCGACGTAAGTCCGAATTGCGAACGCTCTAAAACCGGTTTTTCGCGTGTTTTTCGGGTTTTGGACTGCCAAAATGGCAATTTTTGATCGCGAATTACCGATTTGTTTGCGGGCGGTTTGCGGTATCTCGAACGCAAATGGTGAGTTACGTCG
>Ga0105048_10010114_pt1 | contig 14956 bp, 13 predicted proteins | sample MAT05_FD_78382 | JGI IMG/M metagenome (GOLD analysis project Ga0105048, IMG submission 78382) | Freshwater microbial communities from Lake Fryxell liftoff mats and glacier meltwater in Antarctica - MAT-05 | ecosystem: Environmental > Aquatic > Freshwater > Ice > Liftoff microbial mat | place... | reverse complement strand
GCCGAGCCGGGACGGGTTCACGGTGATGACCACCCGGTGCCCGGGGGCGGCGTCGAGGACCGCCAGCAGGGCGTCGGTGAACGACTGCGACAGGGCCGCGTTCCCGCCCGCGAGGAGGTCGCCGAACCGCTCGATCACGAGGACCGTCGGCCGCGCCCCGGCCGCCAGCGCGGCCACCGCGGCGGCCCGGTCGGGCGGCCGGAGCGCGCCGGTCAGGGTCGAAGTCAGGGTCGCGGCCGGGGCGGCGGGCGCCGGCGCGGGCGGGGCGAGCGCGGCGGTGAGGGCGGCGACCGGGTCGGCGCCGAGGGTGACGATCGGGGGGTAGTCTTAGTCGGCGCTGCCGGGGAGGCGGCCGGCGCGGAGGGCCGGCAGGAGGCCGTGCTGGACGAGCGTGTGCCGGCCGCTCCCGTTCGCCCCGAGGACGGCCGCCAGCCGGTGCTTGTTCACCACCTTCGCCACGTCGTCCGCCAGCCGCGCCTACCCGGTCGACGGCCGCCCCGGACGCGGCCGCCACCGCCTTCGGCAGTTCCTCGACGGCCCGGGCGACCGGCTTCCGCCACCCCACCGTCGCCGCGGTGAACCCGGCCGCGTCGGCGGAGGCGGCGACCTTCTGGAGGTCGACCGTCAGCACGTCGGCGGCGTCCGCCTGGTCGTCGTCGAACCCGATCCGCTCCGGCCCGCCGTCCGGGTGCTGCGCGATCATCAGCGGCATGTCCGGCGCGAACGCCACCGGCCGCGCCGGCCGCGCCAGCCACCCGCGCGCCGACTGCTCCCCGAAGCGGCCGTCCAGCCGCACCAGCGCGTAGTCCAGCTCGTCGGCGGTCGGCGGCGGCGTGTCCGGGGTGCGGGTCGGCTCGGCCGGCGAGTACGGGCTGCACCCCAGGTTCCAGTCCGTCGGGTGGAGGTGGACCGCGACGCCCTCCAGCCGCGCCCCGGTCGCCAGCACCTTGTAGTCGAACCGGCAGGCCACGTCCGCGGCCGACGCCCGCCCGGCCGGCACCGCCGCGAGCACGTGGTAGTTCGTGAGCACCGCGTCCGGGCCGACCAGGAAGCCGGTGCCGGCCGCGGCCCCGCCGAGCTCGACGCGGCACGCCCGCCCCTCGACCTCCGCCATCCGCGCCCGCCACACCGCGAAGTCGAGTTGCGGCAGCCGGGCGGTGATCGTCTTCTCGAACCCGGCGGCGGGACGGCTGGCCCGGGCGTACCGTTTGAATGATAGCGGGGTCAGTCCCGGTCCCACAGGGCGTCGTCGGTGCCGAGGTCGAAGATGTCCTGGTCGTCGCGCAGCGCCACCACCGCGGCCGGGTCGGTCGGCAGCGGCGCGTTCCGCGTCCGGTCGGTGCGGCTCTCCACGTGCCCGTCCAGGAACAGCACGTTCGCCACCTTCGGGTGGAGCCGGAAGTGGACCGTCGGGTAGCGGCGGCTCGGCGGCTCCAGCACCGCCACCTCGATCGAACTCGGCTGCCCCGTCGGCCGCGGGTCCGGCGTCGTGCCAGCGGCGGTCGCAAAACACACCGTCTGCGACGTGCTCGCGACGTGTTCCACCCGCACAGGCTGCCACACCTCGGGCGTCGTTGGGAGCGTGCCGTCGGCGGGCGGGCTCGGGCTCAGCGGGGCGAGGTAGCGGTAGTTGTAGCCGTACCCGCCGGTGCCCGCGTCGAACGTGACGAACACCTTGCCGGGCGTCCGGGCCGGGTTCTTGAGGAACGCCTGGTTGTTCTCGACGAACGGCATCAGGTGGCCGCGGGTGAAGTCGATCTGGGTGCCGTCCGGCTGGCACAGGGCGAACCACCAGCGGACGTTGCCGTTCTCCCACGTGCGCGCCGGCGGCAGGGAGCCGTGGGTGCCGGCGTAGTTGTGGACGGCGGCGCCGAGCTGCTTGAGCGAGTTGAGGTCGCGGGCGCGGTTCGCCGCCGCCCGCACCTTCTGCACCGCCGGCAGCAACAGCCCGATCAGCACCGCGATGATGGCGATGACGACGAGCAGTTCGATGAGCGTGAACCCGCGGCGGGGCACGGGGAGGCCTCCCGGTTTCTGACAGGATACCAGGAAGAAGGCGGGGACGGCGCCCGGGTTTGAGCCCGGAGGGCGCCTTGGTTAGCCCGGGGCGGAAGCCCCGGGCGGGCGATCGCGGAGTTCCTGGGCCATCGCCCCGGGGACAACGCCGACGCCGCCCGGGGCTTCCGCCCCGGGCTAACCAAGGCGCCCTCCGGGCTTCAAGCCCCGAGCCGAGAATCCAGAGGCTGACGCCCCCGGCGCGCCCGAAAACGAAACCGGGGGCTCACGCCCCCGGCTCGCCCGCATCACGTCACCGCGAGCGTCACACCAGCTCGGTCACGGTGGCGCGGTCGTCGAGGATGTACATCGGCCGGCCGGCGCCGTTGTTGAACGTGTGGCTCGGGTCGATGCCGATCGCCTGGTACACCGTGCTGAGCAGGTGCGGCACCTTGTACGGCCGGTCCTTCGGGTACTCGCCGCGGGCCGAACTGCTGCCGACCGCCTGGCCCATCTTCAGCCCGCCGCCGGCCACCAGCGCGCTCATCACCGGGCTCCAGTGGTCGCGGCCGCCCATGTTCGAGTTCACCTTCGGGGTGCGGCCGAACTCGCCCCACACCACCACGATCACGTCGTCCTGCATCCCCCGGTCGTGCAGGTCCTGCACCAGGTGGGCGACGCCGCGGTCCAGGTTCGGCAGCTGCCGCCTCAGCTGGACGAAGTTCGACTCGTGCGTGTCCCACCCGCCGTAGCTGAGCGTCACGCAGCCGACGCCGGCCTCGACGAGCCGGCGGGCGGTGAGGAACTGCTCGACGCCCTTGTACCGGTCGCGGCTGCGCGGCTCCTCGTTCTTCAGGTCGAGCGCCTGGCGGACGGTGCCGCTGCTGATCATGTCGAACGCCCGGCTGCTGAACGCGTCCATGCCGCTCATGGTGCCGGAGGCGTCGATGTCGCGGCGGACGGTGTCGAACCGGCCGAGGAGGTCGCGGCGCTCGCCCGTGCGGTCGGCGGCGCCGTTCGGGCGGAGGTTCTGGATGCCAGGGCCTTCGGCGGTGAACGGCCGGTGCGAGATGCCGAGGAACCCGGGCTCGGTGCCGATGCTCATGCCGCGGAGGCTGACGAACGGCGGCACGTCGCTGTTGGCCCCGGCGCGGGTGCGGCTGATGACCGAGCCGATGGACGGGTGCTGGCCGCCGGTGGCGGTGCGGTTGACGTTCTCGCTGAACCCGGTCATGACGTTCGAGTCGGAGTGCTCGTCCACGGCGACCAGCGACCGGACGACGGCGAGCTTGTCCATCATGCGGGCCTGCAGCGGCATGTGCTCGCTGATCTGCACGCCGGCGACGTTGGTGGCGATCGGCCGGAACTCGCCGCGGAACTCCACAGGGGCGTCGGGCTTGAGGTCGTACATGTCCATGTGGCTCGGGCCGCCGGGCAGGTACACCATGATGACCGACTTCTGCGAACTGCGGGTCGGGGCGCCGGGCGCCTGGGCGGCGCGGGCGCGGAGCATGTCCGCGAGGGTGAGCCCGGCGCCGAACGCGCCGACGCGGAGGAAGTTCCGGCGGGACTCGCCGTCGCAGGACTTCTGCTTTCCGCCCCAGAAGGTGAGCATGATCGTGACTCCGCGGACGTGTTGGGGGTGGGTGGGAGGTTGGGCGATTCGGAAACCACCGGCGGGGGCCGCACCGTCCGAGATGCGGCTGATGGTGATATTAGCTTCGGCGAAGCCGACCCGCAACTCGAAACTTCCGCGGTCCCGCCGCTCGCGGCGGTGCAGCGCTGCTACGCCGCGAGCGGCGGAACCGGAGCGGCTTCGCACGTTCTTCACATCCGGGGGGTAAAACAGAGGGCGACCCACCCACGCGCCGGAGCCGCGCCGTGACCCGCCTGTTCTCCGACATCATCGTCACCCGGGCGGCGTCCAACCAGTCCGGCTTCGGCACCGCCCCGCCGGGCGCCGACCGGCTCGCCGTCAAGGACGTGAACTTCTGGTACGGCCCCAAGCAGGCGCTGTTCGACATCTCGCTGACCGTCCCCGAGAAGTCGGTGGCGGCGTTCATCGGCCCGAGCGGGTGCGGCAAGAGCACGCTGCTGCGCTGCATCAACCGGATGAACGACCTGATCGACGGCACCCGCCTCGGCGGCCACATCCTCCTCGAAGGCCGCGACGTGTACGCCCCGGGCCAGAACCTCGTGGACCTGCGCCGCCGCGTCGGCATGGTGTTCCAGAAGTCGAACCCGTTCCCGAAGTCGATCTACGAGAACGTGGTGTACGGCCCGCGCGTCAGCGGCGTCCGCGACCGGGCGCGGCTCGATCATCTCGTCGAGCGCTGCCTGAAGCAGTCGGCGCTGTGGAACGAGGTGAAGGACCGCCTCCACGCGAGCGCGCTGGAACTCTCGGGCGGCCAGCAGCAGCGGTTGTGCATCGCGCGGGCGCTGGCGACCGACCCGGAGGTGCTGCTGATGGACGAGCCGGCCAGCGCCCTGGACCCGAAGAGCACGCAGGCGATCGAGGACCTGATCTTCGACCTGAAGCGCGACTACACGATCGTGATCGTGACGCACAACATGCAGCAGGCGGCGCGGGTGTCGGACACGACGGCGTTCTTCTACGAGGGCCGGCTGGTGGAGACCGGCCCGACCGAGCAGCTGTTCACCCACCCGCGCGAGAAGCAGACCGAGGACTACATCACGGGCCGCTTCGGGTAGTGGACAGTGGACAGTGGTCAGTGGACAGTGGACAGAAAAGCCACCGGGCCACGACCGTTCGCCGCCGGCATCGGGGTTCTAACTGTCCACTGTCCACTGTCCACTGTCCACTGTCCACTGTCCACTGTCCACTGTCCACTGTCCACTATGGGAAAGCACCTCACCCGCGACCTCGACGACCTCCAGCGGCGCGTCACCGGCATGGCGGCGCGCGTCGAGGAGGCCATCTACGCGGCGCTGAAGGCGCTCCATGCCCGCGACCGGGCGCTGGCCGCCGAGGTCATCGCCGGCGACCAGGCCATCGACGTGCTGGAGAACGGCATCTACGAGGAGTGCCTCAAAATTCAGGCGCTCCACCAGCCGGTCGCCATCGACCTGCGCCGCATCGCCGCCACGTTCATGGTCACCACCGACCTGGAGCGGATGGGCGACCTGGCGGTGGACATCGCCGAGCGCGCCGAGGCGCTGGCCGGGCTGCCGGACGTGCTCGCCGCCGACCCGCCGGGGGCCGACGGCGTCGCCCTCGCCGACAAGCTCGTCGGCATGACCGACACCGCCACCGCGATGGTCCGCGAGGCGCTCGACGCGTTCGTGAACCTCGACGCCCGGCTGGCCCGGCGGGTGGTGCGGATGGACGACCAGGTGGACCGGATGCACGCCGAGATGATCCGTGACCTGATCGCCCGGATGAAGTCCGACCCGAGCCTGGTGGAGCCGGGGGTGTCGCTGTTCAGCGCGGTGCGGCACCTGGAGCGGATCGCCGACCACGCCACCAACATCGCCGAGGACGTGGTCTACCTCGTCGACGGCGACGTGATCCGACACCGCCCGGAATCGATGCGAGCGGAATGACCGGGCGGAAGCCCGGGGACGGCCGTCCCCGGGCTTTGCGGTCCCTGCAACGTACCGGAGAACCGATGGGCCAGCCGCGAATCCTGATCGTCGAGGACGAACGGGGGCTGACGCAGACGCTGTCGTGGTACTTCACCCGCGAGGGCTTCGAGGCGGTCGTCGTCCACGACGGCGCGGACGGGCTGCGGAAGGCGCAGGCGCTGCTGCCGGACGTGGTGCTCCTCGACGTGATGCTCCCCGGCATGAGCGGCCTCGACGTGTGCCGCGAGCTCCGCGCCGGCGACCGCACCAAGGACATCCCGGTCATCATGCTGACCGCCCGCGCGGAGGAGACCGACCAGGTGGAGGGCTTCGCCCGCGGGGCCGACGACTACGTGACCAAGCCGTTCAGCAACAAGGTGCTCCTCCAGCGGGTCAAGGCGGTGCTGCGGCGGAGCGACGCGCCGGGCGACGCCGGCGACGTGGTCGAGCACGCCGGCGTGAAGATCGACCGCGTCCGCCACCGGGTGAGCGTCGGCGACGAGCCGGTGGACCTGACGCCGACGGAGTTCAAGCTGCTGCTGTGCATGCTGCGGCAGCCGGGCCGGGCGTTCAACCGCCACCAGCTCATGGACGCGGCCATCGGCGAGGGGTCGATCGTGCTCGAGCGCACCATCGACGTTCACGTGAAGACGCTGCGGCAGAAGCTGACCAAGGCCGGCGGCGCGGCGGAACTGATCGAGACGGTGCGCGGCGTCGGCTACCGCTTCCGCGAGGTGGTGGCCGAGTGAGAACCTGTCCAGGAAGAATCGCCGCAAAAAAGGCACAAAAAGCACAAAAGATGTCTGGATTAGATCGGTCCTTGTCTTCGTTTTGTGCCTCTTGTGCCTTTTTGCGGCGATTCTTCTCGGACAGACTTTGAGGCGTTGGGGGCGGAGTCCCGCGGAGCCCGGCTTTCTCAACTTTTGCCCCCCGCCGCGCCCCGCGGCTGGTATCCTGGGCCGATGCCCGCCTCTCCCCCCGACCCCGACCTGGCGCGCCGCACCACGCGCAAGGTCGCGCTCCGCGCCCTGCCGCTGCTGTTCGTCCTGTACGTCGTCGCCTACCTCGACCGCGCCAACGTCGGCTTCGCCAAGCTCCGCATGTCCGCCGACCTCGGCTTCTCCGACACCGTGTTCGGCTGGGGCGTCGGCCTGTTCTTCGTCGGCTACCTCGTGCTCGAAATCCCCGGCGCCCTGCTCGTGGAGCGGTGGAGCGCCCGCAAGTGGTTCGCCCGCATCCTCGTCACCTGGGGCTTCTGTTCGATGGGCATGGCGTTCGTCCGCACGCCCACCGAGTTCTACGTCCTGCGCTTCCTCCTCGGCCTCGCCGAGGCCGGGTTCTTCCCCGGCGTCATCGTCTACTTCACCCACTGGTTCCCGCGCGCCGAGCGCGCCCGCGCGCTCACCGGCATGCTCGTCGGCATCCCCATCAGCCTCGCCCTCGGCGCCGTCGTGTCGCGCTGGCTCCTCGACCAGGACTGGCTCGGGTACGCCGGCTGGCAGTGGGTGTTCCTCGTGGAAGGGGCGCCGGCCGTGCTGCTCGGCATCGCCGTGCCGTTCCTCCTCACCGACCGCCCGCGGCAGGCCAAGTGGCTGACCCCGGAGGAGCGCGACTGGCTCGAAGGAACCCTCGCCGCCGAGCGCGAGGCGACCCCCGCCGCGAACGCCATGCGCGTCCGCGACGCGCTGAAGCTGCCGACGGTGTGGCTGCTGGCGCTCGGCATCTTCTTCACGAACCTCGGCGGCTACGCCTTCGTGTTCTGGCTGCCGACCGCGGTGAAGGGGTTGCTCGCCGGCCTCGGCCAGGGCGCCGCCGACGCCGACGTGCTGGCGTGGACGTCCGTCGTGTACCTGTGCGGCCTCGCCGGCGTGGTCACGTCCGGGCTCGTCTCCGACCTCACCGGCAACCGCAAGTGGCCGACCGTCGTGGGGCAGGTCGGGGCCGGGGTGTTCCTGGCGCTGAGCACGATTCCCGGGCAGCCGTGGGGGGTGGTGTTCGCGTGGCTGTGCTGCGCCGGGTTCTTCGCCCACTTCTGGTACACGCCGTTCTGGGTGCTGCCGACGCTGAGCCTCACCCTGTCCGCGGCGGCGGTCGCCATCGGGTTCATCAACATGTGGGCGAACCTGGCCGGGGCCGTCGGCTCGCCGGCCGTCGGGGCGCTGCGCGACGCCGGCCTCGGCGACCGCGGCTGCCTCCTCATCCTCGCGGTCACGTTCGCCGCGGGCGCCGCGTTCGTGGCGGCCATTCCCGTACAACGTCCCGCACCTCCTGGGAGCGCCGACGAGTGGTGACCGACCCACCCCCGATTCCGCCGCGCGACGACCTCCTCCGGCTGTTCCGGGTGATGGTGCTGATCCGCCGCTGCGAGGTGCAGCTGGCCCGCGCCCACCAGAGCGGCCTCGTCCACGGCGCCTGCCACACCTACGTCGGCCAGGAAGCGATTGCCGCCGGCGTGTGCGACCACCTGCGCCGCGAGGACGTGGTGTTCAGCACGCACCGCGGCCACGGGCACGCGCTGGCGAAGGGCGTGCCGCCGGTGCAGCTGATCGCCGAGCTGTACGGCCGCGCCGCGGGGTGTTCGCAGGGCCGCGGCGGCAGCATGCACCTGTTCAGCCCCGAGGTCGGGCTGATGGGCACGAGCGGCATCGTCGGCCCGTGCATCCTCCAGGCCGCGGGCGCGGGGTACAGCTTCCGACTGATCAAGTGCGCCAACGTGGCGGTGGCGTTCTTCGGCGACGGGGCGGTGAACAACGCGGCCTTCCACGAGGGGCTGAACCTGGCGGCGATCTGGAAGCTGCCGGTGCTGTTCGTGTGCGAGAACAACGGGTTCGCCACCGAGGTGCCGTTCCGCGACGCGGCCGGGAACCCGAGCGTGGCCGGCCGCGGCGCCGCCTACGGGATGCCCGGCGTCGAGGTGGACGGGAACGACGTGCTGGCCGTCCGCGCCGCCGCGGGCTGGGCGATCGACCGCGCCCGCGCCGGCGAGGGGCCGACGCTGCTGGAGTGCAAGACGTACCGCACCCGGCCGCACGCCGAGGGGATGGGCGACTACACGTACCGCACCCGCGCGGAGGTCGAGGCCTGGAAGGCGCGCTGCCCGATCAAGTCACTGCGGAACGTTGTCGCCGCTTGCGGCGGTGCAACCTCCGACGAGCTCGACACGATCGAGGCCGAGGTTCAGGTCGAGGTCAACGAGGCGCACGCCGCCGCGGAGGCCGCCGCGTGGCCCGACCCGGCGACGGCCGCGACGCACGTCTTCGCCGAGCCGCGCCGCCTCCCCGACCCGCCGCCGCCGGGCGACCGCGAGGTGACGTACTCGCAGGCGGCGCTCGAAGCGCTGACCGCCGAGATGGCCGTGAATCCCGGCATTTTCGTGCTCGGCGAGGGGATCGGCGTCCGCGGCGGCAACTTCCGCACGACCGCGGGGCTGTTCGAGAAGTACGGCGCCGAGCGGCTGCGCGACACGCCGATCAGCGAGCGCGGGTTCGTCGGCCTCGGCTGCGGCGCGGCCATGACCGGCACGCGGCCCGTCATCGACTTCATGTTCGCCGACTTCGTGCTGGACGGCGTCGGCGAGATCGTCAACCAGATCGCCAAGATGCGGTACATGAGCAGCGGCCGGCTGAAGATGCCGGTGCTGCTGCGCGGCTGCGTCGGCATCGGGCACTCGGCGGCGACGCACCACAGCGGCAACTACTACCCGCTGTTCGCACAGTTCCCCGGGCTGCGGGTCGTGGTGCCGAGCACGCCCTACGACGCGAAGGGGCTGCTGCACCACGCGCTGCGCTGCGACGACCCGGTCGTGTTCCTCGAACACCGCGAGCTGCTGACGCTGAAGGGGCCGGTGCCGGAGGCCGCCTACGAGATTCCCTTCGGCCGCGCCGCGGTGGTGCGCGAGGGGACGGACGTGACCGTGGTGGCGCTGGCCCGCATGGTGCGCGTAGCGCTGGAGGCGTGCGCCGAGCTGGAACGCGCCGGCGTGTCGGTGGAGCTGATCGACCCGCGCACGGTGGCGCCGCTGGACGTGGAGACGATCGGCGCGTCGGTGGCGAAGACGGGCCGGCTGCTGATCGCCGACGAGGGCTTCGCGCCGTTCGGCGTCGGCGCCGAGGTCGCGGCGCAGGTGGCCGACCGCTTCTTCGACGAGCTGGACGCGCCGATCCGCCGGCTGAACGGGGTGTTCACGCCGACGCCGTACAGCCCGCCGCTGGAGGCCGCGGTGGTGCCGGACGCGGCGCGGCTGGCGGCGGCGGTGCGGGCGCTGGTGGCGGAGTGAGCGATTCCCGTAGGTCGGGCCGAGTCTTCGAGGCCCGACGCGGGGCGCCGGTCCCGTACCGAAAAACCCTGTCGCGTCCGCGCCGAGGGTTTTCGTCCGACGCACCCGCCGCCCCGCGTCGGGCCTCGAAGACTCGGCCCGACCTACAAGACCGGACCCGTCCGATGCCGATTCCCGTGACCGTGCCGCGCCTCGGCTGGAACATGGAGGAGGGCACGTTCGTCGAGTGGGTCGCCGCCGACGGCGCCGCGGTGAAGCCCGGCGACGTGCTGTTCCGCCTCGAGGGCGACAAGGCGGTCGAGGAGGTCGAGAGCCTCGACGCCGGCACCCTACGGTTAAGCGCGACCGGCCCGCAGCCCGGCGACCGGGTGAAGGTCGGCGACGTGATCGCGGAGCTGGTGGCGGAAGCGGTCGAGGTGGCCGGGACTTCGCCGCAGGTGGTCCCCCCTCACCCCGCGTGCTTCGCCGCGACCCTCTCCCCCGAGGGGAGAGGGTGTGAAGCCGACAGTCCTCTCCCGACGACCGCTGCGCCGGTCGCGTCGTCGGAGGCCGGTGGCCTTTCACCCTCTCCCCTCGGGGGAGAGGGTCGCGGCGAAGCACGCGGGGTGAGGGGGCGAGCCACGTCCGACGACGACCAGGGCCACGCACCCCCCGCCGTCACCCCGCGAGCCCGCCGGCTGGCGGCTCGCATCGGCATCGACCCATCACAACTCCGCGGCTCCGGCCGCGACGGCCGCGTGCGGGAGTGCGACATTTCCGGCCCGGCGCCCGGCGGCGTCGAGCCGCTCTCGCCGGTCCGCCGGGCGACCGCGGCGCGGATGGTCGAGAGCCTTCGCGCCGCCGCCCCCGTCACGCTCACGTCGGCCGTGGACGCGACGAACCTCGTCAACCTCCGCGCCCAATTCAAGGCCGCCGGCGCCGCGGTGCCCACCGTCACCGACCTGCTGCTGAAGCTCGCCGCCGTCGCGATCGGGAAGCACCCGACGCTCGCCGCCCGCTGGACCGACGCCGGCCTCGCCCCCGCCGACCGCCTCGACATCGGCTTCGCCGTGGACACGCCCGCCGGGCTGCTGGTTCCCGTGGTCCGCGACGTGCCGGCGCTCGGGCTGGCGGCGCTCGCGGCGCGCACCCGCGAGCTGACCGACCGCGCCCGCCGCGGCGCGCTCGCCGCCGCCGACCTGCGCGGCGGCTGCTTCACCGTCACGAACCTGGGGGCGTTCGGCGTGGACGCGTTCACGCCGATCATCAACCCGCCGGAAGCGGCCGTGCTGGGCGTCGGCCGCATCGCCCGCCGGCCGGCGATGGACGGCGACCGCGTGGTCGGCCGCGAGGTCGTGACCCTGAGCCTGACGTTCGACCACCGCGTAGTCGATGGCGCGCCCGCCGCGCGGTTCCTGCAGGCGCTCGCGGGGTGCGTCGAGAACCCGGCGCCGTGGCTGACGGGGTGACGTGACAGCTGCGTTGCCGCTTGCGGCTTCGCGCCCCCGGGCGCGAAGCCGCAAGCGGCAACGACCCTTGACGCCGACTCCCATTGGGGACCGACATGACCAGCGACCTGGGCGGCAAAGTCGCCCTCGTGACCGGCGCCGCCCGCGGCATCGGCCAGGCGATCGCCGACCGCTTCGCGCGGAGCGGCGCCGTCGTCTACTACACCGATCTGGTGCTGGAAGAAGCCCGGGCCGCGGCCGAGCTCACCCCGAACGGCCGCGCCCTCAAGCTCGACGTGACCAGCCCCGCCGACATCGCCGCGGCCGTGCAACACGTCGTCGCCGACAGCGGTCGGCTCGACATCCTGGTGAACAACGCCGGCGTCAACACGATGGCGCACCGCGTCACCATCGACGAGTTCCCGCGCGCCGAGTGGGACCGCATCCTCGCCGTGGACCTCACCGGCCTCTACGAGATGACGCGCGCCGCCGCCGCCGTGATGAAGCGGCAGCGCGCCGGCCGCATCATCAACGTCGCGTCGGTCGCCGGGCTGGTGCCGCTGCGGTTGCAGTGCGCGTTCGTCGCGGCGAAGGCGGGGGTCGTGAACCTGACGAAGGGCACCGCCCTGGAGTTGGGGCCGCACGGCGTCCTGACGAACGCCATCGCCCCGGGTTCGACGCTCACCGAAGGTACGCGCCGCCTGTTCTACGGCGACGACGGGCTGTTCAAGGAGTCGGTGCAGCGGATGCTCGACCACGTCCCGCTCGGCCGGCCCGGCACGGTAGACGAGATCGCCGTGGCGGCGCTGTTCCTGGCCGACCCCGAGAACAGCTACATGAACGGCCACGTCCTCACCGTGGACGGCGGGTGGACGGCGGGGTACACCCGCGATTTCTGACTTCGGACGCGGGGTTGACACCGCGGGCCGCGGCGGGGCATAACCCCCGTCATAATGCCGCGCACCGTCGCCATCCTGCAGTCGAACTACGTGCCGTGGAAGGGGTACTTCGACCTGATCCGCCGGGCCGACGAGTTCGTCCTCTACGACACCGCGCAGTACACGAAGAACGACTGGCGGAACCGCAACCGCATCAAGACGCCGCAGGGCGTCCAGTGGCTCACCATCCCCGTCGCCGCCGGGCCGCTCGGGCGGCCGATCGACGCCGCGCGCGTCGGCGACCGCGGCTGGGCCGAGAACCACCTGACGCGCCTCCGCTACGCCTACCGCGACGCCCCGCACTTCGCCCGCTCCGAGGCCGCCGTCGCCGCCCTGTACGCCGAGGCCGGCCGGCTCGACCGCCTCACCGACGTGAACGAACTGTTCCTCCGCGGGCTGTGCGGCCTGCTCGGCGTCCCCGCCCGCTTCACCCGGTCGCACGACTACAACCTCGACGACCCCGACCCGACAGGTCGGCTCGTCGGCATTTGCACCCAGGCCGGGGCGACCGAGTACCTCAGCGGCCCCGCCGCCCGCGCCTACCTCGACGAGGGCCGGTTCCACGCGGCCGGCATCGCCGTGCGGTACATCGACTACGCCGGCTACCCCGAGTACCCGCAGCTGCACGGCCCGTTCGACCCGGCCGTCAGCGCCCTCGACCTGCTGTTCATGACCGGCCCGCGCGCGGCCGAGTACCTCGACCGGGCCGTCGCGGAGGCGCCATGCAGCTGAGCGTCGTCGCCACCCTGTACCGCTCCGCGCCGTACCTGCGCGAGTTCTGCGCCCGGGCCGCGGCCGCCGCCGAGCGGGTTTCGACCGACGTCGAAATCGTCCTGGTGAACGACGGCTCGCCGGACGACGCGCTGGCGGTGGCGCTGGACATCCGCGCCGCCGACCCGCGGGTGCGGGTGGTGGACCTGTCGCGGAACTTCGGCCACCACCCGGCCATCCTCACCGGCCTGCGCCACGCCCGCGGCGACGACGTGTTCCTGATCGACTGCGACCTGGAGGAGGCGCCGGAGTGGGTGGAGGCGTTCGCCGCCGTCCGCCGCGCCGACCCCGACGCCGACGTGGTGTACGGGGTGCAGCGGACCCGCCGCGGCGGGCTGTTCGACCGCCTCGCCGGCGCCGCGTTCTACGGCCTGTTCAACCTCCTGTCGGCCGACAAGCTGCCGCCGAACCTGGTGACGGCCCGGCTCATGTCGCGGCGGTTCGTCCGCGCCCTGCTCCGCCACCCCGAAGTGACGCTGATGCTCGGGGCGCTGTGGGTGCGCACCGGGTTCAAGCAGGTGCCGGTGCCGGTGGACAAGCTGCAGAAGCCGACCTCGTCGTACAGCCTCCGCCGCCGCGTCGCCCTGATGGTGGACGCCGTCACGTCGTTCAGCAGCACGCCGCTGGTGCTCGTCTTCTACCTCGGGCTGTTCCTGATGGGCACGGCCGGCCTGGCCGCCGCGTGGATCGCCGTGCGGTGGGCGGCGCTCGGCGAGGCGCCGGTCGGGTGGACGTCGCTGATGGTGTCGGTGTGGGCGTTCGGCGGGCTGACGATCTTTTGCCAGGGCGTGCTCGGCATCTACCTGTCGCAGGTGTTCAAGGAGGTGAAGCGGCGGCCGCGGGCGATCGTGCGCCGGGTGTACGGGAAGGTGGCCCGGCGGTCGGTGGCGGGGGGCGCGCCGTGACCGCGCCGCTCCGCGCCGGCTTCTGCGTGTCCGGCAAGGGTCGGCTGTTCCGCGACGCGGTTCGATTCCGCGACCGGCTCGGCATCGCCCCGGAGCTGGCCGTGCTGGGACACGCCGCCGACCCGGAACTGGACGGCTTCTGCGCCGCGAACGGGGTTGCGGTCGTGCGCCTGCCGGCGGCGCGCGGCCCGGAGCTGAACGACGCCATCGCGCGGGCGCTGGTGCCGGCCGACCTGGGGCTGGTGGCGCTGACGTTCGACCACCTCATCCCCCCGCCGGTGGTCGGCCACTACCGCGGCCGGATGGTGAACCTGCACCTGGCGCTCCTCCCAGCGTTCCCCGGCTTTCGGGCCGTGCCGCGCTGCCTCGCCGGCGGCGTGCGCTTCACCGGGGCGACGGTTCACGAGGTGGACGAAACGATGGACGGCGGCCCGATCGTCGCGCAGGCGGTGCTCGGCACGCGGCGCGACGACACCCCGGAGGCGGTCGGCGCCCGGGTGTTCGCCGCGGCCCGGCCGATGTTCCTGCAAGTGCTCCGCTGGTACGCCGAGGGGCGAATCGAGCGCGACGCCGCCGGCCGGGTGTGGGTGCGCGGCGCGGCCTACGGTGACACCCCGGTGTCACCTGCGGTCGAGGTCGAACTGCCCGAATGGGTGGAGGCGTGATGGCCGCGTCGGACCGGTACGGACAGCCGCTGGCGTTCGCCGACCTGCTGCGGTCGGAGGACCGGCACTTCTGGTTCCGCGCCCGCAACGGCGTACTGTCGCGGGTCGTGCGCGGCGTCGTGCGCGGGTGGGAGCCGGGCTACCGCGTGCTGGAGGTCGGCTGCGGCAACGGGTACGTGCTGCGGATGCTGGAGGCCGCGTGCCCCGGGGCCGACCTGACCGGCTCGGAACTGTTCCCCGAGGCGGTGGCGAACGCCGCCCAGCGCGTCCGCTGCCGGGTCGTCCAGGCCGACGTGTACCACCTCCCGCCGGCCGACCCGTACCGCCTGATCGGCATGTTCGACGTGCTCGAACACCTGCCGGACGACGCCGGCGCCCTCCGCGGGCTGCGGGC
>Ga0105048_10010113_pt1 | contig 14956 bp, 16 predicted proteins | sample MAT05_FD_78382 | JGI IMG/M metagenome (GOLD analysis project Ga0105048, IMG submission 78382) | Freshwater microbial communities from Lake Fryxell liftoff mats and glacier meltwater in Antarctica - MAT-05 | ecosystem: Environmental > Aquatic > Freshwater > Ice > Liftoff microbial mat | place... | reverse complement strand
CATTTACAGGAATCTATCGCGCTAAGGGTAACGAAGCAGGGATGGTCTATATCATCAATGCTCAAGACTGTCATTCAACCTCTGCAAATCTTGCGACTCTTAGGAATCGTTTATTTACGGCGATTACACGGAGTAAAGCATGGGTTAGGGTTCTTGGAATAGGGGAAAATATGCAGAGTTTAATAAATGAATACAATATTCTGCTTAGCACAAATTATGAGTTGCATTTTCGATATCCAACACAAGCAGAACGAGAACAGATGAGTATTGTACATCGTGATGTATCTCCAGCAGAACGTAGTCAACAAGATGAGCAGGACAAGAAATTTGTAGAACTTCTTGAGGATATTAAAGCAGGAAAATTAGAAGAAGAAAAAATCACTGCGCTCAAAGAATCATTGGGAATAATTACTAATGCTTAGCCCTCAAAAGGTTTGTACACATATCAAGCAGTTACTTGGCTACTTAGTTGAAACTGGTTTATCAAGTGATCAGAATTATCCATTTGTGAGAAAGGGAAACAATAATATAGTAGAGGTTACTTTTCCTCAATCGGAGTATTTGTCAATCGCGCTTAAAAATTATAATTATGCAGAAACTTATGAAAATCTTGCCTCTGAAAGGGCTTACATTACAAAGCTGCCAGATGGAGCTTTAGTCACGATGCGTTACTTGTACAATGCTAAAGGGTTGGAGCGTCATTCTCTTGGCTTTTATCTATCACCAAATTTAGAAGAGTTTCAGAATTCTCCTGACATATATTTAGAAGATGTTGTGTATGCCGATGTGATCGCACGAAATATTGTGCCATTTCCGATTCGTTTTGATTTTGACTGCCGAGAAGAGGTTTTTGTCCCAGTAGATCATCCAAAATCCCATTTGACTTTAGGGCAGTACCGAAATTGTAGAATACCGATCACCGCGCCTTTGACACCTTACTGTTTCATTTCTTTTTTACTAAGAAATTTCTACAATACAGCATTTAAGAAGTATTCAGAGCAACTACCATTCTTTTCCGAAGAGTTTGAAAACTCTATCCATCCAGAAGAATTGAAAATTCCACATTTTCAGGTTCCTGTAAAGAGGTTGTCTTCAAATACAGAATAGTCTAACGATCGCCCTTTATTGTCGAGAAGAAAATCCAAGAATTGGGGAACTCTGCCACGACCTAGACCCAATCCAAATCATTCTATTCACAGGAGAACAAACCACCGAAAAACTCACAGGACATATTAAAACTTGGCTCTCAAAATTTAATTAGGAGTAAATAAAATGATCGCTTCAACGATCGCCACAATTATCGCATTACCTCAAAATCTCCGCCTTGATGGCGCGATCGCGATCGCCCTTCAAGACAACGTAATGATCTTTCGCGCATCCACCAACATCCAACAGCGCATCGAGAGCCTACTCGACAAACGCCAAGAAACCCCACTCACCGACACCGAAGAACAAGAACTAGATGACTATGAAGCGATCGATGACTACCTTAGTTTCGTCAATCACATGATTCGCAACAACATAAAAAACGAATCGTTAGTTCCCTTAATCGAATCATCTCTAGAAAAAGACTGGCTTAGTGAAGACGAAAACGAAGTATGGAAGGACTTATAAAATGAAACCATTAACTATAGAAATCCCCGAATCATTGCAACAAAAGCTGGTTGAAATAGCCAATCAAAGCAACGTCACAGTCGAAAGTTACATCTTAGAAATACTCGATCGCGCTGCCGATAGCCCTACCCCCTCACTAGGCAAACCACTAAAAACCTTAATAGAAATCCAAACTATACTCGCTGAAATAAAAACAGAACTACAAGAGAAATATCATATTAACAGTATTGGTATTTTCGGTTCCTATGCCAGAGGCGAGCAAAACTCCGCCAGTGATGTTGACATTTTGGTTGAATATACCAAAAAGCCTAGTCTAATTGGTTTAGTTGAACTACAAGACTACTTAAGCGATCGCCTACAAATGAAAGTCGATCTAGTCACAAAAGACGGACTCAAATCCAAAATCAAAGAAAACATCTTGGCTGAGGTAATTTATTTATGACAGATAGATTACTTACTGATTTTTGCAAGATATTCTCAAAGAAATCGAGAGAATTGAACGATTCACCTCTGACATTAAAAGCTTTGAGCAATTTGAACAAGACGAAAAACAGTTTATGCTGTGATTCGGTCAATCGAACTGATAGGCGAAGCAGTCAAGAAAATCCCACAATCATCTAGACAGCAAAATCCTGAAATTGCATGGAAAGCGATCGCAGGAATGCGAGATATTTTAATTCATCATTATTGGGATGCAGATTTAGAAACAGTTTGGGAGGTCACACAACAAAACTTAGAACCACTAAAATCAGCGATCGCAAAACTTTTAGACGAACCTTAAATTAGAAGCCGCAAAAGTAGAAAACGAAAAGTCTCTTAACGTATAATCAAAACAATAAATAGAAGGTTAGACAAGAATGGATTCTTTACTACTTCAGAAACTGGAAAGCCCTGACTCTGTGTAAGCAGTCTCTAATAAATCCCTGAGACTGAGTTCCACACCCCACTTTTTTAAATAATCAAAATCTAGGCGATCGCCTTGCAACTTCAACACACCCAGCACATCGCGCCATTGGCTCTGCGAATCATTCTTAGTCATTCGATAGCAGACTAGTTTTTGCAAAATAATATCTTCTGGAGTTGGTAATACCAACATTTGATCGGGATTTTGTCTAACTAATTGCGATCGGCGGCGTTGAAATTCAATTTGGGGAAAAGGATTGTCTTTGAGAATAAAAATATCTACTTTGCCGAGCGACTCATTATCGATCAGGTTAAATGAACGTTTGAATCTAATTGCGTCTTGAACAGCATTTTCAGACACATAAAATCTTGGTTGTAGAGATTGCAGGAGTGGAATTACTTTTTCTATCGTCAGATCGACTACAATATCTACAGCTTCAGTTGCTCTCATTTCCCCCATCAATGAACTAGCAACCGATCCACCAATTAAATAGGGAATATTTAATCTATTTAAAATTGCTGCTACATCCAGAACTAGCGTTAATCTTTTCCACAAGCCAAATAAATATATTTCCGCATCAACAGCAGTATCAATGGATTGAGTTTTATATCCGACAGGTGCGGTCGCCATTTATAGCTGCCTACTCCCTTCCCACCCAAGAATTAGCGTTGCGGCGCGAAGCGCCGCAATGCTAATTCTTGGGTTTTACTGTCTAATCTTTCACTGGGAAGGGAGTAACATTAAGTCAATTCAGTTTTATGTTAACAGAAAATCGAATAGACGATGAGCGATTTCCAACTTTGAGCAGAGTGGAGTAGATAGAGTATTGCCATTTTTATTAATAAATGTCGCTTGGTTAGTATCTGTACCAAAGCCTATTTGAGAACTATTGACAGCATTAGCAGCGATCGCATCAAGTCCTTTTCGTTCTAATTTATCTTGGGCCGCCGCTAAAATTTCTGCTTCAGAGCCAGTTTGAGCAGCAAAGCCAACCAGCATTTGATCAGAATGCTTACGAGTTGCGAGGTCGGCAATGATATCAGGAATATACTCAAGTTCTAGATTTAATGGAAGTTCAGATTTTGGTAACTTATGATCACTTTGCAATTTAGACCGTACATCACCAACGGCAGCAGCAGCGATCGCTATATCAGCGTGTGGAAATTCTTCTAGCATCGCTTTGTGCATTTCCTTAGAAGTATGAACTAGTCTCACGTCTAAGCCCACTTCGGTAGAGGCAGAAATATTTGATGCAGTTATTAAAGAAACTTTTGCGCCGCGATGGAGGGCAGCTTTGGCGATCGCAAGGCCCTGTTTACCTGTAGATGGATTGCCGATAAAGCGCACAGGATCAATAAATTCTCGCGTTCCCCCTGCACTGAATAAAATCGTTTTCCCTTTTAAATCTTGTTTTCCTTTAGTAAACAGAAAAGACTCAAGATATTCCAAAATTATTTCTGGCTCTGCCATGCGTCCAGTGCCGACAATATCACAGGCAAGAATCCCATCTGTCGGAGCGATCGCTGTATAGCGAGGACATTGGAGAAGCTTGTGCCAATTCTCTTGAACCGTTGGCTGTAACCACATAGTCGTATTCATCGCTGGTGCGAATAAAATCGGACAATTGGAAGCTAGCACTGTATTTGTGAGTAAGTTGTCTGCCATCCCATAGGCTAGTTTGGCTAAGGTATTTGCGGTTACAGGAGCTAGCAGAAATATATCCGCCCATTCTGCTAATTCAATATGCAAAGGTCTGCCATTTGTGGGTTGCCAAAAATCTGCATCGACATAGGCAGGTTGTCGAGAAAGAGTAGCAAAAGTAAGCGGGGCAACAAATTCTGTTGCTGATCGTGTAAGAATTACCCGCACCTCGATTCCGCGCTTTGCTATGCTAGAAACAACTTCGCAAACTTTATAAGCAGCAATTCCTCCAGAGATTCCGATCAGGACGTGGTTCATTTTTATAATTGATTGCTCAGTTCAGTGTTGCTGATTATTTCTTGCGATCGTAAATCAACTTCAGCAGTTTTAAGCTTATTTGCAGATTGATATATTAGAAATTAATTTTTTGTTAAGCTAGGCATCTCAAGTCGCCGCCTAGCCTAATCTTTAGGGAGCTACGTAACCCTGAATATTTTCAGGACGTAAAGGGCGCATGATTTGATTTGCACGGACTACTAAATTATCTGCACCTTGGACGACGATTAGATATTTGCCTTCATTGAGACGATTTCGGATGGGAACTGAGTCACTGCTGGTTGCCACACCGACACCACCGCCTACAAACAAACTACCCATCGCGCCGCCAAATGCGCCTAGCAATCCACCGATCAGATGATTGCCAATGGAGCCAGCCCACGCGAAGGTGTGTAATTCAGTAACAAGACTGAAGCCAACTCCTGAAAAGAAACCAAATGGTACAAGCCAATATGACATCAAAAAAGCTTGCTTACGTCCGATTTCTATCGGATCGATAAAGCCAAATTCTTCGGCAGTTTTATAACCTTTACCCAAAATCGAGATTGACTCCATTGGAAAATTTGCTGATTCTAATTGGGTATAGACTTCTTCTGCCTTCATGCGATCGCTCCAAACACTAACTAAATAATTCATATATTTTTTAAAAATTAATTAACTTCTGAACAATATCGTAATCTTAATTTTGCGCTTATAGCGATCGCCTTGTAGATTAAACTCAAAAAGCGCTCAAAAAACAAAGGCGACACCTTCGCTTTCTAGGCTTTGACTCAATACATGTCACGATCTTTAAAAATCTTAGAATTATTGCAAAAACTTAACTAAGGCTTCGGCTTTTCCCCATGCTGCTCCACTTTGGAGAATATCTGAGGCAAGACGTACACCTTCTGCCCAAGTACTTGCAGCCCCACCAATTCGCAAGGCTAAGCCGCTATTAAGTGCCACACAATCAGCTTGAGCGCGATCGCCTTTACCTTGTAAAACAGCACGTAAAATATCGGCATTTTCTTGAACATTGCCACCCTTGAGACTTTCAATTGATGCAAAGGCGAGTCCTAATTCTTGAGGATTAATCGTCTCTTCAGTCACTTGACCATTGCTCAAAAATGAAATATCTGTCAGATCGCCCAATCCTGCTTCATCCATACCTTCGCGGCTATGTAAAACCACTGCTTGGGCGCGCTCAAGCAATCGCAGAGCCTCAGCCAAAGTGTGAGTCAAGTTCTTGTTATAAACGCCCAGAACCTGAGCAGTAGGATGAAGAGGATTGACAAGCGGGCCAATCAAATTAAAAACAGTCCGAATTCCTAAACTCTTGCGAATCATCGCCACTGCTTTCATGGCAGGATGCCAACTAGGTGCAAATAGAAAAGTAATCCCAATCTCTGGAAGAGCTTCGTAAATCTTTTCGATTGGTGCAGTCAGATGAATACCGATTGCTTCTAATACATCCGCTGAACCTGAGCGACTAGATACTGCCCGATTGCCATGTTTAGCTACAGGTATTCCCGCGGCCGCAACGACAAAGGCAACAGAAGTGGAAATATTGAAAGTCGAAACACCATCTCCACCAGTACCACAAGTATCAATCAAAGGTTTAGAACGATCAACAATATGACTGAATTTATCATTGAATTTTTGACTTTCACTTTGAGATTGCAGCACATTTGCCATTGCTGCTAATTCTGAAGCTTCAACCCCTTTACATTGTAAAGCCGTCAAAATTGCCCCTGACAGCTCTGGCGCGATCGCTCCTTCTAACCAACCTTGCATCAATGATGACGCTTGTTCACTCGTTAGGGTTTGTCTATCAATAATCTGCTTTAGCAGTTGAGACCAATTTTGTTCCATAATTCTCTTTGTTTAACACTTTTAATCAATATACTAGTGTTAAGTGGAACCTGCCCTCATCCCCCAACCCCTTCTCCCGCAGGAGAAGGGGAGCAAAAACCCAAATTATTTTCTTGTTCCCCTCTCCTGCGGGAGAGGGGCTAGGGGTGAGGGCTTTAAAAACTTCCAAGTAACATCAGTTAATTAAAAGAATACAACGCTATGCTATCTAATCTCAAAGAAATTCAAGAATTGTGTAAGTTTAAACGGCTTTATTATTCTTATCGAATAGCACTAAAACTGTTTGAACAATTAGCTTAAGGTCATACCAAACGCTCCAATTTTTACGATATTCAATGTCAAAGTTGACTACTTCAGCAAAACTTCTTACACTAGAACGTCCATTTACTTGCCATAGCCCAGTAATACCAGGTCTAACATCTAGTCGATTCCATTCAGTATATCGCTCATCTTGATATTCAACTTCTAATTCATAGGAGTTAATCTCATTAAAAGTGGGTGGTCGAGTTCCCACCAAACTCATATCTCCGATCAAAACATTCCAAAATTGCGGAAATTCGTCAAGACTAGTCTTTCGCAAAAACTTGCCTATTTTAGTTACTCGAGGATCATCTGCATTTTTAAAAAACTTGTCATTGGCACTATTATTTCCTTGAGTATTCCCTGACTGAGAGCTTGCATTAACCTGATTTGCAACTTTCATTTTTAGCTGTTCTGCATTTTTTACCATTGATCTAAATTTCCAAATGCGAAAAGGTTTACTCAATAATCCGCAACGAATTTGTCCAAATAAAACACCACCTTTACTTTCTAAAACAATAGCGATCGCGATCGGAATAAACAAAATAGAAGTAAAACTCAATCCAATTAAAGCCCCAACTATATCAATTAATCTTTTGATAGGGTCTCGAACCGAAGGGTGAACAGGCACACCAGGATCGATATCAACTGAAGGGAAGCAGAATTTTAATAGTGGATAAAAGACTCTAAATATAGGGATTCTTTTAAGCAATCTCTGCGTACGAAACAGGAAAAATCCAAATGGAGTAATATTACTAACTCTATTTCTCTGAATTGCACCAGAAAACCGAAATGTAGAAGTGGTTGGCTCAATTACAAATATATTCTTGAGAGAAGAGATTACCATCAAAGACCTGACAGCTTCACTCACACTCCAGAGAACTAATTCAGTTTCATTTAATGTAGCTAGTTTGAGGCAATTAGTTAATGCTCCTAAGCCTGCACCATCCATAAAAGTAGTGTGACTCATATCAATTACAATCTTTTTGTAACGGTCTTCACTATTACAAATAGTTTGAAAATCGCTTAAAAATTCTCTTGCCGTGGAAAATTCTAATTTTTCAGGACTATATATAAAAGCAATTTCATCAAAAGTGACTATTGAAGCTTGCTTATAGTCTCTATTTTGATCTCTGCGGACTTGAGTTGTATCATCACTAATCGGAATATAAACTGATTGAGCATAAATATTGGCGATCGCCTCACTTCTGACCACAATCAGATCGAGGATATGTAATTTCATTAATACCCAAGCGGAAAAACTAACATCTTGTAAACGTGTCTTAGATTCTATATATATAATTTTGCTGTGACAAAGCCATTTAGCAATTAATAGATAAGTATTAGCAAAACCTGAACCCGTAGAAATAACTAATTCTGGTTTTTGTTTGGGAACTACCCTAAACGCTAATATTAAATTGCGAATCATATTTGATAAATTATTTTTAGTAGGACCATACCCCCAGTACCGATGATTATCTTCTATTGCTCGTTCAGTCGTCATCGTCCGAATTGATATCCAAACACGATTGCTATAATTATTCCAGAATGGTTTTAAGCTTTGCATATGGCGAAAGTAGCCGCCTGAGCCACTAACAAGCATTAATTTTTGAGGTTCGCAAGAGGGATATCTCTCATTTAGATATTCGCATAACTGAGTTTCATCAATTTTAGGTATTACTTCTGAGGTTTGTTTTAACTTGATAAATTTGACTAAATCTCCTGGTGATCGCGCGATCGGAATGCCTCGGCGTTCAAAATCATCAGCGGATTCCATTTGATGATTATCAATATGCTCTCGAAATCTCTGTAAGCGTGGCACGAGAACATAGGAAGTATCTTTGTCTTCTAGTAATTGAGCAATGCCTTCGTCGCAATGGCTGATGATTAAACTTGCCCTATCAATAAGATCAAAAAATTCTTGGTCGGAAAGCCAGCGATAAGCTTTTGAACCATCAGGAACATATGTTGAAGAACCATATTGGACTACTATCTCTTCGTTGATTAGTTGATACTTAATTAGTAGTTCTATCCAATGCATTAAAGCATTAAATTGATATTGTTCTGTACCAACTGTGATTAGAAGCATGTCTCAAGCCTTATTACATATCAATCAAAAAACTTCAGAAATTTCTAGTATCTGTAACGTTCTGTATTTAGAACTTTACAGCAATTCTAAGCTTATGAAAAGCTCTTCTGATTATATTTTGAGGACACTTTTCTAAAGCTTTTCTAAAGTTTTTATAGCTATTGCTATCAAAATCCAAAAAAGAGAGGGGGATGCAAAGCGCCGCTTCTGTTTTTTGGGTTTTAATACACTTGACGATGGCTATAGACCATAATAAAAAGTGAAATAATTTTAAACCTGTTAAATTTATGCCAAAAGCTATTTGGAATGATGTTGTTCTTGCTGAGAGCGATCGCTGCGAAGTTGTGGATGGGAATCAGTATTTTCCAGCAGACTCCTTGAATATGGAATATTTCAAGCCGAGTAGTACGCATACAACGTGCGGCTGGAAAGGTGTCGCTAATTATTACAGTGTCGAAGTCAATGGTGAAACTAATCAAGATGCGGCTTGGTATTATCCTGAGCCAAAGGACGCTGCTAAGCAAATTAAAGGACATATCGCATTTTGGCGCGGCGTAAAAGTCCAGCTTAAATAAAAAGCTATGTTTTATACCCCGTCTAAGATCAAACCCGTAGTTCTTGTAGAGGGTCGCAGGACGAAGCCCCGCTTCGGGTTTTTCTTTTTGTCCATGTTGAAAACCGAAGTTTTCAACATGGACGGAGTATATAAGGCTTTTACTTAAGCGTTTACAGCTTTGATATGAGCATGGCGTAATGCAGGAGAAACAACTCGATGCAGGGCACTACGAGGTAGAACACGCAAAATTTCTTCGGTTGTAGTTATGCCAGCGTTAAGCTTATGGATCGCTGCCATTCGGAAAGAGTTGAAGTCGATTTCGTTAAGATAACGATTCATTTGCGTGATCGTACCTTCATAAATCATTTGGCGAAAGGCATCGTCGATATCAATCAATTCAACGATCGCTTCGCGCCCGATATATCCTGTCAACAAGCATTTTTCGCAACCTTTACCTTTGCGCCAACGGCTGGGATCAATATCTTCGCGCTCAAGTCTCAGTGCTTGCAGTTCGGCCAAGGTCGGATGATGATGAACCGAACAATGCGGACAATTTTTGCGAACGAGTCGCTGAGCGACCACGCCTAATAAAGCATCACTAATCAAACTAGGCTCTGGCCCTAAATCTTTAAGACGTGGAATTGCACTGGCAGCATCGTTTGTATGCATGGTCGAGAGAACTAAGTGCCCTGTAAGCGCAGCCCTTACAACAGTTTCAGCGGTTTCCGCATCACGAACTTCGCCCACCATCACGATGTCGGGATCTTGTCTTAAAATCGCGCGTAGTCCTGCGGCGAAGGTCATGCCTGCTGGTTCACAAACTTGGGTTTGGGTAATATTCGGTAGGATATATTCAACGGGATCTTCCACGGTGATCACGTTCACATGTTCTTGAGCGATCGCTTGCAAACTGGTATAAAGCGTACTGGTTTTACCCGAACCAGTGGGCCCCGTCATAATGATCAGCCCTTGGGGTTGTCGCAACCAACCATCATAAATTTTTAGAGTGCGATCGCTAAATCCTAAACATTCCAAATGATTGGAGAAAGGATTATCACGAGGCAGTAAGCGAATTACTGCTTTTTCACCACAGACACAGGGCAATGTACTCACGCGCATATCCAGATTGCGATGCATACTTTCATCGCTGGTATATTCTTTACCAATCCGTCCATCTTGAGGTCGGCGACTATCGGCGATATCCATATCAGACATCACCTTCAGCGCCACAATGATTTTGCGGCTGATTTCGAGGGGCAAAGTTTTTATATCGCGCAAAATGCCATCAATGCGAAAGCGGACTCGCAAACCTGAAGGTGTTGGTTCTAAGTGAATGTCACTAGCACGATGTTGTAAAGCGATCGACATTAATGCATTAATTCGACGGGTTTGATCGACGGCTTGAGATAGATAAAGATCCGTAACTTCGCCAATATCTACTTGTTCGATTTCGCCCGTAAGCGGATTAATCGCCTGTGCGGAATGAATCTCGTTAGGATTAGGAATGTTTTGGCGGCGAAACCAAGTGCGATAGCTATTAGTCGAAATCCCGATCACTTTGATTTCGGTCAATGTGCGATCGTTAATCAGCTTAATATGCTCATCAGTCAAAGTCTGAGGACTACCGATATAAAAACAATTGCGCCACAGTAACAAAGGAATTACGGGCGGCAGAATGCTGCGATCTTCAAATTTACGAAAAAATCGACGATTTAAATCTTGATCAAGCCAATCCAAGTGGACATTGCCATCGATATCGATTAGAAATTGCAATGCTTCTTCGCACGAACTAATGTTTCCGTCCCGTAAACGTTTCCAGACGGATACCCCTTTTGTTTCGCTCATTCACGCAAGCTTGATAATTGAACCTATCGCTATTTTACCTTAAGAATAGAGGCTGTATAAAGTACTGGCTTTACTTGTAGCATCGCGCGAAACGACTTTCAGTTAGTCATATTTTTTATTGAACATTTGTTTGGCTTGGTCATAAATCTCGATTGTGATTGGAGACAAGCTATTATCCTGAGCATATTTTTCAATCTTTTTACGGGCAAACGGACGGACGAAAAAAGGAATGTCTTTCAGCTTTGCTTCAGCTTCCGCAGTCCATGTAATCTTTTCACTCATTGATTTTTAGGTTTTCTTTTTGATCGATGATTTAATACTTTGCAAATTTTAACTTATCTGTTTTCTTTAATTCCAATCTTGGAGAAGATCCAATACTTCATCACACCAATTAAGCCAGCCTTGTTCAAAGTTAATCCCTCGTCGCAAAGTCAAATAAGCAAAGCGAGCTTTAATTGGGCAATTTTTAGGGCATTCAAAAAAATTATGTTTGATCGCTTGATAAATTTCGAGTTGCTGCTGATGTAGTTGGCGATGCTCTTGGATTTTTTTAGCGATCGCGTCTTCAGGAATTAAATAGCCCGCATAAATTTTAAGTAAAAATTCGTCTTTAACGGGCGCAACATCACTAGCTTGCGAAACCCAAGTTTTAAGTTGTGACAAGCCTAAATCTGTTACTGAAAATATTTTTTTGTCAGGTCGTCCATCTTGGGCGATCGCTTCCGCCACGATCCAGTTTTGCTGCTCCAGTTTAGTTAACTCTCGATAAATCTGTTGATGTGTGGCCTGCCAGAAAAATCCTACAGAACCATCAAACTGCTTGGCAAGGTCGTAGCCGCTTTTAGGCTCGTGAATTAGAGAAACCAATAGAGCGTAAGCAAGAGACATATTTTTGAAGTTAACTAAAATCAAGGTTGACATATGCACTTAGTTGAATATATATTATTGGCATATTCAACTAAGTGCATACTAACTTAACTGAATATATCAAACAATATGCAATAAATCTATGGCAATCATCGATTTAAAAACTCTTAATTACTAATCGAGAAAAACATGACGGCAACTATTCAAAAACAAGCATCTTGGGCTAAAGCGATCGCTAAACCAGCCACAGAATTTCCGCTCACGCAACTCTCTACTATTTCTGGAAAAATTCCCGAAAATCTCAAAGGTTCACTTTACCGAAATGGTCCCGCTCGATTAGAACGTGGCGGAGTACAAGTTGGTCATTGGTTTGATGGTGATGGCGCAATTTTGGCAGTGCATTTTGCGGAAGGACAAGCTCGTGCGACCTATCGGTATGTGCAAACTGAGGGATATTTAGAAGAAACAAAAGCCAACAAATTGATTTTTGGTAATTATGGCATGGCTCCCAAAGGTTTGTGGTGGGAGCGTATTGGCAAGTCTTCTAAGAATGTAGCGAACACTTCTGTATTAGCTTTACCTGATAAACTTCTGGCATTGTGGGAAGGTGGATTACCACATTCACTAGATTTGGAAACTCTAGAAACGCATGGTTTAGACAATCTAGAAGGTTTAGAAAATCGCTTGCCATATTCGGCTCATCCGAAGCGCGATCCGCAAACAGGCGAGATTTTTAATTTTGGGATTTCCTATGGTAAAAACGCGACTTTAAATATTTATCGTAGCGATCGCCAAGGTAAACTACTCAAAAAAAATCAGACCAATCTCCAAGGACTATCAATGGTGCACGACTTTGTGATCGCGGGAGATCATCTAATTTTCTGTGTACCACCCTTACGGATGAATCCATTCCCTGTATTACTAAACTTACAGAGCTATAGTGACTCGTTGGCATGGAAGCCTCAAGAAGGGATGGAAATCTTAGTATTTGACCGCACTACTCTCGAATTGGTCAGTCGCAGTAATGCAGAACCTTGGTATCAATGGCATTTTGGTAATGGCTATAGCGATCGCGATGGTAATGCTGTGTTCGATTTAGTACGCTATCCTGACTTCACTACCAATCAATATCTTAAAGAAATTGCATCTGGAAAAACTAAAACCAAAGCTAAAGGAACACTTTGGCAAATGCGCCTTAATCCGAAAACAGGAGGATTTCTAGAAACTTCTCAATTAATTGATCGCGGTTGTGAATTTCCCAGCGTGGCTCCCTCACAAGTCGGACAAAACTCGCACCATACCTATCTCTCGATCCACCGTCCCCATGCTGATCTACAAACAGAACTATTCGGCGCGATCGCTCGTTACGATTATCAAACGCATACGCTTACCGAAGCTGATCTTGGAGCTAATCGCTATCCGATGGAGCCACTCTTTGCAGCAGATCCAGCTAATCCTGATACTGGCTGGGTTATCACAGTCGTATTTGATGGCGATCTCGAATGTTCAGAAGTATGGATATTTGATAGCGATCGGTTAGATAGCGAACCAATTTGTCGTCTTGCCCTACCTAGTATTGTGCCAATGGGTTTTCATGGTACATGGCGATCGTCGTAAGCAAAGGCAGCGCTTTGCGCTGCCTCTATCTTCTCTGAGTTTTTCATGTTTGAGACAGCGATCGCCTATAAGATGATCAGCGGTAAAATAAAGCTGTGCAAATCTAAATTGCTAACTAAGATAGTCTCATTATTTAAGATATGAAAATTCTTCAAGCTGATGGCAACTATACCTTTCGTTCTTATTTTGAGCTATCCAATGATACCGATGAAATTTTAGCTGAGTTTGATTACAAGCTTGTCAAAAAACGTTTGCTGCTACCAAGAACTAACCGCCAATTATCAGGATTATCCGAACTAAAACAGAATCTTGAGAATGTATTACCCTATGTACCATTGACTAGCGAAACTGCAAGGCGAGAAATTTTGGTAGCTCCAGTGCTGAGTCGAGTTGCGATGATTTGCCAACAAATTCTGCGGATTGAATATCCTGTCAGGGTTAATAATCTGCTGCAAGGCAATCTCGATTACTTGATTCGAGCAATCCATAGCCTCATTGTCGTTGAAGCAAAACGTGATGATTTGACTCGCGGTTTTACCCAATTAGCAGTCGAGGCGATCGCCCTATCGATGCTAGATGATGCACCAGATATTCTCTATGGCGCTGTCACAATTGGCAATGTATGGATATTTGGAATTCTGGAGGTTAATTCTCGAACAATATTTCAAGATATTGGCTCTTATACACTGCCTGACGATTTAGAAGACTTAATTAATATTCTGGTAGGAATTTTAGAATAGTGTATAAAGTGCTGTAGGCAAGACAAGGCGATCGCTAGAATTGGTATAAAATCATTAAACGATATGAGATTAACTTCTTCTTTGAGAAGTTAACAAAACTTTTGATACTAAAAGATGCCCCCACGGTTACAAGTTAAAACTGAAGATTGCTCGCCGCTGGGACTGTATGTTCTTCAATATTTAGAAGAACAAGACTTTAGTATGAACCATCTTGCCGAATTGGCAGGTGTACCCCAACCGCGACTTCGGGGTGCTTGTTTTAAAGGGACTTGTCCAACTCCTGAGACTTTGAGGAAACTGGCAAAAATAATGGGTAAGCACCATTTAGAGCTTTACACATTGGCGTATCAGGGCAGGATTGAACTAGTTCCTGAAGATGTAGATGATAATTTGCTGGATATTTTAATCAGGCAAATGCTAGAAATGGCTCGCGAACTTAATTTAGCTATGCCCAAGGAACAACCTTCTAAAGCTAAAATTCGTAAAGCTTTAATAGAGCTAGGCTTTAGAGAAAAGCGTGAAGAAATACCTTGAGTTTTTACCGCTAAACTTGATCATTTAGCTTTTTGATCATTTAGCTTTTTGATCATTTAGCT
>Ga0105048_10010112_pt1 | contig 14958 bp, 12 predicted proteins | sample MAT05_FD_78382 | JGI IMG/M metagenome (GOLD analysis project Ga0105048, IMG submission 78382) | Freshwater microbial communities from Lake Fryxell liftoff mats and glacier meltwater in Antarctica - MAT-05 | ecosystem: Environmental > Aquatic > Freshwater > Ice > Liftoff microbial mat | place... | reverse complement strand
TCGATGGCCCGCTTCCCCCGACCGGTGATGATCAAGATGTCATCGATGCCCGCCAGCACCGCCTCCTCGACCACGTACTGGATCGCCGGCTTGTCGACGACCGGCAGCATCTCCTTCGGCTGGGCCTTCGTCGCCGGCAGGAACCGGGTGCCGAGCCCCGCGGCGGGGATGACCGCCTTGGTGACCGAACCTCTGGACATGACCCAACCTCCTGACCGGCACCCCACGGCACGGCACCGCGCCCGCAGCGTACGTCGTCGGAAACCCTCGGGTCACCGGCCGATGAGCCCGACCCGAATCGGGGGCTGCCGGCACCGTCGCGCCCGCTCAGGGGCCGACGTCACCGACGGCCCCCTTGGGCCGGTGCGAGGCCCGACCGGTATGCTTGACCGTTCGTGCGGCCCGTCCGCCCGCCACCGATCCCCCCGGTCGAGAACGACCCGGCCCAGCACGGAGAGACCACCTCGATGCCCACCTACGAGTACCGCTGCAAGGACTGCAGCCACGAGTTCGAGGCCGTCCAGTCCTTCACCGACGAGCCCATCTCGGTCTGCCCCACCTGCGGCGGCACCGTGAAGAAGCGCTTCGGCAACGTGGGCATCAGCTTCAAGGGCAGTGGCTTCTACAAGACCGATACCCGCAGCTCGGGCGCCAAGGCCACCACGGGATCATCGTCGTCCTCGACCGACGCCACCGATGGCGGCTCGTCCGACGCGGGGTCGTCGAGCTCATCGGGTGACGCTGCGACGCCGAGCACGACCTCCTCGTCCACCAGCAGCACCACCAGCACCACCAGCACCGGCTCCGGGTCCGCCGCTCCGGCCTCCACCTGATCGAGGGCCCGGCGCGCTCCGGAGAGCGGCGAATCGGCCACCACGCGTCCTGAGCGGGGGATGGGTCGGACGACCTAAGCTCTGCTCGAACCCACGTCCAGCACGGTGGCCCGGCCGCGAGCGAACGGCTTCCCTTCTCGTCTCGAGGATTGCGATGACCGTCGATCTCGACAACCAGCCCCGCTCGACCCCGTCGGCCAGCGGTGCCGTCGACGGGCGCCACGCCCGGAGCGAGCGCTCGCGCCAGGCGATGGTCGATGCCCTGCTCGACCTGCTCCGCGGTGGCACCCTGCGGCCGTCGAGCGCGCAGATCGCCGAGCGAGCGGGCGTGACCCAGCGCACGCTGTTCAACCAGTTCGGCGACATGGACTCGCTGATCAGCGCCGTGGCCTCGCGTCAGACCGAACGGGTGCTCGGCCTCCTTCCCTCGGCCGGCGAGGGCACGGTCGACGCCCGCGTCGCGCGGTACTGCGATGGCCTTGCCGTGCTCCTCGACGAGACCATGCACGTGCGCTGGGCGGTCGTCACCAGCTCCACGCCGATGGCCCCGGCCGCCGCCGCCGTCGGCTCGGCCCGCCAGTTCATGCGGCGGCGACTCGCCGACGCGTTCGCGTTCGAGCTGGCGCCGCTCGGCGACGACGTCGCCACGGAGCTGATCGACGCGCTGGAGATCGAGACCGACCCCGTCGTCTGGCGGATGCGGCGGGTGCAGCAGGAGCTCACGACCGAGCAGGCCCGCGCCGTCGTGGCCCGCTCGGTGCTCGCCATCCTCCGCGACGTGACGAACGGGGACGTTCGTCCGGTCGCCGACTGAGCAACGCGGCTCGACCCTTCCGGCGCCGCCACCTCCCCCGATAGGCTGCCCGTCGAAAGACAGCTGCCGGGGCGGGCCGGCCCTGTCTCCTCGTCGCCCCGGGCGACCGTCGGACGCTGCGAGCGTTCCGACTTCGTCGACCGCTCCGAGGAGACGCCGTGCCCACCAGCCTGTTCATGCCCGACCGACCCGACGGGTCCCGACGCACCACGGATCGCCGAGGCCGTCCGCCCCGGCGCCGGACCGGTCGACGCATCAGCCGGCGCTCGGCGTTCGGCGTGGGGGCTCGGCGCACCCTGGCGCGGCTGCCCACCGGCCCGATCCTGCTGGCGCTCGCCGCCTCGATCGCGATCATGTCGCTCCGCGTCGCGCCGAGCGAGGTCGACGCGGCGTCGGCCGAGCCCGTTGTGATCGCGACCGTGACCCTCGATCCGGGATCGATCGTCGGGTCCGACGACATCGAGGTCCGTCGCCTGCCGGTCATCGCCCTCCCGCCCGGCGCCGTCGCCGATGCCGACCAGGTGGTCGGCCGCCAGGTCACCGCGGCGATCTTCGGGGGCGAACCGGTGCTCGCCGGTCGCCTGGCCCCTGATGGCCTGGTCGGCATCGCTGCGGTCACCCCGCCCGGCTGGTCGGCGTTCGCCCTGCCGACCGAGCCCGGACTGCCGCCCGCCGCCGTCGGCCAGCGCGTCGACCTCTATGCCCCCGCATCGGTCGCTCCGTCGGGCGTCGCAGGAGCGGCGGAGCGGTCCGCGGACCGCATCGCACGCGACGCGCTGGTGGTGGCGATCGACGACCAGCGCGTGACGGTCGCCGTCGACGCGGCCGACGCGCCCGCCGTCGCGGCCGCCCTGATCGGCGCCACCGTGGTGCTCGCCGTCACGGGGCCCGCGGCCGGGCCGTGAGCGGGCGCAACCCACCCGGGGAGCCGTTGTGGGCCGTTGGGCCTGCGCCGGAGACCGGCGCGCCGTCCGGTAGGTTGGCACGATGCCCGGGCGACCACGACCGCACTCGATCTCGTTCCCCGCGCTCGCGCTCGTCCTGATCCTGGCCCTGGCTGCCGCCGCGTGCGGCAACGACGCAGCATCGGGCCCGGTGAGCAACGGCACCATCGCCGACGGGTCACCCGCGACGACCGGCGAGGGGGACCCGACCACCACCCGGGCGCCCCGGACCGTCACCATCGCCGGCTCCGGGGACATCCTGATGCACAGTCCCGTCAACGCGGCCGGGTTGGCCAACGGCGGCGGGCAGGTCTACGACTTCGACCCGATGTTCGCCGAGGTGGCCGACGAGATCAGCGCTGCGGACATCGCCATCTGCCACATGGAGACGCCGATCTCGCCCGACGGCACCGAGATCTCGGGCTACCCGATCTTCAACGCCCCCACCGAGATCGCGACCGCCCTCGCCAAGGCCGGCTTCGACGGGTGCGACACGGCCTCGAACCACACGCTCGACAAGGGCTACGACGGCGCGGTGGCGACGCTCGACGTGCTCGACGCGGCCGGGCTCCAACACACCGGGAGCTTCCGGACCGAGGCCGACGCCGCCAACGGCGGCGGCGTGTTCTACGAGGCCAACGGCGTCCGTGTCGGCCACCTCGCGTACAGCATGGACACCAACGGCATCCCGCTGCCGGCGGGCAAGCCGTGGGTCATCAACCTCAACGACCCGGACAAGATGCTGGCCGATGCCGGCGCCCTCAAGGCCGCCGGCGCCGAGATCGTCGTGATGAGCGTGCACTGGGGCGCCGAGTACCAGGCCCAGCCCACCCCCTACCAGCTCGATCTGGCCAACCGGCTCCTCGCGTCCCCCGACATCGACCTGATCCTCGGTGACCACGTCCACGTGATCCAACCCATCCAGAAGATCGGCACCAAGTACGTCGCCTACGGCATGGGCAACTTCCTCTCCAACCAGTCGCCTGCGGCGGGGCTCCTCGCGTCCACCCAGGACGGCGCCATCTTCTCGTTCTCGTTCACCGAGCAGGCGAACGGTCGGTTCGTCGCCGACGCCGCCCGGTACACGCCGACCTTCGTCTCCCGACCCGGGTACGTGATCATCGAGGCCGGGCCCGACACCAACAACGACTCGTTCCTGCGCACCGTCGAGGCGGTGAACCTGCTCGGCGCCGGGACCAACGACGCCGTGGCCACCACGGGCGAGGTCGCGCCGGACCTGCTGCCGCCGCCCCCGTCGACGACCACCACGGCCACCCCGCGCAGCACCACGACGGCCAAGCCGGCATCGTCGGCCGGCGGCTGACCCAGTCCTCGACGACCGCACCCTTCCCGCGACCCGGGTCGCCCCACTACAGTTTCCGTCGGGTGGTTTCGTAGGCACTGGATCGTCTGCATCGCAGACCGGACCGAGACGAGCACAGTATGCGTCGAGGGATCGTGGTGGCGGCTGCAGCCGTCCTGGTGGCGGCCGCGCTGGCCTTGACCGTGAGCAGCGCCTCGGCCGAACCGGTGACCGAGACCTACGGCCCCGGCCGCTACACCTTCGCGGTGCCGGCCGGCGTCACCTCCGTCTCCGTCGAGGCGTACGGTGCCGAGGGCGGCGCCGACCCGGCGAGCGGCGGCACCGGCGGGCTCGGCGGCATGATCACGACCACGTTGGCCGTCACGCCGGGCGAGAGCCTCGAGCTCGTGGTCGGCGACGCCGGCGGGGTGAATACCGATGGCACGGGCGCGAGCGGCCAGCCCACCGGCGCGATCCGCGCCGGTGGGGTGGTCCCGCTGTTCGTTGCCGGCGGCGGCGGCGGCGCAGGCGCCGGCGATGCGCAGTCGGGCATCCCCGGCGGCAACGGGGGCGCCGGCGGTGCGGGCCCGTCTACCTTCGCCCCCTCGCCAGGCACCGGTGGTGTCGGGGCGGGCATCGACGCGCAGTGCACCGGGGGGCGCGGCGGTCGGGCCGGGGCCGACGGCGGTGCCGGCGGCGCGGGCGGCGACGCGCTCGACCCCAACGTCGCGACGGGCGACCCCGGCGAGGACGGTTCGGCCTCCAGCACCGTCGGCGGCGACGGCGGCGACGGCCCCGGCCGCGACGGCGGACAGGGCGGTGGCGGCGCGCAGGCCGGCGGGGGTGGCGGCGCCGGCGCCGGCAACGGCGACAACATCTCGTGCGGGGGCGGCGGGGGCGGCGGCGGTTCCAGCGAGGGCGGCTTCCCGACTGCCGGTGCCCGCAAGGGCGGCGGTCTGCTGGTCATCACCTACGACGACCCGGCCGTGACCACCACGACGTCGTCGACCTCGACGAGCTCCACCTCGACGATCCCCACGACGACATCGATCCCCACCACCACGTCGACATCCACCACCTCCACGTCGACATCCACCACCTCCACGACCGCCCCGACCACCACCACGACGTCGACGACCTCGACCACCGTCCCCACCACCTCGACCACCTCGACCACCTCGACCACCTCGACGACGTTGCCCACCACCACGTCGACGTCCACGACGGCACCGACCACCACCTCCACCACGTCCACGACGATCCCGACCACGACGTCGACCGCCGCGCCGACCTCGACCACCTCGTCCTCGACAACCAGCACGAGCACCACCAGTTCGACCTCGACCACCTCCACGACGGCTCCGGCGCCGTCGTCCACCACGACCACGCCACCGGATCCGATCATCGACGCCGTCTCACCGACGACGGTCAACCCGGGAGGGACGATCACGGTCCGGTCGAGCGGCTGGCAGCCGGGCACCGAGGTCGTGGTCACGCTGCAGTCGGACCCGATCACGCTGGGCTCGCTCGTGGCGGACTCGATCGGCGAGGTCAACGGCACCTTCACCGTGCCGGTCGGCTTCGCCGTCGGCTCGCACACCCTGAGCCTCACCGGGCTCAACATCGCCGGGAACGTCCGCACGGTGAGCACGCCGATCACGGTGGGGGCCATCGCGTCCCTGGTGCAGCCGCAGGGCCAAGCGCCGACGCCAAGGGTCGCCACGGCCACCGGCTCGAACCTCCCGGCCACCGGTACCGACACCGCCTCGCTCGCCGTGCTCGCCGCCCTCCTCCTCGGTACGGGCGTGGCCCTCGTGCTCACCGGGCGCCGACGTCGCACCTGACACCGGGCCGCACGAGCACATCGGTTCTTCGGCGGTGACGGCCAGGTGCACGCGTCGTCAGGACGGTGGGCGCGCGTCCCGCAGGACCACCGGTCCCCGATCGGGCGTCAGGCCTCGAGCACGCCGGCGACGATGAGGATCGCGGTGACACCGGCGATCCCCAACCGGTACCAGCCGAAGATGGCCAGGCTGTGGTTCTGGAGGTAGCCGACCATCCAGCGCACGGCGATCACCGCTGCGACGAACGCGGTGACGAACCCGAGCACCGGGCTGGCCACCCCGAACTGCTCGACGATGACCCCACCGCTCCCCGCAGCGTCGTAGACCGTCGCCGCCGAAAGGGTGACGAGACCGAGCAGGAAGCTGAACTCGACCGCAGCGGCCAGGCTCATACCCACCAGGATCGCAGCCACGAGCACCACCAGGCTGCGACTGGTGCCCGGCCACATGGCCAGGCACTGGGTGACTCCGATGATGACCGCCTGGCGGATCCCCATGCCCTCGAGCGCGGTGCCCTCCTTCTGGCGGGCCCACCAGTCGCCCGATGACAGCCACAGCAGCAGCACACCGCCGACCGCCCACGCGACGACTACCGGCCACGGGCCGAACAGCCGGTCCTTGATCTCGCTCTCGAGCGTCACCCCGACGACCGCCGCGGGCAGGAACGCGACGACGAGGGAGATGAGGACGCGACGCCCGTCGGGATCGCGTCCGATCAGGCCGTTGAGCATGCTCAGCAGGCGGCGCCAGTAGAGGACGACGACCGCGAGGATGGCGCCCGCCTGGATCACGATGGCGTAGGCGTCGGCCGCCTCCTTCTCGGCCGGGTCGTCACCGGTGCCGATGCCGAGCAGGTCGGTCTCCACGAGGAGGTGGCCGGTCGAGCTGATCGGCAGGAACTCGGTGACCCCTTCGACCAACCCGAGGAGGATGGCGTTCACCGGCCCGAGCTTGTCGCCGTACTCGGCGCGGTCGGCATCCTCGGGGGTGTCGGCGTCGTCGGCGGGGCCGGCGACGGTGGTGGTGGTGGTGGTGGTCGTCGTGGCCTGGAAACGAGCCGACGCCGTGCCCACCTGCGCCTGTTGCCCCGGTGAGGACACCGCAGCAGCCGCCGCGCCGGCGAACCCGAGCACCACCACCAGCAACAGCGCCAGCCCCGTGGCCCGGGCACCGAGCGACCAGGGTCGGTCGGACGGTCCTGAGCTGGATCGGTCGGGTCGAGCGGTCGGACGTGGCATGCGGCGACGATCTCCACGGGTCGGGTACCGGCGATGAAGCCGGCTCACCCTAACGCCGGGCACCTCGGCCGCCGGACCGCCCATGCCCGACCCACCGACGGGCCACCCGTGTCGCCGCTCAGGAACCGCCGAGGCTGACGCCGTCGATGACGAGGGTGGCGCTGCCGGTACCACCGGGGAGCCACTCGAGGTCGCCGCCGACCTCGGTGATGTCGAGGAGCAGGCGCTGGAGGGTCGAGGCGATGGTGACCTCGCGGATGGGTTCGGCGAGGGCGCCGTTGCGGATCATGAGCCCCTCGGCGCCGACGGAGAAGTCGCCGCTCACCGCGTTGACGCCCGAGTGGAGCCCGGTCATGGACTGGATCAGGAAGCCGTGGTCGATCGAGGCGGTGATCTCGTCGAGCGAGCGGGCACCGGGCACGACGGACAGGGCCTGGGTGCCGACGCCCGGTGTGGAGCGCGAGCCGCGCACGGCCGAGCCGGTGGACGCGGCGCCCGCGCGGCGGCCGGTGTAGCTGTTGTGCAGGAACCCGGCGAGCACGCCGCCGTCGATGAGCACGTTGCGGCGACACGCCAACCCCTCGCCGTCGTAGGCGTCGGCGCCCATCGACAGCGGGTTGGTCGGATCGTCGACCAGCACCAGTGCGTCGGACGCGATCTTCTCGCCTCGCCGCTCAGTGAAGGGCGAGCGGCCCTTGAGCACACGCTCACCGGTGAGGGTGCCGCCGGCGATGCCGATGATCGATGCCGCCATGCGGGGCTCGAACACCACGGTGAGCCGCTGGGACGGGGCGGATCTGGCGCCGAACATGCGGGTGGCGCGTTCGACGGCATCGGACGCCGCCAGCTCGAGGTCGAGGCCGTACGGGTCTCGGCCGACGTCGGAGCCACCACCGGTCTTGGTCTCGCCGCCGTCCTCCGCCAGGGCCAGCACGCCGACGCTGCAGTAGGTGCCTCGCCAGCTGCGGACGATGCCGGCGGTGGAGGCGATGGCGGCCTCGCCGCGCGAGTCCCCGTACGACGCGGTGCGCACGCCGGTGATGCGGGGGTCGCGGCCGACGACCAGGCGCTCGAGCTCGATGGCCATCTCCACCTTGCGCTCGGGCGGGAACGACACGAGCTCCTCGCGCCACAGCTCCTGTTCCACCGCGGCGACGCCATCGGCGGTGGCCAGCGCGTAGAACTCGTCGGGTTCGCCGAACGAGGTGTTGTCCCGGGCGTCGGCGAGGACCTCGGTGATGACGTCGGGATCGAGGGTTCCGGCGTGGGCGAAGCCCTGCCGGTGGTCGCGGATGATGCGGATGCCGATGCCCGCCGATTCGGCCGACGTGAGCGACTCGACCTCGCCGCCGTAGGCCTTGACGGACGTGGTGGCGCCACGGGCCACGAACACCTCGAGCTCCTCGCCGGGCAGGGCGAGGGCGACGATCTTCTCGGCGATGGCCTCCAGTTCGGGTGCGTCGCTCACGCGCCGGACACCGTGAGGTCGTCGATCACCAGCGAGACGCCCGCCGCGCTCATGGGCAGCCACTCGGTGTCGTTGCCGACCGCGCTGACGTCCTTGATCATCTTCTGCAACGTGGAGGCGATGGTGAACTCGCGCAGCGGTTCGGCGAGCTCACCATCGCGGATGCGCAGGCCCTCGGCGCCGGTGGAGAAGTCGCCGCTGATCGGGTTGACGCCCGAGTGCAGGCCGGCGACGTCGGCGATGAGGATGCCGTTGGTGACGCCGGCGATCAGCTCGGTCTGACTCCGCGTGCCGGGGAGGAGCGACACCGCCTGGGTGCCGACGCCCGGGGTGGACTTGAAGCCGCCCCGCACGGCCGAGCCGGTGGACACCGTGCCCGCCCGACGGGCCGTGTAGGCGTTGTGCACGAACATCTGCAGGACGCCGTCGACGATGAGCTCGTTGCGGCGGGTCGCCAACCCCTCGCCGTCGGTGTCGGTGGCCGAGAACGCTCGCGTGTCGGTGGGGTCGTCGACGAGCGTGAGCACCGTGCTGGCGACCTCGTCGCCGAGACGGTCGGCGAAGAACGAGCGGCCCTTGAGCATGGCCTCGCCGTTGAGCGTGTAGCCGAGGATGCCGAGGAACTGGGCGGTGACCCACGGGTCGAGCACGACGGTGAGCCGCTCGCTGCCGGGCTTGGTGGCGCCCAGCAGGCGGGTGGCCCGCCGGCCGGCATCGGCCGCGGTGGACGCCACGTCGAGCACGCTCGGCTCCCGGCCGACCGAGAAGCCGAAGCCGGTCTGGGTCTCGCCGTCCTGTTCGGCCATGGCGTACGTGGACAGGTAGCAGACGGTCTCCCGGCCGGCGTTGCGCACACCGGTGGTCGACACGATGGCGCCGCTGAAGTCGGTGTCGAAGTACTCGGCCTGCTCGATGCCCGAGATGCGGGGATCGCTGGCGAGCACCGCCCGCTCCAGCTCCATGGCCATGTCGATCTTGGCCTCGGTGCTGAACGCCTCCAGTTCCTCTCGGTAGAGGTCGAGGTCGGGGATGGCCACGCCGTCGGGCTCGGCCAGGCCCTGGAACTCGTCGAAGGTCCCGAACGCGGCGTTGTCGCGCGCCTCGCCCAGCGCCTCGGCGAGGACATCGTCGTCGAGGGTGCCGGCGTAGGCGAAGCCCTGCTTGCCGTCGGTGATGAGCCGGATGCCGACACCCTGGCTCTCGGCCGAAGACAGCGACTCGATCTCGGACCCGTACACCCGGATCTCGGTGTCCCGGCCGCTGACCACGACCGCCTCGACCTGCTCGCCCGGTTGCGCCATCGCGACCACGCGGTCACCGATCGCCAACAACTCGTCCAACATCTGATCCTCGCTCTCTCGACGAAATTGCGTCACCAGAGCATCCAGGGGATGCCCACGGACGCAATTTCGGGTGGGTTCCGTGGTTCAGGCGGCGGTCCCGCCGATGGTGAGGCCGGTGACCCGCAACGTGGGCACGCCGTCGCCGACGGGCACGCCCTGGCCGTCCTTGCCGCACGTGCCGGGAGGGCCCATGGCGAAGTCGTTGCCGACGGCGTCGATGTTGCGCAGGACCTCGGGACCGTTGCCGATGAGGTTGCCCTCGCGGAGCGGCTCGGTGATCTCGCCGTCCTCGATGAGGTAGGCCTCGGTCATACCGAACACGAAGTCGCCGGTGGCGGTGTTCACCTGACCGCCGCCGAGGTGCTTGATATACACCGCTTCCTTGGTCGACGAGATGATGTCGTCGGGGTCGCTGGTGCCGTCGAGCAGGTAGGTGTTGGTCATGCGGACCATCGGCAGGTGCTGGTAGCTCTGGCGCCGGCCGTTGCCCGACGACGCCCGTCCCTCCTTGGCGGCCCGCAGGTGATCCCACATGTAGTCGGTGAGGATGCCGTCCTGGATGAGCACGTTGCGCTGCGCGGGGTGGCCTTCGTCGTCGATGGCGAAGCAGCCCCACTCGCGGGCCATGGTGCCGTCGTCGACGAGGGTGACGAGCGGCGACGCCACCTGCTCGCCGACCTTGCCGCGGAAGACGGACGCACCCTTGCCGACCAGGTCGGCCTCGAGCCCGTGGCCGCAGGCCTCGTGGAACATCACGCCGCCGCCGCCGGCGCCGATGACGACCGGGAGCTGACCGCTCGGGGCCGGGCGGGCACCGAGCTTGGTGATGGCGCGGGTGGCGGCCCGTCGGGCGAGCTCGGTGACGTCGTACCGGTCGAAGAGCTCGAAGCCGACCGTGTGGCCGATGGACTCGCGGCCCGTCTGCATGCCGGTGTCGCCGGTGGCCACGCATGAGACCGAGAAGACCGTGCGCACGGTGTCGTCGCCGGTGAGCACGCCTTCGGTGTTGGCGACCAGGATCCGGCGGCGGCTGTCGCCGTAGCTGGCCGACACCTGGGTGATCGCCGAACCGGCGCTGCGGGCGACGTCGTTCGCCCGGGTGAGCAGCTCGACCTTGGTGGCCTTGGGGACGTCCTCGGGGTAGATCTCGATGTCGTAGCCGCGCGAGTGGTCACGGCGGGTCAGCGCGACGGTGTTGGTGCCGCCACCCCCGCTGCGGGCGGCCGCGGCCGCGGCCTCCGCCGCCGCGGTGAGGCCACCCTCGCTGAGGTCGGCGGTGTGGGCGAAGCCGGTGGTATCGCCCACCACGACCCGGATGCCCGCGCCGCGGTCGCGTCCCGAGGTGAGCTCCTCGACCTTGCCGTCGTCGAGCATCGCCGACGAGGAGCGCTTGTCCTCGGCGAAGATCTCGGCGAAGTCGCCACCGGTCTGCATCGCCGTTCCGAGCACCCGGCTGATCACCGCTTCTTCGATCACGCGACCTCTGCTTCCGTCGTGGTTGACCCGGGGCGATGCGACAGGGTCGCGTCAGCTCCGCGGACCGACGCCCGAGCGGTTGGCCCGAGGGGCGAGCGGGTGCGTATCGTACCCCGGTGCCCGTGAAACCCGGCCTGAGCGCCGAAGTCGAACTCGTGGTCGCCGACGCCGATACGGCGGTCGCGCAACGCACCGGCAAGGTCGCCGTCCTGGCCACCCCCCGGGTCGTGGCGCTGTGCGAGGAGGCCTCGTTCAAGGCCGTCGAACACGCCCTCGACGACAGCCAGACCACGGTCGGCATGCAGGTCCAGCTCGATCACCTCGCCCCCACGGCCGTCGGCCACACCGTCGCGGCGGAGGCGACCGTCGAGAAGGTCAACGGTCGACGGGTGATCTTCACGGTCTCGGTCAACGACGAGCGCGGCCTCATCGCGGTCGGTCGGGTCACCCGGGTGATCGTCGACACCGATCGCTTCCTCGACAAGACCCGCTGATCGCCGCGCCGCCGACCGCAGCCCGACCACCGCCGACCCACGACGCGCCGATCGATCGGGCGCGATCAGGACCCGAGGGTGTCGAGCGGGGTGGTCTCGGACACGTCGGGGACCTCGACGTCGGCCGGCACCCCGATGTCACGCAGTTCGATGACGAGGGTGATGTCGCCCGGGCCGAAGTCGATGTCGGCCAGATCGGCTCCGCCGAAGTCCGCACCGAGCGCCGGCATGACCGCAGCGGTGGACCCGACCGCGGTCATTCGGTTGATCAACCCGGTCTCGTCGACCCACACCTCGACGGTGCCGCGATCGTCGACCTCGCCGGCCACCGCACCGAACAGACCACCGCCGGGGTGGTCGTCGCCGATCTCGACCCGGTAGTGCCACACGTCGGTGCCGTCGAGGTCCTCCCGGCCGAGGTCGTCGACCGCGCCGGCCGAGTCGAGCCCGGACAGGAACTCGGTGAGGTCACCGACCTGGAACGCCGACGCGATCCCACCGAACGAATCAGCGGACTCGAGCGGCATCGTGACCCACTCGGTGGGTGACTGCAGCAGGTCGGTGAGGCGGGAGGCCCGCAGGTAGGTGGTGTCGTCGTCCTCGACGATCTCGAGCGGGTCCCGGAAGACGACGGTCATGACCTCCGCCTCGTCGGGATCAACGGTGAGCGCCTCCGGTGCCCGTTCGGCCAACCCGCTGATGTCGAGGAGCGTGCTCGAGACGCCCCGGTCCCGGTCGTAGGTGCCCTCGACCTGCATGATCAGGAGCTCGTCGGGGCCACCCTGGTCGATCACCATCGACACGAGGAACGTGCCGGTCTCGACGGCCATGGTGCGCTGGGCCGCCTCACCCACGAAGGCACCGGTGGGCTCGGGCTCGAGGGTGCCGAGCTGGGCGCCCAGGGCACCCCCTGGTCCGGGCGCCGAGGTGGTGGTGGTGGCCGCACCGGTGTCGACGCCGGGGTCACTCGACGAGCAGGCCAGGCTCACCAGCGACACACCCACCACCAGCAGGACCAACGCTCGGCGCACGTCGTGCTCCTCTCCCGGCGGCTCTCGACGAACCGTCTGACCGTACACTCGCGCCGCGGTCCAGGCGGGCCGCCCCCTCCTCCTGTGGCTCCCGACCCCCATCCCCCTCCGGCCCCGACCGGCTCCGGCCCCGAGCCCGACCCGGACGACCCCGACCTCCTCGCCGCCCGGCTGGAGGCCGATCTCGGCGACGTGGTCGACGCACCCCCGAAGCGGGCGCGCTGGTGGGTGCTGCCGCTGCGCATCGCGGTGTCGGCCGCGATGCTCTGGTACCTCGTGCGGCGCCTCGCCGACGTTTCGCTCGCCGACCTGGTCCCCGAGTGGAGCACCGAGACCGGCCTGTGGCTCGGGGTGGCGCTCGTGCTCACCGCCGCCGGTGTGGTGCTGTCGGCAGCCCGGTGGCGCCAGGTGCTGGTCGGCATGGACGTGCCGTCGCGGTTCGGGCGGCTCGTGTCCTACTACTTCGCCGGCCAGTTCGTCTCGAACGTCCTGCCCACCACGATCGGCGGCGACGTGCTGCGCATCAGCCGCCTGGCGCGCGACACCGGCGACAGCGCCGGCAGCTTCGCATCGGTGACGATCGAGCGGCTCACGGGGTGGCTCGTGCTCCCCCTCCTCACGGTCACCGGCTTCGCCCTGAACCCGGACCTGATCTCCGCCGACGACCGCACGACCCTCGCGCTCGTGATCGCCCTCGGCACCCTCGTCACCCTCGTCGCCATCCTGGTGATCGCCGACCACCCCCGCCTCGGCGGGCGCTTCGCCGACCGCAAGGGCTGGCGCCGGTTCCTGGGGGCGGTGCACCTCGGGGTCACGAAGCTGCGGCGCCAGCCCCGATCCGCCGTCGCCGTCGTGCTGGTCGGTGTGGGCTACCAGTTCGTGCTGGTGCTCGCCGCCACCGCCGCCGCTCGGGCGCTCGCCATCGATGACGTCGGCGTCACCGTCCTGCTCGCCTTCTACCCCGCCGTGCTCATCGCCCAGGTCCTCCCCGTCGGGATCAGCGGCATCGGCGTGCGGGAGCTGGCGTTCGTCGCCTTCCTCAGCCCCCTCGGCGTCCCCGACTCCCAGTCGATCGCCCTCGGCCTGCTGATCTTCGCCCTGAACCTGGTCGTCAGCTTCCTGGGCGCGCCAGCGTTCGTCCGCAGCCCGGCCGGCCGCCCCGTCGCCGCCAGCGCCGGCGCGCCGGACCCCGTGAGGTGACTCCGGTCACCGATCAGCCCTGCCGACCGACCTGCGCCCGGCCCGCCCGATCGTGCGCCTCGCTCCCACGAACGCCCAGCTCAGCGCGGGTGCGGCCCCGGCCACGAGGCGCCGATCAGGCCGAACCGACACCCCGTGAAGATTCGATGCACACCACAAGGACCGGCTGCCGAGCGGGTACCGTGAGCATGTTGCGTCCGCCGCGAGATCGGCAGCGGACTTCCCCAGCGGAGAACGTCACCTGCCCATGATCCTCGAGACCATCGACTCCCCGGCGGACCTGAAGAAGCTCGACGACGCCGAGCTCACCACGCTCGCCGTCGAGATCCGCCAGTTCATCGTCGACTCGGTCAACACCCACGGCGGCCACCTGGGCTCCAACCTCGGTGCGGTCGAGCTCACCCTCGCCCTGCACCGCGTGTTCGACTCGCCTCGAGACATCGTCTTGTGGGACACCGGACACCAGGCCTACGTCCACAAGATCGTCACCGGTCGCCGCGACGACTTCACCACCCTGCGCGAGAAGGACGGCCTGTCGGGCTACCCGTGCCGCGACGAGTCCGAGCACGACTGGATCGAGAACAGCCACGCCTCGACCATCCTCTCCTACGCCCACGGGCTGGCCACCGCCGAGGCGTCGAGCCAGGGCAGCGGCCGAAGGGTCGTGGCCGTGATCGGCGACGGCTCGATGACCGGCGGCATGGCTTTCGAGGGCCTCAACAACCTGGGCCACTCCGGCCGCGACTGCATCATCATCCTCAACGACAACGGCCGCTCCTACGCGCCCACCGTCTCGAAGCTCGGCGACAGCCTCGCCCGCATCCGCAACAACCCCACCTACATGCGCCGCCAGGCCCGCATCGAGAAGATCCTCCAGGAGGTCCCTCTGGTCGGCGCCCAGCTCGAGCGGGGCATGGAGGCCACCAAGGCCGCCGTGCGCGAGATGTGGGAGCCGCCCGCCTTCTTCGAG
>Ga0105048_10010111_pt1 | contig 14958 bp, 8 predicted proteins | sample MAT05_FD_78382 | JGI IMG/M metagenome (GOLD analysis project Ga0105048, IMG submission 78382) | Freshwater microbial communities from Lake Fryxell liftoff mats and glacier meltwater in Antarctica - MAT-05 | ecosystem: Environmental > Aquatic > Freshwater > Ice > Liftoff microbial mat | place... | reverse complement strand
TTGCGCTTTTCCTTTGTGCCGGTGATCGGCGTGGCCATCGGTGGTGCCTTTACCCCCGAGGTTGCGCGGCAGGCGATCGGCTGGGGCCCGTCCCTGCTCGCGCTATGCCTCTTCGTGCCCCTGGCCCATGCCCTGGGCTATGCCCTGTTCCGAGTTGGCGGTCTTTCCACGCGCGATGCGCTGTTCGGCGCCATCCCCGGCGGGCTGATCGAAAGCGTGCAACTGGCCGAAGAGGCGGGCGCCGATGTGCGGCTGGTGACCCTGCTGCAGACGCTGCGCCTGATCGGCACGATCATCGCCGTGCCGATCCTGTTTCGCCTGCTGACCGGACATGCCGTAGGCTCGGCCGCGGGGGTCCAGATCACCGGCGCCTCGGTCACCCTTGGGCTGTCCGGAATCCTCATCCTGATCGCCACCGGCCTTGCGGGCGTGGCAGCCGGGCGTCTGCTGCGGCTGCCGGGGTGGATCATCACCGGCCCGCTCCTCGCCTCGGCCGCGGCCCATGGCCTCGGGTTGGTTGAGGGTGTCCCGCCGGGTTGGCTGATCGCGGTGACGCAAGTGATCCTCGGGACCGGCCTTGGCGCGCGTTTCACCGGGGCTGACCCTGCGGCCCTGCGCCGTGCTGCGAGCCTTGCGCTGGTGAATGGCGCATTTGCCCTGCTGCTGGCGCTAGCCTTCGCGCTGATCCTGCATGCTTTGGTTGGGGAGCCGGTGGCCGCCGTCTTCCTCGCCTTTGCGCCGGGCGGGCTTGCCGAGATGAGCCTTGTGGCCCTGAGCCTGCAGATCAGCGTGATCTATGTAACTGCCCACCATGTCTTGCGGATCGTGCTGGCAGTTACACTGGCAAGACTCGCGGCGCTGTGGGTCGGGGTCGCGCGTTTCCCCTGAGGCTTGGACCCCTGCAATCCCCGAAAGGGACGAGGCAACAATGCCATGAAAACAAGCTAGAGAGTGGACGCGCCACTTTCAATCCTTTCGCAAGGGGCTGCAGGGACGGCAAACCGGGTTTTTCTTCAAGACGAGATGCGCCGTTTGCGGTGTTTTGGCCAAAGCCGAACCCGGCCCGCCTGGAGGATCAGATGATGACAAAGGCGCCCCTCTTTGCAGTGAGTTTCCGTGGCGGCGATGGCAGCCAATGGCGGGTCAGCGCGATGACCTGCGTGGCGGGGGAGCCGCTGGCGCCGGTGTCAGGCATGAATATCGTGGCCTCGCATCTGACCGGATCTGCGTCATGGCCTTGGGTGTTGCGCGGAACCGCAGGGCATGTGCGCTATACAAAACAGCTGGAGGTTCAGGACCCGGTTGCGCGCAAGCCGGAACCTGGACGCGCCGGGGCGACGTCGGCGGCGCTTATCCCGATCCGCAAGACGGATGCGTGGTGGTTGCTGGCTCAGGATGAGCGACGCCAGATCATGGAAGAGGATTCGCATCACATCGCGCAAAGCATGAAGTATCTGCCCGCCATTGCACGCAGACTCTATCATAGCCGGGACTTGGGAGAACCGTTTGATTTCCTGACATGGTTCGAGTTTGCGCCCGAACATTCAGGCCTGTTCGATGCGCTGGTGGCGGGGCTGCGCGCAACGCGGGAGTGGGATTTCGTCGACCGGGAAGTGGACATCAGGCTTGCGTGCGCCTGAAGAGCGAGGCGAAACCCGTTAGCCCAGCTCAGATTTCTTCGACCATCACGACGCCGCTGATCGCCTTGATCGCCCCCTTCACCGGGGGCGTCACCGGATAGGCCTGCGGCAACGTCACCTCGATCTCGCGCCCCGCGGCATCAGGCAGGCACAGGGTCACCTGCGCATGGGTCCGCCCCTCCAGCCGCGACAGCAGCGCCGCGAGTGACGGCACAGCCTCCACCCGGTCAAGGTAGATGCGGAACGCCCCTGCCCCCGCCGCTTCGGCCGCCACGTCAATCGGCTGCACGGCATTGGCCAGAAGCTTCAGCGTCTCGCCTTCCAGTTCCGCCTTCACGGTCAGCACAACCTTCTGCCCCGGCTCCAGCAAATCCCGCGCGGCCTCCAGCGTGTCGGAAAAGACCGTCACCTCGTAAAGCCCCGTCGGGTCCGACAGGCTGACAAAGGCAAAGCGGTTGCCACGCGCCGATTTCCGCTCCTGCTTGGCCGAAACCGCCCCGGCGATCTTGCCGATCAGCGGTCCGCGTTCGGCCATCGCGGTGATTTCGGCCAGCGTCTTTACATCCTTGCGCCGCAGGGACGGCATGTAGTCGTCCAAGGGATGGCCCGAGAGGTAAAAGCCGACGGCCATATGCTCCTCGGCCAGCCGCTCGACCGCCAGCCAGTCGTCGCGAAACGGCAGGCGCGGCTCGGGGATATCCGCTCCGCTGTCGCCAAAGAGCGAGACCTGCGAGGACCCCTTCGCCTCGTGGATCGCGGCAGACCAGGCCACCAGCGGATCAAGCGCCTCGAACACCCGGGCACGGTTCGCATCCAGCACGTCAAAGGTCCCGGCGCGCGCCAGCATCTCCAGCGGGCGTTTGCCCAACCGCTTCAGATCCACCCGGCGCGCGAAGTCAAACAGCGTGGAAAAGGGCTTTTCGCCCCGTGCCCGCACGATCATCTGCATCGCCTCAATGCCCACGTTCTTCAACGCGCCAAGCGCATAGACCACAGCGCCTTCCCGCACGGTGAAAGTGGCCAGCGAGGCATTGACGCAAGGTGCCACCGTCTTCAGCCCCAGCTTGTCCACCTCGCGTTTGTAGACGGCAAGCTTGTCGGTCAGGTGGATGTCGCAGTTCATCACCGCGGCCATGAATTCGACCGGGTGGTTGGCCTTCAGGTACGCGGTCTGGTAGCTCACGACCGCATAGGCGGCAGCGTGGCTCTTGTTGAAACCGTAGTTGGCGAATTTCTCTAGCAAATCAAATACTTCGCCCGCCTTTCCCGCATCCACCCCATGTGTGGCCGCAGCCCCCACGATGAACTTCGGGCGCTCTTTCGCCATCTCCTCGGCAATCTTCTTGCCCATGGCGCGGCGCAGCAGATCCGCCCCGCCGAGCGAGTAACCCGCCATAACCTGGGCGATTTCCATCACCTGTTCCTGATAGACGATGATGCCTTGGGTCTCGGCCAGAATATGGTCGATGGTGGGATGGATCGAACCAAGGTCCCGCAGCCCATTCTTCACCTCGCAATAGGTCGGGATGTTCTCCATCGGCCCGGGGCGATAGAGCGCGACCAAAGCCACGATATCCTCGATGCAGGTCGGCTTCATCCGCCTGAGCGCATCCATCATGCCCGAGCTTTCCACCTGGAACACTGCAACCGTCTTGGCCGCCGCGTAAAGCTCATAGCTCGCCCTGTCGTCCAGCGGGATCAGGTTGATGTCAAACGCGACCCCCCGCAGGGCCAGAAGCTCCATCGCGTTCTGGATCGCCGTCAGCGTCTTCAGCCCCAGAAAGTCGAATTTGACAAGGCCCGCTGCCTCCACCCATTTCATGTTGAACTGGGTGGCAGGCATGTCCGAGCGTGGATCCTGATAGAGCGGCACCAGCTCATCCAGCGGCCGGTCGCCGATCACCACCCCCGCCGCATGGGTCGAGGCATTGCGCAGCAAGCCCTCGATCTGTTGGCCATAGTTCAGCAGCCGCGCCACAACCTCTTCCCTGGCCGCTTCGCGCAGGCGTGGCTCATCCGCCAGCGCCTTGGTGATCGAGACCGGCTTGACCCCCTCCAGCGGGATCATCTTCGACAGCCGGTCCACTTGCCCGTAGGGCATCTGCAGCACCCGCCCCACATCCCGCACGGCAGCCTTCGACAAAAGCGCGCCAAAGGTGATGATCTGGCCCACCCGGTCACGGCCATAGCGATCCTGCACGTACCGGATCACCTCCTCACGCCGGTCCATGCAGAAGTCGATGTCGAAGTCGGGCATGCTGACGCGCTCGGGGTTCAGGAATCGTTCGAACAAGAGCTTGTAGCGCAAGGGATCAAGGTCGGTGATCGTCAGCGCATAGGCCACCAGTGACCCCGCCCCCGAGCCGCGGCCCGGACCCACGGGGATGCCCTCCTTCTTGGCCCATTTGATGAAATCGGCCACGATCAGGAAATAGCCGGGAAAGCCCATCTGCTCGATGATCTTCAGCTCGAACTCCAGCCGCGCGTCATACTCCGTCACCGACACCGCGTGCGGGATCACCTTCAGCCGCGCGGCCAACCCTTCGCGCGCCTGACGGCGCAACTCCTCCACCTCGTCATCGGCAAAGCGCGGCAGGATCGGCTTGCGCTTGTAAGCGGCAAAGGCACAGCGGCGGGCGATTTCGACGGTGTTATCCAGCGCCTCGGGAAGGTCGGCGAACAGGGCCGCCATTTCCGCCTCGGACTTGAAATAGTGCTGTGGGGTCAGGCGGCGGCGTGGCTGGCTCTGATCGACATAGGTGCCTTCGGCGATACACAAAAGCGCGTCATGCGCCTCATACATTGAGGCTTTCGGGAAATAGACATCGTTCGTGGCCACCAGCGGCAGCCCCATCTCATAGGCCGTCTCGACGAGCCAGCGCTCTGACGCAGCCTCGGCCTCGGGCAGCCGACCACCCTCCACCGGGTGCCGCTGCAGCTCGATGTAAAGCCGGTCACCGAACCCCGCCGCCAGCGCCTCCATCAAAGTACGCGCCCGCGTCGCCTGTCCCGCCCCCAGAAACCGCCCGAACGGCCCCTCTGGTCCTCCGGTCAGGCAGATCAGCCCCCCGGCGTGGGCAAATAGCTCCGCCAGCGTGACCTGCGGCAGCTGCCCGCCCTTGTCGATGTAGAGGGCCGAGTTCAGTTTCATCAGGTTCATGTAGCCCGCCTCGGACTGCGCCAGCAGCACCACCGGCGCGGGCGCGCGCACCCGCTCCCCCGGGCCCGCCGGGTCATGGGCGAGGCTGATCTGGCAGCCGACAATCGGCTGCACCCCGGCCCCGAGCGCAGTCACGGAAAACTCCAGAGCTGCAAACATGTTGTTCGTATCTGTGACCGCCACTGCAGGCATTCCTGCCGCCTTGCACAGATCGACGAGCTTCTTCACCGGCACGGCGCCTTCCAGCAGCGAATGCTCGGTATGGACGCGCAGATGGATGAATCGGGGGGCTGAGGACATCGCACCAGCCTAGCCCATCGCGCCGCCCGCGGAAACCCGCGCCCCTCCACCTGCCACTTCTTTCGGCAAAAGATGAAACTGCTTCCACAAATCCGGCAAAGCAATGTCTTGCCATGTGGCGCCGGTGCGGGCTTCATGGTCTTTAGCAACAAGGGCGAAACGCCCAGGGGTGCAGGACCCGCCTTCCGCCGCATCGGGTGGCCCTGCAAATCGCCTCGAACGGGGAGACCGCGGCAGGTAATGGCATGACGGAGATCGCGTTTCTCCTCAACGGCACGCCGGTGCGCATCAGCGACGCCGCCCCCACCCGCACGGTCCTTGACTGGCTGCGCGAAGAGGCGGGCCTTCCCGGCACCAAGGAGGGTTGCAATGAGGGCGACTGCGGCGCCTGCACGGTGATGGTCACTGATGCGACAGGCGCCCGCGCGCTCAACGCCTGCATCCTCTTTCTGCCGCAGATCGCAGGCAAGGCGATCCGCACGGTGGAAGGCATCGCAGGCCCCGATGGCACGCTCCATCCGGTGCAGATCGCGATGGTCGCCCACCATGGCAGCCAATGCGGCTTCTGCACCCCGGGCTTTGTCGTCTCGATGGCCGTGGCCCACCTCAACGGCCGCACCGATCATGACGACCAGCTTGCGGGCAACCTGTGCCGCTGCACCGGCTACGCCCCGATCATCCGCGCCGCCGAGGCCGCAGCCTCCGCTGCGATACCGGCCTGGATGCACGACGACCGCTCTTTCAGTTTGGCGCAACCATCCTCGGGGGGCGGGCAGGCGCTGTCTGTCCGAAGGCGGGCAGACACCCCCTCTCGCGCGCTCAACCCGCAAACCGGCGACCAACTGGCGAGTTGGTACGCCGAAAACCCCGGTGCCACGCTGATCGCGGGCGCCACTGACGTGGGCCTGTGGGTTACCAAAGAGTTGCGCGACCTTGCCCCGGTGGCCTTCCTGAACTCCGTCACAGATCTGCAGCAGATCGAACGGCAAGGCGATACCGTGCGCATCGGCGCGGGCGTCACGCTCTCGGCCCTGTGGGAGGCGATGATTCCCCTGCATCCCTCGTTTGCCGAGCTTTTGCGCCGATATGCCTCGGTCCAGGTGCGCAATGCGGCCACCATTGGCGGCAACATTGCCAATGGCAGCCCGATCGGTGACGGCCCACCGGCGCTCATTGCACTTGGCGCCACGCTGCACCTGCGCCAAGGTGACGCGCGGCGCGCGATGCCGCTTGAGGATTTCTTTCTGGACTACCGCCGTCAGGACCGCGCCCCTGGCGAATTCGTCGAGACCGTGACGATCCCTGCAACCGCCACGGCGTTGCGCTGCTACAAAATCTCCAAGCGCTTTGACCAGGACATCTCGGCCGTCTGCGGCTGCTTCAACGTCACGGTTGCAGGCGGCACGGTCACCGGCGCACGGATCGCATTTGGCGGCATGGCAGGCATTCCGAAACGGGCGCGCCTTGCCGAGGCTGCCCTGCTGGGCCAGCCCTGGACCCTGATTGCCGCCAAAGCCGCGGCTGCGGCGATGAGCGCCGACTTCACACCCCTCAGCGACATGCGCGCCTCGTCCACCTACCGGATGCTCAGCGCGCAGAACCTGATGCTGCGGTATTTCCACGACCTGCACGGCATTCCTGTCTCGGTTTTGGAGGTAGAGCCGTGACCGCCCTTCCGCTGCCGCATGACTCCGGCCCGCTGCACGTGACGGGTGCCGCCCGCTATGTCGACGACATTCCCTTGCCCGGTCAGGCGTTGCATCTCGCCTTTGCCACGTCGACGCTGGCGCATGGCGAAATCACGGCGCTGGAACTTGCCGCCGCCCGTGCAGCACCGGGGGTGATTGCAGTCTGGGGAGCGGCCGATCTGGTACCGATGCCCGACTGCTCGCCCGCCGCCCATGACGAGCCGTTGCTGGCCGTGGGGCGCATCCACTACCACGGCCAGCCCCTCGCGCTGATCATCGCAGAAAGCCACCTTGCGGCGCGCAAGGCGGCACGGCTGGTCATGGCGAAAGCCATCGCCCTGCCCGCGGTTTTGACAGTGGACGAGGCCCTCGCCGCCAACAGCCGGTTCGAGCAGGGTCCGGTGATCTGGTCCCGTGGCGACGCCGCCGCCGCCATCGCCCGCGCCCCCCATGTGGTTGAGGCCGATTTCGAGGTTGGCGGTCAGGAGCATTTCTACCTCGAAGGCCAGGTCGCCGCCGCGGTCCCGCTGGAAGGGGGGGAGATGCTCATCCACTCCTCCACCCAGCATCCGACGGAAATCCAGCACAAGGTGGCCCATGCGCTGGATCTGCCGATGAGCATGGTGCGGGTTGAGGTGCGGCGGATGGGTGGCGGATTTGGTCGCAAGGAGAGCCAGGGCAACGCGCTGGCCATCGCCTGCGCGCTGGCCGCCCGCGCGACCGGGCGCCCCTGCAAGATGCGCTATGACCGCGACGATGACATGATGATCACCGGCAAGCGCCATGACCTGCGGATCCGCTACTGTGCAGGCTTTGATGCCACGGGCCGGGTCTTGGGGCTGGAATTCACCCATCTGATGCGCTGCGGCTGGAGCCAGGATCTGAGCCTGCCGGTCGCGGACCGCGCGATGCTGCATGCCGACAACTGCTACCACCTTGCCGACATCCGCATCGAAAGCCACCGGCTGAAGACCAACACCCAGAGCGCCACTGCCTTTCGCGGCTTTGGCGGACCGCAGGGGATGGTGGGGATCGAGCGGGTGATGGACCATGTGGCCTTTGCCCTTGGGCGTGATCCGCTGGAGGTGCGGCGGGTGAATTTCTACGCCGCCTCGCGCGCCGCTCTTTCGGCCCCCGATGGCGGACCGCCCAAGGATACCTCGCCGGTTGCAGAAGAAATCAGGCAAGACCCGAACATCTCGGACGTGGATCTTTCCTCGCGCGGGGCAAAGCCGGACCGGCCGGCCGCTTCCGCGCTGCCTTCGGCCAGGGGAGGCGTGCAGACCACACCCTACCACATGCCAGTGGAAGATTTCATCGGGCACGAACTTGTGGCCGAACTGGAGCTGACCAGTGGGTACGCCACGCGGCGGGCAGAGATTGCGGCTTGGAATGCCACGAGCCCGGTGTTGAAGCGTGGCGTTGCACTGACGCCTGTGAAGTTCGGGATTTCCTTCACACTGACGCATCTGAACCAGGCAGGGGCCTTGATCCATGTCTATCAGGATGGCTCGATCCAGCTGAACCACGGCGGGACCGAGATGGGACAGGGGCTTTTCCAAAAGGTGGCGCAAGTGACCGCAGGGGTGTTCGGCGTAAGCCCGGATCAGGTGCGCATCACCGCGACGGATACGGCAAAGGTGCCGAATACCAGCGCCACCGCTGCAAGTTCCGGGGCGGATCTGAACGGAATGGCGGCGCGCGTGGCGGCCGAGACGATCCGGGCGCGGCTGGCGGAATTCATTGCCGGAAAGCATCAGGCTAGACCCGATACCGTGCGCTTTGCAGGCGGCGAAGTGCGGGTCGCGGGGGAAAGCTACGGCTTTGCGCAGGTGGTAGCCTGGGCCTATCAGGCGCGCGTGTCTCTGTCTTCGACCGGGTTCTATGCCACGCCCAAGATCGTCTGGGACCGGATCAAGGGGCGCGGCCGACCCTTTTTCTATTTCGCTTATGGTGCTGCGGTGACGGAGGTGGTGATCGACACGTTGACCGGCGAGAACCGCATCCTGCGGGCGGATCTGCTGCATGACACCGGGACCTCACTGAACGCCGCGCTCGATATCGGGCAGGTGGAGGGGGCCTATGTGCAAGGCGCAGGCTGGCTGACCACCGAGGAACTGGTCTGGGATACGAAGGGCGCGTTGCGCACGCATGCGCCCTCCACCTACAAGATCCCTGCCTGTTCAGACCGCCCGCGGGTGTTCAACGTCGCATTGTGGGGGCGTGAAAACCGCGAAGACACGGTGGGCAAGTCCAAGGCCGTGGGCGAGCCGCCCTTCATGCTCGGGATATCGGCGTTGATGGCGCTGTCGGATGCAGTGGCGGCCTGCGGGGATGGCACCGTCTATCCCGCGCTCGATGCCCCCGCAACGGCAGAGCGGGTGCTGATGGCGGTGCGGAGGCAACAGCATGTTTGACCGCGCAGCCCTTGCCGCAGCCGTCGCCGCCCATACCCTTGTGGCGCGCGTGGTGATTGCGGGCCACGCCGGGTCCTCCCCGCGCGAGGCTGGCGCTTCGATGCTGGTTTGGGATGTGGGTCAGTCGGGCACCATCGGTGGCGGTGCGCTGGAGTTCGAGGCCGCTGCCCGGGCCAGAGGCGCGCTCCTGTCGGGCGACCGGCTGGACAAGGTTCCTTTGGGGCCGGATCTTGGGCAATGCTGCGGGGGCGCGGTCCTGCTTTTGACCGAAGTCTGGAGTGCGGCGCGACTGGACACGCTTGCGCGGGATGTTTGCGTACGGCCCATGCCGGGGTGCGGACACGAGATGCCCCTGAAGGTTGCGAACCGTCTGCGTCGGGCACGAAATGGATCAGATCGCCTGGTCTTCGAGCAGCTGCAGGGATGGCTGATCGAGCCCTTGTCACAGCCGGTGAGACAGATCTGGGTCTGGGGCGCAGGGCATGTCGGGCGCGCCTTGGTCGCCGTGCTTGCGCCCTTGCCAGGGGTCGAGGTGACCTGGGTGGATGTGGCGGCGGAGCGGTTTCCGGAAACGGTTCCGGCGGGCGTGCGGGTTCATGTTGCTGAAAACCCCGCCGCACTGGTGGCCGACGCTGCGCCAGGGGCAGAACATCTTGTCCTGACCTATTCGCATGCGCTGGATCTGGAGCTGTGCCACCGGCTGCTGATGCATGGCTTCGCAGGCCTTGGCCTGATCGGGTCGGCGACGAAATGGGCGCGGTTCCGGTCGCGGCTGGCGGCTTTGGGGCATGCGGCGGGAATGATCGCGCAGATCGACTGCCCGATCGGCGAGCCGTCGCTTGGCAAGCATCCGCAGGCGATTGCGGTCGGGGTCGCGGCCGAGATGCTGCGGCGGGGGGTTCCCCGGCTCGCATCACAAGGCACGCAGATCAAGGCCATTGGGGGAGACCGGGTATGAACGGCAAAGTGCTGCTGAGCGTGGAGGGCGTGACGAAGGCCTACCCCGGGGTTGTCGCCAATTCGGATGTATCCTTTGCGATTTCCGAAGGCGAAATTCATGCCCTGCTGGGTGAGAATGGCGCGGGAAAGTCCACGCTGGTGAAGATGATCTATGGCCTCGTTCGGCCCGACACGGGGCGGATGCTGCTGCGGGGCGCGCCCTATGCGCCGGTCAAGCCCGGTCAGGCGCGCCTGGCGGGCGTGGCGATGGTGTTCCAGCACTTCAGCCTGTTCGAGGCGTTGAACGTGGCGGAAAACGTGGCGCTTGGCATGGAAAACCCGCCACCGATGCGGGAATTGGCGGCGCGGATCAAGGCGGTATCGGTGGAGTACGGCCTGCCCCTGGACCCCGGCCGCCGGGTCGGTGACCTCTCGGCCGGCGAGCGTCAGCGGGTGGAGATCATCCGCTGCCTGCTGCAAGAGCCGAAGCTGCTGATCATGGACGAGCCCACATCCGTGCTGACCCCGCAGGAGGTGGAGATCCTGTTTCGCACGCTGCGCCAGCTTGCGTCCGAAGGGGTGGCGATCCTTTACATCAGCCACAAGCTGGAAGAGATACGCACGTTGTGTGACGAGGCGACGATCCTCAGACGCGGAAAGGTGGTCGCCACCTGCACCCCGCGCAACCGCACGGCGCGGGAAATGGCGGAACTGATGGTGGGCGCGGTGCTGACCCCGCCCGCGCGGAGCGCCACGCCGAACGGCGCCGTGGCGCTGGAGGTGACGGGGCTGTCGGTCGCCTCGCCCATCCCGTTCGGGACGGCGCTGAAGGGGGTGTCGTTCCGCGTGGCGCGGGGCGAGGTTCTGGGCATCGCGGGGGTCGCAGGCAACGGGCAGGACGAGCTGCTGCTGGCGCTGTCGGGGGAGCTGCCTTCCCAGAAAGATATGGTGAGGATAGACGGCGTGGGGTTTGGCGACATGGGCCCGAACGTGCGGCGGCGGGTGGGGCTGGTCGCCGCCCCCGAAGAGCGGCTGGGTCATGCGGCAGCACCGGACATGAGCCTGATGGAAAATGCCTTGCTTTCGGGCGCGGTGCGCATGGGCCTGACATCGCGGGGGTTCATCGACTGGGCCGCCACCGCAGTCTTCGCCGACCGGATCGTCAAGGCCTTTGACGTGCGCACACCGGGGACGCATGTGGCGGCTCGGGCGCTGTCGGGAGGGAACCTGCAGAAGTTCGTGGTGGGGCGCGAGCTGAGCCAGAGCCCCTCGGTCATCGTGATCAACCAGCCGACCTGGGGGGTCGATGCGGCGGCGGCGGCGGCGATCCGGCAGGCGATCCTGGACCGGGCGGGAGATGGGGCTGCAGTGGTGGTCATCAGCCAGGATCTGGACGAGCTCTTGGAGATCGCCGGCAGCTTTGCTGCACTGAACGGCGGGCGGCTGACGGCGCCACGGCCGGTGGCGGGGCTGACCATCGACCAGATCGGACTGATGATGGGGGGCGCGCATGGCATGGGCGAGGTGCATCATGGAGCGGCGTGACCGGGGCCGGGGAAGAAAGGGGGGCTGTCTTCCCCCCTCGCGCCTCTGGCGCTCACCCCCCGAGGATATTTGTGAACAGATGAAGCTGGAAGACCGGGAGCGGGCTTGCACGGGGCGCGGAATGCGGCTGCGGGCTGGGGCGCAAGGCCCATCTGGCGAAGGTGGGTCGGGGATGGCGGACCGCTGGCCCTGCAGGGCGTCAGGTTGCCGCGCGGAACGGGTCGGGACGCGCGATGCGTGTCTTGCCGCGAGCGGCAGTCGGAGTTCCGGGGCGGGGCGGTCGAGCCTTGCGGATGGTGCGGGCGCCTGCCCTCTTGCGCTTCCTTTTAAGGACGGGCTGCGGATGGCGAGCCGATTTCGCGAACGAGCGGGGGCAGGCGCGCGAACGGCGCTGCGACTTTGGGGACGGGGGAAGCTTGCATGCTGAGGCTTGAGAAGCGACCCTCGCCTTCGGTTTTCTGGGCGCGGGCGACGCCAGTACTGGCTGTGGCGCTGACCATGGTGGCAGGGGGGATCATGTTCGCGCTGTTGGGCAAGAACCCGGTCGAGGCGATCCGCACCATCTTCTGGGACCCGATCTTTGGCGAGTTTGCTTTCTATTTCCGCGGCCAGCTTCTGGTGAAGGCCGCGCCGCTGATCCTGATTGCCATCGGATTGAGCCTGGGGTTCCGTGCGGGAGTGTGGAACATCGGGGCCGAGGGGCAATACATCATGGGGGCGATCTTTGGCGCCGCCGTGGGGCTTGCGGTCTTTCCCACCGAAAATCGGCTGATCTATCCGGTGATGGTGGTGGCGGGCGCCTTCGGGGGCTGGGCATGGGCGATGATCCCGGCGATCTTGAAGACGGTTTTCCGAACCAACGAAATCCTCGTCTCGCTGTTACTGGTCTATGTGGCGCAGACGGTCCTTGCCAAGGCTGCAACCGGGTTTCTGCGCAACCCGGAAGGCGCGGGGTTCCCGGGGAGCCGGAACTTTTCCAGCTATCCGGCGGCGGCAAACCCGGAGCTGATTGCCGGAACGGGGATGCATTGGGGAGTGGTTGCGGCTTTCGTAGCGGTCATTGCGGCCTTTATCCTGCTGCAGCGGCATATTCTGGGGTTCCAGATAAAGCTTTCCGGCCAGGCGCCGCGCGCCGCGCGTTTTGCCGGGGTGAACCCGAACCGGCTGGTGATCCTGTGCTTGGGGATTTCGGGCGCGCTGGCCGGACTTGCCGGGCTGTTCGAGGTGACGGGGCCGTCGGGTCAGATCAGCATCGATTTCAACGTGGGCTACGGCTTTACCGCGATCATTGTGGCCTTTCTGGGCCGGCTGAACCCGGTGGGGATCCTGTTTGCCGGGCTCTTGATGGCCCTGACCTATATCGGCGGCGAAATGGCCTCGACCACCCTCGGTCTGCCGTCGGCGGCCATTCAGGCGTTTCAGGGAATGCTTCTGTTCTTTCTGCTGGCCTGCGATCTGTTGACAAACTTCCGGATCCGCCTTGCACAAAGGGAGCGCGCATGATGCTGGGAGGGATTGATCCGACGCTGCTGGTGGCCTCGCTCATGGTGGCGTCGGTTCCGATCATGCTGGCGGCCCTGGGGGAGCTGGTGGTGGAGAAGGCGGGTGTTCTGAACCTCGGGGTCGAGGGGATGATGATCATGGGGGCGATTTGCGGCTTTGTCACCGCGGTCGAGACGGGAAGCCCGACACTGGGGTTTCTGGGCGGTGCGGTGGGGGCAACGGCGTTGAGCCTGGTGTTCGGGGTGCTGACACAGGTGCTGCTGACCAATCAGGTGGCGACGGGCCTTGCGCTCACGCTCTTTGGCCTCGGGCTTTCGAGCCTGATCGGGCAGGGCTATGTGGGCATCAAGCCGCCATCGACACCTGACGTTCCCTTCGGACCGCTGGCCGACATTCCGGAGCTGGGGATCATGTTCTTTTCGCATGACTGGATGGTCTATGCCTCGATCCTGCTGGTGGCGGGAGTGGCGGCCCTGCTGCGGTACAGCCGGGCCGGGCTGGTGTTGCGGGCGGTGGGTGAAAGCCATGAGGCGGCACATGCGCTTGGCTACAAGGTGATGCGGATCCGGATGCTGGCGATCATGTTCGGGGGGGCGCTGGCGGGATTGGGCGGGGCCTACGTCAGCCTTGTGCGGGTACCGCAATGGACAGACGGCATAACCTCCGGTGCCGGGTGGATTGCGCTCGCGATTGTGGTCTTTGCCAGCTGGAAGCCATGGCGGGTCTTGCTTGGCGCCTATCTTTTCGGCGGGATCACTGTATTGCAGCTTAATCTGCAGGCGGCTGGGTCGGCTATTCCCGTCGAATACTTGTCCATGGCGCCATACCTGATAACCATCCTCGTGCTGGTGATCATGTCTTCTGGCAAGGGACGGGCATCGCTCAATGCGCCCGCAGCCCTGGGCCAGACCTTCCATGCCTCACGCTGAGGCACACAACTCCGGCGGGGGGAACCCGCCTCACAATGGGGAGACTACCTTCATGAAACGCAGAACTCTGCTGGCGACGGCGGCACTCGGCCTCGGGATTGCCTTTGGCGGCGCGGCCGTGGCGCAGGACAAGACGAAGGCCTGCTTTATCTATGTGGGCCCGATCGGGGACGGCGGCTGGACCTATCAGCACCACCAGGGCGCGCTGGCGGTGCAGGAGTCTTTTGGCGACAAGGTCGAGATCCAGTTTCAGGAAAACGTGCCTGAAGGCGCCGACGCAGAGCGGGTGCTGACGCAGATGGCGCTTGGCGGTTGCGACATCATCTTCACCACGTCTTTCGGCTACATGGATGCGACCAATGCGGTGGCGGCCAAATTCCCCGATGTGAAGTTCGAGCATGCGACCGGCTACAAGCGCGACCATGCCAACGTGTCCACCTACAACGCGCGTTTTTATGAGGGCCGCGCGGTGCAAGGCCACATCGCGGGCAAGATGACGAAGTCGAACAAGATCGGCTACATCGCGTCTTTCCCGATCCCCGAAGTCATCATGGGGATCAACAGCTATTATCTGCACGCAAAGAAGGTGAACCCGGCCGTCGAACTGTCGGTTGTCTGGGCCTATACCTGGTTTGACCCAGCCAAGGAAGCTGACGCGGCGAAGGCGTTGATCGACCAGGGCGTGGATGTGATCGCGTCTCACCCCGACTCGACCGCCCCGCTGGCCGAAGCGGCCAAGACGAATGGCGCCGTCATCGGCTTTGGTCAGGCCTCGGACATGGCCGAATACAAGGATGGGCCGCGGGTGTCTTCGATCATCGACAACTGGGCGCCCTA